>ENA-OQCD01000166-OQCD01000166.1-human-gut-metagenome-genome-assembly--contig:-NODE-166-length-17693-cov-4.135717_pt1 | contig 17693 bp, 27 predicted proteins | sample MGYA00242755_ERZ504571 | MGnify/ENA primary metagenome ERZ504571 (study PRJEB26092, sample SAMD00036274) | human gut metagenome | host: Homo sapiens | study: EMG produced TPA metagenomics assembly of...
TGCGCACAGGTTAGGCACCTTCCCTGCCCAAGGCCGCCAGCTTGTTGCCGAGCGGTTGGAGAAGAATCCTTGGGCGACATTTCCGGATTTGTCAGGTGATCCAGATCAACGCGGAAACGCTGTGGAACTCGCCGGGGTTTTCTTCCGCCGGTTTCAGACCCTTACCCTTTTGGGTGACAATATGCAAAAAACACCGGGGAATACTGTTCCTGCAGTTGGTAAGATCCGGGTCAGCTCGGTAACATCGTGGCCATTCACCGGGCCAACGTACTGGAACCCCATTTCCTCGAACATTGTGGAGTGTAGATGCCGCGGCGGATGATCTTTTTCCCTTCCTGCAGCACCTCTACCAGAGCAGTGCCCACTGCGGGGATACGCCCCAGCGCGGTTTCCATATGAGCCTTAACCCGGAAATACTTTGGGTCTGTACGTAGTTTGGTTAGATAATTTGCCATCTGACCGACATTTTTTGAGATGGACATTTTGTTATCGTTCAGCACCACAATCAGGTTGTTCAGGTTGCTGACGTTGTTCATGCCCTCATAGACCATTCCGCCGGTGAACGCGCCATCCCCGATGATGGCAACGACCTTGCCGGGTTCTTTTTTCAGCTTTTTGGCGCGTGCCACACCGATGGCGGTGGAAAGCGCCGTGCTGCCGTGCCCCGCAATAAAGGTATCACAGTCACTTTCCTGCGGGGAGGGAAAGCCCGAAAGGCCGTCCACCTGGCGCAGATGGGCGAAGCCCTCCCGGCGGCCGGTCAGCAGCTTGTGGGTATAGCACTGGTGACCGACATCGAACAAAATTTTATCCTGCGGCAGAGTCAGCGCACGGTGCAAAGCCACCGTAAGTTCCACCACGCCCAAGTTGGACGAAAGGTGCCCGCCGGTAGAGGAAACACTTTCAATCAAAAATTGCGGATATCCTCACACAGAAGCGGAAGTTCCTGCTGCGGCAGTTTTTTTACATCCCCGTTTTTCTGGATTTTATCCAGATAAGGATATTTCATGATCACATACCTCGTTTACTCTGTTTTTACACCATTGGCATCAAAAGGCCAACAGCAATGCCAAAAATGGCACCTGTAAGAACCTGGATAGGGGTATGACCCACCATCTCTTTCAGTTTTTTATCTCCCAAAAAGGGCATGGCATCTGATTCACGATCCATCCATTCGCTCAGCATGCGGTTCAGAATCTTGGCCTGCTCGCCCGTTTCCCGGCGCACACCCATTGCGTCATACATTACAATAATGGCCAAAACCAGCGCCAGGGCAAACTCCGTGGAGCCTGTGCCGCAGTAGCGCCCGGTGGCAACCAACAGCGCACATACCGTTGCGGAGTGTGCACTGGGCATGCCCCCTGCGCCCCACAGGCGTTCCGGGATAAATTTGCCAAGGATAATCAGGTTCAGAATTACTTTGGTGAACTGTGCCAGCAGCGAGCTGATGACCGCCGTTACCAGCACATAATTCCAGCTCAGCGCTTCGCGCAAAAGCGTCATCATGGTAGTTTTCTCCTCACACCGGGCCAAACAGGCGGGTTCCCGGCAAAGCTGCCGGGCAGTGGGCCGCACCGCCTGCCCTGCTGTAATATGTTACTTGCTGCGGGTCAGCAGCTCCACTGCCATCTCGCGCAAAAAGTCTGCTTCCGGGCCAAGATCCGCCAGGGCAGCCAGGGCAGCATCATTATGCTTCTTTGCCAGGCTGCGGGCACCTTCCAGCCCATACAGGGTGATAAAGGTCGTTTTGTCGTTTTCGGCATCGCTGCCAACAGGCTTGCCCAGTTCTTCCGTCGTGGCGGTCACATCCAAAATATCATCCACGATCTGGAACACCAGCCCCAGCTCCGCGGCATAATGCTGCAGGGCAGTGCGCAGGGCATCGTCCGCCTGAGCGGCATCGCAGCCAAGATCCACACCGGCAATAATCAATGCGCCGGTCTTGTGGGCATGCAGTTCCAGCAGCTCGCTTTCGCTGGCGTGCACGGTTTCGTAATGCTTATCCAGTTCCTGGCCATACAACATACCGCGTGCCCCGGCTGCTTTGGCCAGGTGGGCCGCCGCCTGCACCCGGCTTTTTTGGGGGGTCGGCGCGTTGGCAACAGCTTCAAAGGCTGCTGTAACCAGGGCATCCGCCGCCAGCAGGGCGGTTGCTTCGCCATATTGCTTATGGCAGCTCAGGCGGCCGCGGCGGTAATCATCATTATCCATGCAGGGCATGTCATCGTGAATCAGGGAATAGCAGTGCAGCATTTCCAGCGCCGCGGCATAATCGGCTGCAGCTGCGGTATCGCCGCCCGCCAGCTGGCAGGCAGCCAGCACAGTACGGCGCGCACACGCTTGCCGCCGCCCAGCAGGCTGTAACGCGCTGCCTGGCTGATTTGGGCTTTTACCGGCAGATAAACATCGCACAGTTCGTTCAGGCGCTGCTCCGCCTGCTGCGCAAAGGCTTTATACTGCTGTTGATACGTTCCTGTTCCATGGGGAAAAGCCTCCTTATCCTGCGGGTTCACTCATCCGCGCCGGGCTGTGCCAGCGATGCGTCGATCTCTTCGATCTGTAATTTTGCCTTGTCCAGCGCCGTGTTGCAGTACTGGATCAGCTGGGCAGCTTCGGCATACAGTTTAACAGATTGGTCCAGCGTTGTGGTTTCATCCTGCATTTTTGCCAAAAGCTCCTGCAGGCGCTGGAGCCCTTCTTCAAAGGTTTTAGGTGCTCTCATCGGTTTGCTCCTTTTCAGGGTTCCCCTGAGTGGGTGCCACGGCATCCACCGTACACTGTGCGGCTGCATTGCTGCCGATAACAGTGATCTTCTGCCCCGGCTTCAGATGTTCTGTTGTCAGGCAGCGGCCGCGGGCATCCGCGACCATGGTATAGCCGCGTGCAAGGACTGCATATGGATTCAGTGACGCTGCCACCGCAGCAGCGGTGTGCAGCCCCTGGGTGCAGGCAGCTGCCTTTTGGGCTGCAACGGCCTGTATCTGTGCTGTCGTTTGCCGCAAAAGCTGCGCACGGACGTCAATTCCTGTTTTTTTCGTTCTGCATGGCTGCAGCCGGGGAAATGATGTTGAATTTATTATAGCACATTTCCAGGCGGGACTGTATATTTTTTTGAATATTTTGTTGTAAAATGAATATTTCGTGCCGCACCTGTGCCTGATCCGGCACGCAGAGTTCCGCCGCTGCGGAAGGTGTAGGAGCACGCAGGTCAGCCACATAATCCAGAATTGTGGTATCAATTTCATGCCCGACCGCAGAAACGACTGGCTTTTTACAGGCATAGGCTGCGCGGGCAATGCGCTCACTGTTGAACACCCACAAATCCTCTTTGCTACCGCCGCCGCGGGTGATTAAAATTATATCCGGGCGCGGGTCTGCATCCAGGCGGCGGATGCCATCCACAATGCTCTTTTCCGCTTCCAGCCCCTGCACACTGACGGGGGCCAGCAGCAGTTTGACCATCGGCCACCGCCGCGTGATGATGTGGATCACATCCTGCAATGCCGCACCGGTTTTGGATGTGACCAGCCCGATACACTGCGGCATAGGCGGCAGCGGGCGTTTGTGTTCAGCATCAAACAGGCCTTCGGCAGAAGCTTTTTCTTCAGCGCATCAAAGGCCATCTGGGCCGCACCAGCACCAAAGGGGCGCATATAATCGCAATACAGCTGGAATGCGCCGTCCCGCTCATACAGCGTTGCCCGGCCATACGCCAGCACCAGCATGCCGTTTTCCGGCGCAAAGCCCAACAGACGCGCTTTATCTCGGAACATCACACACTTGATGGCGGCGTTTCATCTTTCAGGGTAAAGTAGCAGTGGCCGCTTTTGTAATGGCGCGTAAAGTTGGAAACCTCGCCGCAGACGATGAGGTTATTCAGTGGTTCGCACTGCTCCAGCACCTGTTTAGCCAGCAGGTTCAGGGTGGTTACATTGATGTATTCGGCCATGCATTGATCTCCCTTGCCGCCAGGATGGACACGCCGATGGCATTATCGCTGGCAAACTTGCCGGGCACAAAATAGGCGTACTGCATCCGTTTTGTGATATAATCCCGCACGATCTCACTGCTCATCACGCCGCCTGCAAACACCACGGGCAGACCGGGGTTCCGCTCCAGGGCAGCGGCGGCCATGCGGCGCAGGTTTCTGCCACGCAGAGCAGGCAGTACTTACTGACATATTCCGGGCTTTTGCCCTCTGCCAGCAACTTTTCGCACTGGTTCTGCAAGCCGGAAAGGCTGCAGGTTGTGCCGCGCACGCTGACTTTAGGTTTGATGTTCTCGGTGCAGGCTGCCGCCAGCTGGCTGACATAGATGCCCGCCGGGAACGCATAGCCCAGCCGCACGCCAAGGCGGTCCACTGCCTGACCCGCGTACAGGTCGCTGCTGGTGCCAATGCAGGTAATGCTGTCCGGCCCCTTGCAGTGCAAAAGGTCAGTGGTTCCGCCGGACACATGGAACACCAGCTCTTCTTTGCCGAACAGGTCTGCCCCGCTGGCCGCAAAAAGGGCCGCGGAGATATGCCCCTGCTGGTGGGTCGTTTGAACCAGCGGAATGCCTTTGGCCGCGCAGAACGCTGTGGCCGCACTGACGCCCGCCAAAAAAGCATGGCATATAGGATCCATCCACCGGGCGGGGCCTGGCGGATACGCCGACAGCTTCGATCTGCGTCAGGTTCACCTTTTGGCCCAGTTCTGCCAGCATTTCCGGCAGGGCGGCGGTATGGTGGAACAGCGCATCGCTCTGGCGCAGGCCCAGTTGACCTTCCCGCACGGGCAGGAAGCGTTTGCAATCGCAAACAACCTCTCCGGCGTTTGTGTCAAACACGGCCAGAGAGGTTGCGTAATTGCTTGTATCGATGCCCAGCGTTCTCATTCTTCGGCGGGCTTATCCTGCGCCCGTGCCACGGTGCCAAGCAGGCCGTTGACGACTGATAGTCCTTGTCTGAGCCATACTTTTTGACCAGTTCAACGGCTTCGTTGATGGCAACGCTGGTCTTTTTTTCTTCGCCGTACATCATTTCAGCCAGGGCCACACGCAGAGCTACCAGGCTGACACGCGGAACGCGGGCAATGGTCCAGCCTTTGAGGTTTGCACGGATCACATCATCAATTTCTTCCGAATGGGCTTCCATATCGCGCAGAATGCGCAGGGAAAACTCATCCAGCGGATGCTCGTGGCTTTCGGGCTGGTTCAGCAGCACCGGCTGCGGATCATCCGGGTGGAAGGTTGCGGAAAAAGCCGCAAGAAAAGCATTTTCGCGTGCTTCGCGGCGGGTAAGATTCTGTTCCATTGTCACTGTTCCCATCTTTCAATTATTTATGCTGGTCTGCGGCAGGCTCTTCCAGCCCGGCAACGATCACATCCACACGGGAAACCGTAATGCCGGTCATATTCTGGATGGTCTGCTTGACGTTTTCCTGCACTTTGGCGCAGACAGGCATAATTTTGCTGCCGTACTTGGCAATTACGTGCACCTGCACCACAGCAACGCCATCGCTTAAATCCACCGTAACAGGCTTTTGCAGGCTGGCTTTGCTCAGCAACCCGCGCACGCTCTGCATGCTGCCGGAAGAAACATCGGCCACGCCATCAATTTCCAGTGCGGCCAGTTTGGCGATCTTGGCTACGACCTCATTGGAGATCTGCAGGCTGCCATCAATGCTGTTGCGTACATCCATAGCTCTATCCTCCCGCTGCCGGGTAAGCCGGCAGAATTGAATGGTTGTGATATTTGTTAATAGCTTACCACAATTTTGTACTGTTTGCAAGCAGTGTACCGTGGCTAACAGCCCGCCCGCAAAATAAAATCCAGCGGAGCCAGGGCGAGGGATAGAACACGAGATATTCCCTGCATAAAAATGCACCTGCCCGGCAGCAAAAAGCCAGGGCAATACCGCATAATTCTAAGTGCCGATACGGCGAGCGAGGCGCGGCAGCTGCTAAGCCAAAAGCGCAGATAATACTGAATGTATTATCGAGCATTTTGGCAACGCAGATGCCGTGCCGCAGCCGCCGGAGCGGTGCTTAAGCCGTCAGGCGGGAATTGTGCGGTGTTGCCCCAGAGCAAATGGCCGAAAACAACCGTTCCGCTCTGGCTTTCTGATTTTGATGATTGACTGTGTTTATCTTTTGCGGCCATCTTATTTAGCGTATCCGTTTTGCAGTGCAGCAAAACGCCTTATCATAAACCATACTGCCGGCAGCTTTTATTTCTGTTCATCAGTTTCTTCCGGCGCGTTTTCCAGTTCCTGGTGGCGTTTTTTATACTCCGAAATTGCCGCCTGCATCAGCGTAAAGGTGAACACGACCGTAATAACGCCGGTCACACCGGCAACAGCCAGGCTATGGGTCGCAAACATCATGACCACCGCGGAAAGCACACCACCGACCAGGCTGCCCACAATGCTGGTGCTAAGGCTGGCCTTGATGTGGCGGTCCCAAATGCCATTGCGCAGGCATTCTTCCAGCGTGTAAAGGCACGCGGCCATAAACACGATCCATTCTCCTGCCATCTGGCTGATGTCCGCCTGCATCATAAGTTGGAATGTCATAACGACAAACAGGCCACACCACATCAGCCAGAAGCCACGGCTTTCAATTTTGCGCAGGGTCTGTTCCTGCATTTCGTCCAGCTGGTTCTTTTTGCTGAAAATATTTTGTTTCATTTATGGTTCCTCCCAGAATAAGTCATCCAATGTTTTGCCAAGTGCTTGCAGATCGCGCGGCACAGGTTGATGGTGGGGTTATACTCCCCTTTTTCAATCGCGTTGATGGTCTGGCGCGAAACGCCGACGGCTTCGGCCAAAAGCGGCCTGTGTCATATCTTTTTCGGCACGGGCAGCTTTCAGTTTCAGGTTTTGGGCATATGGCTCCCCTTTTCTTGCATCCTTTTGTGGCAGCCCCTTGCTTTGCTGCTGTGATTACAGTATATCATGCGCCTTACATTGTGTCAAGTATATATTACATTTTGTCATCTTGTAAATTGCCGCTTCTTGCCTTTCCCGGGTGGCTATGCTATCATGGTACCAGTGCTATTTTATTATGGCAACACCGCACAATTCCCGCCTGACGGCTTAAGCACCGCTCCGGCGCTGCGGCACGCATCTGCGTTGCAAAATGCTCGATAAGACATCCAGTATTATCTGCGCTTTTGGCTTGGCATCTGCCGCACCTCGCTCGCCGTATCGGCACTTAGAATTATGCGGTATTGCCTTATGATTAAGGGGGCTACCCATGAAATACGGATTTTTGCGCACAGCAGCCGTCAGCCCTGCGCTGCATGTTGCTGACTGTGCCTACAATACGCAGCAGATCATTGCCGCCATGCGCGCACAGGCTGTTGCCGGAACCAAACTGCTCTGCCTGCCGGAGTTTGCTCTGACCGGCTATACCTGCAGCGATCTGTTTTTGCAGGAAACACTGTGCCGCGGCGCCGAGGATGGGCTGATTCAGATTCTCGATGCCAGCAAAGAGCTGGACGTGGTGACGTTGGTTGGCCTGCCGGTGCGCCATAACGGCAAGCTGTACAACTGTGCAGCGGTTGTTTGCAAGGGGCAACTGTTGGGCCTTGTACCCAAAACCTACCTGCCCAATTACGGCGAGTTTTACGAGCGCCGCCATTTTGTGCCGGGCCCAAAAGATGCGTTTGAAATCACCTTTGCCGGGCAGCGCACTCTGTTTGGCACCAACCTGCTGTTTGCCTGCCGCGAGATGCCGGAGTTTGTGCTTGGGGTGGAAATCTGTGAGGACCTTTGGGCTCCTGTGCCCCCCAGCTGTAGCCATGCGCTGGCCGGGGCAACGGTGGTTGCAAACCTTTCTGCCAGCGATGAAACGGTAGGCAAAGCTGCCTACGCCGGGAGCTGGTGGCTGGGCAGAGCGCCCGCCTGCTGTGCGGTTATGTGTATGCTGACGCCGGGCACGGTGAAAGCACCACCGATATGACCTTTGCCGCCCACAATCTGATTGCGGAAAACGGTACACTGCTGTGCGAGGCCGAGCCTTTCGCCAACGGTACCGCCGCAACCGAGCTGGACCTTGGCCGCATGGTGCAGGAGCGTATCCGCAACACGACCTTTGTGCCGGATGCCGCCGGATACACGACCATCAGCTTTGATTTGGAAGTGGCAGAAGCACCGCTGACGCGGTTTGTTTCCCCCACGCCATTTGTGCCGCAGAATGATGCTGCTCGTGCCGAGCGCTGCGAGCTGATTTTGCGCATCCAGGCTGAGGGCCTTGCCAAGCGTATGGAGCACACCCACGCCAAGTGCGCTGTTGTGGGTATTTCCGGCGGGTTGGATTCCTGCCTGGCTTTGCTGGTTGCCGTGCGCGCCTGCAAGGTGCTGGGCCGTGACCCCAAGGACATTATTGCCATTACCATGCCCTGCTTTGGAACTACCAAGCGCACCCGCTCCAACGCGGAGATTCTGTGCGAAGCACTGGGCGTCAGCTTTACCGAAATCAACATTACCAACACGGTGGAAAGCCACTTTGCCGATATCGGCCAAGACCCGCACACCTATGATGTGACCTTTGAAAACTGCCAGGCCCGTGTGCGCACGCTGGAATTGATGGATTACGCCAACAAGAACGGCGGCTTTGTGATCGGCACCGGAGATTTGAGCGAGCTGGCCCTCGGCTGGGCCACCTACAACGGCGACCACATGAGCATGTACGGTGTGAACGCGGGGTGCCCAAAAACGCTGGTGCGCCACATTGTGCAGTATGTGGCCGATACCTGCGGCCAGCCGGTGCTGCGTGATGTGCTGGTGGATATTCTGGATACCCCAGTCAGCCCGGAGCTGCTGCCCTCCGCCGCGGATGGCACCATTGCCCAGCAGACTGAAAAGCTGGTTGGGCCGTATGAACTGCATGATTTTTACCTGTATTATGTGCTGCGCTTTGGGTTTGGACCCGCCAAGATTTATCACCTGGCGTTGGCCGCATTTGCCGGGCGGTATGAGCCGGAAGTGCTGCTGGCCTGGCTGCGCAACTTCTACCGCCGGTTCTTTGCCCAGCAGTTCAAGCGCAGCTGCCTGCCGGATGGACCGAAGGTCGGTTCCGTCACCCTCAGCCCCCGCGCCGACTGGCGTATGCCGAGCGATGCCTGCAACGCTTTGTGGCTGAAAGAATTGGATGAGATCGAGGCAAAATAAACTTGCTGTTCTATCTCTGATTTCCATTATTTTCAATTCTTATCGCTTCACGGAGTTATAAAAATAGCAAAAAGCTCCCTGCTGGTTACCGTACAGCCGGTAAAACAGGCAGGGAGCATTTTGTTTGTTATTTTATGTCGCTTGGAATGACCACCGAGCGGCGGTCATCCGGGGCATCAGGTGCCGTAATGGGAAAGGAACTGTTTGGTGCGTTCCTCGTGCGGGTGTTCGATCACCTGGTGGGCAGGGCCTTCCTCGACCACCACGCCGCCATCCATAAACAGGATGCGGTCTGCCACATCGCGTGCAAAAGACATTTCGTGCGTGACAATGATCATGGTAGTTTTCTGGTCGGCCAGATCGCGCAGAACGCGCAGAACTTCGCCGGTCAGCTCCGGGTCAAGGGCGCTGGTCGGTTCATCAAAGCAAAGGATATCCGGTTCCAGCGCCAGGGCGCGGGCAATAGCCACACGCTGTTGCTGGCCGCCGGAAAGCTGGTGCGGGTAATGGTTTTCCCGCTCCGAAAGGCCCATCTGTGCCAGAAGGGTGCGGGCTTTTTCTTCCAGTTCCGCATGAATCGCTTTGCGGTTGGCTTTATACTCCGGTTTTTCTTTTGCCAGCAGCTCCCCGGCCAGGGTAATGTTCTGCAAAGCCGTATACTGCGGGAAAAGGTTGAAGTTCTGGAACACAAGGCCGAAATGCAGGCGCTTTTTGCGCACTTCACTTTCACGGTGGGTGGCCGGGTCAGCGGCATCCCACAGGGTTTTGCCGTCCACACGGATCACACCGGTATCCGGCGTTCCAAAAAGTTCAGGCAGCGCAGCAACGTTGTTTTGCCGGAGCCGGAAGAACCGATGATGGCCAGTGCTTCGCCTTTTTCCAGGTTGAGAGAGATGTTTTGCAGCACATGGGTACTGCCAAGTTTTTGCTGATGCCGGTAACTTCCAAAAGTGCCATATGTACGTCCCCCTTACCGGAAATAGCTGAGCTTTTTTTCCAGCCAGTTGAACAGCAGGGTCATTGCCCCGACAAACACCAGGAAGAAAAGCGCGGTGGAGAACAGCGGCCAGATCAAGCCCTTGGCGCTGTATTCCTTTGCCATCATGATGATTTCCTTGTTGGCGATCACATTGGCAAGGGAGGTATCTTTGATCAAGGTCATGACCTCATTGCCCATGGGGGCCAGGATGCGCTTGATGACCTGCAGCAGCGTAACGCGGAAAAAAATCTGGCTCTTGGTCATGCCAAGCACCTGCCCGGCTTCCGTCTGGCCAACGGGAACAGACTCAATACCGCCGCGGTAAATTTCGGAAAAATAGCAGGCGTAATTGATGACAAACGCCACCACCGCCGCCAGCAGGCGGCCATTGGTGCTGGAACCCCAGGGACTGGCAAAGCCCATCAGACCGGGGCCAAGGTAGATAACGATGATTTGCAGCATCAACGGCGTGCCGCGGATGATCCACACAAAGGTTTTGACCACGCCCCGCAGCGGTGTGAACCGGCTCATGGAGCCAAGTGACACCAAAAGGCCAAGCGGCAGGGCAAACAACAGCGTCAGCCCAAAAAGCTGACAGTTCATTAGGAAGGCGCTGGTCAGGCGGCTCCAAATCACACCCGCTTCCCCCATGATCAGTCTGCCAGGGTCAGGCCGTATTTGTCGGCCAGGGTCTGCATGGTACCGTCCGCTTTCAGTTCATCGAAAGCGGTATCCACAGCGGCGGCGACATCGCTGCCCTTGCGGAAAGCAACACCGTATTCTTCCACATTCAGCTCGTCCTTGATGACAAGGTTTGCATAGTCGGTGCCTTCGCCGATCATAGCGCTAGCCAGGGTCAGGTCCAGAACAGCGGCGTCAGCGGTGCCGGCAGCAACTTCCATCAGGCAGTCGGTCTGCACGCTCTTGGCAACAAAGTCTGCCTGCTGCAGGCCCTCGTCCTCTTCAATGGTAGTTTCGCCAGCAGATCCGGACTCAGCCACAACGGTCTTACCGGCAAGGTCTGCGGTGGAGGTGTAATCGGCATCAGCTTCATCACAACCACCTGTGCATTCTTGACGTAAGGCTTGGTGCAGGCCATATTGGCCTCGCGGTCATCGGTCAGGGTCAGGCCGTTCCAGATGCAGTCAATGCTCTTGGCAGCCAGCTCGGTCTCTTTGGTATCCCAGTTGATCTCGACAAAATCCGGCTCCACGCCCAGCTTTTCACACACAGCTGTTGCCAGTTCGGTATCAAAACCGGTAAAGGTACCGCTTTCATCGGTGTAGTTCATCGGCTCATACACGGTGTAGCCGATGGTCATTTTGCCCTTGTTCTGCAGGTAGGCCAAGTCGCTGTCTGCAGCGGCGCTGTCAGCGGTGGATGCTGCCGTGCTTTCGGCAGAGCTTTCCGTGATGCTTGCAGCTGCACTGCTGCTGGAGCCGCAGGCCGCAAGGCTGAGGGCAAACATGCCCGCCACAGCAAAAGAAATCAACTTTTTCATAACATTTCCTCCCTTATCTATACCAGTGCTGAGCAAGTTCTCCGCACCATTCCTGCAGTGCTGCACATTTGCACTGCACGCCAACCTTGCGCTTTAGTACACCGAAGAGGTTGACTATTAGTTTATAATACCCTCTTTTGCTATTTTTGCAATACTTATTCATGATTCCTGCATAAAAAGCAAAACCGGCAGGGTTTGACTGCGGTTATGCAGCGCTTCCCTGCGGTCATGGTTTATCTTACCTCCACAACGGTGATATCCTGCGCGCTCAGGCCCTTGCACTTGCCTAAAACGGCATCCCGGATGCGGGTCACTTCATCCGCGGTCAGGGCGTCGTTTTCTGTCATAACGGTGATATCCGCGCGTCCCTCCCCAATGCTGACAACACAGTCCGCAAAGCCTTTGGATTTAATCAGGCTTTCAATGCTAGATTCCACCGTGATGCTGCTGATCTGGTTTTGCAGCTTTTGGGTAATGCTGTCTTTTTCGCTTTCGCTCAAATCCGCACTTTTCAGTGTCTTTTTGATAGCGTCCAGTGCCTCGTCCCGCGCTTTGGAGCGGTTCAGGCGTGCCTGTTCAAAAATTCCGTACCGGAATCCTTGCTGACGCTGACAAGCTGGGCTTCGCCGTAATTTTTGCCTGCCTGCCCGCCCGATTCCATTTCTTCCGCTGCATCCACCTGGGCGGCGGTCTGAGGTTCACTTTCCAGCGGATCAAACACTGCCTGGGCGGTCATGGGTTCCACCGCCGCGTTTGTTTCCGGCTGCCGGGCGGCAGTCTGTACCGTGTCCTCGTCAGCTTCCGCCGAAGTCTGCACAACGGCTTCCGGCGTTCCCGCCTGCGGGGTGCGCCCGGCGAACGACCAGTTCAAAAACACTGCACCGCCCAACGCCAGGGTAAGCGCCGCCAATGTGGCATACCGTTTGGTTGCTCTGCCTTCCATATCGTTAGCCCTCCCTATGATTGCATTTTGTTTACGGTAATATGGCTGGCCCCCACGCCGGTCAGAGCGCTGACCAGTTCTGTGATGCGGCGCTGGGTCCCGGCATTACCCCCGCCCTGGCAAAGCACGGCCACGCCGCGCACCTGCGGTGCCTGAACCGACTGCACCACCGGCTGTGCACCGGCCAGCAGATGGGTGCGCTGGCTGGCGGCGCTGCTGCGGGTGTCCTCGCTGGTTTTCTCTGTCCGGGTATCCGCTGCATAGGTGGTTTCCTCCCCGCAGTCCAGCGTTACCATAACAACGGTTTCACCTGCGCCGTCCATGGCACGGATCAGGGCGGCAAGGCGGGTTTCCAGCTGCTGTTCATACTCCGTTGCCGTCTGGCTCTGCTGGCTGCTCTGCGCGGCATTTTGTGTGCTTTGCCCGGCTGGCAGCCATTCCGACATACAGAGCAGCAGCATGCCCGCCAGGCCGGATACCAGCAAGAGATTGATACGCTTTTTATCATCCTTCCACGCCGCCTGCAGCCAGGCGATGCTCTGTTTTGCGGTCATTGGGTGTTCTCCAGCGTATAGGGCAGGTCCCCCGCAAATTTTGCAGCAGGGTTTCCGCCTGTTCCCGGTCCGCCGGGTAAACCAGCCGCACATGCACGCCGCCCGCCTGCGGCTGCACAACGGATTCGATGCCGCTTTGCCGCAAAAGCTTTTGCAGTGCTGCGGCGGATTCCTGCATGGCAAGCTCTGCGCCGTAAGCGGTATAGTCCTCGCCGGGGGCGCTCTGGCTGGCAAAGTTTTGGAGCTGCGCGGCAAAGCCCTGCCAGTTCATGCCGGATACCGCATGGAGGACCGATGTTATAATATACAGCGTAAGCACCGCATTTATGACTGGCTTGAACCCATTTTGCGGCCAGAATGTCCGCACCAGCCCAGCCAGGGCGGACAAGATGCAGCAAACCAGTGCCGCGTGGCACAGCGTATCCATAAGTCAGCCCCCATTCCCGCCAAGCAGCAGCAACAGCGTGGATAGAATTACCAGAAAGAAATATAGTACCAAGATAGCCCCGCACAGCCGCGTCCCCTGGCCAAATAGGGTGCAGATCTGCTTGCTGCGCTTTTGCCCCAGTCCCGCCGCCAGAATGCCCATGCCGGAAAACACCAGCCAGTACAGCCCGCACTGCGCCAGCACCGGGGCAAACGCTGCCCCCAGGGCTGCCACCGCCGCCAATGCCAATGAGCCTTTGAGCAGTCCGATTGCGGCGGAAGCACTGCCCAGAGCCGCCGCAGCGGCATCCCCCACGACGGGCACGGCAGCACTCAGCACGCTTTTGCCGATTTTTAAGGCTGCGCGGTCAGTCCCGGCGGCCAACACATTTTGCAGCCCCAGCACAAAGGTAAACAGCATACCGCACAGTTTGAGCGCAAAAGTAAAACAGCGGGCAAACAGGTTTGCGGCATCGGCAATGCCACTATCCCCCCAAAGGGCCGCAGAAACGGAAAAGCAGAAATAGATTTGCAGCAGCGGCAGCAGTAAGTTTTGCAGCACTTCCGCCAGAAAGGCCGCCATGGCATAAAACATCGTGCTGTACACGGCAGCTCCGGCGGTTTGGCCCGCCAGCAATGCTACCCCGGCAAACACCGGCACAAAACCGGATACATACAACTGGCTGGTGTTGGCTGCCTGGGCAACCTGCTGCACGAGAGATGTCATTTGATTCAGCGCAATGGTGCCAAAGCCGAGCACAGCCACAAGGTCCACACAGTCCCGCCAGGCACCACCGTCCGCCAGCAGCCCCACACAGCTGGAAAGCAGCAAAAACAGCACCGCGCGCCGGGCCAGTTGCAGCGGCTGCCCCCAGGCGTTTTCAGCCAACCAGCCAGCGTTTGCAGCAGCTCCTGCAAGGTAATGTGAACGAGCTTGTCCGGCGTCAGTTCGCTTTGCTGCAAAATCTGCTGCACCCCAGCGGGCAGTTCTGCCGCGGCGGCTGGCAGCGGGAAGGCTATCACGATAAAAAGGACAAAAACGAGGCCAGCAAGCTTTGCAGCAGAGGCAATGCCTGCAGCATAGCCAAAATGCGGCCCACGAATTCCATACAGAACGCGGCGGCAGCAAGGCCGGCTTCGCGGCAAAGGTCCGCCGCCAGCTGGGCCACAAAAGCGATGGCCAGCACCTGCAGCAGAATGCTGAACGAATCGCCGCCAGCCTGCCCGGCCAGCTGCTGCAGCCGGGCCAACAGTGGGCGCAATTGCTGCACCGCGAACCACAGCAGCCCCGCCGCGCCGCACAAAGAAAGCAGGAACGCAAAGCCGGGCTGGTCCTTTTTTAAGCAGAGCACCAGCACGCAGACGACAATGGCAAGGGCGGCCGCTTTTAAGATAAGCATCGTTATCCATGACCAATCACAAATCAAACAGCGCTTTGATCAGCACAAACAAATCGCTGATTTGGCGCACCAGCATGCTAAGTACCACGATCAAGCCCGCAAGGGTGGTCATCATAGCCTGATCCTCCCGCCCAGAGCGGGTGAGCAGCTGGTTGAGCACCGCAACAATAATGCCGGTGGCCGCAATTTTGAATACAAGATCAATGTTCATGATGGTTCCCCTATAAAAAGCCGGCCGCGCTTTCGCCTTTTCAGTTATCCCCTGCTTCACCCCGCGGGCCAGAGCAGAATGGCCGCCAGCAGCCCGCCGCAAAGTCCCAGTTTAGGGGCAAGTACAGCGGCCTGCGTGGGCGGTGGCATACTGGCCTTGGGCGGTGCGGTGGCACAGGGCGGCCAGCGTGCGCATGGTCTGCGGGGCCTGCTGCCTGCTGCACAGGGCAATGGTGTGCACGCCGGCATGCACGCTCCGCTCCGCAGGTTTATCAAGCGGCGGGGGTAGGCGTAATTCCGCAAAGGATGCAGCATTCGGCGGGCAGTAGGCGGCAAACGCCGGGTGTTCCGCCGCGGCGGCCAGCAGCTCCGCACTGGGCAGGGCGCAAAAGGCAAGCTGGTCCGCCAGATAAGTAAGCAAACGCTCAAAGCCGCACACCGCCCGCCACTGTGCCCACAGCCGCTGGCAGTACGCCTGGCCGGCAGCAAAGCCTGTACACACCAGCAGCACAGCCCCCAGCAAACGGCAGTACAGCATCATGCCAGGGTGCGGACCTTCACTGCATGGCCGGGGTTCACGCGGCCATCCAGCAGTACCAGGGTTTCAAAGGCCCCCATCGCCAGCAGGCGGGCAGTGGGCGGTTTGCGGTTCAGCGCTTCCAGGGTATCGCAATGGACACTTGCCACAAACACCACGCCGCAGGCCAGGCCCGCTTCCACGGCCTGGAGGTCCGCCTGGGTGCCCAGCTCATCACACACGATGACCTGAGGGTTCATGCAGCGCAGCGCCATCTGGATGGCCTGCGCTTTGGTGCAGCGGGTGTAGACATCGCAGTGTACGGTGTGCCCCGCCGTCAGCAGCTCGCCGCGCTCGTCCGCCACGCAGAAAATGCGGCGGGCGGTATCCAGATAGCGGATGATGCTGCGCAGGAACGTTGTTTTGCCGCTGCCCGGCGTGCCTACGACCAGAATCCCGCCATTCAAGGCATCCAACGTGCGGCGAAGCTGGGGCGGCAGGACACAGGGCACCTGGCGCGCAACGCGGAGATTGAGAGATGTAATATCGGCAAAGCCCGCCGGGCCACACACACCCGCCACCCCCACGCGGCTGCCGCCGGGCAGGGTGAAATAGCCCTGTTTCAGCTCGTCCTCATAGGCATAGGCGGAGTCCCGGCAGAGGGCGGCAAAGCAGCTGCGCAGCATGCGCGGGCCGATGGCAAGGGCGGTTTGTGCCACGGGCAGCAGCTGTTGGGCAGGCTGCCAGGCCCCGCCCACCGTAAACTGCACCGCCTGCCCGGCGCGCAGGCGGATTTCCTGCACGCGGGCGGCGCATTCCGGCGGCATGGCTTTGAGCTCGGTGCGCAGCGGTTCCGGCAAGAACTGGATCACGGAATAATACTCGTCCATTTGGGGTATCACCTCCACACCCCCACTGTATTCCGGGCAGCGGAGCAGTAGAACCAGCCGCGGCAAATTGTATGCAGCGGGCAGATTTCCACTGTGGCACAGTAGATTTTCCCGGTGGTTCCTGCTATACTGGAAGCAAAGTAAACGCTGCGTTGAATGCTGCTCAAAAGAGGGTATCTTTATGGATAAGTTCCGAACGGTTGCGCCCATCATCCTGATGCTTCTTACCGCACTGGTTGTGTTCTATGCGAATGTCAGCCTTTCCGGCAGCGGATTTGGCGGTACCATTTTGTTTGCCATGATCGTGGGCTTTGCCTGCGTGATCTATGTACTGGATAACCGCGAGTGATAACGCAAAGCAAAGGAGTTGCATGGGTATGGCCCGCCGGGAATTGATTTATGATATTGAGCGTTACTGCCCGTTCAATGAGCAGGAAGAAAAGGACAAAGCCCTGATTTTGAATTGGATCAAAACAAATGATAACGCATTCAGCCGCGAAAACGCCGTGGCACACATGACGGCATCCGCCTGGGTGGTAAACAAGGACCGCAGCAAGGTGTTGATGGTATACCACAATATTTACCACTCCTGGTCCTGGCTGGGCGGGCACGCGGATGGCGAAACCGACCTGTTGGCTGTTGCCATTCGCGAGGTAAAAGAGGAAGCAGGAATCCGGCACGTACAGCCGGTTTCCAAAGAGATTTTCTCGCTGGAGTCACTTACCGTGGATGGGCATGTGAAGCGTGGATGCTATGTTTCCAGCCATCTGCATCTGAATGTAACTTATCTGCTGGAAGCCGACTCTGAGGAAGCGGTTGCCATTAAGGCGGACGAAAACAGCGGTGTGGCCTGGTTTACGCCGGAAGAAGCACTGGTAAAATCCACCGAGCCGTGGTTCGTGGAGCATGTGTACGCAAAGCTGCTGGAAAAGATGAAAACGATTTAGGGCAATACCGCACAATTCTAAGTGCCGATACGGCGAGCGAGGCACGGCAGCTGCTAAGCCAAAAGCGCAGATAATACTTTGTGTATTATCGAGCATTTTGGCAACGCAGATGCCGTGCCGCAGCCGCCGGAGCGGTGCTTAAGCCGTCAGGCGGGAATTGTGCGGTGTTGC
>ENA-OQCD01000167-OQCD01000167.1-human-gut-metagenome-genome-assembly--contig:-NODE-167-length-17678-cov-2.852088_pt1 | contig 17678 bp, 21 predicted proteins | sample MGYA00242755_ERZ504571 | MGnify/ENA primary metagenome ERZ504571 (study PRJEB26092, sample SAMD00036274) | human gut metagenome | host: Homo sapiens | study: EMG produced TPA metagenomics assembly of...
TGTCCCCTGCACCTGCCTCTGCACCCACCTCTGTACCGCTACCGGAAGTGTTTTACGGCGCTCGCACCATCAATTCGCGACACGACGTAACGTACGGTCTGCAGCATCTGTAGAATAGGAACTCGCGCCGGGCCATGCATAGCCCCGGGCTCCATTTTTTGCCGCTGCGAGCGGCCTTTGCGCCGACAGGCGCTTTCGTGGTTCGGCGCTTTCCCTCTTCTTAAGTTTCGTTGCTTTTTTCATACGATTTTCAGTTTCTTTCTTGGCTCCTTTCCCAGTTCCCGCGCTTTTCCTCGCAATTATGGACTACGCTTAGAAGACATGGATATTCATGTTTTGAACCACCCGCTGGTGGACCACAAGCTCACCGTTCTTCGCGACAAGAACACCCCGTCCTCCACGTTCCGCGAGCTCGTTTCCGAACTCGTGATGCTTGAGGCCTACGAGGCCACCCGCGACGTCGAAGTCGTGGACAAGCCGATCGAGACCCCCGTCGCTCCGATGGTAGGCAAGCACATCGCTTCCCCGGCGCGATCATTGTGCCTGTGCTGCGCGCTGGCCTGGGCATGCTTGACGGCATGACCAAGATGATCCCGTCCGCTGAGGTCGGCTTCCTTGGCATGAAGCGCGACGAGGAGAACCCAACCCAGCAGATCACGTACGCGAACCGTCTGCCCGACGATCTGAGCGGCCGTCAGTGCTTCCTGATCGACCCGATGCTCGCCACTGGCGGCACGCTGGTCGCAGCAACACATTACCTGGCCGAGCGCGGCGCAAAGGATGTTACCGCCGTGTGCATTCTGGGCGCTCCGGAAGGCTGAAGTTCGTTGAGAAGAACCTCGACCCATCCATTAAGTTCAAGCTGGTGCTGTGCGCCGTCGACGAGAAGCTCAACGACAAGTGCTACATCGTGCCAGGCTTGGGCGATGCCGGCGACCGTCTATATGGCGTGATCGACTGACCGCATCAGAGCTCAACCGAATCAACCCAATCAGTCAATCAAGTAAATCGAATAAAAACGGCCTGCCACAACGCAAATCATGCGGCGGCAGGCCGAAATCATATGTAAAACCTCTACTGCTCGTCGGGGACGAACGCCTCGAAAATATGATGGTCGAACCAGTCATCGCACTGGGCGAGCTCGTCGCGGCTGCGCACCGTCCACGACACGGGAACGGCACCCATGAAACGAGCCAACCGTACCTGCGGACTGTTGCCGCCATGCCAATCGTAGGCGACGAAATCAGGGCGGGAAATCCAGTCGAAAATCAGCGCACCGGCCGCATATTCCTTGGCGAGCGCAGCAGGATCAGACGGCTTCTCCTCCCCCTGCGGCCACCAGGAAAGCTGGCCACGGCACACTTCCGGACGGTTCTCCTTATACCAGTTGACGGCAGCCGGATTGAACGATTCGATCACATACGCGCCGGAATAGGCCTGCAGCAGCGCGTCGCCCTTTTCCATGAGCTCGACATCGCGCGAACCCCACTTGGAATTGTCGTCGAACTTGTATTCGACGATCAGCGGCACACGACCCGCCACTACCTTGAGCACGTCGGCGAACAGTGGCACATGCTGGAAATACCCTTCCGGAGCGCTGTCAGGTGTGGTGACCAGCGGCGGATTTTCAAGCGAACCCGGCAACGGCGCTGCCACAGCGGCACCGGGGGCGTCGGTCGGGAAACAGCGGGATGCGGGTCAGCTCATCGTACGTGAGATCGGCGATACGGCGTGGATCTCCGGCGACGCGCATCAGATCGCCGTCATGCACCACCACGATTTCGCCGTCGGCGGTCATCTGCAGGTCAAGCTCGATGCCATAGCCGGCTTCGCAAGCCGCTGCGAATGCCGCAAGCGAGTTCTCCGGAGCGATCGCACCAGTCACGCTGGGGCTGCCATAGCCGGCCTTCATGGCCATGCGACGTGCCAGCGCCACATACTCGCCGCTCTCGTTGGCATACTGCGCGGTCAGACCGGAACCCGCGTCATGCAGGCCACGATGCGCGTACCACACGTCGGGAATGGACGGCACATAATTGCGGCGCTTATCGGAGAAGGTACGCGGCGCGATCGCCCACACTGCGGCGCCTGCAGCGACTGCGCTGCCGAGCAGCGCCTTGTTGACGAATGATTTGGACATGGGCTTTCCTCCCTTACGCGGCCGCTCGCGCATTCTCTCGCGTTGGTTCTCACCGTTCGCGGCCATCGAATCTGTCTCTTCTGAGATTAGCCCATAAATCACAAAAACGGCGACCACCTACGCGATCCGCATCGTATGTCGCGTCTCAAGCCACCAACAGCCGAGCCATATCTCGACTATATATGGCAGATTTTGAGTCTCGTCACGAGGCATCTCACTTATATATGGCAGACTGGAGTCAGAAAACATGCGTTTTCATACCCCCCCTATATGGCTTTTTTAGCGAAGTCTTCTGCCATATATAGGCGAGATGCTTCCTGACAGACCCGCAAATCTGCCATACATAGGCGAGTTATGAGCAAAATGGGGTCCGATGCGTCCGAGTTCACACAAACGTAGGGGTCGGACTCCAAAGGTCGGCGGCTGAATACGTGTGCTTGATCGTAGGCTTGGCCACTGAGCCGTGAAGAGGAAAGCCCAGTGGGTTTTCCTCAGGCGAAGTGAGCGGCTTGCCGCGAAGACCGCGTAACGGTACCTTGAGTGCGTCAAGCACACATATTCAGTCCAGAGGCCGAGGCTGAGAACTTACCACTTTTATGTTGGATTCAGTTACGCAGCTTGCCCCGCTTGGCTACGAAGATGCAGCACCCCGCCGTGGCCAGCACCGTCATGGCAATGACGATTGCCGTAGTAGCGACGCCTGTAGAGCTTAGCTTCTTCTTACGTTGAGACTGAGATTGCTGTGATGATTGCGGTTTCGCGGAAGGCTTGGCATTATTACCGTCCTGCTTGCTGTTGTTATTGTTATCCGGAGTCGGCTTTGGAGTTGGCGTTGGTTCCGGCTCGGGCTCAGGCGTCGGATCGGGGGTCGGGTCCGGAGTCGGTTCAGGTGCATGAACCTGCCATTCGGCGGCAGCCGGCGATGCACTGCCGGATTGAATCACCATGCGCAGCTTAGTGGTCTTCACCGCGTCAGTCCAGGTTGCCTCGCTCCATCCGCCGTTATCGGTACCGTAAGCGCCGGGAGCATTGGTGACCAATGTATATGTGGCATCGGGAATATCCACAAACGCATTCGTTCCAGCATCCCAATACTGCAGTTTCCACGACGCCGGCATTCCCAAGCCCCCTCCATCGGAGGTGAATTGCACACGGCTGGAATCGATGGTGACTTCGCGATCCCATTCGTAGTCGAGCTTCATTTCACCGGTATTCGGCCACGTACCCCAAATGCAGGCGTTATCAACCGTGCAATCGCCCGGAATGGTTTTGCCGTCGTTAAGCGCGGCAACACCAGCTGTCCAAGAAGACGCTTTTTTGTCCACGTCAGTAGCAACGGCATCTTGCTCGATATAGCCGGCCAACGGCACCGACGTATCGGATGGAATATCTTTGACGCCCGCAGCCGACATATTGCCAGCAATGTCCGAAGCCCGATAGCTCACCGTTTCACGCTTCGACGAAGAAGCAGTAATCGCCGCGCCTTCTTCATATTGCTGCCATTCGCCGTTTCCAACCCGGTATTCCACCGTTTTCACACCGGATCCAGCACCATCTGAGGCGGTCAATGTCATAGTGCGGGAAACCGTATCTACCGAGGCGGTTACCGTAGGAGCCGTAGCATCCACACGCGCTTCCGCAGCAGCGATTTCGCTCACATTGCCGGCCGCATCAGTGGCACGCGCACGCACACTCACTATACCCTCGCCAGTCACAGCCTTTACCGCAGTGTTCACATTCGTTCCGACGGTCACCCATGCGCCATCCCCGACCGCAAGTTCGAGTTCTGCGATCGGCGCAGCCGCATTGTCGGAAGCCGTAATAAGAGCGATCGGTGAAGTGACCAGCCAACCATCATTGCCAGCCGTGCCAGCCAATGCCACACGCACGGCAGGAGCAATGGTATCAGCCGGTTTTACGTAATCGTCGGAAACATGTACGGTCACGGCTACGTTGCCGGCTGTCAGATCATCAGCTGCTGCTTGGTTTCAATGCCAGCAACCACACCTTGCACGGTGAACTCACCCGCCTGCGCATACGAAGAAGCAGACACCGTGCGCCACAAAACCGGAGTTTCCACTGTTTCCGAGCCGTACGCGACTTTCACCGTGTTCGACAATTCCGGCGCGTCTCCGGTCTTGGCGTAGACGTCGGCTGGCCGTTCAGCCACAACTGCTCCCTGTTGCGCGTATACTTCCCATTCAGGAACGCCAACGGAAGCATAGCCCCCGTCAACGGCTTGCGCGGTCATGTCAAGTTTGAGCGCAGTGGTGGTCACTGCGTCGAATGTCACTTCATTAGGCGCGTTCTTGCCTGTATCCACGCCGTATTCGCTGGAATTGGGCACGTCCTTCCAGGACCGTCTGCGTCAAGATATTGCAGTTTCCATGAGGCAGGGGCACGCAATGCGTTCGCATCGGTGTCAAACCAGACTTCGATCCATTCACACGTACAGCGCCATTCCACTGGTAGATCAGTGAATCGGAGGATTGTGTTTGTGGCATCTTTCGATAGTTCGTCCAATGGTTCGGCGGTACTACAGCAGTTTCCAGCACTCGCCCGTCGTTCACGGAACCCTTGTAGGCGGGTGTTTCGGTGTAGGTCGCGTCCACTGACGCATAGGGGGGCCACGTTGCGTGAGGGTTGCAACCGTTCGGCTTTGGTCGGATGCGAAACGGCGTTCATGCGCCCGCCATTCCACGTCACTTCATCGATGCAGACTGCACGGCGGAAGTCAGTACCACCAGTCTTGTCTCCAGTGTGGTAGGTGACCCACCATTTGCCGCCGAATCGTTGAATCGACGGATGCATGGTGGTGGACGATCCCGATTCGACGATTACGCCTTGGTACGTCCACGGCCCAAGAGGGCTTGCCGACGTGGAGTATTGCACGCACGCCTGATAGTTGGATTCCACGCAGGTCGCCACTCCGACCCGGGTTTGCCACCGTCGTACACGTTGTAGTAGGTGTCTCCTTCACGGAACACCCATGCCGCCTCAAAGAAGCCTTTGGGCCCGTTGGCATAAGCGCCGCCGTTGTTGCCCAAGGTCAGCGACGCGTTCACTTGGTTCGCATAGTCGCTGCCAAGCACGTCTTTGCTGGCATCGTAGTCGGGTATGTTGGCGAGCGCGTCGGCGTCACGCATATTGTAGATTTTCGGCGCTCCGTCCGCCGTTCCGCCCATGGTTTCCACGGCAACATATGAGGTGCGGCCAGTGTTGGCGTCCCGCTGCATTTTTACGGCGAGTTCGCTGTTGAAGGTGCCGAAGTGCAGATATCCGGTACCGTCATTGTCCACGAAGAATGCGGGATCGATGGTTTCGATTTGCGTCTGCGTGGTAGTCAGCAACGGCGCTCCGATGGCGTCGACCCATGGTCCGAGGGGGCTTTTTGATTTGGCCACGCCGATGGAGAACGGGTCGGCTCCCGCGGCTGCGTTCCTGTCTTTGACTGGAACGTAGTAGTAAAACCAGTCGTCGGTCGTGTCTGCGGTGCCAGCATCGTCGACTACTACTTGTCCTGCGTAGCTCCGTCGCCGGTTGCCCAGTCGAACAGGTCGGCTTTGGCGATGGTCTTGTAGTGCGTCCATTTGCCGGATTCCGGATTGTCGGTTACGTAGACGCCCCAGTCTTTCATATTGAAGGACCCGTAGGTTGGTTCGGCCTCGTCGTGTCCGGTGAATACGAAGAGTTTGCATCGTATTCAAGGGTGGATGCGTCTGCGGAATAGTAGTTTTGCGACAGGTCGTTGGGGGTATTGGTTCCTTCGTTCTGCCCGATGGGGTTGCGAAGGGTTGCCGGCAACGCACTGTTGTCGATTTGTGTGACGGTGACGTCGGGATTGCCGACCGGCAGATCGTTGTAGGCGTGTCCGGCGATGCTGGGCGCGGTACTTGCGTCGGCCGCGTTGGCTGTCTGCATGGTTGCGATTGCTCCCGTGCATAAGGTGGCTGCGGCTGCGATGCCTGCCACCAGCGTCTTCATCGACGCATGTGAGATGTGCGAAAAGCTCATGAATATTCCTGTTTTCACGATTGGATATGAAAAGTCCTCTTACGGATTGCTTAGGCTACGTTGGTATTCCTCGTGCGATCCGTAAGAGGACTTGAGCAATTGCTAGCGCTAGTCGCGGTTGCGGCGCGTCAGCATGATGGCGGCTCCCGTCAGCAGGACGATCATTCCTACGACGGCGATGCCGATGACATTGCTGCCGGTGCTGCTGATTGCGGCACTGACTTCAGACTTGGAAACCGGCTTGTTTCCAGGCTTGGCATTCGGCTTGGGGTCGGTCTTGTCGTCGTCCGGCTTCGGTGCTGGCTTGAGTTCAGTCCGGCGATGGCCTCGGTCAGCTGCTTGACTGCGGCATCCGCATCAGCTTGGGTGGCGTTCTCATCGTTCAGCACCTTGGAGGCGGCATCCACTGCTTCAGCCAACTTCTTGGCGCTGGCTTCGGTGTAGAGGTCACCGCTGACGCCCTGTGCCTGGTCAAGAACCGTCTTCAACTCAGTGGTGTCGGCTTTCTTCACCAGTGTCTGCTGGGCTTCTTCAAGCTGCTTGATGGCCGCATCCACCTGATCCTGGGTGGCGCTCTCGTCCGCATACACCTTTTGAGCGTTACCCATGGCTTCGGAGAATGCCTTCCAGCTGTTCGGCGTGAAATTAGCTTGTTGCACGGAACCGGCTGCGTTGATGGCGGATTCGAGCCTGCTCTTGTCCACGCTTGGTTCCGGATCAGGGGTTGGATCCGGGTCAGGAGTCGGTTCTGGATCAGGAGTGCTTTCCGCAGCATGCACGCCCCACTCGGCAACCGCCAGACCGAAGGTGACGCCTCGGCGGTCGGCGGATCAAGCACCAAGCGCAACGACGTGGTCTTCACCGGAGTGAACGTGGCCACGCTCCAGCCTTGAGCATCGTCAGAGGCACGTGAGGCCGGGGAATTACGCACGGTGGAGTATTGCGCATTCTCCACATCCTTCCATATACCATCAGAAGCCAAGTACTGAATCTTCCAGCTGTCCGGAACATCCAAACCGCCCTTGGCATCATTACGCTCCGCGAAGTTGGCCCAGAACTGCACACGGCTGGAATCGACGGTGGCTTCCTTGCTCCAGGTGTACTGCGCGTACATGCCAGCGGAAGCTTGGCCCCAGCTGCCCCACACGCGGCCATTCACATCGGCGTCATCATCAGACGGCCACGTATCGTCAACCAGCACACCATCGTTGAGCTTGCCGGAAGCCGGAGACCAGCTCGCCTCGGCACTCACCGTGGTGTCAATGGCCCTGCCTTCAATCCAACCAGTCAACGGAGTATCGGGCTCCGGCTTGGGATCCGGCGTCGGCTCAGGATCAGGATCGGCACCACCATTCGGATCGGCGACCACATGCACTGTAATCTTGGCCTGCGAGCTTGAACCCTCAGCCGTGCCGGACACCTCATAATCGCCGATGGTGTCCAACTTGACGCCGGCAACACTTGCCTCATCCCACATAACCGTGCGATCGTCAAGCATGCCGTTGGGGAATCGCACCGGAACCACAGACGGCAAAGCCACCGACTTGGAATTCTGGTACACCGTCTGTTCGATCGGCTGAGCCGCACCAGCAGTCTGAGACTGCGCGTCGGAACGCACGCCAATAGTGGCCTTGGTTCCAGCGAGCGCGCCAATAACCGTTCCGGAAACCGCAAACTCGCTATCGGAAGCAAGCTGATCGTCAGTGATGGCATCCCACGCAACACTCAAGTCACGACGGGAACCGTCCGTATAGCTGGCACTCACCGTCTTCGGCAGATTCACATCGGCAGCCTTGCTGCCAGTCTGCACCATACGATTCACGCCATCCACGCTCACCGGATCAAGCGCATACGCCTCAAATTCGGTAGCACCAACAATGGCACCCTTCGGGAACAGCACACGCAACTTGTTCGTCTCCACCGTTTCGGCAAAACGAACCTCATTGCCTTCACCCTGCATCGTGGTATAAGACTGGCCGGCGGCAAGCTTCACATCCTGCCAATCGCCATTCTCATCCGCATACTGCAACTTCCACGACTTGACCATCGGCACACCGCCACCGTCAGTCCAGAAGAACAGCTTCGCCTTCTTCAACGGAACAGTGCCATCCCAGGCAAGCTGCAGCCACGGCTCGGTACCGGTATTGTCACCCCAATTATTCCAGGTCTCATTCGGAGTATTGGTATACAACACCTGACCGTCGATAACCTTCTTGGCATTGTCCTTCGCCTGATATGGATTGGTGAAGCTGGCGCTCGCAGTGGACTGTGAAGCCACATTCACCGTGCCGTCGGAAGGAATGCCGTGAACGGTGACTTCCTTGAAACCGGTCTTCTCACCGTCGAATGCGGTGAGTTTGAGCACATAGTCACCCTCACGGTTGAACGTGACCGTAGTGTTGGCAGCGGTTGCGTCGACGAACTTCGCTTCGCCGTTTTCAGGGCCAGACACCTGCTCCCATGTGGTGGTGAGCGTGTCAGACGGCAGGCCGTCGTCCTTCACCGTGCCCACCAGCTGCGCACCGGACGAGGTGCTGCTGGCAATGTAGGCGTCAACGCTTGGCGCCTGGTTCGTAGGTTCGCCTTCCGGCACAATGTCGGTTTCGTAGGCTGAATCTCCTTCAAGCCAATGGCCTGACCTGCTTGCGGAGTGAAGGTGGCACGAATGGCTTTGGCCACGACCTTGGAGAACTGCACGCGGTTGTAGTTGGCTCCCGCGTAAGTAGGCGTACGCACCTGGTTCGGCAGGACATGCCATGCGCCGGCCTCATCCTGATATTCAAGCGTGTACACCGACGGCTCACTGTAGCCGGCAATCGTCTGGCTGGACGAGGTCTGGTAGAAGTACAAACGCACGTCGTCGATGTTCTGCACGCCGTTCTTGAACGTTACGGTCAGCGAATCCTTGGCGTTCTTGGATCCCTTGGTGCCCCAGAAGGATTCCATCACGTTCTTGCCGTCCACTGCATTGGTTGCCGGGTATCCCTTGGTTTCGTAAGTGGCTTCCACATCGGCGTCCTTGGCCACGTTGGCCTGGCTCTTGGACGCTTCGTCCACGTTCTGTCCGGACTGCGCGAAGATCTGCGTAACCCTGCTGTTCGATGCGTAGGTCACTTCGTTGGCGTTCGGCATGGTGGCGGTGGTCGCGCCGGTGATCACCGCTCCGGAATCATCGGCAACCTCAACGGTTCCACTGGCCGGATCGTAGATGAGGTGGGCGAGCTTATCGGAGGTGAACACGGCGTTGCCGTCCACATACAGGGTGTATCCCTTCGGAGCGTTGTAGGCGCCGTCGTTGTTCCATACGATCGACAGATCCTGCCCGTGGTAGCTCAGGTTGTTGACGGTGAAGTGGTTCCAACCGGGAATCTCGATCGGATTGAGTTCAATCTTGTTGTCTTCACGCGGAACCATACCTGCCACGTCTTCCACAATCGTCCAGTTGGTGGTGCCAAGCTGGGTGTGGTGAATCCAGGAACGGTAGGTGATCTTTCCACCGTTCTTGCTGGCGTCGGCGTTCTTCTCCGGAATCGTGCTCCTGCGGAATTATTATCCATATTCCAGAATTCGTTCTGGTCCGGATACTGGTTGTCGCCTCCCTGATAATGCGAGAACGCCACCCAATACAGCAGTTTCTTGAACGATTCGTTCGTGATATATCCGTTGTCTGCAGCATTATAATCACGGATTCCCGCAGAATAGATTTGCAGCAGCGGAGTTGCATTGATAATGGAGAAATTGTTTGATCCTGGGAAATTCAGCGCCTTCTTGTCTGCCTGATTCGCGGTGAAGAACGGGAAAATCGGGAATTCGTCGGCATCTTCGAACAAGCGCAACGCACTATCGTAATCATCATTGCCGGTCGGCATCAGACCTTCGGAATACGGATAGTAGTTGTTGAGTTCCTTGTATTTCGCGAATTGACCGTCGTTCAGCCACTTGTGCAGCAGCAGTTTGCTGTCGGAATCCCACAGGTTGTCGAGCACATCCTGCTTGATGGCGTCGGCGATCTGCTGCATTTCAGCGGCTTTTTCGGTGTCTCCGGCAGCCTTGTATGCTTGCGCGGCGGCATTGGCGTTGGCCCACATGTTGGCGGAACCGTCGGCACGGTCCATACGCTGGCCGGAACGACCGGGTTCGGAGAACGACACCGCGTCGGCATCGTTGCCGGTCATGGACCACCACGACCAGTCGATCAGATTGTTGCCGTTGCTATTCTGGTTGTCGTTGCTGTCTGGCTCGCTTTGCGAATTGAGCAGACCTTTGACATCTTCGGAACCGTAATCACCCAACGCTTCAGCCAATGATGACGGGCCGCCGTGCACCTTGTAGGAGTCCCAACCGGCCTTGGTGATGTACTGCGTGTAGCTGTGGTTCCAATTGGCTGGATCGCCCGGATTGTCGTGGTAGTAGTAATACCCGGACTGGCCTTTCTTGGCTGTCTGCCCGGCCGACACCCAAGTGCCGTACGAGTATTCGGCGTTACGGAACCACTTGGTGTCGTTGATGAACATGCCGGATGTCAGCACGATCTGGTTGTTGTATCCGAGCACGCCTTCGATGGAGGTCGGATACTGGAACGTATTGCCCGGCATATTGGCGTCCAACATGTTGAAACGGCTCAGCCACCAGCGGTAGAACACAGTTTTGTCGATATTGTGTTCCTGGGTTTCCACGTAAGGAATGTTATCGACCCACCACTGGTTGTAGGTGGTCACGGAATCCTTGTAGGAAGCGGCCGGATCGGTGAGATCGCCGTTGAATCGGGCTTCGTATTCCGCGGTGGAGTCCGGCAACTCGTTGGCGATCAGGCCAAGCTGCAGCTTGGTGGTTTGTGGCACGTTCGCTTCCAAGGTGAGGGTGGAAGCGAGTTTGCCGTCCTTTACGGTGAAACCGTTGCCGGAGAACCGTGGATAGATGGTGGTCAGATCGTTCTTCACATTGAAGCGACCGGTCAGTTCAGTGTCGCCGTCATTGCCGTCTTGTGCGAATGGCGAGGCTGCTGTCAGCGTTACGTCACCGCCGGTGGTGCTGGTGATGGTGAAATTCGCGACCATCACATTGGTGTAGGTGATGTACTTGACTTCGGTGACGGTAATGGTCTTGTCGCGTTGGTGAATTCCGTGGTGAAGTAGCTTGGCGTCTGCTTGCGCTTGTCGGTGTTCTCGCGCAGGGTCTGCTTGGAACCGCCAATGCTTACCTCAACGGTAAAGCCGTCGTTGCGGTCTGATCCCAGTATGCGACATCTCCTACGAAACCAAGTGCTTCCGGCGTATGCGTGTACATGAATGCGGCACGGCCACGTGAGAACAGGTATTCGTTCTTGTCTGCGCCCGCATAGTTGTAGTCGCCAGCATCGTTGGTGCCGGTACCGTTTGGTGCGGTGCCTGTGCGCGTCAGCATCTTGTCGATCCAGAAGTCGTGTGCGGTGTCGGTTCCGGCACCGTTGGCAACATCCGCATCGAACACCTGCTTGAGGTAGCTTGTCGAGGGATCGAAAGCGACGCCGGTGCCCGGAATCGGGTCGGCGGCCCCCTTGAAACTCGGATACCCCATGGCAGAGTTCGGATTGGCCAGCGCGTCATTGGCGTATGCGGTCGTCACACCGCCAGACAACAGTGTGGCCACTGCCGTCAGCACGCCCAATGACGTGACAATCCCTTTCTTCCTTGTTGATGGTGTCATCAATTCCTCCTACATGGACCATCGTTGGCCCTTGGTTGCCAAGGCTCGTTCCCTGGCATCCAACTTTCTTTCTGTAGGAATGAGAGTCGTGCGATGGACATGAGATTGGAGCGTCCACCGACATTTCAAGAATACATGACGCGAATACGGTTTCGCAAATTTTCTTTCAGTTTTCTCCAATGCTTTTCTAAGTGAACTGCCATACGATGGCTTTTATGCGAAAAGGAAAGTTTTCGCATTTTCCCGTCTTATACTAGGGGCTATGACAAAACCGGCCACCCCATAAGGGGCAGCCGGTCTCTCATTCCAGTCAGCGCGGCGCATTCGGCTCCAATCGATCACGCCGCGCTCACCCGCTTCCCGGCACCATGGCACTCATAGCGCCGGGTAGCAAGTCTTTCTTTGTTTAGCTGCGCAACCACACGTTCATTTGACCGAGTTCGCGGTTGGCCCATGCGTAGTAGGGCACCAGCTTGAGCGACGTCCGCTCATCTGAGGCGTCACGCTGAGCGGACATGTCACAACTGGGCGTCCACGGCATCCGCAGCCTCACGAACGGCAGGCAACGTCACCGCGTCAACACCTCCAAGCAAATCACTCTCGAAAGTAACCGTGGCATCCGCAGCATCCACGCCATCAGCAAGACGGTACGTCCACAGATCGCCGGCATTATCGGCTTGCTCCGCGCAATAGACGAGCGGACCGCGCATCACCGCAACACGACCTGCATCGCAACGCACATGAGAGTTGGCACGCACCAATCGCACTGCCATATCAAGATCCAGCACCACATGCAATGCAGTTCCCGGAGCAACTGCGAAATATACGAAACCGTTTTCCGGAGCCGTCTTCACAGCAACACCATCGCATGTCAGCGCATAGGAATCAGCCGACCATGTGGGAATACGCACGCCGAAACGTACCGAATCAGCCGCCTCAGCGGGCAATTCCACCATGTACTCAATATGACCGTTCCACGGAAAATCGGAACGCTGCTCCACATGCAACCCGGAATCAAAACTTGCCTGATTCGCAATGAACTGGTGAGCGAGCACCGTGCGACCGCCGTCACGTTCGGTATACACATAACGGTCCACCGACGCGATCAATCGCGCGACATTAGCTGGGCAGCATGCGCAGCCAAACCAATCGACACGATGCGAAAGCACATGATGCCGATCCGGATTGTCCAAACCGTCCGGCGAAGTCTCCAACGCATTCACATAGTAATACTGCTTGCCATCAAGGCTGATGCCCGCGATGGCACCATTGAACAGCTCACGCTCAAGCACGTCGGCATATTCACCATTCGGTTCCAACAGAAGCATTTGGCGGGCAAACATGCTCATCGCCACAGAAGCGCACGTTTCGCCATACATGGTGTCGTTCGGCAGATCGTAATCGTATGTGAACGACTCCCCCACATGCGTGGAACCGATCGCACCCGTTACATACATGCGTTTCGACACGATGTTGTTCCAAAAACGATGCGCCGCGTCCAACAAGCCCTGATCGCCGGTAATACGCGCCACATGTGCGATTCCAGTGCACAAATAGGCCACGCGCACAGCATGGCCGTCAGCGGTCTGCTGCTCGCGCACCGGCTGCGCGGCTTGGAAGTACGTGGGCTTGTAGAATCCCAGATCCCGGAAAATGTAGTCGTTGTCGACAGCGGCGATCTGCTTGGCGTAGAACTGCGGATCCTGACCACGCACGTCGATGAGATACCGCGCCAGATTCAGATAGCGCTCCTCACCGGTCGCATCATACAGCTTCGCCAACGCCAATTCGATTTCCGGATGCCCATCAGCACCGTGGATCTTGCCGTCCTCCGGGCCGAAATTGGCATCGATGCAATCCGCCATACGGCACGCCACGTCAAGCGCCTGCTGGTTACCGGTCACCTCATGATAGGCGACAGCAGCCTCAATATAGTGGCCCATGACATACATTTCATGGCTTTGCTGAATCAGTGTGAAACGCTCACGATGCGCCCATTCACCGGTTTTGATTTGGTACGGAGTGTCCAAATATCCGTCCGATTGTTGCGCACGCGCGATGAGGTCGACGGTTTCATCGCACAGTTCCCGCAATTGCGGATCAGGATGATACGACAGTGCGTAAGCCGCTTCCTCCAACCACTTATATATGTCGGAATCCTGGAAGACCATGCCATGAAATTCACCGGCCTCATCACCGGCTGCGATACGCAGATTCTCCACGGCATGACTTTTTATTATCGGCAAGCTGATTGCCAGCCGGATCATCCGGAACTTCAGTGGCAATCTCATCATTCATCACACCCCACTGATAGGGAATGACGGATTCAACGATCTGGTCGCGACGCTGCTTCCAGAAAGGAGAAGTAATAGTTACATTCATGATATTTCCTTAAGATTAAGGACTTCGTCAGCCCTTGACGGCTCTTGGCTACTCCGCCTTCGGTTCTGCTCAGGCCGGAGCCTGGAAACAGTCCACTGGGCTGTCTCCCAAGGGCTGACATCGCCAGGTGTCAGCCCTTGACGGCTCCAGCCATTAAACCCTTTGACGTAGTACTTCTGGAGGGCTAGGAAGAGGATGGCTGCGGGGATCATCAGAATCACGACGCCAGCTTCGGTGGCACCGTAATCAATGACGCCCATAGTCTGCTGACGCATGTTCACCAAAGCGAGCGGCAGCGTGGCGTTCGACGAACTCGACAGGTACAGCGGAATCATGAAATTGTTCCAAGCCTCAAGGAAAGCAAGCAGACCGACAGTGACCATCGACGGCTTGACGACCGGCACCAGAATCTTAATCAGCGACTGCAGGGAGTTGCAGCCATCGACCATGGCGGCCTCTTCCATATCCTTCGGAATCGCATCGAAAGCATTACGCATGATGAACGTGCTCATCGGCAGCTGGAACAAGGTAATAACCAAACCGACACCCAGCAAGGAATCGTTCAGACCAATATCCTTGTACCACACCATCAGCGGAATCAGCAGAGACGCATACGGCACCATCAAAATGGACAGCGTCACCATGAATCCGAGATTGCGGCCCGGATAGTCGAAACGGGAGAACGAATAGCCTGCGAGCGTGCACACCACTACGGAGAACACCACGCGACCAACGTCACCACCACCGAGTTGAACAGGTACTTCGGCAGGCCTTCCTGGTAGCCGAACAACGTCAGATAGTTGTTCACACCCCAGCCCTTGGATTGTGCGGAACCAGGCTGCGGACTGAACGAGCAGACCACCACCCAGATCAGCGGCGAAATGAAGACCAGAGCCAGCAGACCTTCGAGAATATAGACGATTACGCGCTTCCACAATGGAGTAGTCATGTGAGTTCCCTCCCCTTGCTCACTTGGTGTTGTCGCGCATACCGCGCATCTGGATGGAATTGATCACCACGAGGGCCGCAAGCACGATCAGCGACAGTGCGGCCGCCATGCCCAGATCCTTCTTGGAATCGAATGCGAAGTTGTAGATGAGCTGCACCACGGTCATGGTGGAATTGTTCGGACCGCCCTTGGTCAGAATGAAGAACTGGTCGAACGCGAGGATGGAACCGGTGACGCAGTAGATCAGGCACATCACGATGGTCGGCTTCATCAGCGGCAGGGTAATGGAACGGAAAATGCGCCACGTGCCAGCACCGTCCATGCGCGCGGCCTCATACAGGTCGCCCGGAATGGCCTGCAGGCCGATCATCATGAGCAGCATGTAGTAGCCGGAGAAACGCCAAACGATCACAATAATGGTAGCCCACAGCGCGCTCTGGCCGGTGGCGAGCACGGAGCCGCCCTCATCCATTAATCCGAAGAAGCTCAGGATCTTGGTGACGGGGCCCACCTGCGGGGAGTACAGCGCGTAGAACAGCAGCGAAGCGGAGGCGAGACCGGTTGCGGACGGCAGCAGGAAGCACGTGCGCAGCATATTGTTCCACTTGGTGCTTTCCTGCACGATCAGCGCCAGGCCAAGCCGAGCACCAGCAGGAAAATCGTGACGATCACGGTGTATTCAAGTGTGAACAACACCGACTGTCCGAGCAGTTTATTTTCGAAAACCTTGACGAAATTCTCAGGGAAATTCCAACCACGGTTACCGCCCATCAACGACCAGCGGGAACCGGCCATGATGACGAGCAGTACGATTGGCACGAAGAACAGCATGATGATCATCAGCCAATCAGGCAGCGCATACAGCAGGCCACGACGGGTTGCCTCCGCCTTGGCCTTGGAACGATGCGTCTTCACTGGCGCAGCGTTCTTGGAAACAGTAGTCATATTCCCTCCTTGGAACACTTTTGGCGACTCTCTCTTGAATCGTTCGGGGTTTTCGACATAAATGGCCAAGCGATTGGATATGCGTTTGGAAGTGCGATTCCGTCTCGTGCGGCCGTTGAAATCCGCCATGAAGACCGACATTGTTTTTGAAGTATTGTCGATCTCCATGGCAGACCACAACTGTGGTCTGTCGATTTTTGTTTTCGATATTCAGTTATTCGATATTCAGTTGTTCTTAAGTTATGTAAATCGGGGAAAGGAGAAAAAGGAGGAGAAGTTTGTTTTCAGTGGCTCACCTCACTGACCCAGCACGTCGGTGATGGCCTGGTTGTCGGCCTTGAGATCGCCATCGCCCCAGACTGCGTTCTGGATGAGCAGCTGCCACGGGGAACCGGCTGCGTTGAAGGCCTCATTGAAAGCTGCGGACTTCGGGGTCTGGCCATTGCCGTCGATGATTACGGAGTTGATGGTCTGGACGCGAGGATCGGCATCGTCGTAGGCGGTCTTCAGGGTCTGGATGTTGGATGCGGTGTCGCCGTTGGCTGCGAAGACTTCCTTCTGGGCGTCATCGCTCATGAGCCATGCGAGGAAGTTCCAAGCCTGAGCGACGTGCTTGCAGTCCTTGGAGATGCCCATGCATCGCCGCCGAGGAACGTGGAGGTCTTGCCTTCCTTGGTGCCCGGAATCGGGGTAACACCGACTTCGAAGCCGCCGTCCTTCTCAGCTTCGAACAGTGCGGTGGAGGAGGTGTTCGGATACGGCATCACACCGATGTTGCGTTGGCGAACGGAGCGGTCCAGGTGGCACCGGTTTCTTCCTTGGAGCCTGCGCCCAAGCCGTTGGTGGTGTTGGCGAGTTCCTTGTAGGCGTCGAGCACGGCCTTCATGGAATCGTTGTCGAGGGTGGCTTCGGTGCCATCTGCGTTCATCACGGATTCGCCGTCAGCCCACACGGACGGGAACAGGTCGAACACGAGAGCGCCACCGGACTGGCCGGCCAAGTAGGAGCCTGCCACGCCGTCCTTGTTGAGGGCCGCGACCGCCTTGGCCTGCTCAACGAACTCGTCGATGCTGCTCGGACCCTTCTCCGGGTCAAGACCTGCTTCCTTGTACAGATTCTTGTTCCATACCATCACGGAAACGTCGGTGATGAACGGCAGCGTGTATTCCTTGCCATCCACGGTACCGGCTTCAATGTGGCCCTGCTGCAGGTCGGACTTGTTGTCGAGTCCGTCGATCTGCTTGGTGATGTCGGTGAAGATGCCTTCAGAAGCCCAGTACGGAATACGCACCACGTCACCGGCGAGAATGTCCGGAAGGGAATCGGTCTGGGAGGCACCACCAACCTTGCCTTCCATATCGTCGTTCGGAATGATTTCCAGCTTGACCTGGTTCTTGTGGGAGGCGTTGTAGGCCTTCACCGCGTTCTTGGCCTGACGCTCCAGCGGAGAACGGGTCCACAGAGTGATCTCAGTGCCGTCATCAGTGCCGGCTGCCGGAATATCGGCCGGAGCCGCGGATCCACCACTGCTGGAACCACCGCCGCATGCAGCCATCGGAATAA
>ENA-OQCD01000168-OQCD01000168.1-human-gut-metagenome-genome-assembly--contig:-NODE-168-length-17592-cov-2.045062_pt1 | contig 17592 bp, 24 predicted proteins | sample MGYA00242755_ERZ504571 | MGnify/ENA primary metagenome ERZ504571 (study PRJEB26092, sample SAMD00036274) | human gut metagenome | host: Homo sapiens | study: EMG produced TPA metagenomics assembly of...
CATCGCTTTTTCATCCCCATAAACTACGATATTTTTCTTATTTTTGCCCAAATATGTAATTCCGCCCGATAAGGCATAAGAGAACGAGACAGAACGATGAGAGTAGTTGATTTAATAAAAAAGTACGGACAATACGGCTTTTTCTTTTGAAATTCTCCCTCCGCTGAAAGGAACGGGTATTGAAAAACTGTATAAAACGGTTGATACGCTACGCGAATTCGACCCTAAATATATCAATATTACAACCCACCGCAGCGAATATGTGTACAAGGAGCTGGGAAACGGGCTGTACCAACGTACACGCCAGCGCCGCCGTCCCGGAACAGTTGCTGTTGCCGCCGCTTTGCAGAACAAATACAATATAACGACAGTGCCACATATCCTGTGCAGCGGTTTTTCCCGCGAAGATACAGAATATGTATTGTTAGATCTACAATTCCTGGGCATCACCGACTTGTTGGTACTGCGTGGTGACAAGGCAAAGCACGAATCAGCTTTCGTACCCGAAAACAACGGTTACAACCACGCCATAGAACTGGAAGAGCAGATCAATGATTTCAATAAAGGCGTATTTGTAGACGGTTCCCCCATCAAGGTAACAGGAACTCCGTTCAGTTATGGAGTAGCCTGCTATCCTGAAAAACACGAGGAATCACCCAATATGGAACAAGATATTTATTGGCTGAAGAAAAAGATTGAAGCAGGAGCTGAATATGCTGTGACACAGATGTTCTATGACAACCGCAAATATTTCGAATTTGTAGAAAGGGTAAGAAAAGAAGGAATCAATGTACCTATTATTCCGGGTATCAAGCCTTTCCGCAAATTATCCCAGCTGAACATGATACCCAAGACGTCAAGATAGACTTGCCGCAAGAACTGGCAGGCGAAGCGATGAAATGTCAAACAGATGAAGAAGCGGAAAGTCTTGGCATAGAATGGTGCATACACCAGTGCCGTGAATTAATAGCCTGTGGGGTTCCCAGCATTCATTTCTATACCGTAAGTGCCGTGAACAGTGTAAAGGAAGTTGCAAAAGCAATTTATTAAACAGTAAATAAATGACTATAAAAAGCAATGTTATTTAAAGATGTAATAGGACAAGAGGAAGCAAAACAGCGGCTCATAGCGAGGTAAAAGAAGGAAGAATCCCTCATGCACAACTGATTTGCGGTCCCGAAGGTACAGGAAAGTTACCTTTGGCAATAGCTTATGCCCGTTACATCTGCTGTGAAAACCGTGGTGAACAAGATGCCTGCGGAATTTGCCCCACTTGTGTGAAATTCAATAAGCTGATACATCCCGACCTGCATTTCGTTTTTCCTGTTATCAAGAAAAAAGCCGGAAAGGATACTGTATGCGATGATTTCATAGCAGACTGGCGCAACTTTGTCCTGCAGAACCCATATTTTAATCTGAACCATTGGCTGAAAGAGATGGGAGCAGAAAACCAGCAGGCGCAAATCTTTGTAAAAGAAAGCGATGAGATTGTACGAAAGCTCAGTTTGAAATCCAGTCAAGGCGGTTACAAAATCATGATTATATGGCTTCCCGAAAAGATGAATGTGGAATGCAGCAACAAACTGCTGAAGTTACTGGAAGAGCCTCCTGCCATGACTGTCTTTTTATTAGTATCCGAAGAGCCTGATGCCATTTTGCAAACGATCCAAAGCCGTACCCAACGATTTAACATTCATGGGATCAAAGAACCTGAAATCTCAAAAGTATTGCAAACCAAATACGGACTACAACCGGAAGATGCTGACGATATAGCACACGCTCAGAAGGCAATTTTCTGAAAGCACTGGAAACCATACATCTGAGCGAGGAAAACAAACTGTTCTTTGAACTCTTTATAAATTTGATGCGCCTTTCCTATCAACGGAAGATACGCGAAATGAGACAATGGAGCGATGCGGTAGCCTCCATGGGGCGTGAACGTCAGAAGAATTTTCTGGCCTACTGCAACGTATGATACGAGAAAACTTCATATACAACTTTCATCAACGTGATTTAGTGTATATGAATCCCGAAGAACAAAATTTTTCCACCCGTTTCGCACCGTTTGTCAACGAGCGGAATGTAATGGGCATAATGGACGAACTTAGTGAAGCACAATTACATATAGGACAGAATGTGAATCCCAAAATGGTGTTCTTTGATTTCTCTTTAAAAATGATTGTGCTATTGAAAAATTAAAAATTGAGAATTGAGTATTAAAAATAACAGAATTGCATGGCATTTATTTCTTAGTTCTCAATTTTCAATTCTCAATTAAAACAGAATTATGGACAATGAATTCAAATTAAAGAACGGAAGCGGCTGTTTGTGTTGCAAAGGCTGCGGACGACAGGATAAGCAGCTGAACACCTACGACTGGCTGGCTGATATTCCCGGCAACACCGAGGAACAGGAAATGGTTGAAGTTCAATTCAAGAATACCCGCAAAGGGTATTATAAGAACAGCAACAAACTGAAGCTGGGAAAAGGAGATATAGTAGCTGTAGAAGCAAGTCCTGGGCACGATATCGGTACAGTAACCTGACGGGAAGATTGGTACCTTTGCAAATGCGTAAGGCAAACATCAAACCCGATGCCGAAATCAAGCGTATCTACCGCAAGGCAAAACCTGTAGATATGGAAAAATACGAGGAGGCAAAAGCCAAAGAACATGACACAATGATCCGGTCCCGCCAGATAGCCAAGAATCTGAACCTGGACATGAAGATCGGTGATGTGGAATATCAAGGCGATGGCAACAAAGCTATCTTTTATTACATCGCGGACGAACGTGTAGACTTCCGCCAACTGATCAAAGTACTGGCCGAAGCTTTCCGTGTACGTATAGAAATGAAACAAATTGGCGCCCGTCAGGAAGCGGACGCATTGGCGGTATCGGACCTTGCGGACGTGAATTGTGCTGCGCTACCTGGATGACAAATTTTGTATCTGTATCTACCAGTGCGGCACGTTATCAAGATATTCTCTGAATTCCTCAAAAGTTAGCCGGACAATGTGCCAAACTGAAATGTTGCCTAAACTATGAGGTAGACGCTTATGTAGAATCCCAAAAAACGCCTTCCAAGCAAAGAAATGACTTTAGAAACGACAGATGGTACATTCTATTTTTTCAAAGCGGATATTTTGAAGGGAACTATCATGTACTCTACTGACAAAAAATTTCATAGCTAATGCTGTAACCATCACCGCACGCCGTGCTTTTGAAATTATTAATATGAACCGACGTGGTGAGAAACCGGAAAGCTTAACCGAATCAGTAAAAAAGAACGAACCTCAAAAGCCTGTTGATTTAGTAGAACAAGAAAGCTTAACCCGATTCGATAAACGAAAAGGCAACAACAGCAACCGAAAGAAAAAACGTAAGCCGGAAAATAACGGTAATAACGGAGAAGGTACTCCCAATGAAAACAGACGTCCGCAACAACCTAAAGAGAACCGGTCACAAACAACCCAAAAGAAACCGGCCACTTAGAGAAGGACGTCCCAAACAACCTAGAGAGCCTAAAGAAAACAAGGCTCAGCAGCCACGCGAAGAGAACGGAAACCGCCCTAAAGAAGAAAATCGCAACAGGGAAAGTCGCAACCGGGAAGAGCGCAGTCGTGAAAATCGGGAAGACGGAAACCGGAACCGCAATAAAACGCCGCCCCAATAATGGTAATAATGAAGGAGGCAGTGAAAACCGGAATAACGGAGGAGGAAAGGAAAATGACAACAAGAACAACGGAAACAATAGCCAATCCCGAATGAAAAGCCACAAACTCCTGTATCAACTAAAGAATAAACTGACATGGCTGCCAATACTCATATTGGCAGCCTGTCAAAACAATATCATCTATCACTCTTACGCCCCCGTCCCCCTTGACGGATGGGATAAAAGTGATACTCTTGTTTATACCCTGCCCAATTCTATCCCTGCCGGAAATTACGAAGCAGAAATCGGTATCCGTTATCAAGAATCTTATCCTTACAGAGATATTTGGCTAGAAGTCAGCCATAACACAAAGGATACTTTGACTTACGTCACAGACACTTTACAACTTTTTCTGGTTGACGAAGCTGGAAATAAAACAGGAAATGGTCTTTGTGGATTATATCAATGTGACCTGCCTTATAAAGCATCTATTCCTATCCGTACAGAAGGAAGCGCACGTACTTTCCGCATCGTCCATATCATGACGGACAACCCGTTGACGGGAATCAGCGATATAGGTATCCGGTTGCGCAAACCGGAAAACCAATAAGCTCTAACGTTTTCCCCGCCCTGCATCAATACGCAAGAATACAAAAAGCAAGATCGTAAATCCCCACAAAGAAGATCCCCCCATAACTGAAAAAAGGCAGTGGTATGCCTATAACGGGGGTCAGTCCTAAAACCATACCTATATTAATAAACAGATGGAATAAGAAAATGCTTAATACCGAATATCCATAAACACGGGCAAAACGAGTATGCTGACGCTCTGCCACCACAATAAGACGCAAAATAAGTCCGGTAAAAAGAAACAATACAGCTGCCGAACCTATAAAGCCTTCTTCTTCCCCTACCGTACAAAAGATAAAGTCTGTATCCTGTTCAGGCACATACTTCAGTTTAGTCTGTGTACCATTCAAAAGCCCTTCCCCCATAAGCCTCCCGAACCAATAGCAATCTTACTTTGGTTCACATTGTATCCTGCCCCAGCCAAGTCTTCCTCCATACCAAGTACCACTTTAATACGTATTTGCTGATGTGGCTCCAGCACATTATTGAAAACATAATCAGCAGAAAAAAAGGAATCCCACTGAACCTACCGCAAATAGAGCAATATAAAAATAATTACGCATACGTTCATGCATAGAAAGGAAGATCAAATAGAACAATAAAAACTACGCACAATCCATATTGGAACCAAGTAATGTCAAAAGGGATAACATAATACGAAAATAATAAAGCCAGCAAGGTACCACCAACACCAATCCCTCCGATATACCACACTACCGATGCTTTTTTGCAATAACTATTAACTAATAAAGCAGAAAGGATGACTATCAGCAGCAACACAGAAAATTCACCGATGGAAGTACAGTCATCCGCCATCAATTCATTGCCAAAACGGATTCCAACTACAAAATAGACCACGGCGCAAATCCCGGCAAACAAAATAGAACCCGGCATTCCCTCCCGGTACAGCATAAAAAAGAAAGCCAGATAAACCAAAGCCGACCCCGTTTCCCGTTGCAAAATAATAAGCAGCATGGGCAGCAACACCATCCCTACCACAGGCAATGAATACTTTAACTTACTCATTGTAAACCCGTAGACATTCATAAATTTAGCCAAAGCCAGCGCCGTGGCAAAATTTAGCAAATTCCGCCGGTTGCAAACTTACAGGTCCGAATTTTATCCATGAGTAAGATCCCTTAGTATCCTCTGCCAGAAAAGGTGTTATCAACAACAGCAGCATCATGCCTCCATATAAAATGTAAGCAACATATCATACAACTTATCCTCCAACATCATCAGGATAAATCCGAGCCCCAAAGAGCAAACAGATCCATACAAACTGTTTTCCTGCCCTAGTGTCGAAACTAAAAAAAAAATCAATCTCACCATAATCATAGCTGGCTCCACATACGCTGAAACCATCCAAAGATAACCAGCATCAGATAAATGCAGATAGTCATCCAGTCCACTGATTTCCATATACTATCGTTCGTGTATGCCATAATCTATTCGTCTGTTTTGTATTTCCGCCGCTTTCGCTCACTTTCCGGTGAAAGTTCGCCTTTTAAAATATTTTCTCCATCATCAATGCACCGATAGGTACACCATAGGTTGCTCCCCAACCTCCATTCTCTACATAGACTACCACGCAATCTTAGGATCATTCATTGGTGCAAACCCCATAAAAAGCAGAATGGTCCTTTCCACGGTTTTGCGCCGTACCTGTCTTGCCACACACTTCAATTCCCGGAATATTCGCATTACGGCAAGTTCCTCCCAATACTGCCGAACGCATACCTTCGACTACCGTCTGATAATGTTCACGGCTTACTTTAGTATAACGTTTGGTCGTATACAGGGTATCCAACGGCTCGTCTTCCACTTCTTTCACTACATGCGGAGTAATATAATAGCCCCGGTTAGCAATAGTAGCCCCAAGGTTAGCAATCTGCAACGGAGTAGCCGTCACTTCCCCCTGGCCGATGGAAATAGAAATAATCGTCAGTCCGTTCCATGATCCCCGATAGTTCTTATCATAATAAGCAGCATTCGGGATCATCCCACGCTTCTCACCCGGAAGGTCTACTCCCAAAGGATAACCAAATCCCATAGAAACCATATAATCACGCCATGTATTCATGGCAGTCTGTACAGAACCATACTTCTTCTTCGCCCCTATCATGTGAAACAACCCCCAACAGAAATAACCGTTACAGGAAGTTGCAATGGCAGGCACCAAAGGCAGGGGCGACCCATGAGAGTGGCAGCCCACCCTAAGACCGGCATACACAAAGCCATGATAGCAAGAATAGGCTGTCTGAGGAGTAATAATCCCCTCTTGCAGGAAAGTCAACGCCTGAGTAGTCTTGAAAGTAGATCCCGGTGGGAATTGCCCCATAATAGAACGGTTCAGCAATGGTTTCCAACTGTCACGCGCCAGTTCCAGATGATTTTTACCCCGTTGCGCCCCACCATCAATCTTGGGTCAAAAGTGGGAGCAGATACCATACAAAGTATTTCTCCTGTGGATGGCTCGATAGCCACTATACTGCCTATCTTCCCTTCCAACAGACGCTCTCCCAACATCTGAAGCTCTATGTCTATACCTAGTTTCAGATTCTTCCCCCGGAACGGGAGTCTTGTCATATTTCCCGTCCATATACCGCCCCTGAATACGTCCACGGGCATCGCGCAGTAATATCTCCACTCCTTTCTCGCCCCTCAACTGTTTTTCGTATGAGCGTTCCACCCCCTGTTTCCCTATGAAGTCACCGCGTACATAGTAATCATCGGCTTCAATATCCCCCTTGGACACTTCTGCAATATCTCCCAGAACATGAGCAGCCGCATTGTAATTATACTGGCGGATAGTACGCCGCTGAATATAGAAACCGGGAAACTTGAACAGTTTTTCTTGGAAGACTCCGCACTCTTCTGCCGAAAGCTGGGTCATAAATACCTGATGAGTATATGGAGAGTAGCCCGGATTGGAACGTCTGTCCTTTATCTCGCGGATACGCTTTTTAAAATAGTCGGGGGTAATATTCAATGTTTTACATAAATCAAGCGTATCAAGGTTGTGCACCTCTTTCATCACCATCGTAACGTCATAGGCAGGTTGGTTATACACCAGCAGGTTACCGTTCCGATCGTACATCACCCCACGGCTAGGGTATTGTGTCTTGTTCAGAAAAGCGTTGCTATCGGCGTTCTTTTTTATAATCCTCACTCATAATCTGCAAGGTAAAAAGACGTATCAGGTAAATCAGCACAATAACGATCACCGATGCACCGATTACATATTTCCGCTTCTCCAGACTATAATCTCTTTCCACTATTTTTTCCTCCTGATCGCCTCAGCACACAATATACAATGATGGTTATTGAGGCATCTGTCAATATTTTCAACAATAAGACAGGCAGGTTGAAGAATGAAAAAGTATCTATGACAAGTAAAATGGTACAAAATAAGAAAGTACACAATAAGATATACCGGAAGAAAGGCGAGAATCCCATACTCTTGATACCCGGTTCAAAATCCTCGACGCTATCGCGGAGCGTGACTAATCGTAATACAGGTTCACGCATAAAAGCCAGTACAGTGGCCGCAGCCGCATTCATCCCCGGAGTGTTGCCTAATATATCGACTGTCAATCCCAACAGGAATGCCCATATCATAAGGACATTACGGCTAACTCCCGAATTGTACTTCAAAATAAAATAGATAAAAAAGAAAGGAGTGGCATACCCGTTGATATGCATATGATTCAGCACCAGCACTTGCAACAGTACCAGTCCGATAAACCACTCTATTCTTTGTAGATAAGTCAACATCAACCTTCTTACTTAGTCGTTTTTTACCTGCTTTTCCAACTCCAATTGTTCCTCCTGCCCTTTTTGGGCAATTACGCGCACATCATTCAAACGGGCGAAGTCCGTAAATAGTTTCACCCGCAGCAAATAAGACAAGCCATCGTGACTATCGGCGATATCATCTACCGTACCCACCGGAATGCCGGAAGGGAAAACAGCACTGTGTCCACTGGTTACAATGGTGTCACCTAAAGAAAATAATGAATGACGGGGCATATCCTTTATAAAAGCAAATTCGGATGAACCGCCATCCCATTTCAAGAAGCCGAAATAATCACTCCGTTTTATCTTACAGCTAATACTGCTTTTGGAATTCAATACCGGAATGACAATGGAGTAATGTGGAGAGGTGAGATAAACAATACCAACCACACCGCTTCCATTTACCACTCCCATCTCACTACGAATGCCATCTACTTCTCCTTTATCAAGTGTAATATAATTATCAGCATGGGTCACACTGTTATTTATCACGCTAGCCTTAAAGATATCATATCCTGCCAGTGCTTCCTGCTTAAGCTGTTCTACACCACTGCTGTCTTCCGTTGCTTCAATCAAAGCTTTACGAATACTCTCCAACTGCAATTCCAGTTCCACATTTTTTCTGTACCAACTCATCGTTGATCGTTTTCAGATGAAAATATCCGGTAACATTATTGGCTGCATCATACATAGCTCCCGAAACAAAATTAGCAGATGTAAAGAACGCACTCCCCTGATAACTGTTGAAGCGGAATAATAAAGCAAAACTGATTATCTCCAAAAGGACAAAGAGAAACCAGTAGTTATACTTTAAAAAGAAATTCAGCAGATTTTTCATTAATACCAATTGTTCAATGTGCTAATTTGCCAATGTGCCAATGTACTGCGCTATCCATACCGCATGGCATTAGCAAATTAGCAAACTGCCTCATTAGCAAATCATTTACCGCATCAAAAAAGAGAAACGATCTACATTCTTCAGTGCAATACCGGTACCTTTCGCCACACTCAGCAAAGGATCTTCGGCTATATGGAACGGAATATTGATTTTGTCTGTCAGACGCTTGTCCAAACCGCGCAGCAAAGCACCACCACCAGCCAAATAAATACCGTTCAAAACAATATCAGCATAAAGTTCAGGCGGAGTCTGTTCCAATGCACTAAGGATAGCTGTTTCAATTTTTGCAATACTCTTTTCCAAACAATGCGCCACCTCCTGATAACACACCGGAACTTCCATGGGAAGAGCAGTGATACGGTTAGGCCCGCGTACAATGTAATCTTCGGGAGCATCATCTCCCAAATCAGTCAAGGCAGCGCCTACATGTATCTTGATACGTTCGGCCATACGTTCACTCACCTTCACATTGTGCTGACGGCTCATATATTCCTGAATATCGGCTGTAAGATCGTCACCGGCAATACGTATCGAATTGTTGGAAACAATACCACCCAATGAAATCACGGCAATTTCTGTAGAACCACCACCTATATCAACAATCATATTACCTTCAGGAGCCTCTACATCAATCCCGATACCAATAGCCGCGGCCATAGGTTTCAAAAATCAAATAAAACATCCCGTCCTCCCGCATGCTCAGCACTGTCACGTACCGCACGAAGCTCTACTTCAGTGCTACCTGAGGGAACTCCGATCACCATACGCAAAGAAGGAGAAAAGAAACGATTACCCATGTTCACTTTCTTTATTTAAACCGCGCATCATCTGTTCACAGGCATTAAAGTCGGCAATAACCCCGTCGCGTAGCGGACGTACAGTACGAATATTCGGATTTTCCTTCTCGTACATCATTTTAGCCCGTTCGCCTACGGCAATCATCTTGTCGGTACGGCGATCAAGCGCAACGACCGAAGGTTCGTCCACTACAATCTTCCCGTTATTTAAAAATGATGGTATTGGCAGTGCCAAGGTCCATCGCAATCTCTTGTGTAAAGGAGAATAATCCCATAAATTCATTTACAATTTAGCAATTTTACAATTGACATTTGCAATTGACCATTTACTGAACAATGCTGTATAAACAGTCCGATTGTAGCCGCAAATGGTAAATTGCAATGATCTTAGTGTTTAAAGTGACGAATCCCTGTAATGACCATAGCTACGCCATGTTCATTGCAGTATTGGAAAGTCAACTCGTCTTTTACAGAGCCTCCCGGCTGGATAACAGCTTTCACACCCTCCTTATCCGCTATCTCTACACAATCGGGGAAAGGAAAGAAAGCATCACTGGCCATCACTGCGCCATTCAAATCAAACTCAAATGATTTTGCTTTTTCAATGGCTTGTTTCAATGCATCCACACGTGAAGTCTGACCTACACCGCTAGCCAGCAGTTGTTTGTTCTTGGCCAGTACAATAGCATTACTTTTACTATTCTTCACAATCTTATTTGCAAATAACATATCTTCTATTTCAGTCGCCGTAGGAGCTTTTTCAGTAACCTGCTTCAAGTCGGCAGGAGTTTCCACATCCAGGTCTCTTTCCTGAACCAAAACCCCATTCAATAAAGAACGGAATTGTTTCTTCGGCAATTTAGCTTCCTTACGAACCAAAAATAATACGGTTCTTCTTCTGTCCCAGAATCTCTAATGCATCTACATCATAATCCGGAGCAATAATTACCTCAAAGAACAGTTTATTGATTTCTTCCGCTGTTTCTTTATCAATCACGGCATTAGTAACCAACACACCGCCGAAAGCCGACACCGGATCGCCTGCCAACGCATCTTTCCATGCTTCCAGCACAGTAGGGCGCGAAGCTAATCCACAGGCATTATTATGCTTCAGAATGGCAAATGTCACCTCATCAAATTCATCAATCAAATCAACGGCCGCATTGATATCCAACAAATTGTTATAGGAAATTTCTTTTCCATGAATCTGGTCGAACATCGCATCCAGATTTCCATAGAAATAACCTTTCTGATGAGGATTTTCACCATAACGAAGTTGTTTTTTGTTCTTCCACCGCGCAACGGAAAGCCGAACCTTCACCACCATCAAAATAGTTAAAGATAGCAGAATCATAATGAGAAGAAACAGCAAAACGCTTCTTTTGCGAACCAACGGCGTTCCTCGCGTGAAGTAGTAGCGCCATGTTCCAGCAACATATCACGGAACGGCTTATATTGTGCCTGACTAGCGATAATCACCACATCATTAAAGTTCTTAGCAGCAGCACGAATCAAAGAAATACCACCTATATCAATTTTTTTTCGATGATAGCTTGTTCTTCGGCCCCCGAAGCCACAGTTGCTTCAAACGGATACAGGTCAACGATGACCAAATCTATTTCGGGTATTTCATATTTTTCTATCTGTTGCATATCTTGTTCCAAACCACGACGGCATAAAATACCTCCAAAGACTTTAGGATGCAGTGTCTTCACACGTCCGCCCAAAATAGAGGGATAAGTAGTAAGATCCTCCACCGCTTTGCAAGGGAAACCTAAAGATTCGATAAACTGTCTTGTACCTCCTGTTGACAGGAACTCTACTCCTTCTTCGTGTAGTTTGGTTATAATCTCGTCCAAACCTTCTTTGTGATAAACCGACACCAATGCGGTTTTAATTCTCTTTAGCCTCTGACATTTTTTTTATAGATTAAGTATTTGGGCTACAAAGGTATGAATTTTCAGTTTATATCTTCCACACAAAAAGGTGAAATATTATTTATCGGTTCATATTTGTCCTAAAACCCGGATTGTAACACAAATGTAACATATATGACATTTCATCATAACATAGCTCTTCTACCTTTGCGCCCATTAAAAATAGAGTGAACAAAATTTATGGAAACAATGTTTTTGGGAATCGTCGTATTCCTCTTTCTGCTAGCCATATTCGATTTGGTAGTAGGCGTCAGTAACGACGCAGTAAACTTCATGAACTCCGCTATCGGTGCCAAAGCAGCATCATTCAAAACCATTATCGCCATCGCCGCCCTTGGTATCTTTATTGGCGCCACACTGAGCAATGGTATGATGGACATCGCACGTCACGGCATCTTCCGCCCTGAACAATTTTACTTTCAGGAGCTGATGTGTATCTTTCTGGCTGTTATGGTAACGGATGTCGTCTTACTGGACATTTTTCAACTCTTTAGGAATGCCTACCTCAACTACTGTATCTATGGTGTTTGAACTGCTGGGAGGTACTTTTGTATTAGCCCTCATCAAGATAGCAGGAGACGAAACCGGCATGTTGGGCTTTGCCGACCTGCTGAATACAGAAAAAGCCTTGTCCGTCATTTTGGGTATTTTCCTCTCGGTAGCCGTAGCCTTCTTCTTCGGTACATTGGTACAATACCTCTCACGCCTTCTCTTTACCTTTAATTATACCAAGAAACTGAAATACACCATTGGTTTGTTTGGCGGTGTTGCCGTAACAGCCATTATCTATTTCATGCTGATAAAAGGACTGAAAGACTCTTCCTTTATGACCCCTGACAACAAGCATTGGATTCAAGAGAACACTCTGATGTTGGTAAGTTGCAGTTTTGTATTCTTCACCATTCTGATGCAAGTACTGCACTGGTGCAAAATCAATGTATTTAAAGTGGTCGTTATGTTGGGTACTTTTGCTTTAGCCATGGCTTTTGCCGGCAATGACCTGGTGAACTTTATCGGTGTGCCCTTAGCCGGTTTCTCCGCATATACCGACTTCATGGCGAATGGCAATGGTAATCCGATGGGTTATCTGATGGATTCACTGAATGGTCCCGCCACTACCCCATTCTTATTCTTATTTTTAGCAGGAGTCATTATGGTATATGCCCTGATAACCTCGAAGAAAGCGCAAAATGTTGTAAAAACGTCGGTAGACCTTCATCGCCAGGATGAAGGCGATGAAATGTTCGGTTCATCAGCCGTGGCACGTAGTATTGTCCGTTCCACCATGACCGCTTCAGAAAACATAGCCAAGATATTGCCCGACAACTTGAAACGTTGGGCCGACAGCCGCTTCTGCAAAGATGTTATGATCATGGAAAACGGTGCTGCATTCGACTTGATACGCGCCTCAGTCAATCTGGTATTGGCAGGTCTGCTCATTGCTTTGGGTACTTCTCTGAAACTTCCTCTTTCTACACTTATGTTACCTTTATGGTTGCCATGGGTAGCTCGTTAGCCGACCGTGCATGGAGCCGCGACAGTGCTGTCTATCGCATCACCGGAGTTCTTTCCGTCATCGGTGGTTGGTTCATTACTGCCGGAGCTGCCTTCACTATTTGTTTTTGTGGTAACACTCATTATGTATTACGGCGGCACATTTGCTATGCTGGCTTTGATTGCACTCGCCATATTCCTATTGGTGCGTAGCAATATCAACTACAGCAAGAAACAGAAAGATAAAGGTAAAAGACGATATATTCGCACGTCTCATTACCAGCAAAGACAAAGAAGAACGTTGGACATTGCTCCGCCAGCACGTTAATAATACATTGGTAGCCGAAATGACATTTACCAACGAAACTTATCGTCAAATAACCGACGGATTCATCAACGAGAATTTGAAAGCCCTGCGTAAAGCCGTAAGCAATACTGACAGCCAGAAGGAAATGCTGAAAAAAATACGCCGCAAAGAGATTCTGGGTCTGCGCCGCATAGACAACTTTACCGCCATCGAAAAGAACACCTGGTTCCATTTGGGTAGTAATAGCTGCGAACAAATGCTCTACTGTCTGAAACGTATCTGTGACCCTTGCAAAGAGCACGTAGACAATAAATTCACTCCGTTATCAGAACGCGCCACCAATGAATTTATCCCTGTCCGTGACGAAATGACCGCACTGATGGCTCGCGCTACAGAAGTGCTTGCTAATAAGGATTACACTCAAACCGACGCTTTGCTGCGTGAAGGAGCTTTGTTGAAAAATAAGATTTCCACCCTGCGAAAACAGCAAATGGACCGCATACAGGAACGTGACGTGAACGTAAAAGCCTCCATGGTATACCTTAACGTGCTACAAGAATCACAGGAATTGGTATCCTGCTGGCGTCATTTACTGCGCGCAGACCGTATGTTCCAAACTGATTTGAAGAAATAACACACCTATTCTTATAATAAATAATAAAATTGTGATAGCTTCTTTTCCTTATTTAAGGAGAAGAAGCTATCTTTGTCTCATTATAATCCGTGATTATTCATAATTATTACAATAACAATCTATGGAAAACCTCAATCAAATTATCAAGCAATTCCCCGAGGTGGGCGAAGTAAAAGAAGTAAAAGCACTGACTTCAGGGCTGATCAACCAAACTTATTTAGTAAAAACTGTCGATCCCCAAGAAGCTGATTACGTATTACAACGTATCAACCATCAGATATTTACCGACATCGACATGTTACAGCACAACATCGAAGTGGTGACAGGTCATATCCGCAAAAAGCTGGAAGCACAGAACGAAACAGACATCGACCGCAAAGTGCTCCGTTTCCTTCCGGCTACCGATGGAAAGACCTTTTATTATGATGGCGAAGGCTATTGGCGCGTATCAGTATTCATTCCCCGTTCACAGACTTTGGAAGCTGTCACTCCCGACTCTTCTTATTTGGCAGGTTTGAAATTCGGCGAATTCCAAGCTATGTTGGCCGATGTGCCCGAACAGTTGGGTGAAATTATTCCTGATTTCCACAACATGGAATTCCGCATGAAACAGTTGCGCGAAGCCGTTGCCACCAATGCAGCCGGCAGACTGAGCGAAGTGCAGGACATCGTTGATGCCATTGAAAAAGATGCCGACGAAATGTGCAGTGCCGAAAGACTGTTCCGCGAAGGCAAACTTCCGAAACGTATCTGCCACTGCGATACTAAAGTCAGCAACATGTTGTTTGATGAAGACGGTAAAGTGCTTTGCGTTATCGACCTCGACACTGTCATGCCCAGCTTCATCTTCTCCGATTTCGGTGACTTCCTTCGTTCGGCAGCCAATACAGGCAAAGAAGACGAAAAAGGATTTGAACAATGTCCGTTTTAAATATGGAGATTTTCAAGCATTCGCCAAAGGATACATTGAATCAGCCCGTTCGTTCCTGACTCCGGTTGAAATTGAGATGTTGCCTTATGCAGCTACTTTGTTCCCATATATGCAGGCTGTACGTTTCTTGGCCGACTATATCAACGGTGATACGTATTACCAGACCAAATACGAGGTCACAATTTGGTACGCACAAAAGCCCAATATAAATTATATCTGGAAGCAAAAGCTGCCGTGCCCGAAATGAAGGCTTACATTGCAAGTCTGCTGTAATAGATATTTTTTCATTGCAGGGGCTCAAGAACTGAGTCCCTGCAATGTATAATCTTCACTAACGTTTTGGGAATATCCACAGACTTCTCACTCTTTCCTTTCAGATGTTCTGAGAAATAATCCACCAGTCTCCAATAAAAATATTCATTCATGTCACCGAATCCGTGGCGCTGCTGCGGTAAAATCAGCATATCAAAGCGTTTGCCGGCACGGATCAATGCATCAACCACGCGCAGTGTATTACCCGGATGTACATTGTTATCAATGTCACCGTGAATCAGCAGCAAATTGCCTTTCAGCTGTTTAGCAATCTGAGGATTGGTCGCTATCTTGTAAACAAAGGTAGTATCTCCCTTTTCGCTTACCACTTCCTTTACTCCGTGATGCGTTTTCGCTCCACCAACGGTTATAAAATATTATTGTCATGGTTTCCGGCACATGAAACGGCAACCTTAAAAGAAGTCAGGATATTGACACATGGCAGCCGTACTCATAAATCCGCCTCCCGAATGTCCGTGAATACCCACTTTTATCTATATCTATATAATTATAACGCATTGCCAACTGCTCGATAGCATATTTTGTGGTCGGCCAAGGGATAATCGCGCATATTGCCATATCCATAGTTATGATACCACTTGGAACGGCTTGGATGTCCGCCACGTTGTCCTACCGAAATGACGATGAAACCGGCTTGTGCCAATCGGTCTGTACGCGGAGTCATACGGGTAAACGGATAAACCGTACCTTCAACCTGCGGCCCCGGATAAACATAGTCTACAATAGGATATACCTTTGTAGAATCGAAATTAAACGGTTTATACATCACACCATAAAGGTCGGTCACTCCATCGGCAGCTTTCACCTTAAAAGGTCGGGAAACTTGTAACCGGCAGCAAAAAGCTGCGAGAAATCACTTTCCTGAATCGTCATCACTTTATTACCGTTCGTATCCAGCAAGTCGGCACAAGGCACTGTATTGACACGTGAAAAGTTATCCACCACAAAACGAGCATCATCATCCACTTCCACGCGGTGGAAATAATCCCCCTTGAAAGTTGCTTCAGTCCGCTACCATCCAAATTCACCCGATACAAGTGCTCATAATACGGGTTCTCGTTCGGGTTCATACCATTGGCAGTGAAATAAATGACACGCGCTTTATTGTCTACTTTCAATATTTCTTCCACATGCCAAGGTCCCTTTGTGATACGGTTTTTCAGATTACCTTTATCATCATATAAATAAAGATGCGCCCAACCGTCGCGTTCACTCCACTGTATCAGTTCTTTTCCATTGCTCAAAAGATGCAAAGGACGCGTTTCCTGATAAGTATTCATACGCTCTTTAATAACAGGAACAATAGAATCCTGCCCCACAGTGTAAGAACAAATATCTATCCGATGCAAGTCACGGCTTTTACGTGAAAGATAGAAACGGTTATTGTCACCCAGCCAGATTGAAGGCTGATCTTCCATATCACGCTGTTTCTGTAGCCACGGACTGTAAGAGAGTCCCAAAGTCTGATCTTTATAAGCGTCCACCTTTATTTCTTTCCGGCTGTTGTCACTCATATCAAACAAAATACAAATGTTCTATCGGAGCTTCTTTTTCACCGGGCATCTGATATTTATAAGTTTCCAGGGTAGGACGCGGTTGTGCCATAGAGTTAATCACCCACAACTCTTTTACGGCCCGGTCATCGGAAACTGTCATTGCAAATGACGGGAGTCGGGCGACCACACCCCATACACCCTGCGACGCTTGCCATTACACAGCGTATCAGTGTTGAGCGTACTGTAAGGAATACCGTAGCCAAAATCTTCCACACCGTCTTTGGTCAGCTGAATTTCGACAATAGTACTGTCCTTTTCATTCTTCTTTGCCTTCTCATAATCTTCACGGCTCATACGATAAAGATTCAGGTCTTTGGCATAAACCACCGTCTTTCCGTCAGGAGAGATTGACCCCCATCTGATTTTCTTGGGTTCTTTTTTCTTTATCTTTCAGATGAGTGAGCTTACGGGTGGGATAATCGTAAGAAAAATAAAAGACTTCTTTCTCGGTCTTGCCTTTTTTATCTTTTTTCTCCTTATCCTCCTTCTTGGGCTTGGCATCCTGAGAAGATACCACTCAAAAGTAAAAGTACGAACCGTCTTACCTGAGCTTTCAAGTTCCTGATTGGGAAGATGACGCGCTCGAAAAGGGTCTTTTACAATTTTCGGTCAAGCTGCGAGGCC
>ENA-OQCD01000169-OQCD01000169.1-human-gut-metagenome-genome-assembly--contig:-NODE-169-length-17472-cov-2.300432_pt1 | contig 17472 bp, 24 predicted proteins | sample MGYA00242755_ERZ504571 | MGnify/ENA primary metagenome ERZ504571 (study PRJEB26092, sample SAMD00036274) | human gut metagenome | host: Homo sapiens | study: EMG produced TPA metagenomics assembly of...
CTCGCCGTCGTGCACGAAGTAAACGTCGTACCACGTCAGGAATGAGTACACGGTCCAGATCTTGCGGCGATCGTCGGTTTTGCCGGCATAGTTGTCGTCGATCATCTTCAGCAGCGCGTCCTGGTCGAAGAACTGGCTGACGTAATCGCGTTCGAACACGGAACGGACGTACTTGTAGAACTTCTCCTCACGCAGCCACTTCTTGATCGGCACCGGGAAGCCAAGCTTCTCACGGTCGTACCATTCCTTGGGCAGATGACGTCCCGCCGCCTGGCGGAACGCGTATTTCGTGTTCTCGTCGGTGATGAGGTACTTGGTAGGCACCTGCTCGGCCACGCCCATGAGCTCCTTGTCGAGCAGCGGCACACGCAATTCCAGCGAATGCGCCATGGTCATCTTGTCGGCCTTGAGCAGAATGTCACCCGGCATCCACTGATGCATGTCAAGGTACTGCTTCTTCTTCAGTTCGCTCAGACCCTTGCCTTCCACACGCGCATACGTCTTGTCGACGATGCTTTGCACGCTCGGCGCCTTGCGGTATTCAGGCTTGAGCAGCTGTTCGGACTGCGATTCCTCAAACACACGTGCCTGTCCGATGAAGCTTTCCTCGGCCGGCGCAAGATTGGCGTACAGATGCCATGCGCCCGGGAAGGTCTTGCCCTTGCAGAACCGGGCGATCGCCTTGCGCGCGCCGGCTGGCAGATGCGTGAGCCAGCGAGTCACCACCTTGATGGGCTTGAATTTGGTGTGCACGCCGTAGTCGATGTATCCGGCGAACAACTCGTCGCGCCTTCGCCGCTCAGCACCACCTTCACGTCTTTGGCGGCCAATGCGGACAGGAAGTACAGCGGCACGCAGCTCGGATTGGAGTCCGGCTCGTCGAGATGCCATTGGATGCGCGGGAACGCGGCGAACGCCTCCTCGTCGGTCAACGACTCGGCGGTGTTGTTCAGTTTGAGCAGTTCCGCCAGTTCGCCGGCCTGCTGCGATTCGTTGTACGTGCCTTTGCCGAAACCGATCGAATACGTGTGCTGCGGACGCGCCACGGCGGCGACGTAGCTGGAGTCGACACCGCTCGACAGGAAGGAGCGACCTCCACATCGGCGATCTGGTGCGCCTTGACGGAATCGCACACCGTCTGGTCGATCGAGTTCACCAGCTCGCCCAGCTTCTGCTTGCCTTCGCGGAAATCCTCGTCGTAATACCGGTGGATGTCCATCTTGCCATCCCGGTACGTGAAATAGTGCCCTTCCGGCAGCTTGTAGACGCCTTTGAAGAAGGTCTCACCGATCGCCGGATACTGGAAGGTCATATACGGCTTCAACGCCTCGGCGTTGAGCTCCTTGACGAAATCGGGGTGGCGCAACAGGCTCTTGATCTCCGACGCGTACATGAACGTGCCGTTCATCTTCGCATAGTAGAAGGGCTTGATGCCGAAATGGTCGCGCGCGCCGAACAGCTCCTGCTTGTTCTTGTCCCAGATCACGAAAGTGAACATGCCACGTACGCGCTGCAGCAAATCCACACCCCACTGCTCATAGCCGTGCAGCAGCACCTCGGTGTCGCTTTTGGTGGTGAAGGTGTGTCCGGCCGCGATCAATTCCTCACGCAGCGTCTGATAGTTGTAGATCTCGCCGTTGAAGGTGATGACCTTCGAGCCATCCTCGTTGTAGATGGGCTGCTGGCCGCCGCCGAGGTCGATGATGCTGAGCCTTCGATGGCCGAGCGCCGCGTGCTCGTCGATGTAATGGCCTTCGCTGTCCGGCCCGCGATGCGCGATCATGTCGGTCATACGTTGGAGGACCGGGCATTTCACGTCAATGGGCATATCGTTGACGAAACCAGCAATTCCGCACATTATCTGCAATCCCTTCAAAACAAACTCGGTGTCAGTGTACCAGCATCCGCATGTCGAAAAACCGCCGCCGCGCCTCCGAACCGATTCATGCGTGACAATCTCCACAGGTTTCAGACATTTTAGGTATGCCGCATAGCCATGAAAATGACGATTCTTTCCTTTCGCCCGTCACGGCTACACTACCGGGTATGGATTCCCACGATGCCCGCACCTGCGTGATCTTCGGCGCAGGCGATTATTACGATGAGACCCCTGCGATTCCGGATGACGCCTTCGTCGTCGCCGCGGACGGCGGCCTCGACCACGTCCGAGCCTTCGGCATCGACGCCGATTTCGTGGTCGGCGACTTCGATTCGATTACCGGCGGACGCCCCACGCAAAACGACCACACCATCGCATTGCCTTCGGAAAAGGACGATCCCGACCTGCTGTCGGCTTTGAAGATCGGCTGGCTGCGCGGCGCGCGCACGTTCCACATATACGGCGCGCTCGGCGGACGAATCGACCATACGATTTCCAATATCCAGCTTATGGCGCTACTGGCCGACCGTGGCGCGACCGGCTACCTGCACGGCGACGGATCGATCGTCACCGCGATCTGCGACGGCGCGCTCGATTTCCCGGCGGACGACGCCGTTGCGGGACGCATGGTCTCCGTGTTCTCCCACAGCGATATCTCGACCGGCGTAAGCGAAACGGGATTGAAATACGAGCTGCACCACGCCGACATGAGCAGCACGCGCGTCAACGGACTGAGCAACGAGTTCCTTGCCGGCAGGCCGTCCCGCATCACGGTGGAGCATGGCACGCTCATCGTCACGTTCCCCATCGAGGCTCCCCTGCCGCACGTGGCGCGATGGCATGGCTTCTCCGGAGATCTCGGTGCATTGGACACGGACGTATCCTCCGCGCTGGTCGAGCCAAGCGGCCGTTGAACGCATGCGGGACATGCATGTGAGCGTTCACTGAAAATCGCACTGCATTTTGGAACACGCGCCTCGGAACGTTGCCCTAAGTACAGGTGACGCACTACAGTGGACGGTGTTGGTAAACAATGGCTTCAGTGTGCCTGGCACACGCGTGGCCTACCCTAAAGGGAGAATTACATGACAGTTAAGATTGGTATTAACGGCTTTGGTCGTATCGGTCGTCTGGCTTTCCGCCGTATCTTCGAGCTGCAGGCTCGTGGCGGCCAGGCCGGTGACATTGAGGTCGCTGCAATCAACGATCTGACCACCCCGTCCATGCTGGCCTACCTGCTGAAGTACGACAGCACCCACGGCACCTTCCGTCATGACGATGGCACCCCGGTCGAGGTCACCTCCACCGACGACTCCATCGTGGTCGACGGCAAGGAATACAAGGTCTACGCCGAGAAGGATGCCAACAACATCCCGTGGGTCAAGAACGACGGCGTTGAGTTCGTGCTCGAGTGCACCGGCTTCTACACCTCCGCTGAGAAGTCCCAGGCCCACATCAACGCTGGCGCCAAGAAGGTCCTGATCTCCCGCTCCGGCCAAGGACGAGACCACCCCGACCGTCGTGTTCGGCGTGAACCACGAGATCCTGAAGCTTCCGACGTGATCGTGTCCGCCGGCTCCTGCACCACCAACTCCATGGCCGCCATGGTCAAGCTGCTGGACGAGAACTGGGGCATCAAGGCTGGCTTCATGACCACCATCCACGCCTACACCGGCACCCAGATGATCCTCGACGGCCCGCGCTTCCCGAGGCTCGCAACAACCGTGCCGCCGCAATCAACACCATTCCTCACTCCACCGGCGCTGCCAAGGCTATCGGCAAGGTCGTTCCGTCCGTGAACGGCAAGCTGCAGGGCCACGCCCAGCGTATCCAGGTTCCGGATGGCTCCGTCACCGAGCTGACCACCGTCCTGAACAAGGAAGTCACCGCTGACGAGATCAACGCCGCATTCAAGGCTGCCTTCTCCTCCACCGACTTCTACGGCTACAACGAGGATGGCATCGTGTCTTCCGACATCATCGGAGACACCCACGGTGGCGTGTTCGATCCGACCCAGACCGACGTCAACACCGTTGACGGCGTGACCATGGCTCGTACCGTTTCTTGGTACGACAACGAGTACGGCTTCACCTGCAACATGGTGCGCACCCTGCTGTACTTCGCTGAGATCTCCGAGTGAACCATGGCGGAGCAATCCGCACAGTTCACTAAGTAGAACTTGGTACAAGGGCTTTCGTCTCACGGCGAAAGCCCTTTTGCTAACCGACACAAATACGTTTTTAGAGTGAATCGATATGGGCAAGAAAAAAGCATGAGAAGGGCGCCGGCTCCACGCCGGCAACAGTGCAACTCGAACAAGCGGGAATCCCATTCAAAACATACGAATACGCACATTCGAACGACCATATGGATGACGGTTATGGGGTTGAGGCCGCCACCAAACTGGGCTTCGATGAACATCAGGTATTCAAAACGCTTATGGCCGACACCGGCTCCGAACGTGTGGTGGGCGTGGTTCCAGTAAGCGGGCACATGGATCTGAAGGCGCTGGCCGCAGCAGTCGGAGCCAAGAAAGCCGCTATGGCCGATCCAAAAGTCGCCATGCGCGAATCCGGGTATGTGGTGGGAGGCATCTCACCACTCGGTCAACGTACGCATCACAAAACCGTGCTCGACGAAAGCGCGCTGCAATATGGCGAAATACTACTGTCGGGGAGGCAAACGCGGCTTTTCGATCGGCATCAATCCCAATGATCTGCTCAAGGTGCTTGACGGCATAGCCGCACCTATCGGCACCTGGTAATCACCGGTAATAGAAGCCGGTCAGCAGGCTGGTTTCTTACGAAGCTCACTGGGGAGCACGAAATGCATGTTCTCCTTAATGGTTTCGATGGTGGTCACATCATCGAAACCACGCTGTTCCAGCGCTTCGATAACGCCTGACACCAATCGTCAGGCACGGATGCTCCCGACGAAATCCCCACGGATTCAACGCCTTCAAACCACGCAGGATCAAGCTCGGACGCATCATCCACGCGGTAGGCCTTTCCGTGAGGACCATTCGGCACGCCATCGAAGCGCGTGTTCAGCCCCTCCTGCGCAACCTCCATCAGACGAACGGAATTCGACGAATTCGCCGAACCAACGATCACCACGCAATCAGACTGCTCGGCAACCAACTTGACCGCGGCCTGCCGATTCGATGTGGCATAGCAGATATCGGAATTCGGAGGCATCTCAAGCCAGGGGAAACGCTCTTTCAACGCAGCGATCGTGCCCGCCGTCTCATCCACGCTCAATGTGGTCTGCGAAAGCAGCACCAATTTCGCATCCGAAGAAAACTCGAGCGAATCGACATCCGATTCATGTTCGATGAGGTGCACATGTTCCGGGGATTCACCGACCACGCCAACGGCTTCATCATGGCCGTTGTGTCCGATGTAGATGATCTCGTACCCTTCTTTGACGAAACGCAACACTTCACGGTGCACTTTGCTCACCAAAGGGCATGTAGCATCAACGATATGCATGCCCCGAGCTGAAGCTTCAGCCTTCACCTCAGGAGACACGCCGTGCGCAGAAAAGACAATCGGAATTCCCGCGGAAGCCGCGGCATCGGGAACCTCATCCAATTCCTGTACGAACACCGCACCCTGAGCCGACAATTCCTCAACGACATGCTTGTTGTGCACAATCTGACGGCGTACATACACCGGCGGCAGACCATCATTGCGAGACGTATTGGCAGCTTTGAGAATCGTCTGCACAGTCAGAATCGCCCTGTCAACGCCCGCGCAAAAGCCACGTGGATCCGCCAGTACGATACGCTTGGTCATGATGGCCGCCTTTCGTCACTTCGTGAAAACCTCATCAATACTAAAGCATGGGCGGCACGCCGGAGAAACGGCATCGCCATACGGCATAAAACAGGTAGACTGTGGTGTTAGCGGTAACGCTACCGTTACCGGAACATATCCAACGGCACTATGGAGTGACTATGACCTGCATCAATCTGCCTGCCCGCACCGGACAGCAATTCTCCATCTCCCATGGCGACTATGAAGCCGTCATCACCGAACTCGGCGCAACGATGCGCAAGCTGACCTATAAGGGCGAAGATCTGACGGTCGCCCTTGGTCCGGACGATCTGGTGACCTGCTGCCACGGCCAGATCCTCATTCCGTTCCCGAATCGCATCGAGGGTGGCGAGTACACGTTCGAAGGCAAGACCTATTCGCTGCCGATCGATGAGCATGACCGCAACACCGCCATCCACGGCTACGGATACCGCTCGTTCTGGAAGCTGATTTCGCTTGCCGAAGACGCAGTGACCCTCGCCTGGCGTTCCCCCAACATGGTCGGCTACCCGTTTGATCTATATGTCACCGCCACGTACAGCCTCGCCGACGACGGCATGCATCTGACCGTCAGCGCCTACAATAACGGCGACACGAACGCGCCGTGGGCTTTGGCCATTCACCCGTGGCTTGCCAACAGCCTCAACGGCTATGGCGACGAAATCGACGAGCACAACGCCAAGTGCAGCCTTACGCTACCGGCTCGCACGCATGTCACCGTAGATGAAAACCTCATTCCGACCGGCACCGAGCCGGTTGACGGCACCAAATACGACCTGCGCGAAGACACCCTACTTACCGAGCAGCCGTTCGACGATGCATGGACCGATCTGGAGCATGCCGAAGACGGTTCCGTCACGGCAGTGTTCACCCGCGCCGATGGCAAGAAGGTCCGTGTTGGCGGCGATGAAACCATCACTTCGTTCCAGGTGTGCACCGGTACCAAGTTCCCCGCATTCCAGCATCCTGCCGGCGTTGCCGTGGAGCCACAGACCGCCTACGCCAACGCGTTCAACACAGGCAACGAGCTGATCGTGATCAAGCCGGGCGAAACCACCAGCACCTCGCTGTTCCTCGGTATGGCCGAGTAAACATGCGAGTGAGCGTGATCGAGTGATCCAGTCGGTTAAACCGGCTGATTCCGGTCATATAAAACCCGACGGATAAGTCTAAGTGGCCACCTATCGAACACCGGATTTGGCAAACGTCTCGCTCGTGTGCGATAATCCCGAAGGCTTATTAATCGTAAGTAAAGGAGTCCAATCATGGGCATGCGCGGACGTAAGCGCAAGGATCGTCGTAAGAAGGCCGCCAATCACGGCAAGCGCCCGAACGCTGATCCCTGCCGGCGCGAATAGCGTCACAGAGCATGGAAAACCCCGCGGAATCATTACGGTTCGCGGGGTTTTCCCATATTCAGACGCTGATGCGGCGGGCGCGCCTCGCGTCACATCAGCGTGGCACTTGGCGCATGAACGCCGCACGTCCTTCCAATTACTCGTCACAACAGTGGTCGAGTGTCGCCTCAAGCCTGTCGACAGGCTTTGCGGCGCGTGTTTTCGGCCGCAGGTACGCGCGCATCGCTGCGATCAGCGCACGTTCGCGTTCATCGCAACAGGTCTCCGGGTCGAAGCAGTCCCCGGAGGCCACGACATGCACGCTGGCATGCGTCACCTGCGTCACCACACCGTTCGTGTTGGTGGTGGTCGAAGTAATGGAGATGTGCCGTTCCATTGGTTCGCTCATGGTCGATCCTTCCCGGCAGTGGCATAGCCACGTTCCTTGGCGTAATTGGCAAGCTCACGTTTCAGCTGTGTGCGGGCGCGGTTGAGCCGGCTCATCACGGTGCCGATTTTCACGCCTTGTTCCTCAGCTACCTGGCTGTATGATTTGCCGTCGATCGCGGCGTCGATGAAAACCTGCCTGCGTTCCGGGGAAAGCCGGTTCAAAGCGGCCATGATCTCCTCCGGCGCGTAGGCGTCCAAGTATTCCTGTTCGGCGGATTTGAGCTGTTCGGAGGAATGCTCGGACGCGGAATACAGGTCCCAGTCGTCGTATTCGCCGGTGGAATCGTTGGCGCGTTGCGGCCGTCGCTTGGCTTTGGCGTACTGGTTGAAATAGGCGTTGCGTTCGATGGTGGTCATCCAAGCCGCGAAATTCGTTCCTTCTTTGAAGGAGTCGAACGCCTTGAATCCACGTTCGAAGGTGTCCTGCACCAGATCCTGCGCGTCGTCGGGATTGTTGGTCAGTTTCATCGCCTGCCGGTACAGCGAGTCCACGACGGGGCATGGCAAAGCTTCTCAAACCGCGCGCGCCGGCCTGCCATGGATTCTGTTTTCTTGTTCAGTCACACCCTCATTGTAAACTTCCCCCGACGTCACACGTCGTGCACATGGTTGCCGCTAAAATGGCTCTTCGGTATCCGCTCGGCGTCTCATACACAGGGAGAACACGAAAACATGGCTTTGACTCTGGAATCGGCGGCCCGACTGCTCGATAGGCACGGACTGCTGCGCGAAATCATCCGCGGCGATGTCTGGACGCTTGATCCGCACGACATCAAGGGATTCGACGAGCCGTTCTCCGCAATCACCTACGACACCCGCAAGGTGGAGCCGGGCACGTTCCTGTGCTGCAAGGGCCGTTTCAAGGCCGAATATCTGCAGGGCATCGACGAACGCGGCCTTGCCGCCTATGTGTCGGAGAACGACTTCTCCGACGCCACGCAAGCTCCGGGCCTATTGTGGATGACGTGCGCAAGGCCATGGCTTTGCTATCGGCTGAATTCTATGGTCGTCCGCAGGACCAGTTGAAGGTGGTCGGCATCACCGGCACCAAAGGCAAGACCACCACCGCCTATCTCACGCAGGCGATGCTCAATGGCTGTTCCGGCGGCAAGTGCGCGCTGTTTTCCTCCGTGGACAATTGTCTTGACGGCCACACCTACGTGGAATCCGATCTGACCACGCCGGAATCCATGGATGCGTTCCGCATGATGCACGAGCCGTTGATAACGGCATGGAATATCTCGTCATGGAGGTCTCCTCGCAGGCCTACAAGGTGGACCGCGTGTTCGGTCTCACATTCGACGTGGCCGCGTTCCTCAACATCAGCCCGGACCATATCAGCCCGATCGAGCATCCGACGTTCGAGGATTATCTCCACTGCAAGCGTCAGATTGTCAAGAACTGCCGTGCCCTCGTATTGGGTGCCGATTGCGCGCGCGCCGACCTCATCCGGCAGGACGCACGTCATGCCAGCGTTCCCGTCACCACGTTCGCGCTTGGCGGCGATTCCACGGCAGACGTCATGGCCGCGCCGGCGAATGACGATCACAGCCGCTTCTCCATCGTCATCGACGGCACCTCGATCGGCGAGTTGAGCCTGACATTGGACGGCGATTTCAACTATGCGAACGCGGCGGCGGCCGTCGCGATCGCCCGTGCGGCCGGTTTCGATTTCGGTTCCGCACAGGCCAAGGACGCGTTGCGTGAGATGGAGCCGGTACGCATCGCCGGACGTATGGAGCATTTCAAGGACACGCGGTCGAACACCATCGCCATTGTTGATTACGCGCATAACTACGCGTCCGTCACCGCGTTGCTTGACTACGTCGATCAGCGTTACGGCAGCGAAAAGCCGGAAATCACGCTCATCACCGGCTCCGCTGGAAACAAGGCATACGATCGTCGCGCCGAAATCGTCCACGCCGCGCAGGACCGCATCGACCATCTCGTGCTCACTTTCGAAGACACCGACGACGAGCCTGTGGAACAGGTCTGCGCGGACATGAACGACAGCGTCACCAACCCGCAGCTTGACGTGAAGACCATTCTCGACCGTGCCGAAGCCGTGGAGACCACGGTAAGCCGCGATCGCAAGGATCCCGAGCATCTGCACATCATCCTCATCATCGGCAAGGGCAACGAACGTTGGTTCAAAGACCACGGCAAGCACATCCCTTACGAGGGCGACGACCGCATCGTGGAACGTGTGTTCCGTCTCAAATAACAACTAAGGTGAAGGCATTATGACACGATTCCAACCGATTCTGCTGGGCAGCGACATCAACGTCTACGGCATGGCCAGGGCGTTCCATGAGGAGTACGGCATCGTTTCCGAGGCGTATGCGTATTTCCAGCTGAGCCCCACGAAATTCAGCCGTATCGTCAACGTGCACACGTCGACGATTTCAACAACTTCGTCACGTTCCGTAATTTCATGCTCAAGCTCGGCAAGCGTATGAAGGCCGAGGATCCGGAACGCGTGCTGCTGCTCATCCCCTGCGGCGACGTGTACGCCAATCTGCTGAGCCAGTGCGGCGACGATCTTCGCGAATATTTCGTATACAACACGCTTGACGTGAACCTTTTCGCGCCGGCTCGCCTACAAGTCCACGTTCTACCAGATCTGCGAGCAGTATGATCTGCCCCATCCGAGACGCGCACCGTCACCGCCGATGAGGTGAAGGCAGGAACCTACCGTGATTTGCCGTTCAGCTATCCGGTGGTCCATGAAGCCCGCGAATTCGGTGGAATGGCTCAACATCGATTTCGAGGCCGTCGCAAGGCTACATCTTCAACGATCCGGCCGAATTGGAGACCATCATCAAGCGTGCGTACGATGCCGGATACACGTCCGAATGGTGATTCAGGACTTCATCCCCGGCGACGATTCCCGTATGCGTGTGCTGAACGCCTATGTGGACCAGCATCATCGCGTGCGTATGATGTTCCTCGGCCACCCGCTGCTGGAGGATCCCTCCCCTGTCGCCGCGGGCAACTATGCGGCCATTCTGCCCGACTACAACGAGGGTGTGTTCCGTCGTATCAAGGCTTTCCTCGAGGACATCAAGTACGAGGGCGTGGCCAATTTCGACATGAAGTACGACGAACGCGACGGCGAGTACAAGCTGTTCGAAATCAACCTTCGCCAAGGACGTTCCAGCTATTTCGTCACGCTGAACGGCTTCAATCTGGCGAAGTATTTCGTCGACGACCTCGTCGAGGACACGCCGTTCGACGGCAACACCCTGTTCGGCCGCGGTTCGAAACTGTGGCTTGAGATTCCGAAGTCGATTTTCCTTGATTACGTCGCAGAAGGCGCTGACAAGGAAACCGGCAAGCGCATGCTCAAGTCGGGCGATTGGGGTACCACCTTGGAGTACTCCAAGGATATGAATCCGCTGCGTTGGCTGATGATTCGGCACATGTTCTCGATTTACAAGAAGAGCTATGCCAAGTACTTCACCAAGAAGGGCGAGCTTAAGTGAAACGACCGTTTTTCGCCGTACTGGGCGGCATGGGCACGCTGGCCACCGAAAGCTACATCCGCTTGGTCAACCGCGCCACGCATGCCCATTGCGATCAGGATTATCTGGACTACATCGTCTTCAACGATTCCTCCGTGCCGGACCGCACCGCGTACATTCTCGGCGAATCCGACGAGAATCCCTTCCCCGTACTCGCCGACGATATCGAGAAGGCAACGGCGATGGGCGCGAGTTTCATTGTGCTCACCTGCAATACCGCGCACTATTTCTATGACGATTTCCAGGCGTGACGACGGTGCCGATTCTGCATATGCCACGCGGCGCGGTGGCACGCATGGCTCAACGTTATCCGAAGGATCGTTTTCCGCGGGTCGGTTTCCTCGGCACCGTGGGTTCGCGCAAATCCGGCGTGTACAAGCGTGCCGTCGAAGAGGCCGGATACACGTTCGTCGAACCGACCGACGAGTTGCAGGCCCGTATCACTTCGCTGATTTATGACGATGTGAAAGGTAGTGGCGAGCTCAATCTGGAACGCTACGAATCGGTGTTGCGCGATATGCTCGATCCGGCAGGCCCCTGCGCGTGCGACACGCTGATATTGGGCTGCACCGAGCTGAGCGTGCTCAACGAGGCGTTTCCGCTGCCCCAGCTGCCGGTCATCGACGCGCAGGCCGTGCTGGTGGAAGATACCGTGGCACGGGCCGAAGCGTTGCGCACGTAGCTATTATTTGTCACGCCTATCTTCGACTGCTTAGGCGCGGACGATAAAACAGATTGTGGGTGGCTTCCCATTGCCTGGGGAGCCACCCACAATCTGTTTTACATGGACGATGTACGCCGCACGTATGGCGTCATCGTCCGATGTTGTTTCGCTCTCACTTCGTTTTCGTTTTCCGATTCGACCGTTTCCGCATCCGCCGGTTCGTTGGCATCCGCCGCCTCATCCATTTCATCCGCATCGGCGTCTGCTAAAACGGAATCGTCCGGACCGACGCTGCCGAAATCGTTGATGTTGAAATCGGGGTTGGCGTCGGATTCGAAATCCACGTCAGCCTCGTCCTGCTTTTTGCGCGGTTCCGGATCGACGGCTTCCTGGAACACACGTTCGGCCTTTGGCTTCTTCAGGTCGGGGTTGATCTTCTCCTCCAGCATGAGTCGCGCATCACCGGCGGTGGTGAAGCTGCCACAGACGAGCACGCCATGACCGTAGCCGACGCCCAGTTCGTCATCGGCATCAACCATGTTGACGGCTTCCTGGATGGCGTCCGGCAATTCGGGAATGCAGGTGACGCGTTCCGGCCCGAAAACACGGTCCGCGATCTTCTTCAGATCCTCAGCCGGCATCACTCGGTCACGCCACGAGTTCTCGGTGACGATCACATGGCTCAGCAACGGTTCGAGCACGCCCAGATACTCCTCGACCTGCTTGTCCCCCCATCATGCTACCACGCCGACGAGCTGCTGGAAATCATAGTTCTCTTCAATGGCGGCACGCAGCGATTCGGCCGCGTTCACGTTGTGCCCGCCATCAAGGATGATGGTAGGCGAGGTACGAATTTGTTCGATACGTCCCGGAATGCGTACGCTGCTCAACGCTTCGGCCACCAAATCGCCGTCCAACGCGCATTGACGGGAATCACCACTTCCCGCCGCGCACAGTGCGGCGAGCGCGTTGTGTGCCTGATGCTCGCCGAATTTGGCGATCGGCACTTCCGTGTAGGTGCCGTTCGGAGTGCGCAGGGTGGCCACCTGGCCGCCGACGGCCGGCACTCGGGTAACGACTTCCGATTCGACGCCGTCGCGCACCAAGCTGGCGTGGTTCTCCTTGGCCGCGGCCTCGATAATCGGCATGACCTCGTCCTCGTGTGGCTGGCGGCCGATGATGGCGGTGCAGTTCGGCTTGATGATGCCGACCTTTTCCGTGGCGATTTCCTCCACGGTGTCGCCGAGCCATGCCATGTGGTCCATGTCGACCGGGCCGATGATGGCCGCGTCCGCGTCGAGCACGTTGGTGGCGTCCCATCGGCCGCCCATCCGACTTCCACGATGGCGACGTCGACCGGCGCGTCGGCGAATTTCCAGATGGCCATGGCGGTGAGCACTTCGAAGAAGCTCATCTTCGGCTTGCCCAGCTCGTCCATTTTCATGTCCACGATGGCGACGAGGTCCTTGACCTGGTCCCATGTGTCGACGAAATCGTCGTCTGACAGCTGCTGGCCGTCGATGGCGATGCGCTCGTTGACGTGTTCCAGATGGGGCGAGGTGTATAGGCCCGTACGCATGCCGTAGGCGCGGCAGATGGCTTCGGCCATACGTGCCGTGGAGCCCTTGCCGTTGGTGCCGGTGATGTGGATGACGCGGAACGACTGCTCCGGATGGCCCATGATGTCGAGGATCATCTTCATGCGTTGCAGGTCGAGATTGGTGGTGTTGCGTTCCGATGGACGGCTCATGATGTCGCGTTCGACGTCGATCATGCTTTCGTTGTTGCGATTGGGATGTTCGAATGACATATTTCCCGTTTTCCTCCCGTACCTTGCGGACAGCACACTAAACTTTTCCCATTCTAGATGTCCGCATGAACGTTGCGCGCCGGGAAAAGTTATAGGATGGGTTGCGGTAATTTCCGTACGTTACGAATGCATGTTCAGGAGATGTGATGGGCGAAGTCATTACTGACAAGGACAAGGAATACGAGAAGATGGAGCGGGAGTCCGCTCCGGGACCGGATCAGGCCATGAGCGATCGTGTGAACAATCGTTCGCTGCGCCCGCGTTCCGAGGCGTTCAAGGAGTTCATGACCACCGGTTGGGGATGACAACGAGCCGCAGATCGAGCCGTTGGAGTCCTCCAAGTACACGCCGGCGCGTCTGGAGGCGTTGGGCAAGGCGTTCCCGGGCGAGCGTATCGTGATTCCGGCCGGACAGCCGAAGGTGCGCAACAACGATTGCGATTACGCGTTCCGTCCGGATACGACGTTCTCCTACTACACCGGTTTGGGTGAGGATTTCGAGGCCGGCGCGGTGCTGGTGCTGAATCCCGTCGATCCGGATTCTCCGGAGGCGAAGGCCGGCAAGACGCATGTTCCGGAACTGTTCGTGGCTCCGCGTGCCAACCATTACACGCAGGACTTTTTCATGAACGCCCATTATGGCGAGTATTGGGTGGGTCCGCGTGCCGGTGTGAAGGAAATGACCGCGATGACCGGCATCGAAACCAACGACATCGCGCAGCTGCCCGACGCGTTGAGCAAGGATGTCGGCACTGAGGCCGCGCGGTGCGCGTGCGCGTGATCCGCGAAGCCGATCCGGCGATTACCAGCATGGTCGAGGAGATCCGTGAAGCCAACGGTTTCGCCGATCCGGACAACAACACCGCTGCCGATGACAAGCTGCACGAATTCGCCGCCGAGGCACGCATGTGCAAGGATGAGTATGAGGTTCGTGAGATGCGCAAGGCGGTCGCGGCAACCAAGCATGGTTTCGACAACATTCTGCGCAAGATTCCGTCTTCCCTTGGCAAGCCGCGTTCGGAGCGCATGCTGGAGGGCGCGTTCAAACGCCATCTCCCGTGAAGAAGGCAACGAGGTCGGCTACGACACCATCATCGCTTCCGGCGCCCACGCTCCGATTCTGCATTGGATGCGCAATACCGGTACCGTGGAGTCGGGCGAGCTGCTGCTCATCGACGCCGGTGTGGAGGTCAACAGCCTGTATACCGCCGACATCACCCGCACGTTCCCGACCAACGGCAAGTTCACCGATTTCCAGAAGAAGCTGTACCAGGCCGTGTTGGATTCCCAGCAGGCCGGTTTCGAGGCGGCCAAGCCGGGCGCCACGTATTCGGACATCCACCATGCGTGCATGCGCGTGATCGCCGAACGTCTGCATGACTGGGGTATTCTGCCGGTCGATGTCGAGGAGTCGCTCTCCCCTGAGGCCAGCAGCATCGCCGTTGGCTCGCCTGCGGCGTGGCCCACCATCTGGGTCTCGACGTGCATGATTGCGCGCAGGCGCGTTATGAGTCGTATCAGAACGCCAAGATTCGTCCGGGCATGATCTTCACCATCGAACCGGGCCTGTACTTCCGTGAGGATGATCTGCTGATTCCGCCGGAATACCGTGGCATCGGCATTCGTATCGAGGATGACGTGCTCATGACCGAGGATGGTCCGGAATGGATTTCCGCGGGCATTCCGAAGCGGATCGACGATGTCGAGGCGTGGATGGCCGATATGGCCGCCGAAGGCGCGAAGGCCTGAGGACGCATCATGCCCACGCCTGAATTCGTACTCTCGCTACGTGAAAAAATAGGCCACGATCTGTTATGGCTCATGGGCGTCTCCGGCTATGTCGAGGACGAGCAGGGCCGTGTGCTGTTGGGGCGTCGTTCCGACACCGGCGAATGGGCCATGGTGTATGGCATCAACGAGCCCGGAGAGGAACCGGCCGATACCGTTGCCCGCGAGGTCAAGGAGGAGACCGGCGTGGATGTGGTCGTCACCGATCTGGTGTCGGTCAAATCGTCCAGAAAGGTCCTCACCTATGCGAATGGGGACAACACCATGTACATGGATCACCTGTTCATCTGCAGGCCCGATCCGAATGGCAACACGGAGCCGTTCGTCGGCGATGAGGAAAGCCTCAGCGTAGGCTGGTTCTCCCCTGATGCTCTGCCCGAACCGTTGGCAGCCACCACGGTGGAACGCATGGCTTACGTACGCGAATATCTGAGGCCAAGGCGAATGGCGATTCCCATGCCCAGTTTGCCTTCAACGGCACCATCCGCTGAAATCGCCTTCCATACATCATAAAATGGAATCCCCGCAACGTTTCAAGCGTTGCGGGGGATTCCTTTTTTATTAGATTCCGTGGATCAGCTCACTGCTGGGCGGCAAGCAGCTCATGCAGATGCTCGCGATGCTTGCGCTGTTCGCGCGGATCGGGCACCGGCAGGGAGGCCAGCAGCTTCTGCGTGTATGGGTTCTGCGGATTCTGCATGATCTGGTCCGCATCGCCATGTTCCACGATCTGGCCCTTGTGCATCACCATGATGCGGTCGGCGAGCATGTCGACCACGGCGAGATCGTGGGTAATGAACAGGCATGCGAAGCCGATTTCGGCCTGCAGCTTCTTGAACAGTTCCAGCACCTTCGCCTGCACCGACACATCCAACGCGGAGGTCGGTTCGTCGGCGATGAGCAGGCTCGGCTTCAACGCCAACGCGCGTGCCAAGGAGGCGCGCTGACGCTGGCGCCGGACAGCTCGTGCGGGAAACGGTTCATGTAGGCGCGCGGAAGCTGCACCATCTCAAGCAGATCGCCCACATACTTGCGGGCGTCTGATACCGACGAAAACTTCTTGTGCACGATCAACGGTTCGGACACGTTTTCCGCGATGGTCATCAGCGGATTGAACGAACTGCCCGGATCCTGGAACACGAAGCCGATGTCGGCGCGTTTGGGTTTGAAGTCGCGTTCCTTCACACCGTTCATTTCTATGCCTAGAACGTTCAGGGAACCGCCGGAAACCTTCTGCAGGCCTGCGATGGCACGGCCAGTGGTGGATTTGCCGGAACCGGACTCGCCTACCAGACCGAGCACTTCGGAACGGTGGATGGTGAAGTCGATGCCGTCCACGGCCTTGAAATCAGGCTGCATGAGATGACCCGGATACGTGATGGTCAGTCCCTTGGCCTCGACCGCGATGGGCTGATCGCGCCAATCCTTCTCACGTTCGATGACCTTGCCATCGGCATCCTTGACGACCAGTTTCTGGCCAATACGCGGCACGGCGGCAAGCAGACGCTTGGTGTAGTCGTCCTTCGGCGAGTAGAAGATCTGCTCGACGCTGCCCTGTTCGACGACGTGGCCGCGGTACATGACCACGACCTCATCGGCGATGTCGGCGATCACGCCCATGTTGTGGGTGATGATGAGCACGGATGCGTCGAACTCGTCGCGCGCCAGACGCAGCAGGTCGAGGATTTCGGCCTGCACGGTCACGCCGAGGGCGGTGGTCGGCTCGTCGGCCAGAATCAGGCCGGGGTTGAGCACCAGGGCCATGGCGATGACGATGCGCTGCTTCTGGCCGCCGGAGAACTGGTGTGGGTAGTAGTCGATGCGGGTTTCCGCGTCCGGAATGCCGACCTTCTTGAGAATGTCGATGGACTTGGCACGGAGTTCCTTCTTGTCCTTCATGCCATGGCGCGAAGGCCTTCCTGATCTGCCATCCGATGGTGTACATCGGGTTGAGCACCGAATTGGGCTCCTGGAACACCATGGCCGCTTCGCGCCGCGCATTTCGCGCAGCTGTTCGCCGGACAGCGACAGCACTTCCAGCTCTTCGTGCCCGCGCGGTTCGACAGGTACACCGCGCCGGAGGTCGTAGCGGTCTCCGGCAGCAGCTTGATGAGGGAGCGTGCGGTCACGGACTTGCCGGAGCCGGACTCGCCCACCACGCCGATGACCTTCTTACGGGGAATTTCGAAGCTGATCTTGTCGA
>ENA-OQCD01000170-OQCD01000170.1-human-gut-metagenome-genome-assembly--contig:-NODE-170-length-17426-cov-3.707382_pt1 | contig 17426 bp, 24 predicted proteins | sample MGYA00242755_ERZ504571 | MGnify/ENA primary metagenome ERZ504571 (study PRJEB26092, sample SAMD00036274) | human gut metagenome | host: Homo sapiens | study: EMG produced TPA metagenomics assembly of...
ATTCGGGCGTTTGTATAGGCTTTTTTGAGAAACTCCGAACTTTTCTTGCCATTTTGTAACCTGAAATGTGGTCTGTGCAACTGCAAACAGGGTTTTTGCGGGTCAGAGGGGCCTTTCCATGCCTTCAACTCGGCCAGATCGGCAAAAACGAACACCTCTCCGCGGGTGTGGCCCACGATTCCCTGCACCTCCGGATGGGTCTTGTCGCCTGCCACCAGCAGCACCGCCCCCGCCTTTTCGGCCTCGGCGGCAATGCGCTGGATCTTCTGCACGAAGGGACAGGTGGCATCATGGTAGGTGATGCCGCGCGCATCCAGCTCGTCGTACACGGTGCGCGGCACGCCGTGGCTGCGGATGACCACCTCGTACCCGGCGGGCACATCGGCGATGGCATCCGCCACAAGGGCACCCTTTTTCTGCATATCCTCCACAGCCTGCGGGTTATGGATCAGCGGGCCGAGGGTGGCCACCTTGCAGCCTTCGTTCAGCAGGCCATAGGTCAGGTCCACCGCCCGCTTGACACCAAAGCAGAACCCCGCCGTTTTGGCAACTCGGATCTCCATCTTTTACGCCCCCATCTTTTCCCACGCATCCAGCAGGGCCTGCTTGTTGGCACGCAGCTTTTTGGTGTCGCGGCGGCTCTCCATGGCAAACTGCTCTGCAGGCATCGGCTCGCCGTAGATCACCCGTACTTTGCAGAACAGGTGCATTTTTCCATCCGGCGTATCGTACAGGATGCGGCAGGGCACTACGTCCACCCCGGCCCCCGCCGCAATGACGAACAGTCCGCTCTTGGGCGGCAGAAGCTTCCCGTCCTTTTTCGCGGGTGCCCTCCGGGAAGATGAGCAGTGTTTCGCCGTTTCTGCACTTTTCTACGGTCTGCTCAATGGCAGCCATTTCATCCTTTGTGCCGCGCACGCATACCGCGCCGCAGCAGCGGAAGAACCATGTGAGCAGGGCGTTGATCTCGAACAGTTCCTTCTTGGCGAACACGATCATCCGCCTACCCCACCGGGTGACCACGATGAACACCGGGTCGATGGCGGAGACATGGGTGGGTGCAAGGATGCAGCCCTTTGTCTGCACCTTTTTCAGGTTTTCGCGGCCCTCTACATGGATGCGGAAGCCGATATGCCACAAAAGCCACGCAAAGGGCACTAAGATGTAATATAATATCATTTTATCGTTTTATTCACTTTCTCCGCAATGATCTTCTTCATTGCAGCAAGGCTCTGTTCAAAATCCAGCTCCGAAGTGTCCAGCAGCACGGCATCGTCCGCCTGCTTCAGGGGTGCAGCGGCACGGTGGGTGTCCTGATAGTCCCGCTGCTTCACGTCGGCCAGCACCTCTTCATAGGGAGTATCGATGCCTTTGGCCTGATACTCTTTCCACCTGCGTGTGGCGCGGGCTTCCGGCGTGGCGGTGAGGAAGATCTTCACCGTGGCATCCGGCAGCACCACCGTGCCGATGTCGCGGCCGTCCATCAGCACGTCCTGCTTTTTGGCCATATCCCGCTGCAGTTCCAGCAGAAAGGCGCGCACAGTCGGGTTTGCGCCCACGGCAGAGGCAGCCATACCTGCGGCCTCGGTGCGGATGGCGGTGCTCACATCCTCTTCCTTTAAATAAATGTGCTGCTCACCCTCAATGGAGGCCAGCCGCAGCTCGATCTGGGGAAGCAGCGCGTTGACCGCTGCGTTGTCCTTGGGGTCCTTGCCTGCACGCAGGGCATACAGGCCAATGGCGCGGTACATGGCACCGGTATCCACATAAATATAGCCCATTTCAGCCGCCAGACGGCGTGCCAGCGTAGATTTGCCTGCACCTGCAGGCCCGTCGATCGCAACAGATACCATGTTGTATCTCTCCTTTTTAAACTGAACGATTTAAAATGGCCTCCGCATTCGCTGTGGCCATCTTCAGCGGAAAATCATTTTAATATTTTTGCGCTCTGCGGAGCGCTCCAAACACATTTTCACCGGATGGGGTCGTAACGGAGAACTGCATTGCTGCTCGTTCCCTTCAGGAACAGTTGCGCAGCGGTCTGTGAGACTATCCCGGCAACAACTCTTTTTGTGAAAACGTATTTTGAAAATGACCGCAGTCGTTTTTCAAAATACAAATCAAAAAAATCTATTCCTATAAATATGCCCAGAGCAGCGCGGAGGCATTTAAAATTGTTTATCATGTTAATTCAGAATGATTGCAAATGCCTTGTGCAGTGCAGAAGGCGATCTGCAGGTTGTAGCCGCCGGTATAGGCATCCACATCCAGCACTTCGCCCGCAAAATACAGGCCCAGCGCCTTTTTGCTCTGCATGGTTTTGGGGTCCACCTCCCGCACGGACACGCCGCCGCTGGTGATCACCGCGTGGGCCAGATCGCCCCGGGCATCAATGGACACCCGCCAGTGCTTCATCAGCTGCACCAGCCTCTCTCTTCTGCTCCCGGGTGATCTGGTTTGCCCTGGTAGCCGGGTCGATGCCCCAGCGCGCCACCATCACCGGCTGCATACTGGACGGCAAAAGCTTGACCAGTGCGCCCTGCGCCGCGTGGTTTGCCAGCAGGGCAAAATCCCGCGTGATGCGGTCATAAAGCTGCTCCTCGCTGAGAGCGGGCTTGAGGTCGATCTCCGCATGATACTTGTGTTTTTTCATGTCGCCCAGATGGCTGGATGCGCTCAAAGTCAGCGGGCCGCTGATGCCAAAATGAGTGAACAGCATTTCGCCCTGCTCGTCAAAAATGGCCTTGCTGTCCTCGAACAGGGTCAGGGTGACGTTTTTCAGCGCCAAGCCCATCATCTTTTTGCAGTCCGCGTCATGGCTCACAAGACTGACCAGACTGGGCACCGGCTCGATGAGGGTGTGCCCGGCCTGCTGGGCCAGTTTGTAGCGTCGCCGGTAGAGCCGGTGGTGGGGTAGCTCACGCCGCCGGTGGCCACCAGCACGGCATCCGCCCGGTACTCCCGGCCGGAGGTGCCCCGCACACCGATGCACCGCAGTGCCGGGCCTGCCTTTTTCTTTTTGGGGTGGCGCGGGTTTTCCGGTGCGGCGGGAGCTGCTTCCGGCTCCGGTGTTACCTCTTCCAATAGCAGCTTTTTCGCGCCGTCATGCACGAGTTCAGCATCCTGCGCATAGCGCAAAAGAGCCTGCCGGATCTCCTCGGCCTTGTCCGATACTGGGAACACCCGCGTCCGCGCTCCACCTTCAGCTCCACGCCAAGGCCCTCGAACAGTTCCATGGTCTTTGCCGGTGGAAAGGCCCCCAGCGACGAATACAGAAAGCGCGGGTTCGTGCGCACATGGCGTAGAAATTCCTCTGCCGGGCAGTCGTTGGTCACATTGCAGCGGCCCTTGCCGGTGACAAGGATCTTCTGGCCGGGCTTGTCCATGTGTTCCAGTACCGTCACCTGATGCCCCTGCCGCACGGCGGCACCCGCCGCCATCAGTCCTGCCGCGCCTGCGCCGACGATCAATACTTTCGCCATCCGTTTTCTCTCCCATCGCCTAATAATACGAGTATATCATACCAGAATCGACACGCAAAAGCAATGTTCTGCCGTATTTCTGCCAATTACAACAGCTGGGCAAGGATGCTGTTCTGCACGATGAGACCCGCCGGGGTCAGGGCAAGGGTGCGGCCGTCAAAGCTTGCATAGCCCGCCCGGACGCAGTTTTGCACAAAGGCCAGCTGTGCGGTGGAAAATTCTTTCCCGTAAGTTTTTTGTACGCATCCAGCGAAAGGCCTTTGCGCAGACGCAGCTGTAAAATAAGGTAGTCCTCTGCGCCGCAGCTGCCGTCCATCACCGGGGCGGCGGCATCGTTCAGGAAAGCGGCGGTGTCCGGCGGGTAGTAGAACCGTCTGCCGCCCATGCAGGAGTGCGCCGCCGGGCCAAGGCCAGATAGTCGCCGCAGTCCCAGTAGATGAGGTTGTGTCTGCCTCATAGCCGGGCTTTGCAAAGTTGGAGATCTCGTACTGTTTGTAGCGTGGTGTTCCAGCTGTTCCACTGCATAAAGGTAAAAATCGGCGGCTTCATCGCCGGTGGGCAGGCCTTCGGGCGGATGTTTACCAAAGGCCGAATCCGGCTCGATCTTCAGCAGATATGCCGAAATATGGGTAGCCCCACCACCCTCGATCAGTTCCAGCGTTTCGTCAAACTCAGCTTCGGTGTAGTGCGGCAGTGCCAGCATGATGTCGCCGCTGATGTTCGCAAAGCCTGCGCGCTGCGCGGCGGCAAATGCAGCCCGCGCCTGCTTTGCCGTGTGCGGTCTGCCCAGCGTGCGCAGCTGGGTATCCCGGGCAGACTGCACCCCGAAAGAGATGCGGTTCACGCCCGCCTCCCGGAAGCCTGCAAGGCTTTCTTCCGTCACCGTCTCCGGGTTTGCTTCCAGTGTGATCTCGGCCCCCGGCATCGGCCGGGCCGCATCGATCAGCCGTTTTGCCTGCTCCGGGCGCAGCAGGCTGGGCGTGCCGCCGCCAAAATAAAGGGTGTCCGGCTGCAGAGGTGCTTCCGGCGCAAAGCGGGAAAGCTCCCGCAAAAGAGCATCCACATAAGCTTCCGGTACGCCGCGCTCACCGGGATGGGAATAGAAATCGCAGTACCTGCATTTGGAAAAACAGTAGGGTATGTGTAAATAAAGCCCAAGAGACATACAATATCACAGCCTTTTTCATGAAACGTTCATTTCTATGCAGTATACTATATTCCGTAGACCGGAGCAAGGAAAAAGTGTTCCGGCAGAAAGAGACTGGAGGAGTCCCATATGGATTACAATTACAATGGTTACGATCGAGGCTACACGGAGCCTGCCATGACCTCGGCTGACTATATGAACCGCACCTACCGCTGGATGGCGGTAGGCCTGCTCATCACCTTTGCAGCGGCGTTCGTTACAGCCGCTACCCCGCTGCTGTACGTCGTCAACTCGCTGTATCTGGTGTTCACCATCGCAGAGCTGGTGCTGGTGTATGTGCTCAGCTCCCGCGTGCAGAACATGTCGGTGGGCGGTGCAAGAGCACCTTCTTTGCCTATGCACTGCTCAACGGCATGGTGCTGAGCTACTACTTCCTGATATTTGATCTGGGCACTCTGGTGCTGGCCTTCCTTGCCACCTCGCTGTACTTCGGCCTGATGGCGGTCTACGGCACTACTACCCACAAGGATCTGTCCGGCTGGGGTCCCAAGCTGATGATGGGCCTGTTCGCGCTCATCATCACCGGCTTTGTGGGCATGCTGTTCGGCATGAGCTTCCTTACCACGGTGCTGTACAGCGCTGTCGGTCTGGTGGTGTTCATGCTGCTGACCGCCTACGACACCCAGAAGCTGAGCCAGATGTTCTCCTACTACGCCTATGACGGTGAGCTGGCCGAGAAGGCTTCCATTTACGGTGCACTGACGTTGTATCTGGACTTCATCAACATCTTCCTGTATGTTGTGCGCCTGCTGGGCATGAACAGCCGCCGCCGCAACTGATTTTTGATCCGCAAAGGCTCTCCCGAAAAGGGAGGGCCTTTTTGTTTGGTAATATCATTTAGAATATCCTCGCTTCACTCTGGGTATCAGCACAGAAGGCCACAGAGGGAAGATGCATTTTCCGGCTGCGGCCCTTCCTGTGAAAGTGCAGCCCAGCCAGACCCGCAGGTCTGGCTGGGCTGCTATATTACAAAATATCATTTCCTCTAAATATGCCCAGAGCAACGCGAAGGGCATTTAAATAAAAGAATGCATAAAAACCTGCCCTGCTGTCCCACACTAAGCCCAGAAGCAATGCGTACACAATGCAGCAGATGGGAGTAACGACAATGGAGCAGATCAAAAAGTTTTTGCGCAGCAGGGGCTTTACACTGGCACTGCTGGCCTGTCTCGTCGCAGCCGCAGCGGCGGGCGTGTGGGCAGTGCGCACCGTGCGGGATGAACTGAAAAAGAGCTACGACGACCTGACGGCCCCGCAGGAAGAACCTGCCCCGGAGCCGCAGTTCACCCTTGACCCACAGGAGGACGATGTATGGCAGCAGCCCGTGACCGACGCCGCAGAATCTGCGGCAAATGTACCCAAGCCCGCATCCTCTGCGTCCTCTTCTGGGGCGCAGTCTGGCTCTGGTTTGGTGCACGAACCCTCCGCACTGCAGGGCGCATCCTCGCCTGCCAGCAGTTCAGCTGCGCCTGCCTCCACGCAGCCCGTCTCGGGCAGGGTCTTGAACGCCTACAGCGGCGATGAGCTGGTGTACAGCAGCACCCTTGGCGACTGGCGCACCCACAACGGTGTGGACTACGCCTGTGCGCAGGATGCACAGGTGTGTGCTCCCGCCGCCGGTAAGGTGACCGCCGTGGACACCGATAGCCGCTGGGGCAGTGTGGTGTGCATCGAGGACAGCGCCGGGCACCTGTGGCGGGTGTGCGGCACTGCCGACCCCACGGTGCAGACCGGCGATGAAGTGAGTGTGGGTCAGATACTTGGCCGTGCAGGCAGCATTCCCAACGAATGCGCCGAGGAGACGCATATCCATCTGGAAGTACTGCAGGGTGAGCAGTACCTTGACCCGGCAAAGCTGCTGAACTGATGCAGTTCGCCGTATCCCTGCGTATTTTTCAGTAAAATAATTCCAAGCAGCAAAAAATCGGAAAGGCCGTTCTGGTCTTTCCGATTTTTCATTCTATAGGATCGATGCAGGCTCAGGCATTTTCCAGCTCAACCACCGGCCAGCCCAGAAGGCGGATGGCTTCGCGGTCGTGGGTAGCCAGCAAGACAGGCTTTTCTCCGCAGCGCTCCCGCAACAGCGCCGCAGCGGCGGCAAGGGTGTCCGGGTCCATGCCGGTGAAGGGTTCGTCCAATAGCAGGGTGTCGCTGGGTGCCCACAGGGCCCGCAACAGGGCGGTGCGCCGCTTCTGCCCGCCGGAAAGCCGTGCTGCAGGTAGAGTCAGCGCCGCATCATCCATGCCAAGCTGTTGAAAATCCGATTTAATTTGCTCTTTGTATTGTTTTTCACTGCCGGGCAGCACCAGCGTCACGTTCTGGAGCGCCGTCAGCTGCGGGCAGAGCCTGTCCTCCTGAAACACTGCCGCGGCCCGGCCCACGCCCCGCACCCGGCCTGCAGTGGGCGTGTCCAGCCCCATGAGGATGCGCAGCAGGGTGGTCTTGCCCCAGCCGCTGGGGGCCCACAGCACCGCCGGGCCGTCCACCGTGAGGCAGAGTCCCGGAAGAGCGTTTTCTCCCCGAACTGTTTTGTCAGATGCTCGATGGTCAGCATTGCGGCACCTCCCCGGTCACAGCGCGGGTCACGCGGTCCAGAAGCAGCAGAAACAGCTTTTCAAACCCGGCGCTGAGCAGGATGATCACAAATGTCCATGCAAACAGCTCCCCGGTGGAAAGGGTGATCTTGGCCCGGTAGAGTGCATCGCCGATGCTGCCATTGGGCAGGCCGATCACCTCAGCGGCTACGCCGCTCTTCCAGCAGATGCCAAGGGCCACACTGCACCCCTGCCGGAAAGCCGGCAGCACCGCAGGCAGCCACACAGCCCGCAAGCGGCGGGCAAACGGCATGCGGAACACTTTGCCATTTCCAGCAGCTGAGGGTCTGCGCTCCGGATGCCGGTGCGCACCGCGCCGTACAGCACCGGCAGCACCATCAGAAAGCTGATGAGCACCGAAAGCGATGCTCCCCGCACCCACACCAGCGCCAGAATGATGAAGCTTGCCACCGGCGTGGCCTTGACCAGCTGCAGCACCGGTGCCAGCAGCACCTCTGCCGCGTGCCACGCCTGCGCCGCCGCAGCCAGAAACACGCTGACTACCACGCCCAGCCCGAAGCCCAGCAGGATGCGTCCGGAGCTGAAACCCACCCGCTGCCAGAACTCTGCCTGCGGCAGAAGCTGCAAAAGGGTGCGCAGCGCCTGCACCGGCGAGACCAGAAACACCTCCTGTCCCACGGCCATGGCAGCGCACTGCCACACCGCCAGCCAGAAGGCCGCAGCGCCCAGCCGCTGAAAAAATTGTTTATGTCGCTTCATAAACTTACCTGCTCCTGATTACAAATAAATGCAGGACGGCAGGGTATTTCTTCAGCGAATGATCCGAGGATAGGACCCTGTTGCCATAAGGCAACAGGGCGGGAGCTGGAAGCCCCGAATTTCGCGGAGAAAGCGCCCTGATGGCCTGCCCAGTTCTACATTATACATTATAATACCATATCTCTTTCCAAACGCCAATGACCCGTGCATCATGATGCATAAGAGCTTATCATGCCTGTCATTACTTTTCTTCATGTTTTTCTTTCTTGACATGAAATCAATAAAACGATAAACTGAACTGTATGAATCTCTGTCATCTTTGATGCAAGAAAGAAATGAGGTGTCTGTCCTATGCAGAAGCTTTCCGGCAAAAATCTGCTTCTGGTCGGCTTTACACTGTTTTCCATGTTTTTTGGTGCAGGCAATCTGATCTTCCCGCCGCATCTGGGCGCACAGGCCGGTACCAGCCTCTGGCCTGCCTTTGCGGGCCTTGCCGTCAGCGCCGTCGGCCTGCCCATTGCGGGCGTGGTGGCTGTGGCACGGGCAGGCGGTCTGGACAGGCTTGCCGGCCGGGTGCATCCGGTGTTCGCCATGGTGTTCACAATTTTAGTGTATCTTTCCATCGGCCCGTGCCTTGCCATCCCCCGCACCGCCAGTACCTCCTTCCAGATGCTGGTGCCGCTGATAGGCGGCGGTACCGGGCTGCAGCTGGCCTACTCGGTGCTGTTTTTTGCAGCGGCCTTTCTGGTGGCGCTGCGGCCGGAAAAGCTTACCGACTGGCTGGGCCGCATCCTCTGCCCCTGCCTGATCGTGCTCATCGTGGTGCTGTTTGCCGGGTGTCTCATCCATCCGCTGGCGGCACACTACGGCACACCCAGCGCAGAGTACGCAGCCCTGCCCGCTGTGCAGGGCATCCTGTACGGCTACCAGACCATGGACACGCTGGCCGGGCTGAATTTTGGCGCGGTCATTGCCCTGAACATCCGCGCCCGGGGTGTCACAGAAAGCCGTGCCGTGGAAGGCGGCACCATCCGGGCCGGTTTTATTGCAGGCGGGCTGATGCTGGTGGTCTACGCCATGCTGGGCCACGCCGGGGCCGAGACCGGCACGGTGTATCCGGGCCTTGCCACCGGTGCCGAGGTGCTCACCGCTCTGGCACAGCAGCTGTTCGGCCGGGCGGGCCTTGTGCTCATTGCGGCCATTTTTTGTGATCGCATGCTTCAACACCTGCGTGGGCCTGATCGCCTGCGTGGGTCAGTATTTTCATCAGCTTCTGCCCCGCATCCCCCTACCCCTGCCCTTGCCGCTTTTTTTGCTGTGGCCAGTATGCTGGTATCGAACCTCGGCCTTGCTGCCATCATCCGGCTGTCCACTCCGGTGCTGAACGCCATTTATCCCGCAGCCATCGTGCTGATCCTGCTTTCCTTTATGCCGGGCCTTGAAAAGCACCGGGCGGTGTATCCGCTGTGCATGGGCCTGACCGCCCTGCAGAGCATCGCCGCTGCGCTGCCGCTGGGGGCAGTATCTGCCGCCGCCAACGCTCTGCCGCTGGGCAGCATGGGCTTTGGCTGGGTACTGCCTGCGCTGGCCGGGCTTGCTGGCGGGCTGCTTTTAAACAAATCTGATCTGCAATAAAATAACCTGAAAGGCCCGGTTCCCATGTTACAGGGAGCCGGGCCTTTGCTATTTACTGCAGTTTTTTGCGTTTTTCGTAGTCGTTCAGGGCGGCAAGCGCTTCCTTTGCCATGGGCACCAAAGCTATCATGTTGAAAATAGTCATCAGGCCGATGCCCACGTCGCCCAGATCCCACACCACCGTGTAGGCCTGCATACCGCCGATCACCAGCATGGCCAACGCGATCAGCTTATACACGGTCTGGCTCCACCAGTTGTCGCCGCACAGATAGGCCACATTGCCGCGGGCATAGTACAAAACGCCCAGAAAGGTGGAAAAGCTGAACAGCGCCAGCGTGGCCGCAATGAACACGACACCAAAGCCGCCCAGATGGTACTGCAGGGCAGTCTGCAAAAGGTCCATGCCCGCAAGTCCTTCCGTGATCTCCTGCGGCACCAGCAGCATCAAAAAGGCCGTGCAGCTGCAGATCACCACCGTATCGATCAGCACGCCCAGTGCCTGCACAAAGCCCATCTTGACCGGGTCGTCGCACTCTGCGGCGGCAGCTGCACAGGGTGCCGAACCGCTGCCCGCTTCGTTGGAGAACAGGCCGCGCTTGACACCGTTCATCAGCACAGCACCAAAGCCGCCAGCCACGGCCTGCCGCAGACCGAACGCTTCCGCAAAGATGCGCCCGAACACCGCCGGGAGCTTGGGCAGGTTGAACAGCACGATGCCCACGGTGATGACAAAATAGCACACCGCCATGATGGGCACCATCACATCCAGACTTTTCACGGTGGCATTCTTGCGCAGCACGATCACCGCCGCAATGGCCGTGAGCACCAGTGTGGTAGTAAGCGGCGGAATATGGAACGCATTTTCAAACGCAGAACTGACCGAGTTGGAGATCACCTGACTGATACCGCACCAGCAGATGAGACCAGACACCGCAAACAGCGCCGCTACCACAGAGCGTTTGAGCTTTTTGCCGCGCCTGCGCTCCGCCAGCACATGCAGATAGTAGGCCGGTCCGCCGCGCCAGCCGCCGTACAGCGGGTCGGGCTGGCGGTATTTCTGGGCAAGGGTGGATTCGATAAAGGAGGTGGACGCACCCAGAATGGCAGTGACCCACATCCAGAACACCGCACCGGCACCGCCTGCAGAAACAGCGGCCACCACGCCCACCAGATTGCCCATGCCCACGCGGGTGGCGGTGGAAATGACCAGCGTCTGGAAGGAGGAAAGGCCGTCCCTGCCTTGCTTTTTCTCGCACACGGCGGCGATCATATCCCGGAACAGCCGCACCGGCAAAAGACGGGTGCGGCAGGTGAACCAGATGCCCGCCGTGAACAGCAGCACCACCATGAAGGAAATGCCGATGCCGCCGCCCAGCGGGATGGTGAACAGGTCGCCCCACAGCAGGCGATAGACGGATTCGATAAGATTTACCAGCAAGGCAGATTCCTCCTGTAGATCAATGGAATGAAGACGATAACTTCATTATAGTACAGTACAGAAGAATTGTAAATTCAAAAAAATTGATAGAAATAATCGATGGAACAGGATAACTTGACAAATCACATAGCTTCGATTATACTACAAACAGAAGGGGCGCTGACTGCAAAGGTCAGCTTTCCATCCCGTTAGTCAAAAAGATTGACCGCTCGAGTTGGGGAACTGTGAGGCGGTCAATCTTTTTTGTTATCATCGCTTTTCATCTGGGAAAACTTTGCCATGACCTCAACGGTCAGACGGATCACATCCACGACCAAGCTCAACAACGCGAGAATGAACGTGAGCAATGCGAGAGTCTCCAGCAGATTCATTCGATATCCCTCCCTTCGCCTTCAAGGCTCCGGGCAGGGTACTTTCAAAAAAGTTTCCTCCCGGACCTCTGCTTGTTCTATGTAGAAATAGAAAAACCAGCGATACGGGATAGAAAGCATGACCACCAATTTTTACAATCAGCGCCTTATTGTTATTTTAACACAATCTTTTTGGAATTACAACACAAAAGCCGCCCGGCGGTCATACCGGGCGGCGGAGGAAGATGCGCGCTGCTGCGCGCAAAACAGAAGATTTTTACAGAATGTCGATGTACTCACCGGCCAGCGCCTTGTTCATGCTGCGCACGGCACAGAACTTGCCGCACATGCTGCAGGTGTCGCTGTGGTCGTCCTCCGGCAGGCGGGCATCGCGGATGCCTTTGCGGTCTCCGGGTCCAGTGCGCAGGCGAACTGTGCATCCCAGTCCAGCACACGGCGGGCATCGCCCATCTTATCGTCGATGTCCCGGGCGTGGGGAGTGCCCTTGGCCGATATCGGCGGCGTGGGCAGGCGATCTTGGAGGCCACGATGCCCTGCTTCACATCGTCCACATTGGGCAGAGCCAGATGCTCGGCGGGGGTCACATAGCACAGGAAAGCTGCACCGCTGGCTGCAGCCACAGCGCCGCCGATGGCAGCGGTGATGTGGTCGTAACCGGGGGCGATATCGGTGACGAGGGGTCCCAGCACATAGAAGGGTGCGCCCATGCAGATGCTCTTCTGCACCTCCATGTTGGCAGCCACCTGATTCAGGGGCACATGGCCGGGGCCTTCCACCATCACCTGCACGTTGTGTGCCCATGCGCGCTTGGTCAACTCGCCCAGACGCACCAGCTCCTCGATCTGGCACACATCGGTGGCGTCAGCCAGACAGCCGGGACGGCAGGCATCGCCCAGCGAGATGGTCACATCGTGCTCGGCGCAGATCTCGCAGATCTCGTCAAAGTGCTCGTAGAAGGGGTTCTCGTTGCCGGTCATGCTCATCCATGCAAACACCAGAGAGCCACCGCGGCTGACAATGTTCATCTTGCGCTTGTGCTTGCGGATCTGCTCGATGGTCTTGCGGGTGATGCCGCAGTGCAGGGTGACAAAGTCCACACCGTCCTCTGCATGCAGGCGCACCACATCGATGAAGTCCTGTGCGGTCAGCTCAGCCAGATCGCGCTGGTAGTGGATGACCGAATCGTACACCGGCACGGTGCCGATCATCACCGGGCACTCGTGGGTCAGCTTCTGACGGAAGGGCTGGGTGTTGCCGTGGCTGGAAAGATCCATAATGGCTTCGGCACCCATGTTGACGGCGCTCATCACCTTCTGCATCTCCACGTTGTAGTCCTTGCAGTCGCGGGAGACACCAAGGTTCACGTTGATCTTGGTGCGCAGCATGGAGCCGACACCCTCGGGGTTCAAACACTCGTGGTGCTTGTTGGCCGGAATGGCTACCTTGCCCTCGGCCACCCACTGGCGGATCTCCTCGGTGGTGCGATACTCTTTTTTAGCCACGATCTCCATCTGCGGCGTGATGATGCCCTTGCGGGCAGCATCCATCTGAGTGGTATAAGTCTGCATACGCTCTGTTCCTCCAAATGACAGTTTATCTCTGAACAGCAGGGTGCTGGTCATACAAGGGTAGGGAAAGGCAGCCGTCATTCAGAAAAAACAGAACGTTCTGGATGCCGGCACCTGCGCAAAATACGCTTTTCATGTTGGTTTTCTCCATGAATTTTATAACGCGGCCCAAGGTGGTGTCCCCGGTTTGCCGCAGGATCGGTCAGATGATCTGCTCCGACAGGGCTTTCAACTCTTTGCACTCGGTCTCGATGTCGTCTGCTGCAAAGATGGCGCTCACAAGGGCCACGCCATCCACACCGGTGCCCTTGAGCTGCAGGATGTTCTCCTTGTGGATGCCGCCAATGGCCACCACCGGGATGTCCACGGCATCACAGATGGCCTTCAGGGTCTCGTGGGGCAGAACGTCCACATCGGTCTTGGTGTGGGTGGCAAAGGCTGCGCCCACGCCAAGGCAGTCTGCGCCGTGCTTGACGGCTTCCCGTGCTTCCTCCACACTGTGGACGGAAACGCCGATCATCATTCCCTCGCCCACACGGGCGCGCACCTGCGCTGCAGCCATATCCTCCTGCCCCACGTGCACACCCTCGGCGTGGCAGCGGATGGCAATGTCCACGTTGTCGTTCACAAAGAACGGCACGCCGTAGCGCTGGCACAGAGCATGGATCTCCACAGCCTCTTTCAGAAAAGCTTCGTCGTCCAGCTCTTTTTCACGCAGCTGCACACAGGTGACACCGCCCTTCAGGGCGCTCTCCACCTGTTCATAGAGGGTCTGCTTTCCCACCCATGCGCGGTCGGTGACGGCATACAGAAGCATGTTCTGCTTATCGCACTTCATAGTTTGCTCCTTCTTCCAGCTGATCCGGGGTCATATTGTAAATGGCATCGATGATATAATTGCGGTAGGTGGAGTTGCCGTCCAGCGGGGTCAGGCGTTTGTGGGCGGTCTCGCCCGCAAGGCCCATGGCGCACACTGCGGCTGCAGCAGCTTCCAGCGGATGGCCGGGGTTGGCGGTAACGAAAGCCGCCGTCAAGGCCGAAAGCTGGCAGCCCGTACCGGTGATGCTGCTCATCATGGCATTGCCGTTGCGGATGCAGTAGGCTTTTTCGGCATCGGCCACGATGTCGATGGCACCGGTAATGGCAATAACGGCACCCGTCTGGGCTGCAAAGGCCTTGGCAAAGGCCACGGCACTGTCCAGATTGGCCTCAGTAACTTTATCGGCCACATCGGCATCCACGCCCTTGGTGGTTCCCGCGCCGGAGGCCAGCGTTTTGATCTCCGAGATGTTGCCGCGGATCACGGTGAACTTTACGTCCCTGAGCAGGCGGAAAGCCGTGTCGGTGCGCAGGCGGGATGCACCCGCACCCACCGGGTCCAGCACCACAGGATGGCCCAGCTGGTTTGCCTTTTTGCCCGCCAGCAGCATGCTGGTGATGGTGCGGCTGTTCAGGGTGCCGATGTTGATGTTCAGCCCGCCGCAGATGGTGGTGATGTCCTCCACCTCGGCGGCATCGTCGGCCATGATGGGCGAAGCACCGCAGGCCAGCACCATGTTGGCGCAGTCGTTCACGGTGACGTAGTTGGTAATGTTATGGATGAGCGGGCAGGTGCGGCGCAGGTTCTCGAATTCTGTTTTGAACATTCGGGTGCCCCTCCGTCAGGAAAGGCTCTTCTGCATGCTGTGCAGAGCGCCGGAGCGCTGCAGGCTGTACACCAGCACGCCCGCAATGATGGAACCCACTGCAGTGGAGATGAGGAACGGCACGATGTAGGCATAGAACGCGATGTCGCCGGCGCTCTTGCCCATGAGGAAGATGGCCACCGGGTAAGCGCACAGGCCGCCCAGAATGCTGGTGCCGAACACCTCGCCCACCATGGTGGCAAGGATGTTTTTGGTCTTATGGTACACAAGGCCGCACAGCAGTGCGCCGAACATGCTGCCGGGGAAGGCCATCAGGCTGCCCAGACCCAGCAGATTGCGCAGCAGCGAGGCCACAAAGCTACGCCCACGCCCCACCACGGGCCAAGCAGCACCGCGCAGGTCACATTGACCATGTGCTGGATGGGTGCACATTTGCTGCCGAACATGGGGAAGCTGAATACGCTGCCCACCACGCACAGAGCGCACAGCATGCCGGCCAACGCCAGCTTTTTCACAGAGATTTTTTTCATAAGGCAAGGCTCCTTTCCAAACCTGCGGAAGCAGCAAAAACCATACAGCGCCTCCGCAAACAGCCCGCACCCGGTGCCAGACCCGGCGCAGGAACTATAAGAAGCGGTCGAGACTTTCTGGTCTCCTCTCACGCCGGAACACGGCTTCCCATCGCTGACGGTCACAAAGCTCAGGGCGCTCCCCCTCAGCCCGCTGCGGCACTTCCGCAGAAAAGTACAAGGCATCCTCCTTAATGGTAATCGGTACACAACAAAAAAACAGGAGACACCTTCCGCGGTGCCTCCTGCAAAAATCATCCATTCTGACTTCCTACGGCGGCATTATCCGCATCAGGTAAAAGGGTCGAAGTTTGGGCACTTCCTCTCAGCCTGCTTCACAAGCTCCCCTGTATTTGATTGTGACTGTATTCTACACCCTTTGCGCACAAATTGCAAGAGGGGGCAAAGGCGCGCACAGCGGTGCAAAACGTTTTTTCACGCAGGTTTGGGGCGTTCACGCAGGTTTATTGAAAAAGAAGGTGAAATATGGTATTTTCAAGGTGGACACAGCACGGATATTGTTCTGGTCTGCACCAATGATACACGAATGGACGGTGGCCTGGGCCTTACCATTACGGGTATGCGCAATGTTACAATCACGGGAAGCAATGCAAAAGGCTCGATGCTGGTGTGGAACACCGCAGGCAGGCCCGAACCCGCAGGCGCACCCGCCTTTGCGGATGTGACCGACCCTGATATGGCCAAGGCCGCACAGTGGTGCACCGAGCAGGGCACCATGGGTGCCAAGGGCGACCGCTTTGAACCCGAAGGCTGGACCCCGAAGTTCAAGGTGATCGAAGTGTGGAACAAGGCGTTCCCCGCAGCCTGATGCCGGCAGTGTGGATGCCGTGCTCAGTTCGGACCTTTTCCGTGAAAATGGGGCTGTTGCAAAATAGCTCTCTGAAAAATCATGAACAAAACCCGGAACTTTTCTCGGCCAAAACGGCTCAAAAAGGGTTCCGGGTTTTGATGTTATGCTGTTTCCGCCTTATCCGTTCCACCCTCTGGCAGAGGGGTCCAGCATTTCGGTGGCAGAGTAAATGAGGGCGTTGCAGATGGCTGCAGCCACATTGCTGCCGCCTTTGCGGCCCATGGCGGCGATGGCAGGCACGCCGTATCGCTCGCAGGCGGCAAACAGTACTTCCTTGCTTTCCACCACATTCACAAACCCCACCGGCACGCCAATGACCAGTGCAGGCCGCAGACCGGCTTCCATTTCCTCCGCAATGGTCAAAAGGGCCGTGGGCGCATTGCCAATGGCCAGAATGGCCCCCGGGTGCTCCCGGGCAGCGCGGTGCATGGCGGCAACGGCACGGGTGGTGCCCGCCTGCTTTGCGGCTTCGGCCACAGCGGGGTCTGCCATGTAGCAGATGGCTTCACCGTTCAGTTTTTTCAGGCCCGGCTTTGTGATGCCCGCCAGCGCCATATTAGTGTCGGTAACGATGAAAGCACCCGCGTGCAGGGCCTTGACTGCGGCTTCCACCGCGCCGGGTGTAAAGCGCAGATTTTTGGCATAGTCGAAATCCGCGGTGGTGTGGATGACCCGCTTGACCACCGCAGCCGTCTCCGGCGGCGGGGTCAGGCCCAGCTCGTCCAGTTCCCTTGTGATAATGGAGATGCTCGTCCGTTCAATGTCGGCGGGCAGATGATGCTGCGGTGTCATGTGTTGTCTCCTTTTTGCATTCCCATAGCGGCATAGATGGCGGGCATATCCAGTGCCGCACGCACACCATCGGCAAGCAGATCAAGCTGCTGCTGACGGTACTGCTCCATGGGGATAAGCTCGGCCCCGGCCGGATCGATGCCCTTCCGTTTGCACAAAAATGCGGTCAGTTTTTCGGTCAGTTCGCCGGTGTCGAACAGGCCGTGCAGGTAGGTACCGAATACACCGTCCTGCACACAGCCCTCCGGCGTGCCGTCTGCAAGGATGCAGAACGCACTGCCCCGCACCTCGGTGCGGCCTGCGTGGATCTCGTAGCCCGTCAGCTTTGCGCCTGCAAAGGGTTCTGTGGTCACACAGGCTGCGGTCTGGGTCAGGTGCTTTTCGGTGCCGAACACCGTCGTGGTGGGACAATGCTAAGTGCACCGACCGAGATTTCAGAGAAGACTGGAATATAGATATTGAGCTTTATAACAAGCAACAGAGAGGTTCCGGCATACTTTATACCGTATCATTCAAGCAACTCTAACAATGTT
>ENA-OQCD01000171-OQCD01000171.1-human-gut-metagenome-genome-assembly--contig:-NODE-171-length-17370-cov-4.020182_pt1 | contig 17370 bp, 23 predicted proteins | sample MGYA00242755_ERZ504571 | MGnify/ENA primary metagenome ERZ504571 (study PRJEB26092, sample SAMD00036274) | human gut metagenome | host: Homo sapiens | study: EMG produced TPA metagenomics assembly of...
TGAAAATCGCGCCCGAATCCCCTACAATGAAATTGTCCGAAACCCCCTGCCGTAGAACCTTCTGACCAGACCAGCAAAACCGTCCGACACGCCCCGCTTGTCTACCGGGTGGAGGAGGTTGCCCAACTGTTGGCGATCTCCAACCGTGCTGCGTACAATCTGTGCAACACCACGAAAGATTTCAAGGTGATCCGCCTCGGTACCAGCATCCGGGTAAGCAAGCAGAGCTCGATGATTGGTTTGCAGCGGTCTGAGGGAGGGAACATCTATGGCATCTATTCTCAGGCGCGGAGATTCCTACTCCGTTCGTTTCAAATACAAAGACCATGCTGGCCGGATCTGTGAAGGCTGGGAGAGCTTCAAAACCAAGAAGGAAGCGCAAGACCGCAAGATCTCGGTAGAGAAAGAACTCTTGGACGGTACGTTCCTCATACCCGATGCAATGACGGTAGCGGAAATGCTGTACAAGTGGCTTCCCATCCAGTCCAGCAAGCACAAGTGGGCACCCAAAACCTACACCCACACGGTAGCCATGATCCAGAATCTTGTCGTGCCCTATCTTGGCAAGAAACAGATTCAGAAGGTTCAGACGTATGACCTTGAACAGTTCTACGCCACGCTGAGCCGGACACCGCGCGGACTGTATAAGCAGGGTGTCAAGCAAACGCTCACCGACAAGCAGAAGCGGCAGTTTCTGACGGGTGCTTCCATCCGGGAAGTCCACGCTATGCTCAAGACTGCTTTTTCCTATGCCGTTGAGTGGGGTCTGCTCCTCAAGTCACCGATTCCGAGAGAAGCCCCGAAATCGACCTCGGAAGAACGTGCCATCTGGGACGAAAAGACCATGCTTGCTGCGTTGCAGACCATGACCGACCCTACGCTTCACCTTGCTGTTCATCTGAGCATGATTCTCTCGCTGCGTGTCGGAGAGATCCTTGGCTTGCAGCCGGGAGACATCGACTTCGATGCAGCGGATGGACGTGGGACCATCACGGTCGGCAGGAGCTTACAGCGCACCGAAAAAGGCTGCATTGGAAAAGACCGACCCAATCAGATCTACCACATCTTTCCCCGACCAGCGTGAGGGCAGTAGCTCCGCACTGGTGCTGAAGAAGCCGAAAACTAAGAAATCCAGCCGCACCCTTTATCTGACGAGACCCTTGAAAGAGGAACTGCTGGCTTGGCTGGAAAAGCTCCGTCAGGACGAGCTTGCCATGGATGGCAGATATCACAACTGTGGTCAGCTCTTCCGCCTGCCCAACGGTATGCCTGTTGCCCCGGAAGCCCTTTCTAAATGGTACCGCGCATGGCGTGCGGAGCACCCGGAGTTTGAGAAGATCGTGTTCCACGGTCTGCGCCACTCCAGTGCCACTTACCAGTTGATTGAATCCGGCGGCAACATCAAGGCCGTGCAGGGCAACACCGGTCACGCCACCACCGGCATCCTGATGGACACCTACGCCCACACGCAGGACAAGCCCCGGTTGGAGCTGGCTGAGAAGCTGGAAGCAGACTTCTATTCACAGGACATCGGCTCCCCCAAATCCGGCTCTGTGCCGGTAAAAGAAAATCTGCCGGACAGCATCCAGATCACCCCGGAAGGGATGCTGAAAGTTGTCCGACAGATGAACCCCGAGCAGCGGCGTGAGTTCACCCGCCTGCTGTTCGCCTGAAAAAAGTATGGAAAAACGCTCACGATGCACAGAATGCAGACAATGCAAGGAAAAACACGGCTTTCCCGCCGGTGTGCAAAAAGTGTGCAAAAGTGTGCAGAGCCCCAGAAATGGAAAATCCCACGAGGAATCTTACGATTCTTCGTGGGATTTTGGTGCGCTCGAGGGAACTCGAATCCCTGGCCCTCTGATTAAAAGTCAGATGCTCTACCGGCTGAGCTACGAGCGCATATTTCCGCAGTGAACATACTGCCGAATAATATTACCACAACTTGCGCAAAAATGCAAGGGTTCCCGGGCAAAAAGGCGCAAAAAGCTCCTGCATCGGTGTGGGCTTCCGCTTTTCATCCGCGCAGCAGATCGAAGATGCTCCGGTGTCGGCAGCGGAAGGGGCTTCATCCCGATAACTTCCTCTTTACAAACCCGGCAAGAATCGTTACAATCAAATCAAATCCGTCTGCAGTGCGCTGCGTTTTACTGCCCGGCAGTGTGCGCCCCGCCGCGCTGCACCCGCAAACTTTTTCCCGGCTTTGGCATTCTGCCGGGCCGCGCCGATACGTTTTTTGCAGGAGGTTTTTCCTATGAAGATCACTCGCCGTACTGTTCTTCGCCTGACCGGTGCCGCTGCCGCTTCGCTGGCGCTTTCCAGCTGCAGTGCTTCCGGCAGTGCCATTCTGGGCAGCAATTTTTCCAGCTGGCTCCAGCAGACACTGGGCATCAGTTCTTCCGGCGCAGCTTCTTCTGCTGCATCCTCGGAGGACATGGCTGCTTCCTCGCTGGCAGCAGGCGAGCAGCCCGCTGCCAGTCTTGCCGCACTGCCCGCTTACGATGCCGACCCGCTGACCGGTGAGGCCAAGCGCAGCAATGGCCGTATCGTGGGCGTGATGGTCAACAACATCTCCAACACCTCCCGTCAGAACGCCCGTCCGCAGCGCGGTCTTTCCTCTGCCGATCTGCTGATCGAGTGCAAGGTGGAGGGCGGCATCACCCGCTTCTGCGCGGTGTTCCACGATGCCGACTCCATCCCGGAGATCGGCCCGCTGCGCTCTGGCCGCGACCAGTTCCTGCAGCTGCTGATGCCCTATCAGGCGCTGTACTACCACGACGGTGAGAGCGCCGCCTGCACCAAATTCATCAGCGTATACAACTATTCCGGCCTGAACATCGGCGGCAAGAGCTACTTTAATACTCCCACCCATCCGCATGTGGCTCACCGCGACAGCCGGGGCCGGGATGTGGCCTATGAACACACCGAGTTCACCTCCGGCAAGGAGATCCGGCAGGCCGCTTCCAACGCGGGCATCGGGCTGAAGTACGATTACGATGCCACCTTCTTCCGCTTTGCGGACTACCGCACCGGCGAGGAGAATGCCATGCAGGGTGCAGCATCCGGCAGGACGGTCAGCATCACCCACTCGGACCACTACAAGACCAGCTTCCGCTATGATCCGCAGTCCCGCACCTATAAAATGCAGATGTACAGCCGCATCTCCGGCAAGTTTGAAAACACCGTGGACGAGCTGAATGCAAAGCAGCTGAGCTTTGACAACCTGCTGGTCTGCTTTGCTCCCATCGAGCGCTATTCCGGCGACTCCGGCGATGTGCAGCAGGTAAGCTACATCTCCGGCGGCGATGCCTATTATTTCAGCCGTGGCGCTGTACAGCATGTCCGCTGGGAAAAGGCTTCGCCTGAGCATCCGCTGCTGGTCTACGACAAGACCGGTGCGCAGATGCTTTTCAACCGCGGCAAGACCTATCTTGCATCGTGGACGACGACGAGTGGTCCAACTTCAGCTATCAGTAACGAGGGAACCGCATGAAACGCATCTGGAATCTGGCCCTTGGCACGGCGGTGCTGTGCACAGCCCTGCTGTGCGGGTGTGCACTGTCCGGCCCCACTGCCCCGGACAGTGCAGCGCCCACCGACCCGCTGACCGGGCAGGAGCTGCAGTATCCCGGCGAACGCACCGCCGCGTGGTGATCGACAACGCCGCTTCCAGCACCACACAGTGGGGCATTGGCAGCGCATCGGTGGTGCTGGAAGCCCTGACCGAGAGCGGCCAGCCCACCAGCCTGTGCTTGGCTTATCCTTCGGTATCGGCCATGCCAACCGTCGGCCCAGTGACCCTTGGGCAGGACCTTTACTGGCGGCTGCTCAGCGGGCAGGAAGTACTGCCCATCCAGCGGGGTGCAGGGCAGTTTGCCCGCAACTATCTGGATTATTATAACCTGCGGGCCGTGGACGCGCTGGAAGTGGGCCGCAACGCCTTTTCCTGCGATGATGTCTGGAGCGGCGCGCGCTGTGGCATACCAGCGGCGGGGAGGTCGCTTCCGTGCTGGGCAGCCTGAACCTTTCCGGCGCATTGGGCGACCACGGCAGCAGCGCTTCCTCCTCGGCCAGCACTGCCGAGGACAGTTCTGCCATTTCCGCTCTGCCCGCCCTGCTGCCGCAGGCCAAAGAGCCCCGTCTGCCGGAGCCAGGTTCCCGGGATGCCGAACAGGTGCAGATCAACTTTGCGCCCCAAAGCACCACCGGCTTTGCCTACGATGCGGCCAGCGGCACCTACGGGATGCTCCGCGCCGACGGCACCGCCCAGCTGGATGCCAACACCGGCGCGCAGGCGCAATTCGACAATTTGCTGGTCCTTTATTCCGCTTCCAGCCTGCGGGACGACGGCACCACGCTGGACTACGACCTGTCCCTTGGCGGCGGTGTCTGGCTGAACGGCAGCCAGCTGTGGCACATCACATGGACGCAGGGCACAGACTCCACCTTTGCCTTTTACGATGCCGACGGCAGGCCGCTGACCATCCGCACCGGACGCAGCTACATTGCGCTGGTCTCCAGCGTGACCGGGCAGGAGCTGACGGTATTGGATTCCGCCGGGCAGAATGTGCTGAATTGACAAAGCAAAAAAAGACCATCTGAGGCATTTTTAACTGCATCTCAGATGGTCTTTTATTCCGTTCAGGAACTCCTTCCGTCATCGCTGACACGATGCCACTGCTCCCCTTTTTGTCACTTGCGTGACATCTGCTCCTCTCTTTGTCACCTGCGGTGACATTTCTCCCCGGCGCGGGGAGAATCTGTCCGGCCGGGGGAAGTCTTTCTCATGGAGGGAGGCTTTGGCAATACGGCCAAGTTTTCCTTTTCGCCAGAGGCTCCCTCTCCGAGGGAGCTGTCGAGCGTATGCGAGACTGAAGGAGTTACAGATCCACCACGCTGCCGACCTCGGCAGGAGAGGTGGGCACCACGCCCAGCACAGCGTGGTCAGTGCTGCGGTTGACCGTAAAGGTCACGCTGCGGCCCGCCGCGAAATCCGGGTGATAGGTCAGCTCCAGCGTCTGCCAGTTGTCCGGCACTGCGCAGAAGCAGTGCAGCAGCGCGCCGCGGCCTGCCGTCAGGTTCAGGGTGAACACCGAAGCATCCGCCGCGTTCTCGCCGTAGAGCGGCGCAGCAAAGCTGCCGCAGCGCACCGGCTTGCCATCGCACACAGCGGTAACGCCGGTGCCCATACTGTACAGGTCGCCAAGCGTGCACACCTCACGGCTCTGCAGATAGCTTGCGCCCACCGGCAGGGTGGATGCGGAGAGGTTTTCCACCGAGAGGTACACCAGCACATTGCCCATTTCCTGCGCAGGGGCATAGCCCAGCAGCTCCACGGCAGCTTTGCCGTCCAGCAGGGCAGGTTCGCCTGCAAGACGCGGCTGCTGTGCCGCTGCAGGTACGCCGGTGAGCAGCGCTGCCGCAAGGCTGACCGCACCGGAGCCGGCACATTTCAGGAATGACCGGCGGGAAATGGACTGGGACATGGAACTTCCTCCTAAAATGATCGTTCCCTTATACAATAAAGGATTGCGCCGCTTCTGTCAAGGGATGGGCCGAAACTGTAACCGAATCCTTACTCAAAGGCCTCGTTTTCCTCGGCTTCGGCCTGACCGCGCAGGGTATCGGCATAGCCAAAGGGCACGATGTCGATGGCTTCCACCAGACGGTCCCGCATCCACAGCTGCACATCGGTCTGCACCGTGTAGCCGCAGCCGGGGTCTGCCATCCACTGCTCCGGGCGGCGGGTGGGCACCGCGCGCTGGCTGAGCATGCTCATGATCACGCCGCCATGGGTCACACAGGCTGCTTCGGTCACATCCATGCGGATCATATACTCAAACAGCTTCATCAGGCTTTCGGCGCAGCGGGCGTGGAACTGGTCGGTAGGCTCTGCGCCTTCGGGCACATAGCCGGAGCCGGGGGTGATCCACTTTTTAAAGTCCTCGTCGTGCACCAGCTCCTTGACCGGCTTGTTCTCAAACTTGCCAAAGCCGGCCTCCCGCAGGTCGTGCACGGTAAAGGTGTGCTTTGCATCCGGGAACAGGATGTTGGCTGTTTCCACCGCGCGCAGCAGCGGGGAGGAGAACACGGTATCCACCTGCGGATACTCGAACCGCTCTTTCAGCTCATTGAGCTGCGCGCGGCCCTCGTCGCACAGAGGGATGTCGGTGCCGCTGCCGATGTACAGGCCCTGCAGGTTGCCTGCAGTCATGCCGTGGCGGATGAGATGAAGCTTGAACGTTTTCATGGATAGTGCCTCTCTTTATCGCTGTGCGGCGGCACGGGAACGGGCGGCAAAACCCGCTGCGGAGAAAAAATCTGGCAGAAAAACGTGTCGTCTGCCAGATTTTTTGCTCTTTGGCGGCAGCCGCGGCCCCGCGCACGCCACAAAATGTATGCGTTAATACCTATAGTTTAGCATAGATATGGTGTCCAGAGCAAGTCTTTTGACAAAAATGACGAAAATCAACGAAAAATATCGTCACTTTTCTTGCTTTACAAAAGGTTTTCCGTTGTGTATAATCAACCTGCTGTAAACCAAAAACAAGGATGTCCCCCTACATCGAACTTTGAGGAGCCAAAAATCATGGAATTCAACCGTATCATCAAGCTGCTGCGCAAGGAACGCGGCATCACCCAGAAGCAGGCCGCCGAGGATCTTGGCGTCTCGCAGGCGCTGCTGTCCCACTACGAAAAAGGCATCCGCGAATGCGGCCTGGACTTTGTGGTGCGCGTGGCAGACTACTATAATGTTTCCTGCGATTATCTTCTGGGCCGCAGTGCAGAGCGCAACGGCATGATGCTCTCGGCAGAAGACCTTCCGAACCCGGACAAGATGAAGGACAACATCTACCACGGCAGCGTGCTGCCCACCATGAACAAAAAGCTGATCTCCAACGGCCTGAACGTGCTGTACGCCAAGATCGGCCAGTGCCACAGCAAGGCCCTTACCACCGAGGTAAGCGCCTACCTGATGATGGCCGTAGCCAAAATGTTCCGCCTGCTGTACTCGGCCGAGCCCCACAACGCCGCCAGTATGTTCAGCATCGATCCCATCCGCTGGCGCGGCTGCTCCGATGCCGTGATGCGCATGTCCGAAGCCAACGTGGAAGCCCTGCTGGACGGACAGGATGTGAACGGCGGCGAGGGCGTAAAGGACCCGGCCTGCCTGACCATGACCACGGAAAGCCTGACCCGCGAGTTCCCGCTTTATACGCCCAGCCTGTTAAATCTGGTCAAAACCAGCGAAACACATGTGAAGGGCCTTACCCACGAAGGGTGATATTCCTGTGAAAAAGCTGTAAATTCAGCCCCAAAACCCTTGCATCTTTCGGGCAGAAGGGTATAAACAGAATAGAACATTCTGGAATACGGTTTTTCCTATCAAAAGGAGGATTTATTTTATGTCCAACTCCATTTCCCGCCGTACCTTCCTCAAGTGCACCGGCGCATCCGTTGCTGCTCTGGGCGCAGCAAGCCTGCTGGGCGGCTGCCAGCAGAATGGCAGCGCCACCATCGTGGATGTCAAGGTCGGTGATAAGGTCAGCAACTGGAACGGCCTTGGCGTTCAGCTGACCAGCCTGTTCAACATTGATACCGCACCTGCACAGGCCGGTTACGAATACATTGCTGTTCTGGTCACCGTGGTCAACCGCACCAAGAACCAGACCTTCAACATCGGCGCACAGAATCTGGCCGAGATCAATGCTGCTTATCCCGTGCCCCCGCAGGAGAACGTGGATGCAAACTTCCACGCACTGGCAGCAGCTTCTACCGATTTCTCTGCTTCCTGCGACGGCCAGAGCGTGGAGTGCGGTGCCAACATCTCGCTGTACAACTCCAACTCTCAGACCTTCTCGGATTCCACCAATCTGCCCCCGCAGTACCGGCTATCTGCAGCTGATGCTGATGGTCCCCAAGCTGGCAGCAGCTGAGCGTTACTTACATGCCCACCTTTGCAGCGGATAAGACCATGACCTTCGTCATGACCGCTGCAGACGTGACCCGCGCCTGATACGCGGCCCGCACAGGACGAAATTTCGTCGCAAAAACAACGTCACAGCTCAAAATTTCATCATTTTTATTTTGCCAAAAGGCATTGACATCCGGCCCGGTTTCGCCTATCTTATAGGTAATGCCGCAATGCCGTACTGATCTGCTTTTTAAAGGAGGAACGAACATGTCCTATACATTCTCCCGCCGTGACTTTATGAAATATACCGCTCTTACCGCTGTTGCCATTGCAGGTTCCGGCATGCTGACCGGCTGCTCCAACCCGAACCGTCCTGTCGGCACGATCGGCAGCACCCTGAAGCCGGGCGACGGCATCTGTGAAGCCACGCTGAAGAGCGCCACCTATAATCGTACTACGCTCACTTGCGAGTTTGAGATCTATACCAAGGTGAGCCTGCAGGTCAACCAGCAGCATTTCCAGGTAAATGTTACCGATGCTGACAATAAGCTGCATACTTATTATCAGGGTGTCTCCGGTGTCACGATTGATTTGGTAGGTGGTTCCAACGCCAGTGTCGATGCGAAGACTACTGTGACTCCTACGCTGAAGGTTTCCGGTATTGAGAACCTTACCAGCGCATCCAAGGTTCAGGTGCTGTACATTCCGAAGATGTACGCAAACGGTAGCATCACTGATTCCTACAGTGATATCTATGCCACTTGGGACATCACCGATGCCATCAAGGTTACGATTGTGGACTGATTTTACTTTTGCATTAAGGCCCGCACCCTGTGGTGCGGGTCTTTTTGCGTATGCGGGCATTTGTATCCAAGTTTTGGGCGATATCATGTAAAATGCACAAAGTTTTTTAGTGGATTTATGCCTTGTGCACAGGTTTCTTTTCCGGTACAATAGGGTTATAAAAATGTGCAGGAGCATCGCAGCGATGCGGTGCTTTTTGCATTTGAGGGGCAACCCGGAAAACCTGAAAAGGAGTGTTGTTTCGATGATCAATATGGTAAAGCTTCCCACCAAAAAAAGTAACCTGTTCCTGCGCGTAGCAAAGGGCCACTTTGCTACCAGCCACAGCCATATCAACTATTACATCGATGTCACCACCCAGAGTCCCGCCTTTCCGAGGCCAAGGCCGTGGCAAAGGAGCTGGTGGCCGCTTACCAGCACAGCACCATTGTGGACACCGTGCTCTGTCTGGACGGCACGCAGGTGATCGGCACCTGCCTTGCCAACGAGCTGACCAAGGACGGCTTTGCCAACATGAACGCCCACCAGACCATTTATGTGATCACCCCGGAGTACACCACCGGCAGCCAGATCATCCTGCGCGACAATCTGGCCCCCATGGTCAAGGGCAAGCATGTGCTCATTCTGGCCGCTTCCATCACCACCGGCTACACCGTGCAGGCCGCTGTGGAGGCCGTGAACTACTACGGCGGCACCGTGGCAGGCCTTTCCGCTATTTTTGCCACCACCCATGAGTGCATGGGCTATGAGGTCACCTCGATCTTCGACCCCGCCAGCCTGCCGGACTACGCCAGCTTTGACAGCCGCGACTGCCCCCTGTGCAAGGCCGGCCAGCACATCGATGCGCTGGTGAACAGCTTTGGCTATTCGGCGCTGTAACGTAAAAAGGCTGTCAAGTGCTCACGGATGCGCCCCTTGACAGTCCCTTGTGAAATGATTATACTATAAATAGAAAGGCGCTGGCCCGCAAACGGCTTGCTCCTTACTGAATCAGATCAAGAAAAATGACCGTTCAAGTTGGTAGCTGGAGGCGGTCATTTTTTTCTTGCGTCTATCGCTGTGAGAAACAGTCCATGTAATTTCAAACGTAACGTAGATCGCTCCGCCGAGAAGCGTGAGCAGCAATACGACCTGTTCAAACGTCATGGTGCATCCCCCCTTTCCGCCCTCAAGCTCCGGGGGGAGCGAGATTTCAAGAAAAATCTCTTTACCCGGCGCGCTCAGGTGCCGGTAAGAAGAAAAAGCCGCCTGTGTTTGTGGCACAGCGCCTTGCCGCCAAAGCGGCAGTTTTTATGATAGCATACTTTTCATCAAAACACAACAGGCTTGCAGTCGCTTTTATCGCTGCAAAGCCCTGTTTTACTTCTTCTTTTTCGGGAACACAAAGGAGCTCGTGCAGGTACACCGCCACCAGATATGCCGTCATGAAGAACCAGATGATGGGCTCGCACAGGATGACCGCATTGTACTGGAATTTCGGGATGAACACCAGCACAAAGATCACCTTGCCCACCAGCTCGATCACGCTGGAGAACAGCGGCAGCACCTTTTGGCCAAGGCTCTGCAGCGCGTAGCGGGTGCACAGCAGCACCCCCAGCACCGCATAGAAGGGTGCGTTCCACAGCAGGTACCGCGCACCGTTTTCCAGCACGATGGGCTCCGTGGAGCCGGAGATCAGCTGCACCATCCACTGAGCACCAAAGTTCATCAGCACCACGGCGGCGACCATCACCACCACCGAGTACAGATACATCTGCCGCATTCCCCTGCGCACACGGTCGGGCTGGTTTGCGCCGCGGTTCTGGGAAACGAAGGTGGAACCGGCGTTCGCCATGGAGATGAGCGGCATCTCCGTAAAGGCAAACAGCTTGCGGGCAGCGGTGTGCCCCGCAATGGTCAGGGTGCCAAGCCCGTTGATGCCGTACTGCAGCACCACCGAACCCGCAGACACGATGCTGCTCATCAGGCCCATGGAGATGCTCTGGCTGAACAGCTCCCAGTAGAGATGACTGCCCACAGCGAAATGCTTTTTCTCCGGGATGAGGATGCACACCCTTGCCAGCACGTACAGAACGCACAGCACCACCGAGATGCCCTGTGCAATGACCGTTGCCACCGCTGCGCCCCGCACGCCCATGCCAACCCCGGCAATGAACCACAGGTCCAGCCCCACGTTCAGCACCGAGCTGATGAGCAGGAACACCAGCGGCATTACGCTGTTGCCAATGGCGCGCAGCAGGCCTGCGCACAGGTTATACATAAACATGACCACAACGCCAAGGTCGATCACGATGATGTAGCTGTAGGCATCTTCCAGAATTTCTGCCGGGGTATCCAGCAGCTGCAGCAGGGCATGCAGGCCGAAAAAGCCTGCCGTTGTAATGACCAGCGAGGCGATCAGGCCAATGACGACCGACCCCACCACCGTGCGCTTGAGCAGGTCTTCGTCCTGCGCGCCGTAGGAGCGCGCTGCAACGATGGCAAGGCCATTGCCGATACCGATGCCAAAGCCGACTAAAAGCTCGTAGATCGAGCCGCAGGAGCCAATGGCGGCAAGGGCTGTATCGCCCAGCACATTGCCCACGATCATGGTATCCACCGTGTTGTAGAGCTGCTGGAACAGGTTGGAAACCAGAATGGGCAGCATGAACAGCAGCAGGCTTTTTAAAATAGGCCCGTGCATCAGGTCTACGTTCATGTTGAAGAAGCTTTTCTTTTGGGGCTGCGCGTGGGTCATAGGGTTCCTCCAAAGTTCTATTTTTACCGCAAAACAACCCTCTCAGTCTCGCTGACGCTCGCCAGCTCCCCCGAAGGGGGAGCTTTTATGCTGCGTAAAAGAAACAGCAAAACCTCCCCCTTTCGGGGGAGGTGGCAATGCGAAGCATTGACGGAGAGGGTTATCTCCAATTTTTTTACAGCTCCTGCGTCTCGAAGCCGTTGCCGGTAAGCACCTGCACGCTGGTAAAGCCTGCAGCCTTGATGGCGGCGGCAGCTTCGTCAAAGCCGTAGGTCAGGCTGTTGATATCATGAGAATCAGAAGTGATGATGACCTTGCCGCCCATCTTCTGCCACTCGCCCAGCAGCCACGGGCCGGGGTAGAAGTCCTTGCGGTAGCCGCGGTACACGCCGCCGGTGTTCACTTCCAGCAGGCAGTCGTTTGCCTTTGCGGCCTGCAGGGCCTTGAGGGCAGCGGCCTTATAGCGGGGCGACTCTTCGTCGAAGAACTCGCCGTTGGCATTCAGCTTCTTGATCAGGTCGATGTGGGCCAGAATATCCGGCTTGAGGGCAGCCACCTTTTCCACCTCGGCAAAGTAGGCTTCCACAGCGGCAAGGGGGTCTGCGTCAAAATCATCGTTGATGCAGTCCCACAGGTCCTGCGGGCGGAAATCGATCTCGTAATACTTGCCGGTGTTCTTGCCGTACAGGTGGTGTGCGCTGCCGATCCAGTAATCGTAGCCGGTGCGCTTATCCTCGCTCAGGATATCCCACTCGATGCCGCACAGGATATCCACCTTGCCCCTGTATTCGGCCTTGAGCTTGGCGATGGTGGCCTTGTACTGGGCGGTGCGGCTGGGGCTCATGCAGTATTCGCGGTCGCGCTGGGTGTAGCTATGGCCGGTGAAGCCCAGCGTGGTCAAGCCCTGCGCACACGCAGCACTTGCCATATCCTGCAAGGTATTTTTGCCATCGCACATGGTGGAGTGGCAATGGACACTGGACTTCTTATAATCTGCCATAGACAATTCACTGCATCCTTTCCTGTTTGACCTTGTGGTCAATGACGTGACGTTTTTCCAGTTCACGGGTCACATCCTCCACCGTGATGCCGGCGCTGACCATCAGCACCAGAACATGGTAGGCAAGATCGCTGATCTCGTAAACGGTCTCTTCCTTATCCTCTTTTTCGCCCGCAATGATGACCTCGGTGCACTCTTCGCCCACCTTTTTCAGGATCTTCTCCTTGCCCTTCTCGAACAGGTAGGTGGTGTAGCTGCCCTCCTTGGGGCTATCCTTGCGGCCCTTGATGAGCTGGTACAGGCCCTGCCAGCTGAACTGCTTCAGCTCCGGCGAGACGTATACTTCGTTGAAGAAGCAGCTCTCGGCGCCGGTGTGGCAGGCGGGGCCGGATTTGACCACTTCCACCACCAGAGCATCGGCATCGCAGTCGGCGGTGATGGACACCACCCGCTGCACATTGCCGCTGGTCTCGCCCTTGCGCCAGATCTCCTGACGGCTGCGGCTCCAGAACACAGTGCGGCCCTCGGCGATGGTGAGCGCCAGCGTCTCGGCGTCATGTAAGCGAGGGTGAGCACCTCTTTGGTGTAGTGGTCCTGCACGATGGCAGGGATCAGGCCCTTTTCATCAAATTTCAGATTCATAACGGTTCTCCCTCCCCGGATGGGGATATTACTAGTTTAGCGTATTCGGTGCGCAAACGCAAGAGTTTGCGGGTTGTTTTGCGGAAATCCAGTTTCGCGTTACGGCTTTTCCCCGCGCCGGGGAGAAATGCCCCGGCGTTACAGCCGCATCTCCACGCCGTTTGCGTTGAGGTATTCCTTCAGATCCCGGATGGTCAGCAGCTTCTGGTGGAAGATGCCCGCCGCAAGGCCTGCGTCGATGCCCTTGTGGTGGAACAGCTCCAGAAAGTCTTCCTTTTTGCCTGCGCCGCCGCTGGCAATGATGGGCACGTTCACCCGCGCCGCAACTGCATCCAGCATCTCAAGGTCGAAGCCGCTGCGCACGCCGTCGGTATCGATGCTGTTCAGGCAGATCTCGCCCGCGCCGTGGTCCACGCACCAGCTGATCCAGTCCAGTGCATCCCGGCCGGTGTCCTCGCGCCCGCCCTTGGCGAACACCCGGAACTGGCCGTCCACCCGCTTCACATCGGCAGAGAGCACCACGCACTGGTTGCCGTAGCGCTGTGCTGCCGCCGGGATGAGGTCGGGATTTTTGAGTGCGCCCGAGTTGACGCTGACCTTGTCCGCGCCGCACTTGAGCACCCGGTCGAAGTCTTCCAGCGTGTTGATGCCGCCGCCCACCGTGAGCGGGATAAAAATTTCGCTGGCGACGCGGGTCAGGATATCCGTGAACAGTGCCCGGCCCTCGAAACTGGCGGTGATATCGTAGAACACCAGCTCGTCGGCACCGGCAGCGTTGTACATGCGGGCCATTTCCACCGGGTCGGCCACATCCCGGATGCCTTCAAAGTTCGTGCCCTTGACCACGCGGCCATTGCGCACATCAAGGCAGGGAATAATGCGTTTGGTGATCATGTCGTTTCCCCTCCGTTCACTCCTGTACCAGCTGCACGCAGCGCGCAAGGTCCAGTGCGCCGGTGTACAGGCTCTTGCCTAAAATGGCAGCGGCAGTGCCCATTTTTTCAGTTCCAGAAGCTCTGCTTCGGACGAGATGCCGCCGCTGGCCGTAAAGGCCACGCCGGGCATCTCTTTGGCAAGCGTACGGTACAGGCCGAGGTTCGTGCCCTGCATGGCACCGTCGCAGGCAATGTCCGTGTAGATGATGGCAGTGCATCCGGCATCTGCCAGCCGCTTGCAGAAGTCCACGCCCGGCTCGGCGCTCACTTCCTTCCAGCCATGGATGGCCACATAGCCGTCCTTTGCGTCCACGCCCACGGCAATTTTATCGCCGTATTTTTTCAGCATCCGGGCGGTAAAGGCAAAATCCGTCACCGCCACGCTGCCCAGGATGCAGCGGCCCACGCCGAGGGAAAGATATGTTTCAATGCGCTCCTCGGTACGGATGCCGCCGCCCACCTCAATGTATAAGCCGCCCTGCTTTGCCAGTGCGGCAATGGTATCATAGTTGGAAAGGGTGCCGTCCTTTGCGCCGTCCAGATCGACGACGTGCAGATTTTTGGCCCCCGCTGCAAGGAACTCCCGCGCCTGTGCACAGGGATCCTCGCCGTAGACGGTCATGCGGCTGTAGTCGCCCTGCGTCAGGCGCACCACCTTGCCGCCCCGCAGGTCAATGGCTGGAAAAAGCTGCATAATTTTCTCCTTACAATTCCGCAAATGCTTTCAGAATGCGCAGGCCAGTATCCCCGCTCTTTTCCGGGTGGAACTGGGTGCCATACACCCTGCCCGCCCGCACCGCGCCGGTGACGGGAATGGAATAGTCGCTCACAGCCAGTGTACTCTCCGTACAGTTCTTGCCGTAGTAGCTGTGGACGTAATAGACGTATTCGCCCTCACGGATGTACTTGAACAGCGGGTCGTCCTTTACAATGTGCAAGGCGTTCCAGCCGATCTGCGGCACCTTCAGGCTCTTGTCCGCAAGGTCGGGCTCCAGCGGGCAGACCTCGCCCTTCACAAAGCCGAGGCCTTCGTGCTCACCGTACTCGTAGCTCTTTTTAAACAGCAGCTGCATGCCAAGGCAGATGCCCAGCAGCGGCTTCCTTTCGGCTTCTTCTTTCATGACCGGCACAAGGCCCGTCGCCTCCAGCTTGGCCATGGCATCGGCAAAAGCGCCCACGCCCGGCAAGATGAGCCGGTCGGCTTTGCGGATGGTGTCCGCGTCCGCAGTCACAACGGCTTCCAGTCCCAGCTGCTTCAGGCTGGACTTCAGGCTGAACAGGTTGCCCACGCCATAATCGATAATTGCGATCATACCAGCAGTCCTTTCGTGGAAGGAATTTCGTCCTTGTGGGCTTCGTCGATCTTCACGGCCGCGCCCAGTGCATGGCCTGCGCCCTTGAAGCAGGCCTCGAGGATGTGGTGGGTATTTTCTCCCGCAAATTGTACAAAGTGGATCGTGGCGGGCACGCTGCGGGCAAAGCCCAGCCAGAATTCCTTGGCGCATTCCACGTCAAAATCGCCCACCTTTCGGTGCTGCAACGGACATCCCAGTTCAGGGTGCAGCGGCCCGAAAGATCGACGGCGCACAAAATCAGCGCTTCGTCCATGGGCAGGTAGAAACTGCCGTAGCGCTGGATGCCGCGCATATCGCCCAGTGCCCGTGCAAAGGCCTGACCCAGCGCAATGCCCACATCCTCGGTGGTGTGGTGGTAGTCCACCTGCACATCGCCGTGGCAGGTGAGCACCAGATCAAACCGGCCATGGCGGGCGAACAGCTCCAGCATGTGGTTCAGAAAGCCGCACCCGGTGTCCACCTCATAGCGGCCGGTGCCGTCCAGATCAAGGGTAAGGTCGATCTGGGTCTCATTGGTGTTGCGTTCCAGCGAGATCATTCGGTTCGGCATGGTTCATTCCTCCATAATCTTATCCAGCGTTTCCATAAACGTCTGCATCTGTTCTGGCGTGCCAATGGTGATGCGCAGCCAGTTCTGGATGCGGGGCGCGTCAAAATGGCGCACCAGAATGCCGTTTTTCTTCAACTCTTTGTAGAGTGTTCCGCCGTCTTTCCGGTCGGTACTTGCAAACAGGAAGTTGGAGCGGCTGTCCAGCACGGCAAAGCCGCGCTGTTCCAGCTGCTGTTTTGTCCATGCGCGGGTGTCCACGATGGCGGCGCGGGTCCTGTCAAAATAAGCGGTATCTTCCAGCGCGGCCTGCCCGGCCTTCAGGGTTAGGCGGTTGATGTTGTAGGGGTTCAGGCTGAACTTGACTCGGTTCAGGTCGGCAATGAGCTTTGCATTGCCCATGGCAAGACCCAGACGCGCACCGGCCAGCTGCCGGGACTTGGAAAAGGTCTGCACCACCAGCAGGTTCTCGTACTGGTCGATGAGGGGCACGCAGCTCTCGCCGCCAAAGTCCACATAGGCCTCGTCCACAATGACCACATTGTTCGGGTTTGCCTTTAAGATGCCCTCAATTTCCGCTCGGGGCAGTGCAATGCCGGTGGGGGCGTGGGGTTTGCAAGGACGATGGTCTGGTTCAGGCCGTAGTAGTCCTCGGGTCAAGGGTGAAATCCTCTTTCAGCGGGATGATGTGGCTGGGAATGTGCATCAGTCCGCACCACACGCCGTAGCAGCCGTAGGTGATGTCGGCATAGGCCAGCGGGTGGTCTGCGTCGCAGAAGGCACGCAGCGCAAAGAAGAGGTTCTCGTCGCTGCCATTGCCGGGCATGATCTGCTCCGGCTGCAAACCGAAGTGGACTGCGGCCGCCTTGAGCAGGTCGGCACAGGCGGGGTCGGAGTAAAGGCGCAGCTTTCCACCTCGTGCTCGCTCACGGCGGCGATCACCGCCGGGGAGGCAGATAGGGGCTTTCGTTGGTGTTCAGTTTGATGTACTGCTGATCCTGCGGCTGCTCACCCGGGGTGTAGGGGGTGACAGCGGCCAGAGTGGGAGAAAGAAAACGACTCATATAAAAACCCTCTCAGTCAAAGCCTTACGGCTTTGCCAGCTCCCCCGAAGGGGGAGCTTTTTTGCATCTTACGGTTTCCACTCTCAAAGCTCCCCTTCGAGGAAAGACTTCCCCCGGCCGGGGGAAGATGTCGCGTAGCGAACAAAAGGGGGAGTGTGCGCGCAAGCGCCTGAGAGGGTCACTTCTCATACCGGATGGTCACGCTGCGGGCGTGGGCGTGCAGGCCCTCGCGCTCGGCAAATTGGCGGATGCGGGGCTACTCGCCCAGCGCTTCCCGGGTGTAGTAGAGGAAGCTGGACTTTTTTACAAGTCGTCTACGCCAAGGGGCTTGAGAAGCGGGCGGTGCCGCTGGTGGGCAGGGTGTGGGTTGG
>ENA-OQCD01000172-OQCD01000172.1-human-gut-metagenome-genome-assembly--contig:-NODE-172-length-17367-cov-1.955510_pt1 | contig 17367 bp, 24 predicted proteins | sample MGYA00242755_ERZ504571 | MGnify/ENA primary metagenome ERZ504571 (study PRJEB26092, sample SAMD00036274) | human gut metagenome | host: Homo sapiens | study: EMG produced TPA metagenomics assembly of...
TTAAGTATCAGATGGATCAACTGATTTACCAATATCCTTGGAACTTGGATTTTTATTGTCCTGATTGTGGGGATAGGATACATGTTACATTCTGCAAAAACGGATTGAATTGTAAATCTGAAAAAGGAGATAATGGCGGCAAGGCATATATGCTTGGCTATTCATCATGCTTGCCAATAACCAAGGAGATGTATTTGCCTTTAACAGAAGAGGCTGATAGAAGGTTATTCTTTTCACCATTTTTCAATTTGTCTCGCAAGTATTCAAATCAGAACTATGATGTCATACAAAAGCATGGGAATTTTATAAGTGCTATTTCGGCAAATATAACTTCCATACAGGTCTTCACTTTTGCAGTTGTTGCCTTTGTTGAACAAGCAAAATATGAAACCAGAAGCATACACTAAAAAGATGGCAAAAGCATTTTAATATAGATAGTTACAGAAAGGGACTTTCTACATATACCGATTGCGTTGCACATTATGCAGACTGGTAGAATGCTGTTATACTAATCTCAAACCTAATACACCAGCAAGCTCACCTTATGGTATTCTGTTTAATGACTTGATGGTTTTTGCTTCAGATATGGATAAGAATGAACTGCGGATATTGAAAGATGAACTTAACCAATATTATTCTTTGAAGGAATGGCTTGTGAAAAATGCATTCAGCTACATTGCCAAGATAATCTCTAAAATAGAGAAATATTTTCCAGCCATGTTTTATGGCGTGACAGAAGAGCACACATGTCCCCATTCAAACCAGCTATATCTCGTGACAATCAATGATGAAGAAGTAAATGCAGATTACAGTTCTGGATATGAGGTCATAGAAAAAATATTACCAATAGTGGTGGCTCTTGAAAACAAATTAAGTAGGGGAGATATAAATGCCTTCGAAGATGACCGTTATTCCATGGATCAGTTCATGAAACTGACGGTTGGAATGCGGGTTAAAGCTTTGCAACAGAACGATGTATTGAAGACCTATTTTCTTAATTCGTTAAATAACAAGATAAGAATGGTGAAACTCACGATAATTCGCACTATGATTCGGAACATCAGATATGTAGATATATAGATTTCAACAACCCTAATAATATGGTTGAAATACCATTAATGGACGTGGCATTCATGACTTATATACAGTTTATCCGTATTATGGAAATTGCATTGGTAGTTAATAAAATCCTCAAAGAATATGGAATAAAACAACTTACTCCAACAGAGAAACAAGAACTCGCATTTACTAAAAAACGTGTGATGTATAATAACAATTGGCATAAAAGTCCATGGTATGAATTAGCTCAGAAACAGTTCATGGATAGATTGAAAGCACTTCAAAAAACTCAAATTTTTGAAAGTGTCAAGTTGCATATTGATAATGCAACGACAGTTCTTTTTAATGATGCCTACCTGAATAAATTGCATTCCATCATCACGGATATCTATGACGATTTGCCTTTGTACCCGGATGCTGCCTTTGATAAGGCGTGGAGCGCATTGGAAATAGCCATGAACCTATATAGAAAGAGAATTTTGGATGGTGGCTATACAGAAACAGATAAGATGATGGAGGTGATTTGTAAGCAGGAACTGGCAAGTTTGTTCAAGGATAATCAAGAACTGAAATCCTCTTTATTCAAATTGTTTGATATTATGCCATTAAGCGTTGCTCGTTTTGCTTTTGCCCGATTGTTTCACCATAGGGAAATAGAGATTCAATCTCATTATGGTAAGATCAAGCAAAGAATACAAAGCCTGTTAGGCGATCAAGTCTACAATGGGTTATGTACGAAATATCAACTTACAGATGATCAAGGACAGAATGCCAAACTGCATTATGCCTCGGCACAAGAAATTCGGGATATATTTAAAGGAGCACCTATACATACTACAGAAAAACATATGAAAAACTAGAAGAGTATAAAAGGTTATGGTTCATGATGAGCGGCGTTCTTTATACTGCACGTAATGAGCGTTTTCATGGAGACAACTTTTCACACTTTAAGAGTTCTCTATCCTCCATCAAGACCTATGGGCATTTTTTATTACCTTTTGTTATTCACCTATTCTCTTTTATGGACCGTAATGCTAAGGTTGAGTCTGAAATCCGGTTATCCAGACTTTGTTACTGCCAACCAGGTTCAAACTAGCATAGATAGAAATATTGAACTATATAAAATGGCGTTTAAAGAGTAATATGTGCTGCATTCCAAAAGTTTTTATAACTTTGGGGTGCAGTTTATTTTAACCCTGCTCTTATTTTTATATTCTCTCTACCGCAGCCAGTGCTAACATGAATGATGCTACTTTTTTGTCGAGCAATTCCCATGGACATTTATGTTATCAATAGGCAATGGTAATATCTGTTTTCATTTACCTACTTGTCAAAAAAACTCAAATATATTCCATTTATATATTGATTTAAGAATAATGTTGTAACTTTGCAAGTGCAATGCATTTATGGTGAACCATGACCAAGGGTGCTCTTTCCTCAAAAAGGAAAAGTGAGTTTGCCTAACCTTCGTGGGAGGGTCATCCCATTCCGATGAATCAATGCGTAGAGGGAGTATTAGTCGGAGAGTACTCCATGCCAAACAATACGCGAGAGTTGCTTCAGGGGTTGAGACCGATTAGCAGAAGCCCGGTTACCAGTCAGCGACAGAAGACAACGAGATTGCACCGCTGCATATAACGACAATGTTTTTATCCGTCCAAGGATAAGGACTCAGTGGTTATATGCAGCGTTTTTGTGTATGTATGCCTCACATCGCAAAGCGGCTGTATTCAGAGGTTATGTTGAACATAAACAATGAATGCAATGGAAAAATTAACGAAATCATTGCCCCTTTTCAAAGAGCGTAACTGTTCTGTTTCTATCGTGTTGGATTCGCGTACCCGCAGAAAGAATGCGTATGAGTTTCCATTATCTCTTCGTTTCACGATTGACCGCAAGTTCTTCTACTTTACAGTTGGAAGTTCTTTTACTGAGAAAAAAAGTTCTCGGACGTCTGCAATGCGACGAAATGTAAAAGCGAGAACTACAAACTTCAGAAAGAGTGGAAAGATACCATTGCCCCTAAGTACAAAAAAATCTTGATGAACCTGAACAAAGGCGGCATCCTGACATTTGAGATGGTACGTCAATATATCATGGGTGAAGAAGTGGTGCTATCCAAAGAGAACACAACCCAATCACAATCCTTTATTAGTATATGGGAGCAAGTCATTCACGAATTGCGTACAGAAGATGGAGGAGTACGTTTCACCACCGCAGAAAGTTATGAGTGTGCGCTCAAATCATTCAGAAAGATTCTTGGAGAAAATACAATCAAGGGCTTTTGCATCTGTGCGGCAGAACTTCAGAAATGGAAGGATGGTATGCACAATGGAGTTAAAGACGAAAATGGTGCGATTGTCGGAAAAATCAGTGATACCACGGCCGGTATCTACTTGCGCTGTTGTCGTGCCGTATGGAACAGGTGTGTGCATGAGGGCTACCTCAAAGATGTTCCCTATCCCTTTTCCAACAAGAAAGAGAAAGGGCTTGTGAGTATTCCCAAGAGTGCGAAACGCAAGCAGAACTTTCTGAACGTGAATCAGATGACAGAACTCTACAACCTTTTTGTTTTCAAAGAAATATCCTAAACACTGGACAGAAGACTATGTGCAGCGTGCTCATTATTCATTGGGATTGTTTCTAGTCCAATACCTTTGCAACGGCTTCAATATGGCTGATGCAGGTCGTTTGACCTATAATAGCTATTATTATCAGACAGATGGCAAGGCTTTCCGCTTCAATCGAAAGAAAACATCCCGACGGAGTGCTGATGGCTCAGAGGTGATAGTCCCTATCATTCCTCCCTTACAATATATCTTGGATGAGATAGCTGCACCTCGACTCGAGACGGTTTGGTGTTCCCCGATATATTAAAGGGAGCGGAAACGGAAGAGTTACGCCGCAAATACACCATGCAAGAGAACTCAAACGTGAAAGACCGTGTCATCAAGATTTGTCATGAGGCGTTACACTGGGACAAATCCATCTGCCTATCAGGTACATGGTGCCGTCATTCGTTTGCCACCAACCTGCATAATGCCGGAGTAGATATGGACTACATTTCAGAGAGCATGGGACATTCAACTTCTGACCATGCAATCACCCAAATATACATTGAGCATTACCCTCTCGATATACAGATGCAGAACAATTCTAAGCTGCTAAACTTGGATAATTCTTCAGAAAGGGATGTCCTGTTGGCAAAACTGGCAAGCATGTCAACAGAAGAATTGGTCAAACTGTTCAAATAACCTTAATGTAATAATGCAATGATAAACTTCATAGAGAGAATAAAGATTATGCCCAAAGAAAGGATTGCGCAGATATGGCGATTCGTGCTTGGAAATCAGCCAACGAAGATTCGTATGCCGATTTCTGTAAGTGCATGGATGCCGTGAGCAAAGGAAACTTGTCTGTTTTGATGGATATGTACCAAATGATGCGGAGTTGTACTCCTCCTGAAGCCTTGATGCTGTATAACTGGCTTTCTGATTTCTTGGATGGTAAAGACATACAAGATATTGCCAATCAACAATGGGCTGGACAATACACGGATATTATTGCCCAATGTATCACCAATAAACGACTGTGGATAGGTGTCAATGTAAAAACAGGAACGGTTGAGTTGCTTACTTCTCCCAAATCAGAGTTGCTGATGGTTCATTCCGAAACGCCTGTTGAAATTTGGAATCGCCTGCCACAGGACACGAGAGCCTATTTAACAGAGCAGTTGGATGTGCTTATGAAAAACAACAAAGGATGTTATCTGTTAAGCAAGCTGGAACGAAAGATGGTGTACCAATCCCTAATGTATATATTTCAAATCATTTTTCTATCCCATGCTGTATTTATTGGTGGGTTCATGGCTAACCTGTATGACCGTGTAATAGAAAAGAAGGAAACTTTGGCTTATTGTATGTACTATTTCGTGATATTTGACCATGGCCTTTCACGTATGGTCAAATTACTCAACCAGTTGTTAAACAGCGGAGAGGTTGACAATGGTGATATGGTTCTGATTAAATCATGTGCTGCCGCCCTCGTAAAACAGAGCATAGGAATGGGATGTGAAAGCAAAACCGATTGGGAAAATACGGGTGAATCCTGTAATCCGGAAATATGGAAAGAAGTCATGTTTGTCTTGCGAAAAGTAAAAGGCAGACGAGGAAATCGAAAGGTGATACAATCATTGGATGATATTCTTACAGGAGATAAGGAACGCATCAAGCAGGGCATTCGTTTGTTTCTTGAAGAGAATACGGAGGACATAAGCCTTGCTTATCTGTTGAAAGCATTGACAAAAGCAGGAATTGTGAAACCCTCTATAAGATATATGACATTCCATCGTGCCATTGAACAATTCTCCCAACGGCATTATGGTCATGACATTCCACAAAAACGATATGGAGAAATCAAGGAACTGGCTTTGAACTCACCTCAGAGAGGAAGCAGTTATACCAAAGCAAAACGAATCATAGACCGATGGTCGGAGTATTTTATAAAGAACGGGTAGTTGGGGAATCCAGCTATCCGTTTTTTGCAAACATCTGTTGGAATACGGTCGGTAAATTTAAGGTATAAATAAACCGACCAACACACAGAGTTTCATGCGCTACCTTTGCTTGCGAAATCGGTTTTACAGAGTTGAACCGAGGCTTAAATTGTTTAATAACCAAATAAGTAAAGGTATGGAAGAAAAATTCAATCTTAACCAATTACTCCAAAAGCCCATCGCTATGATGACCGGAGAGGAACTATGTTTTCTTATCACCAAGAGTGTGGAGAGTACAGAAGTGGGCACTCCCCAAACGGCATCCAAAGGTAACTACTATGGTATAGAAGGCATTGCCCGAGTGTTCGGATGCAGTGTACCCACGGCAAACCGCATTAAAAAGAGCGGTATCATAGACAAGGCTATTACGCAGATAGGACGAAAAATTGTAGTGGATGCAGACCTTGCGTTGTCTTTGGCAAAGGAGTCTGGTGAAATCCGTATTAAAGAGTAGCAGTATGGATGAAAATTGGAAACAGCAACTGATGATTGACAGTTATGGAAATCCGGTTCGTTCCGTCAGTAACCTTCGACTTATCTTCACACAGGATGAGAATCTCAGTCAGATAAGATACGATACCTTTTGTCAAGACGATGTGTGTTTCTGTCCATTGTTCCTTAATGTCAACGGCAATAAAATTGATGAGGAGTCGTCAGGAAAGATACAGGACTACTTGGAAAGGACATATAGAATACGTCTGACACAAATAAGGTGTTTGAATGCTTAAAACGACCTCTTCGGAACGAAGTTTCAACCCTGTACAGGATTTCATCACCCAAGAGACATGGGACGGACAACCTCGCATAGCCACAACACTCATTGATTATTTGGGAGCTGAGGACAATCCACTTGTCAGAGAACAGACAAAACTTTGGTTTGTAGCGGCTGTTGCCCGAGTTTTCTGTCCCGGTTGCAAGTTCGATAACGTACTGACTTTGCCGGGTCCACAGGGTATCGGGAAAAGTACCTTTTTTAAGGCCATCAGTGGAAAATGGTTCAACGATTCATTTTCCTTCGCCAGTGGTGATAAGGAGAAAGTGGAAACCATCACTAATGGCTGGATTATCGAAATCAGTGAATTGAATGGCTTGAAAAGGGCGAATGACGCAGAGGCTGCCAAGCTTTTCTGAGTCGATGTAGCGACTATATGCGCCCTGCATACGGACATAAAGTGGTGGAGTTTATGCGTCACAATGTTTTTGCGGCTACTACCAATGAGACAAATTTCTTGCAAGGGGACAATGGAAATCGTCGCTGGTGGATAATCCCCGTCAAAGGCAACGGTCATGTATCAGCCTGGTTGGTAGATTGCAGCGTTCCGTTCCTCAACTTTGGGCAGAAGCATACACCTATTATCTGCAAAGAATGAAGCTCTACTTGTCACCAGACATGGAGATTCAAGCCAATGAAGTACAGGTACAACACTCCAGTATTCTTGTTGACCCTATTATGGAAGATTTGGAAATGTATCTGGAACGTGAGGTTCCTATGCAGTATGCAAGTTGGACTATTCCTACTCGGTTGGCTTATCAGAAGGGAGCATACTCGGAACCGACTCAACCATGACTTCGCTTGACATGGTTTGTGCCCGACAGATTATCGAGGAAATGCCCAATGATTTGGTCAGACGAAATCCATCCAAATACACTTCGCAATACATCAATCGCCTGATGTCTATGATTCCTAATTGGAAACGTAGTGATCAAGAGAAAGTAAAGGGTTTGCATCCCGCTTATTGTGACAAGACAGGACGGACGAAACATCCGTGGGTGAGGGTGGACGCACCAAGTGAGGACACCAATATGGCATTGCCAACTGAACAGGATTTACCATTCTAATATTCAAAATAAGGGAAAAGAAAAACATCATGTCCCTTTGTCCCTCTTGCCTTTGAAAAAAAGAATAAAAACAAAAAGCAGAGAAAAGAGAAAGTTACGGAATATGCTTGGGACATGGGACAAAATAATTGAAAGCATGAGAAAGGAAGAACTTATCAAACAATTACAGAAGCGTGACCCATTACTTGCAAATGCGGTCAGCCACATGGTGGAGTATATTCAAGACCGTTACCCTGCGGAATATCCAATCAAAGAGCAGACCGAAGCGGTGAATGATTACCTGCGGAATGTTCATGCCGATGGTGACGGTACTATGTCAGAACGGAATTGTGAACATCGGCGTATTGCGTCACAGAACATTACCATGCCGCCATCCGTGTATTGGACAGCCAACAACTGGACAGGCTGCAAAACGTACTTGACCATATCGCATACGACAGAGAGTATTATATGCCAAAAAAGAGGATGCAGTATGCACCGATAATCTTCTCTTTTGGCTGCACCATTTATAAACTATCTTCAAAATAGACAGACGATGAAAACGAATTTGAATTATTGTATAGTACTTTCGTCAGAGCAGCTTGCGTATCTGGCAGGGAGCAAATATGGTATTGACCGCATGAAAATCCTGCATCGACTGATTGAGGCGGCAGTATTGAAAGAAACCGAGTATTCTATAAAAAGGTTTCTCCACGACTTTGCAAGTGGGGCAAGCCATCCTCTCGGAAGTGGATTTGTCCAGCAAGTTGGGCTATGACAAGAAGACCATATCCCGTGTGCTTGATAAGATGAACCAGTTAGGAATTGTCGCACCCATGCAGGGCAACCGAACAAGCGTTCATACGCTAAAATGTATATCGGCATGGATGGAAAATGGCAACCGCATAGATAATCCTTTTTATGTACGTTTGAAAGACCGACAAGAAAAAGAAGAGAATGTTTATCCATTATCTGATGATACGATACCCGTTTTACAAATAACTCCACATGAGGATTTAGATAACCATACGGAGAAAAACTTACCCAACTTAAATGATTGTAGGCAAATAGAAGTTATGAATGAGGATTGCGTTTCTGATTCAGGTTTTCTTTTGTAGGCAAATTGCCAGTTATATCAAACGATGGCGAACTACTCTCCCCATCTTCTTCTTTCCCTTCTGTTTCGGTTTCTCCACAGCCCTCGGCAGAGGAAGAATCCAACAGAAATATTTCAGAGAATAATCCGACATAATCATTATCAGAAAGACGGTGTGCTCGAAGTTGTTGTATACAGTATTGCAAGAAGTTCCTATGTCGCACAAATTCGCTTCGCTTATTCGTACCACATAGGCGTATTCCGGCAGTCGCAAGCTCCCACCGTGCTGTCCCTTTTTTAGATTGATGTTTTACCCATAACGCAACAGAACATGAAGAAAAAGAATACCGACAAGAATGTCAATGAAGAAAACGCCAAGACAGTTACAAGGCGCACCCTGCGACTTGAAGCCAGAGTGACGGAACAGGAATATACCCAAGCGAAAAAACTTGCAAAGACCTGCGGTTTGTCCATGAGCGACTACGTGCGTCGTACCGCCTTAGGGCAGCACCCACGGCAACGGCTGTCTGAGCGTGAAGTGGAAGCCCTGTGCAATCTGACAGATGCGAGGGGTGACCTTATCCGTATTGCGGCTGCCGTGAAATCCATCCAAGCAGATAGACGGGCAATGTATTTTAGCGATACCCGGTTTGTGGAACAATGGATGAGGGCCGCTACTCAGCTTATCAATCGTTGGAGCCAGATAGAAAATTACCTTACTGAATAAAACTCCCCACCTATTATGATAGCAAAAGCCAGTACCATATCGCATGGCGCAAATGCCATAAGATATTCTGTCAATAAAGATAGAGCGGATATAGTCAAAGCCAACCTGTTGCCCGATGGCATTTCGCCAGAGCGATGTATGGGCGAATGATGCTTGTGCAGAAAAAAGTTTGCCGAGAACATAAACAAGGGCAGACCGCTTAGAAGGAATGTAATAAGAATTGAATTGTCCCCAGCCAAAGAGGAAAGTCGTGATTGGTCTATGGATGACTGGACACGTTTGGCAGACGAGTTCATCCGTGTGTTTGACTCTATTGACCTTTCCAGTAAGACCAAACGGGCATCCTCAATGCAGACAAACCTTAAAGGTTCGCAATATATAGTCGCCTTACACCGCGATGCCAAAAAGTGGTATTCTCCACCTGCATATTGATGCCAACCGTGTGGATATGAATGGAAAAATAAATGATAGCCATAAGATTGGTGAGAGGGCAGTCATGGCTGCGAATATCATCAACGAAAAACGAGGATGGGTACAGTCCAAAGAAATCGGCATACGGCACAGACAGGAAATCTCAAACTGTTGTATGGAGATACTTCGTACAATGGACAAATTCAGTTGGCGACAATACAAAATGGAAATGACAAAACGAGGTTACAAAGTGCACATACAAGAAAATGGTGATGGCAAAGTTTATGGCTATTCCATCAAACGGGGTAACTCCCTTTATAAGTCATCCGTGTTGGGTGTCGGACGAAACCTTACTCCATCAAAATAGAAAATACGTGGGCAAAACTGCATCCGCAGGAAAGGATGTTCGAGCCAGTAAAAAACGTGTCTCGACAAACACGGCCTGCTGACATGACTTCTGTTTTACAATCACCAACAGCTTCACAGCATGTAATGAAGCATTACGATATAGTGACAGATGAATATCATAGTTACCATGTGGAGATACCCGAAGCCGCAGACAATGTTATCCGGAAGGATTGTTCTTTGAAGGAAGCCCATCCGTTGGCAAAGATTGAGGAGATACAGCACACGGCTCTTTTGCTCTTTGCAGGATATTTGGATGCTGCTACAAGTATGGCGACTTCAAGTGGAGGTGGCGGTTCTGACACCGGTGGCTGGGGACGAGACAAGGACGAAGATGAACTGGAATGGGCACGCCGATGTGCAAGAATGGCAAACAGCATGTGCAAACGCAGGAGAGGGCTGCACAGATAATTCACTTTTTATAAATACAAGAACATGGGTATAGGAAAATCAAGGGGCACATCGCCTATAAATGTCAATGACATGCTGGAGAAGGTTGAAATCAACCAGCAAATTGAGGCTGAAAAATCAGAAGTAGATAAACTTCTCGTTGAGATAATAGAGGCAAAAGAAACGCTGATAAAGTTCAATGCGGATTTGGAGAAGGCCATTGCTGCCGAATGTCACATTGAGGGTGCGCTCAAAGCGGCAGTTGGCAGTTGTGATAATATAGTCAATGGCATCTGCAATGCCATTGTGAAAGCAGAACGAGACACGGAATTCAAGGCAACCATCACTCCCGAGCAGCTTACCGAACTTAGGCAACTCATAGACCATTCTATAAATAGTTGGACTTCAGTGTTGGCAAATCACCGTGCCGAACAAACGAAACTTATTACCGAACATGAATCCAATATGCGCAAAATGCTCAGACGGAATGAAGGCGTTTGGTATTCGGATTTCTGGATGAAAGTCTTGGTGATATTCTTGCTCGTTTATACGGTGGGGGTGGGATTAGTGGTATATTGTGCCACATAAAGTATCATTTGCAACGTAATAACAATAGGAAACAGTTTGGTCAGTCTCCTTTTTACCACCAAGAATTACGTCTCATATGTTCATGTAAAGGATTACAACGTTCTCCTTCTATGTAGAGATTGGCGCGTTTCAAACGAACAATAACCGCTTCTTGAGACACATTAAAACTTGGACGATAATGCTCCAACTACTACGTTACAATCTCGTATATTGCATGGTTGATAATCGTGATAAAGTCTACCTGTTGTAATCCAATTTTCTTTGAAAAGCTTATTTACTTCTGCCATGAATGGAATATTAGGCATAAGAAGGTACGATGCAAAGGTGTTAGCCTGATACTCCATTCTACCATAGATTGATTTACTAATAATCGTATTCTTGTCACTTTCTCTGTCTTCAATTGAAAATAAGTTTTCTACGATAGACGAATGTAAAGCTATATGTCCTAATTCATGAGCAATGGTAAAATTTTGACGATGTTTGCTCAATGATGAATTAATAGTAATTACATGTTCTTTGAAATCGCATTTGCCTAAACAATCTTCTTGCATTTCAACAAAATCAAATTTGTAATTGGGAGCGATTAGAGAGAAACAACAAATCTATAAAATTCTCCTTTTATTAAGTTATTTGGTATTTTGCAGAATATCTTCCACTTTTTTACAAATCACATTATCTTCCATAAATGGTATATGTAATGCCTTTTGACATCGGAATGCCGCATTCTTGTAATAAATCCGAAACTGTAACAAACGAATTTCCAGAATATACTATTGGATAGCTAGTTGATGCTTCACCAGTTAAAACTTTATGTCCAAATTGATGCTGTTCAAAACTATTTATTTTTCTCCAAATAATCGTTTCCCAATCACTCTGTTCAGACAATACAACTAGTGCAATATTATCACTTTGAGCTAATGTAATCACTTGTTGAGTAAAACCTGCAGACGAAACCATTATACCACGAACTCCTGAACGCGGATAATCAGAAAGATTCCCCACAAACTCACGATATATAGAGTTATCAATCTTTCTTCCGTGATTTTTACATTCAACAACAAGAAGGTTACTCCATGTTTCCTTGTTTGAGTTAGAATATACTTCTATAGTTATATCTGGATTCAACATAACGTCAGGTGCAGTTTTACTGGCATATTGCTTGTGTAAAAAAATCTCGTTATACCGTGATACGCCAGGTATATCTTGATTTTTAATAAGCTCTTTTTAATTTTCTTGAAAACCAAATTCTCAAAATAATCTCCTTTTATGTTGGTTGTTAAAATTTTTTTCGCCATAAATTCTATCTTAGAACGTTATTACACAAGAATCTGTATGCATATTTTACGTTGTGAACATATCAGAAATATTACTGACACGGTTTATTTTACAGGTCCAAGGAATACATACAATAGGACTCCGTTTCCATTTACATAAAATTGTGGACTGTGTCATTAGATATTTTGGCGCGAAGTGAGGCACATTGTCTATGTACTCTTCCTACTTTGCTGTTCAATCGTAACTTTCTCCCATTTTATTTCTTTCAATCTTGTAGGTGCATTATCTGCATGAATTTCATATTTGATACACGGCAAATTAACAATTTCTTTAATTTTATCAATACACAATTTTAAAGAATGTTTTCTGTCGCACATACCTGGAAGTATTGGGTCATAACGAGCTGGACCATATAGGGGTCTTCCTAATTCGAAACCGACAACATCCCTAATTGTATTGTCCTCATATATCACAGAATAACCATCCTCTAAGTCATATTCTTTAGACTGTTCTACTATTTGCTGGGGAATATAAATATAGAAATTTACATACTTTGCAAGAATTTGCCCATTATTTACAGCCCGAAATTTTAAGGTGTATTCATATCTCGTACTCCTTTCTTCTATTTTGTTTGCTGTAAAGAGACCAAAAGGAGTTTTATTTTGAGTTACATCTATTTTTGTGACTAACAAAGTGAAATCAATATCAATTATTGGAGTTTTGCTCCGATTCATTACGTCTCTAATTTCATAATCCTCCATAGCCTCTACTGTGGCATTTCTCCTTTTTATAATAAACATGTGAAAGCCTATTTTGATGTGCAGTATTGCTGCGAGGTACAGAAACAACATAAAAACCACTTTCTTCGTCATGTGATATATATGTGATTTCCAACCCTTCAATTTTTGGCTGAATATTTGATGATAAAAGTTGAGATAGTTTGTCTTTTGACATTTCTGTATTTGGTATAGGGAGCAATTCTTTAGGTATAGAATTTCCCCCTTCACTCTCTTTTTTCTCTTATTCCAAATATAATAGTACCTCCATTGGAATTAGCCAACGCACTAATGTCTTTAGCCAATTCTTCTTTCCATTTTGGATTTTGTTTTGCAAAAGAACCCTTATATTCCAAAACGGTTGATTCTTCTATTTCGTTTTGGATAAGTTTTTGTAAATCATTTATTGTTTTTATCTGCTGCATGATTATAAGCCAAATTCAATTGTACATGTTTTAATCCATTCAATAGTATCATCTTTAGCATTTATCTGTTTGGCATACTCCAATAACAGATGAGCCAATTGATTTATTGAGACATCTCCATTCATAGAATATAGACGCATACGTACAAAATCAAGGATTGATACTACTGAACAAAAATATCCTTTTTTCCCGAGTACAGCTGCCGTTTCATGTACTTCATGCTGTTCAAAGTTAACATGCTTGCCAAATATAAAAAGGCTTTTTTCTATCTGAGCTTGTGCAAATTTTGCAATAGCGTGTTCCACATCTTCTTTTGTAAAGTCTTTATCCTTAACTTCGATAGATGACACCAATTGTTCCGCATTGTCAAAAAATGTCAATATCGCCAACCTCCTTTTGAAGATGCCCCCACTTTCATTAAACTTTTATGCGGAACCACAGTCTTTGCCCCCTTTTATAATAAAAGGTGTTCTATAGCAGCAACAACTAATGGACACATTTCACCTTCAAATGAATTTTTTAATGAGAGTATTCACATAGTCTAGGATGGATTGAGGATTTGTTTCATCCTCAATCTCCAAATCTGGAATTGAATATTTTTCCTTAACTTCACTATAGATATGTTGCAAGGTATACAAAGCTGACGATAAGTATATCTGTGCTTGTTCCTTTGTTTTGATTTCCGACAAAGTATTTATCATACTTTCAAGAATTTTCGAATCGTTACCACTTCTAACGGCATTAGTCATAGCCAGTCGTTGGAAACGGGCAGGTTTATTCAAGAAGGGTTCGTTTGAACCGCCAAGACTATTAGGATAAGTACTCCTTTCAAATGGAACTATTACCTTATGACATAGGCTTCTTGCATCATATGCTCCAACGGAGCTATCTTTTGCTTGAAGGCTCAAAATATCAACATCTTTATTGACGCTCTTAGCTAACAATGCCGTAACCAATACATATCTGTATGTCTTATGAGAACCTTTTAGTATAAAATCTATAGAGACTCCAATAGGATCGTTTTGAAATATAGGTTTTTCATTAGTCTTTAGAAGAATCTTTTCCGCTTCTTCTTTATCAATTTTCTGCATAACAAAAATCAAATAAATTATGTTCTTTAGGTTGATAAATTACATTTTCATCACCATTAAGAACGTTTAATAACCATTGTTGCAACAGCCTTAGCCATATTACATGGAACAGCATTTCCTATTTGAGTATATTTCGATGATTGAGAACCACAGAATTTATATTCTATAGGAAACGTTTGTAAGATTGCTGCTTCTTCCACAGTCATTCTTCTTAAGAAAGAAGGAGCTTCCATAAATGCTGCTTTAGTAGGATCTTTCATAATTTCATCATGGTAAGTTACAATCCAAGGAGCGCAATTTTTCATATAGCTCTTTTTCATCAATGATGGGTGTTTTATTTCCTCCCATTGAAGCTGGTAATGTCGCACTATATCCATCTATACGAGTAGGTCTTCCCAAACCATTAAATAACATACCTGCATAAGGAGACTTGCGCAGTATTGGATTTGATGCCAATGTTATTTTCGCTCTACATGTACTAGGATTGTTGCCGTATCCTGCCTTATCCAACACTTGCAATGCCTCACGAACAGTTGGAGCTTTATGGGAATAGTGCTTTATCATCTTTTCCCAATTTGGCACATTATTACAATTTCCTTTTATTCCAATAACAAAAATTCTCTCCCTAGCTTGTGCACATCATAGTCAGAAGCATTAAGAATTATAAAATTGACAGAATACCCTAAGTTTCGGAACTCCAATAATAATTTTTCTCTTATCGGTTTCCATTTATCAAGAAGTCCTAAAGCCTTAACATTTTCCATGATGAATGCTTTTGGTTTAACCTTCGAAACAACCTTTACATAGCTCCAAATCAATTGGCTTCTTTTGTCATTTACATCCATCTTTCCTGCCACAGAAAAACCTTGACATGGAGGACCACCAATAACCATATCAACATCTTCAATTCCGTCAAGTCTATTCATGACAGAATTAATATCACCGTTTATAATATGGCTACCAATATTAGTTGAGTATGACATACAAGCTTCTTTCATCATATCATTTGCGAATACGATATGTGCTCCTGCCATAATTGCCCCAATATCCAAACCTCCTGCTCCAGAAAAAAGCGAAATTGTCTTGATTTTGTTGGTATTGTTACGTTCTTTTATAGTCATTGCTTTATATCGTTTATTAAATCCTTAGGACTAATTTCTAATGCTTTGGCTATTTCAACCAATTGTTCAAGTGATGGCTGGGTTTTATTTTGTACCCATCGGCTTATTGTAATATCACTTTTACCCGTTTTTTCTGCAAGCCAACGGTTTGTCTTATTTTTGCTCTGCTAAAGCTATTTTTATTCTGTTAATGTATTCCTTACACATGGCGTATAATCTTATTGCGATACAAAAATTATCAAAAAATCAGCAAAATATAGTCGTTTTCATGATGATTATTTTCCAAAAACATTCCTATTTTAGACATTTTCTATGTTGATCGGATAAAGTGTCGTGAAAGGGTCAGAGTCACCAAACCATTGTCAGAGTGTCTAAGTTTGGTGTCTGAGTTTGGACTAAAAGTGTCAGAGTTAGTGTCTAAGTTGGTATCAGAAGTGTCCAAGTTGGTGTCTAAGTCGACATATGAATGATAAGTATGGTGTCAGAGTTGGTGTCAAAAGTGTCAGAGTGTCCTTACTGTTTATATTTAGAGTGGAAATACATTTTTACTTGGCATTATGCCTTATGCACCATACCATGGAACTGCATTTCACATAACTCCGGATGGCAATCTGGCAGTTTTCTACGTAAACAATGCGTAAACAAACTATTTGAGTTAGGGGTATTTAGTGAGTTTCACAGGATATAGTTAAATTCGCAACCGCTTGATACTCAATAAAAATCAGCCAAGCAGACTATCACAGAATATCACATTATCGTTCTCATAATCTGGAGGTCCTGGTTCAAGCCCAGGCTGGTCCACAATAAAGATTCCTAATAGATTGTTATTCAGCAGTTTGTTAGGAGTCTTTTTTTATTTGTGTCAACAGAATGTCAATCAAGCCGCTTTTAACTATCCGATTTTATCTTACTTACGCAACTGTTAATAATGGCTCAGTAGATATATCATCTATTACAGTGAGTTCTTTCTCTATCTGATACCATGCCACTCCCATTTTTTTTCTGTTTAGAGGTACGCCATTTCATAGAAGTACAAGTCCTCACTTTGTCGAGTTCTCATTTGTTAATGACAAAGTTTGTGCTCTTACCAAGCGATAGGGTCTGATGCAATCCAACTTAGAAACAGTTTGTTTGTGAAATGTGGTATTTCTCCGTTTTTTCTTCTACTTGATGTCATAGATAATCATTTAAGCTTCGGTTGGCCGTGAAGTATTCCACCGGACAATGCTTTTGTTTCTTCCTTTATTGATGAAAGTGAATTTTCTCTTAGCCACGGTCGTGGCTAACGTTAACCACCCCTGTGACTAACTCTAACCACCCGGGTGGGCAGGCTTAACCACGTCCGTGGTTAAGCAATCGCAACCTGCTTCCCATCAAGCTATGTATTTGCTCTATAAGGACGGGCATTACTTGCTTTTTATTGATGGACTTATTGGAAGTATGTAGACAGGACAGGGATACCGATGGTTGTGCCTATGAAATTTTCACTGATGCTGTATTTGTTCAGTCACTAATCGTAACTTGATATGGTTACGTGCACGGTTGACACGCATCATCTGTGTGACTAATATATGTATTCCTTTACATAATATATTGGGAAACAGATAAATTAGCATTTCTACTCTTTTTC
>ENA-OQCD01000173-OQCD01000173.1-human-gut-metagenome-genome-assembly--contig:-NODE-173-length-17353-cov-4.040810_pt1 | contig 17353 bp, 21 predicted proteins | sample MGYA00242755_ERZ504571 | MGnify/ENA primary metagenome ERZ504571 (study PRJEB26092, sample SAMD00036274) | human gut metagenome | host: Homo sapiens | study: EMG produced TPA metagenomics assembly of...
GATGACAGCCTGCTGGTGGTCAACAAGGCCCAAAGGCATGGTGGTGCCACCCTGCGCCCGGCAACCCGGACGGCACCATGGTCAATGCACTGCTGTGGCACTGTGCGGGGCGGCTGTCCGGCATCGGCGGGGCCATCCGCCCCGGCATTGTGCATCGCATTGATAAGGATACCAGCGGCCTTTTGGTCGTTGCAAAACGGACGCCGCCCACCAGGCACTGACCGAACAGATGAGCGTGCATTCTATCCATCGGGTGTACCACGCTGTGGTGTATGGCAACCTGAAAGAGGATACCGGCTTTGTGGAAGCCCCCATCGGCCGCGACCCTAAGGATCGCAAAAAGATGGCCGTGACCCAGCAGAACTCCAAATATGCCTACACCGGCTGGCAGGTGCTGGAACGGTTCGGCAACTTTACTTACATTGCATGCAAGCTTAAAACAGGCCGCACCCATCAAATTCGGGTGCATATGGCGTCCATTGGCCACCCGCTGGCTGGGGATGCCGTGTATGGGCCAAAAAAATTGTATCCGCAGCCTGAACGGTCAGTGCCTGCACGCCAAGGAGCTTGGCTTTGTGCACCCCGCCACCGGGGAATGGATGCAGTTTGACAGCTCACTGCCTGACTGGTTTCAGGACTACTTAAGCCGTCTGAGAAAGGAAAGCCGCCATGGAGCGTTTGAGTGATTATCTGGTTTTTTGTGATATGGATAACACCCTGCTGACTGCAAAGGAGGGCATTCCCGCCTGCAACCGCAGCGTCATCCGGTTGTTTACCGCCATGGGTGGGCGCTTTACCGTCGCATCCGGCCGTCCGCCGGAGTCGATCCGCGCAGCGCTGGGCGATATCGAGCTTTCGCTGCCAGCAATCTCCTGCAATGGTTCGCTGCTGTATGATTTCCAGACCAACCGTGTGCTGCGTCGCTCCTGCCTGAATCAGGAACAGGCCGCTGCCGCCATTGCCGATATGCTGCAAAAATTCCCGAAGATTGGTGTAGAGGTCATGGCCGGTGCGGGGGAGATGTATGTTGTTCACGCCAGCAGCTATACCCACGCCCACCAGGTGGATGAACACATGGAAAGCGTGGCCTGCCCGCTGGAAAATGTGCCGGATGGCTGGCTGAAGGTGGTGTTTGCCGGGGATCCGGAAACTATCCGCAAAGCGGGACAGTACGCCAAAAACGCGGTACTTTGGCCGGGATAATTACTTTTTGCCTACCAACCAGATCTACTTGGAAATAATGCCTTCCGGCATCAGCAAAGCAGCCGGAATGGAAGAGCTTTGCCATATCCTGAACGAGAACATCAAAAAAAACCATCGTGATCGGTGACTATTATAATGATCTCGAAATCATGAAAAAAAGCGGGCTATTCCGTGGCTGTGGCCAATGCGCCGTCCGAAGTAAAAGCAGCGGCCAACGAAGTGACCAACTGCGACTGCACCGGCGGCGCGGTGGGCGAGTTCCTTTACAAGCTGATCAGCAAGGTGGAGGGCGTATGAAACACAGGGAAAGTGAGCAGACACAGCTGAGAGTCAGCCGTTTACTGAACCGTGACAGTGTGATGCTGCATGCCGAGATGCCCAGTGTGCAGACGGCGCTGGAAACCTTGGTGGAACTTCAGGAGAGCAACGGCGTGATCACCAACGGTACCGCCTACTATAAAGCCGTGTGTGAGCGTGAACGCGCGGGCGGCACCACCGCCATTGGGGAAGGGCTTGCCATCCCGCATGCCTGCAATGCGGGCGTTGCCTCGCTTGGGCTGGCCGCGCTGACCCTTACCCGCGGGCTGGACTGGGGCGCAGCGGACGGCAAGCTGGTGGATATGATCTTTATGGTTGCGGTTCCACCGGACCGCCAGAGCGACCACCTGTTGATTTTGGCTCGCCTTGTCAACCTGCTCAGCGACCACCGCCTGACGGAAAAACTGCGTATGGCGGATACGCGAGAGGCGTTTATCCGCATCCTGAACCAGACCGAAGCGGCAATCTTTGCATAAATGAGGCCAAAACGGCAAGGAACACAAAAGCAATCCAGCACCCGATTGCTGAAACAGAGAAAAATATCATTTTATAAGTCTTATTGATACGGCACACTCTGTGCGAATGCCCCAAAGGCAGAACGCAGGGGGTGCTTTTTTGTTAAAACTGTGCAAAATGTGGAAATTTTAGCGCTCTAAAGCGCCGCGATTTGGCGGATTGTATCTTGCAGGGGAATACGATTGATGCTATACTTTAAATCACTAAATCGCTTTTCGGAGAGGACACCCACCCAAGGCTATGCAGCATAGTGGATGCCGGTAAGCGATGCATAGATTTGGGAGGAAGATACCATGAAAAAAGCACTTTCTATTTTGACAGCCGGCTGCCTGGCTGTTTCCCTTGCTGCCTGTGGCAGCACTGCAGCAAGCTCTGCTGCATCGGCCGCGGACAGCACCGCTTCTTCTGCCGCAGAATCCACCGCCGCTTCCGATACCGCCGCTGCTGACGGCCAGACCTACAAGGTCGGCATCTGCCAGCTGGTGCAGCACGTTGCTTTGGACGCTGCAACCCAGGGGTTTAAGGATGCCCTGACCGAGCAGCTCGGCGATGCCGTTACCTTTGAGGAAAAGAACGCCCAGGGCGATTCCAACACCTGCACCACCATCATCAATGGCTTTGTTTCTGATAATGTTGACCTGATCCTGGCCAACGCAACCCCCGCCCTGCAGGCTGCACAGGCCGGCACCAACACCATCCCGGTTCTGGGCACCTCTGTTACCGAGTACGGCGTGGCACTGGGTATTGATGACTTCGATGCCTTGTCGGCACCAATATTTCCGGCACCAGCGACCTGGCTCCTCTGGATGAGCAAGCAGGAATCATCAAGGAACTGTTCCCCGATGCAAAGACCGTTGGTCTGCTGTATTGCAGCGCCGAACCAAACAGCCAGTATCAGGTTGATACCGTAAAGGCCAGCTTGGAAGAACTGGGCTACACCTGCGAGTATTACGCATTCTCTGACTCCAACGATCTGGCCACCGTCTGCCAGAGCGCTGCCGATGCCAGCGATGTGATCTATGTTCCCACCGATAACACCGTTGCCAACAACACTGAGATCGTCAATAACATCTGCCAGCCCGCCGGTGTGCCTGTCGTTGCAGGTGAGGAAGGCATCATGGGCGGCTGTGGCGTTGCTACCCTGTCCATCAGCTACTATGACCTGGGCGTTGCTACCGGTAAGATGGCCGCCAAGATCCTGACCGGCGAAAGCAAGGTTGAGGAGATGCCCATTGAGTACGCTCCGAAGTTCACTAAGGAATACAACCCGACCATTGCCGAAGCTCTGGGCATCACCATCCCAGATGATTATGTGGCATACGAGGCTAAACAGCCAGAACGGCCTGCTTTGATTTGATGCAGGTAACTTTAATACAAAAATCGCGGAAAAGGCTTTTCTTTCCCGCGATTTTTTGATATAATTAAAAAGAACTAATATCTTTTTGAGGAGTTGACGATCTCTTGAACATTGCAACATTGTTCAATGCCATGCCGGGCGCATTGGCGCAGGGCCTGATTTGGGCCATTATGGCGATTGGCGTTTACCTTACCTTCCGCATCCTGGATGTTGCCGACCTGACGGTAGACGGCACCTTGGGCCTTGGCGGTGCGGTCTGCATCATGTGTATGATTTCCGGCATGAACGTCTGGCTGTCCCTGCTGCTGGCGTTTGGTGCTGGCCTGCTGGCTGGCCTGGTGACCGGCCTGTTCCACACGTTTATGGGCATTCCGGCCATCCTTGCCGGTATCTTGACCCAGTTGTCCCTATATTCGGTCAACCTGAAAATCATGGGAAAAGCCAATCAGGCTATCAACGTGGACAAATATGACCTGCTGGTATCCCTGCGTTATATCAAAGGCGTTCCGTTTTACCGCAATACCATCCTGATCGTGGCCGTTCTTATGGTGGTTGTTATCGCTATTTTGTACTGGTTCTTCGGCACCGAGCTTGGCTGCTCCATCCGCGCTACCGGCTGCAACGCCAACATGGCGCGGGCGCAGGGCATCAACACTAATTTCAACATTGTGCTGGGCCTGATGCTCTCCAATGGTCTGGTGGCATTCTCCGGTGCGCTGCTCAGCCAGTACCAGGGCTTTGCTGATGTCCAGATGGGCCGCGGTGCTATCGTGATCGGCCTGGCTGCCGTTGTTATCGGTGAAGCCGTGTTCAGCAAGATTTTTCGCAACTTTGCGCTCAAGCTGCTCAGCGTTGGCATCGGCAGCGTCATCTACTACATTGTTATGCAGATCTGCATCTGGTTCAAGATCGATACCGACCTGCTCAAAATGCTCAGCGCCATCGTGGTCGCCATCTTCCTTGCGGTTCCATACTGGAAAGCAAAATACTTCACCCGCGTTGCGGTAAAGAAAGGCGGCAGCAGCAATGCTTGAGATCAAAAACGTTTACAAGACTTTTAATCCCGGTACGGTCAACCAGAAGGTTGCCCTGAATGATTTAAACCTGACACTGGAGGACGGCGATTTCGTCACCGTAATCGGCGGCAACGGTGCGGGCAAGTCCACCATGCTGAATGCTGTTGCCGGTGTGTGGCCGGTGGATATGGGCAAGATCATTATTGATGGTAAGGATATCACCCGCCTGCCGGAGCACAAGCGCGCCGCTTACATTGGCCGTGTGTTCCAGGACCCCATGATGGGCACCGCCGCCACGATGCAGATTGATGAAAACCTGGCCCTGGCCGCCCGCCGCGGTGCGGGCCGCACCCTGCGCGTTGGTATTACCAAAAAGGAAAATGCCGAGTACCACGAGCTGCTTAAAACCCTGGGCCTGGGCCTGGAGGACCGCATGACCAGCAAGGTCGGTCTGCTTTCCGGCGGCCAGCGCCAGGCAGTCACCCTGCTGATGGCGACCCTGAAAAAGCCCAAGCTGCTGCTGCTGGACGAGCACACCGCAGCCCTGGACCCCAAGACCGCCGCCAAGGTGCTGGAAATTTCCAACAAGATCGTGCAGGAAAACCACCTGACCACCCTGATGATTACCCATAATATGCGCGATGCCATCCGCTATGGCAACCGCCTGATCATGATGAACGAAGGCCATGTGATTTATGATGTGCGCGGCGAAGAAAAGACAAAGTTGGAAGTATCGGATCTGCTGCAGCGCTTTGAGCAGGCTGGCGGCGAAGCCAATGACCGCATGATCCTTTCCTGATAAGATTGCGTACAGGATCGGATTTGGATAAGTTTTATACCATTTAACTGCCGCTGTGGGCCGGATTTTACCGGTTTGCAGCGGCTTTTTTGTCTTTTGGAGCAGGAAAGAAGGGGCAAATTATCAAATTTCCGTGAAGTCATTTTCAAACCTTGACAGTTATGATATAATACAACTGTATATTATGACGGAATTGACAGACGGCAGAGTATCGGATCGTCTGTTTTCGGTTCCGTATACACCAAAAGAGAACATAAGAACCCAGGAGAGTTCATTGTTTTCTCTGCATGGGATGCGGCCAAGGCTCTTGAAATGGATGTAAAGTGAGTGTGCTTTACACCGGGAGAGTAGCCATAAACAACGCGGCCGCAAGCGCCATGGGAAGTTATCAGGACTGTATAAAGGAAGCACCGCCTTTCCGCAGGAGGTATTTTGGATGCAGCGTTACGACGCCGTTTTATTTGATGTTGATGGAACATTGATCCATTCCCGGCCGGGCATTTTTAACTGCTTTGCCTATGCGTTCCGCAAAATGGGCCTTGACCCGGATGCGATAGATTGTTCCCGCTACCTTGGCCCTCCGCTGCGCTGGAGCTTTGCCCAGCACTTTGCAACGGATGCCGAGGTGGAGCAGGCCGTGGAGTATTACCGCGTGCATTACGAGGAAGTTGGCAGCCACCAGTGCAGCCTGTTCCCCGGGGTGCGTCAGATGATGGATACCCTGAAAGATGCCGGGCTGTACATGGCAACGGCAACCTGCAAACCGGTCGAAGTTGTAACACCCATCCTGAAAGAGCAGGGGCTGTTTGACTATTTTGACCGCATTGGCGGGGCCAGCATGGACGAAAGTGTGGACAACAAGACGGATGTGATCCGCCTTGTGCTGCAGGACCCACGCCTGGCGGGCAAACGCATCCTGATGGTGGGGGACCGCCAGGATGATATGCAGGGCGCAGTCAACAACCAGCTGCCCGCTGCTGCCGTGCTGTACGGCTATGGTAGCAGGGAAGAAATGGAACCCTGGAATCCGGTGCTGCTGGCGCAAAATTGTGAAGAACTGACCCAGTATATTCTGGGCTGAACCCCGCGCGGTGCAAAGCGCTGCCGGGCACAGCCCGCCGCCGGAACCAACCCGGCCCGCGGGCGCATCCTACATAAGGAACAAAGGGAGAAACGAACATTATGAGCCGCAAAACATCCGGCAGCCGGGCATCCTTCAGCCCAACCCAGCGCAAGGCATGTGCTGTTCTGGCAGTATGTGTGCTGGCTGTCATCCTTACATTTATTGCATCCTGGGTTTTGCCGGGCAAGCTGTCGCTGGGCGGCAGCGGCCGCTATGACCCGCAGGCATATCCGCTGGATACTTCGCTGGGGTCCGTGCTGGCCAAAACCTCTGATGCAGGCACCGATTATGTCTCCTCCACGCTGTTTGTGGGGGATCAGTTTGCCAAGTCCCTGTATGACGATAAAGTCATCACGCTGGATCAGTTTGCAGGCAAGGACGGCCTGACCGTCAGCTCATTGCTGAACGATGCCTGCGTTTACTTTGCGGAGGATTCCAGCGCCTATACCGTCCCGCAGGCGGTATCCAAAATGAAACCCCGCCGCGTGGTCATGCTGCTGGGCAGCAACGATCTGGACGGCAGCCTTTCCTATGATAATTTTGCCCGTAACTATAAGCAGGCTGTCATCGCAATTACCGGTGCGTACCAGTACTGCGATGTCATTGTCTGTGCCATTCCGCCTGTGGCAAAAAATGCATCTGATGCCGCCAAAACGCAGCTGATGATCGACCAGTTCAACCAGGAATTGGCCAAGATGTGCAATGATGAAGGCTATAAATACCTGAACTTGGCCGAAGCACTGAAAGACAGCAACAGCGGCTATGCCGAAGCAGCCTATTTGAACAACAAACAGAATGGCTTCAGCACATCCGGCGCTAATGTGGTGCTGAACTACCTGCGCAATCATGCTTACGATACTGCGGATACCCGCCCCAACACGGATGATATTCCGCAGCGTACTGAGCAGGCTGGCGGCAGCGCAGCCGCCACGGAGCCCACGCCTTCGGCGACCCCTACAACGTTCAAATTGCAATACTTGGTGGAAGAAGGCAAGGGCACCCTGCAGGGCAATGACCAGAGCGGCGTAACTTCCATCGAAATGGACGCAGCCGAAAAGCAGACCGTGACCATTACCGCTGTGGCGGCGGACGGCTATACGTTCTATAAGTGGAGCGATGGCCTGACCACCGCTACCCGTGTGGACAGCGCGACCAAGGATATTTCCGTGACGGCAATGTTCAACGATGCCCGTGTGCAGATCAACCTGGATCAGGGCGAAAGCACCATCAAGCAGGGTGAATCCCTAACCATCAACGCCAGTGTCACCTTGGGCGGTAAGAGCTATGATAACAGCGGTGTGCAGTGGTCGGTCAACGATGACCTGATGCAGAATGGCGCCAGTTATACCTTTACGCCGAATGCCACCGGAGATTACCGCATCAGGCCGGGCTGGAAGTCAACGGTACCTATACTTCGCAGGAACTGATGGTGCATGTGCAGGCACCGGCTACCACCGTCAGCATCACCGGTGTCAGCTCCATGCCGGCAGGCAGTACCACAACGCTGCAGGCCAACGTAAGCAATCCTTCGGGGGATACCACCTGGACCTGCGCCCAGAAGCCGCAGTGGAGTGCAACCGGCGATAACGTGCAGTTCAGCGCGGATACCGTTGGCAGCTATACCGTGCGTGCTGCCAACAATGGTCAGTATGCAGAGCTTGTCATCAACGTAACGGAACCCCTTTCGGACCCCACGGTAACCCCGGAACCAAGTGATTCGGGCGATCAGTTCCCGTTCTTCCCCTTTGGCGGCGGAAACTGATTGTAGTCACACAGCGCCTGCCCCCGGCATAGCATAAGCCGGGAGGTGATCACATGTTTGTCTTTGACTGCGAGGCTGGCTATCAGCCGGATAACGGCCAGAACGATGTGACCGACGGCAGTGTGGAAAACTATGATTTTGACTGGGGTCAGCCCCTTGACGCAGAACCCCTTGACGATGCGCTGACGGACGATGAACGGACGGAAGCACAGCACACGGAGTAATTGTTTTGGCGGCAGGGCAGCACCCCGGCAGATATCCGGCAAGAATAGACCGGAAAAAAGGAATAAATCTATGGCAAATTATACTTGTCTTTTACTGGATGTGGATAACACCCTGCTGGATTTTAACGCAGCGGAGCGTGCTGCGGTCGGCATTACGTTAGAGCATTACGGCATGCCCAACGGCCCCGAAGCATTGGAAACCTACCACCAGATCAACCGCCAGTTGTGGGACAGCCTTGCCAAAGGCGAGCTGAACCGCAGCAAGCTGTTTGCGGTGCGGTTTGGCCGCGTGATGCAGGCTCTTGGCACACCGGAAGCCGGCACGCCCGCGAGATGAACGACTTTTATGAGAACGAGCTGGCCAACCATGCGGATCTGATGCCCGGTGCACTGACCGCTCTGGAAGAACTGGGCGAAGTTGCTACCCTGGCAATCGTTTCCAACGGTGCTACCCAGGTACAGGAATCCCGCATTGCGGCATCCGGCATTGGCCGCTTTATGGATGGTGTGTATATCTCGGAAAAAGTGGGTGCGGCAAAGCCTTCGCCCAAGCTGCTGGACTATGCCATCCGGGACCTGGGGTTGACCAACCGCAGCCGTGTGCTGATGGTGGGGGACGACCTGCTGGCCGATATCAAGGGCGGTATCAACGCGGGGATCGATACCTGCTGGGTCAACTTTGCCAACGAGGAAAATAAAAACTGGCATCCAGCCCAAATATACGGTGCACAGCTATGAAGAACTGTACCGCGTTGTAATGGAGCCGGAAGAACTGGAAAATGTCGGCGTGCGCAACCGTCGGCATATGAACGAGGCTGAAACAGACCAACGGAATGTGCGCTGCCGGGGGAAAGAACTGAGCAGCGGCACATTTTCGGGTTTGATGCGCCCTTTGGAGGAAGAGTAAAACAAACTGGCTGCTGCTTTAATGTGAATCTGAAAACAAAGAGCATGACGGATATTTCGCAAATACAAGCAGGATTTAAGGCTTTTTAATGCAAAATCCTGCTGTGTTTGTAGAAATAGGGCAATACCGCATAATTCTAAGTGCCGATACGGCGAGCGAGGTGCGGCAGATGCTAAGCCAAAAGCGCAGATAATACTGGATGTCTTATCGAGCATTTTGGCAACGCAGATGCCGTGCCGCAGCCGCCGGAGCGGTGCTTAAGCCGTAAGACGGGAATTGTGCGGTGTTGCCATAGACTATATTTTCGACTTTTTCTGATACACCCCAGTGGCCAGGAATACGATAAGGTGTGAAATTATGCTGATCGAACTGCAGGACCTTGGCAAAAGCTTTGGCGAGCACGAGGTCTTAAAACATGTAACAGCCAGTGTGGAACGCGGCGACCGCATTGGTATTATTGGTGCAAACGGCACCGGCAAAACCACGCTCCTGCGTGTGCTGTGCGGCGAAAGCTGCCCGATGCCGGTGACGCTGCCTTTGCGGCGGGGGCAACCTGCGGCTACCTGGAACAGACGGGTCATCTTGACCCGGAGAAAGACGTTTACGAAACCATGCGCCTTGCGTTCCAGCCTGCGCTTGACGCCATGGCGGAGCTGGAGACCCTGCAAAAGCAGCTGGCAGCTGACCTCCACAACACGGCTATTACGGATAAGATCACAGCCTGCAACGCAGTGATCGATGCCATGGATGCCTATAATATGGATACCCAGATCAAAAAGGTGCTCAACGGCATGGGCTTCCCGGCAGATACCTGGAAGAAAAAGGCCGGGGTGCTTTCCGGCGGTGAGCAGACCCGCCTGCGCTTGGCCCGCTTGCTGTTGGAACGCCCGGACATTCTGATTCTGGACGAACCCACCAACCATTTGGATCTGGAAACGATGGACTGGCTGGAAACCTATCTGAAAGCCTACCGCGGCGCAGTGCTGGTGGTCAGCCATGACCGCTACTTCCTGGATTCTGTCTGTACCCGTATCTGGGAGCTGCGCGGCAAAACCATCACCACCTACCGCGGCAACTACTCCGCCTACCTGCCCCAGCGCGAAGCAGCGGACGAGCGCCTGCAAAAACAGCATGATGCCGATGTGGAAAAGGCGGCCAAGCTGCAGGATTATATTGACCGCAACCTGGTGCGCGCTTCCACCACCAAAATGGCCCAGAGCCGCCGCAAACAGCTGGAAAAGCTGGAAATCACCGAAGCACCCCAGGCGGAAGCCTACCAGCTGAATTTCCGCTTTGAGTATGATATTGAGCCGTATGATGAGTTGGTCATCATGAAAGGCTTAACTATCCGCATTGGGGAACGCACCCTGTTGGAAGCACTGGATTATGTTGTCCACCGTGGGGACAAGCTGATTATTGCGGGCCCCAACGGCACCGGTAAATCCACCATGCTGCAGGTATTGGACGGTAAGCGCCGCCCCTCCGGCGGTATGGTGCGGCTGGGCACTGGTGCCAAGCCCGGTATCTTTGTGCAGCAGCAGACCCGCCGCGCAGGCGCGTGATCGATGCCATCTGGAACCAGTACCCCCGCTTTACCGAGCTGGAAGTGCGCAGCCACCTGGCCAGGTTCGGCTACCGCGGCGAGGAAGTGTTCAAGGACTGCGCCGCCCTTTCCGGCGGTGAGATGGCCCGCCTGCGCTTTGCGGAGCTGGCCCTGGAACGCCCGAACCTGATGTTTTTGGACGAACCCACCAACCACCTGGATATCTTCATGCGCGAAACGCTGACTGATGCGCTGTCTGCCTACACGGGCACCCTGCTGCTGGTCACCCATGACCGCTACCTGATGCAGACCCTCGGCTGCCCGATCCTGTACCTGGAAGATGGCAAGGCGACTTTCTACCAGAACTTCCAGAAGTTGCATGACCGCGATACTTCCAAACAGCCGGAACCCGCCAAGCAGGAGGATAAGCCCCAGAAGGCAGGCTATGGCAAGGAGCAGCGCCGCCGCCGTGCCGAGGTGCGCACCCGCCTGAAAGCGCTGGAAACCGAGATCGAAGAGCTTGGCGCCCATATTGTTGAGCTGGAAAACGAGATCAACGACCCGGAGGTTCTGCGCGACCACCTGCTTTTGCGGGACAAGTGCGATGAACTGGATGATTCCCGCTTCCACCAGCAGGAACTGTATGACGAGTGGGAAAAGCTGGCAGAGGAACAGGACCGCATGGATGCAGAAAGTGATTCCTGAAAAAAACGCGTTGAGCGCTGCATCTGGCACACCGGCCCGGAGGCCCTTTTTGCGGCAGATTCGGACTGCAAAAAATGAGAAACATTAAAAACAGTAATGAAACTGTAACTTGCTTTCCTGATAAAAAGCGGTATACTATTTTTGATATTGGGCTTGTGCGGCTGGGCAGGTGCGCTGCATCATCCACCGCCAGCTATTTTGCATGTGTGCCGGTGCTTTGCCGGCTGGAGTAAAACACGCTGCGCTTTTTTGCTAACCATGCGCAGCAGTAAGAAACAGGCAGGGAATACACTTTGCAGACAACGATCATCATAGCAACACATAAACCGTACTGGATACCGGAAGACCCCATGTACCTGCCGGTACAGATGGGGCATGCCATCCACCCCGGCATTGGCTACATCGGGGACGATACCGGTGAAAATATTTCAGAGCGCAACGGCAATTTCTGCGAGCTGACGGGCCTGTACTGGGCGGCCAAAAACCTGGATTCCGATTATATCGGCATCGTGCATTACCGCCGTTACTTTGCCAGCCGCCTGCACCGTTTTGAGCGCAAAAAGCGTCGGGTCATCGGCCACGAGGAACTCAACGCTATTTTGGCCACCACCAATGTTGTGCTGCCTAAAGAGCGCCACTATTTTATTGAAACCAATTATACCCAGTATATCCACGCCCACCATGAACAGGACCTGCGGGTGACCCGCGCCATCATCGAGCGCAAATGCCCGGAGTATCTGCCGGCGTATGACACCTACATGTCCAAAACGCACGGCCATCACTTCAATATGTTCGTGATGAAAAAGGAACTGCTGCAGCACTACTGCACCTGGCTGTTCGATATTTTGTTTGAGCTGGAAAAAGAGCTGGATATCAGCAGCTATTCCACCAATGATAAGCGGGTGTTCGGCTTTGTGAGCGAGCGCCTGCTGGATGCCTGGCTGATCACCAACAACATCGCCTATGAAGAGCTTGACGTTGTATATATGGAAAGCCAGCATTGGCTGCGCAAGGGGATGGCCTTTTTGAACCGCAAGTTCTTCCCCCACAAGGAGGCTCACAAATGAAACGCACGGCAGCGGTTATTGTAACGTATAACCGCAAGGCAATGCTGCAGCGCTGCCTGCGGGCTTTGTGTACCCAAACGGCCGGTGTGCCGGAACTGTGGGTGATCGATAATGCCAGCACGGACGGCACGGCCGAACTGGTGGCGCAGCTGAACCTGCCAACCATGCACTATTATAATACCGGCAAAAACCTGGGTGGTGCGGGCGGCTTTGCCTGCGGCATCCAGCAGGCAGCGTGTTCCGGGGCAGAGTATCTGTGGATTATGGATGATGACTGCCTGCCGGAACCGGATGCCCTGCAGCAGCTGCTGCTGGCGGATGCCGAACTGGACGGGCAGTACGGCTGGCTTTCCTCCCGCGCACTGGCGCCGGACGGTAAAGATCAGCCCATGAACCTGCAGCGCAGCACGCCGTACAAAGATTTGGCAAGCTTTGCTGGGCCGCGGCAGCCCGCGGTTATGGCCAGCTTTGTTTCGCTGTTTTTTGCGCAGCAGCACAGTGCAGCGCTTTGGCCTGCCCATTGCAGAATTTTTTATCTGGTCGGACGATTGGGAGTATACCCGCCGTATCTCCCACAGCATGCCGTGCTATGTAATTCCCGCCAGCCGGGTGGTGCATGCAATGCAGAACGCCACGGTTGTCAACATTGCCACCGATACCCCGGACCGCTGGCCCCGCTACCGCTACTTTTACCGCAATGATGTGGTGCTTTACCGGCGGGAGGGGCTGCGTGGCTGGCTGTGGCTGATTGCCAAAGATGTTTGGCACAGCGTTCAGGTGCTGCGCCACGGCCCGCAAAAATGTAAGCGGCTGGGCATTATCTGGCGCGGTTTTTTGCTGGAGTCAACTTTCACCCAACCGTACAAGGCTTACCCACACAGGAGCAATGAACAATACACCACACACAAACTGCCTGACCCTGCGCCTGCTGCATGCGGCAAAGGGGTACAAAGCGGTTGCTTTTGATATTTTCGATACCTTGCTCAAGCGGGATTGCGCCCGCCCGGCGGATCTGTTCGCCTGATGGAAGTTACCCATCAGGCGGCTCTCGGCTTTGCCGAGGCGCGCGTTGCCGCAGAGGCAGAAACCCGCCAGACCCTTGGCCGTGAGGTGACGCTGGCCGAAATTTATGCACATCCTGCCTTGCGGGGTACTGACCCCGCTGCAGAGTGCGCAGCGGAACTGGCTATGATTGCCCCCAACCGACCGGTAGCCCAAGCCGCTGCGGCCTGCCATGCCCGCGGGCAAAAGGTATATGCGGTTTCGGATATGTATCTGCCTAAAGAGCAGATCGAAGCCATGCTGCAAAAATGCGGGCTGGATTTTCTGGATGGAGTGTTCGTTTCCTGCGAGTACAGGGTGCAAAAGCGCAGCGGTAAGCTGTTCAAGCTTTTTTTGCAGCAAACTGCCTTGCGCCCGGCGGAAGTCTTGCTTGTGGGGGATAGCCCCCGCGCGGATTTTGTCGGGGCAGCGCTGGCGGGTATCCGCTGCTTTTTGCTGCCGCAGCCAACCCCGCTACCATACACCAAAACCCCGGCGGATGCCGTAGGCGGTGTCGCAATTGCTACCTTGCAAAACTGCTGCCAGAATCTAAATCCCAGTGCTGCGCTGGGGGCAGAGCTGCTTGGCCCGCTGGCGGTTGGCTTTGCCACCTGGCTGCATGGGCAGCGCGCGGCTATACCGGGGGCAAAGCTTGTATTCCTGGCGCGGGATATGTACCTGGTGCGCCAGGTGTACCAGCTGCTGTACCCAGAAGAAGAAACCTTTTACCTGAAAGCATCCCGCCAAAGCCTTTTGCCAGCCCTGCTGCAATGCCCAATGAATGAGCAGGCGTTGGCACTTTTGGCGGATACCCTGCCGCGCCAGCAGCTGACCCAGCGGCAGATCGCAGCCTATCTTGGCTTTGCTGCCCCGAAGGGGCACGCCACCGAAACCTATGACCTGCGCACCCGCCCCTTGCCGTGCCGCACCAAAGAGATGCTGCTGGCCCTTGCGGCCCGCAGCAAGCTGCCGGAAGGGGAACCGCTGCGCAGGCGGGCAGAGCAGGCAAGAGCGTATCTGGAACAGGCAGGCCTGACGAATGGCCCGGTGCTGCTGGTGGATATCGGCAGCGGCGGAACCACCCAGCGTGTGCTGGAAGAACTGTTGCACACCCAGCTGTACGGCTGTTACCTTGCCTGCGATGCGCGCCTGCACCAGAACCTGCCGCCGGAGCGCGCCAAAACATTTTTGTTTGACGGCTGCCCGGCCCCCCTGTGGTACTGGGTGGGCCAGCCCATGCTGGAAGTTCTGCTCTCCGAGCCATGCGGCTCCACGGTGGGATACCACGCACAGGCCGGGCAGATGGTGCCGGAAATCGGGCAGGCGGGTGCAGATAACAGGGCAATCACCGCGCCGCTCTGGCAGGGCATGAGGGCTTTTGTTCAGCGCTGGCAGGCTGGCCCGCTGCGGGAAGTGCAAATTCCGCCGCAAACCTGCATCGCAGCGTTTTTGCAGATGGTGCAGGCCCCCCGCATGCAGGAGGTGCGCACCCTGGGTGAGATCACCGTGGAGGACGGCGGCAGCTGGAAGCTGGCTGCCCCAGCCAGCTGGGGCGCCTATCTGCACGCCCCGGCACAGCTGAAACGGGACCTTGCCCAGGCGCGCTGGAAACCTGCGTTTTTGCAGCGCCTGTTTGGCGTGCCGCTGCCATACGGCAAGGTGTACGCTGCACTGAAACATAAAAAGTAAACATTAAAATGGATATAGAATATAAACCAAAAGGCAGGTGAACCGTATGGAGCAGGCCCCATTGATCAGTATTATCATGCCTGTCTATAATGCCGGGGTGCTGCTGCATACCGCGGTGGAAAGCGTGCTGTGCCAGAGCTTTGCGGATTTTGAGCTGCTGCTGGTGGACGATGGCTCCACCGATGGCAGTGCTGCGCTGGCCCATGAACTGGCCAAAAAAGATGGCCGCATCCGGGTGCTGGAACAGCCCAATGCGGGCATCTGCGCTGCGCGCAACCTTGGCTTGCAGCATTGCCGCGGCCAGTGGTTCACCTTTTGTGATGATGATGATACCATGCTGCCCCATGCATTGGAAACCCTGCTGGTCCTTGCCAAATCAACCGGGGCGGATGTGGTGCGCGGTGGCTACCGCCTGCTGCGGGCCAATGCTGCAGGAACGGCTGTGGAGCTGCCCCACCCGCCGGGGCAGGCAATAATCATTCACAAGCCGGCGGGGCAGGGCTACCTGCAATTTTTGCAGCAAAGCGGGCCGCAGTTTGTCTGGAACGCTATGTACTGTACAAATCGGCTGGGCCATCTGCGCTTTGATGAAACCTGCCGCAAAGGGCTGGAAGATTTTGCCTTCAACGCGGCAGTGTTCCAGCAGGCAGATTCAGCCGCATATACGCCGCAGATCGTATATGAACACCTGGAGCGGCAGGGCAGTACCTCCGCCTGTGGGAACCCGGCAGCAGTGCAGGTACGGCTGCAATACCTGCCCCGGTGGGTGCAGGCGGAATATACCGCAGCCCGCGCTGGTGCCCCCCGCAGCAGCTGCCAAAGGTGTGGAGCGCCCGCCAGGCAGAGTTTGTCACCTTTGTCATGCATCAGCTGCGGGATGGCCGCTTGCCGCCCAAAGCCAAAGCGGCTGCCTGGCGCAGCCTGCAGCAGGCGCTGGCAGCCTGCCCCCACAGCAGGCTTGACTTTTGGTATGCACTGCGGCACAATAAAAAACAGGGTGCCGCACTGTTTTTGTTCCGTACCCACCTGCAGGGGCTGTATGCCTGCCTGCCAAACCGGGAGGAGAAACTGCTACAATGAAAACCATCCTTGTTACCGGCGCAGCCGGTTATATCGGCCGCCATGTTGTAAAAAAAGCACTGGATATGGGCTACCGCGTCATTGCATCGGACTTTGCCTTTAAGGGCGTGGACGAGCGCGCAGAATTCTGCGATGTGCCTATTTTCAGCAGGGACAAAAAATATTTTATGCGGCGTTGGGCAAGCCTGATGTCTGCATCCATATGGCCTGGCGGGATGGGTTCCGCCACAATGCGTCCAGCCACATGAAGGATCTTTCCTCCCATGTTACCTTCCTGAACAATATGGCAGCGGGCGGCCTTTCGGATTTGACCGTGATGGGCACCATGCACGAAGTCGGCTATTGGGAGGGCGCTATTGAGGATGATACCCCCTGCAACCCCCTGAGCCAATACGGCATTGCCAAAAATGCTCTGCGCCAGAGCATGATGCTCTCCTTGCAGGGCAGCAGCTGCAACCTGCACTGGCTGCGCGCCTATTATATTACGGGCGACGAAGCCCACGGAAGTTCCATCTTTGCCAAAATTGCACAGGCAGAGCTGGACGGCAAAACAACGTTCCCGTTTACCAGCGGGCAGAATAAGTACGATTTTTATTGATCTGGATGAACTGGCAACCATGATTGTGGCGGCCAGCGTGCAGAACAAGGTCAACGGCATCATCAACGTCTGCACCGGCCAGCCGCGGACCCTGGCTGACCGTGTGGAGCAGTTCCTGCGGGATAAAAACTATAAGATCAAACTGGATTACGGCGTTTTCCCGGACCGCCCGTATGACAGCCCCGGCGTTTGGGGCGACCCCACCAAGATTAACGCAATATTAAAAGATGCAGGTTTGGCATAACGATAACCGGAAAGGGTGACAGAAATGAAACGAGCTGGTTATTTTTTTCTTTACGAAAAAAAACGGTGATGTGGATGATTTTATCACCTATTACCTGCGCGATCTTGCCCGTAACCTGACCGAGCTGATCGTTGTGTGCAACGGCAAGCTGAGCAAGCAGG
>ENA-OQCD01000174-OQCD01000174.1-human-gut-metagenome-genome-assembly--contig:-NODE-174-length-17349-cov-2.787017_pt1 | contig 17349 bp, 30 predicted proteins | sample MGYA00242755_ERZ504571 | MGnify/ENA primary metagenome ERZ504571 (study PRJEB26092, sample SAMD00036274) | human gut metagenome | host: Homo sapiens | study: EMG produced TPA metagenomics assembly of...
CGAGCGGAATTGTAAGACGGGAGGCTGCAGTTATATGTAAATTATGCTGATATATGAATTCTTATTAATTCTACGGAGTACTGCAGACAATCCAATCCATCAGAGAGTAAAGGTCACAGTAACCTGGAATTAGTTACTGTCCACTCCGTTCACAGTAACGTAGCCAAAATTCATTCCAGATTGCCTGTGGCAATGGAATTTTTGGCCTGTATGTTTCGGGATTTTGGCATATTCATGCCAAAACACCTTGCGGGATAGTGGTGTGTGAACAGTAACTGGAATTACTTTAGTTGTATAAATTTAAGTGAAACAGGTGGACGTATAATAATTCTTACGCTATAATAGGTAAGAATTTATGTTGCTGTGAGCGAAGCAAACGGTAACAGATTTGAAGAAACGTAACTGTGAAAACAGTGAACAGTAACAACAGTTACAGAGAAACAGAGGTTATCACGTGAGTAAAAGAGAAGATTATAAACGATTTATCGTATTTTGTCTGGCGAGTCTCGTGGTTCTGGCACAGGCGGCGGTCTTTGCATGGGTGTGGTATTCCGTTTACAGAGGACAGATCGACGAGCCTTTCTGGCGCAAAGGTAACTGGGTACTGATCGCAATCTACGGTCTGATGTTTGCCCTGTTTGCCAAATTGTACGGAGGACTTAAGGTTGGATATCTTAAGAGGATTGATGTATTTTATTCGCTGACACTGGCACTTTTGTGTACCAATGTGGTGGAATATCTGGAGATCACCCTGATCAACAGATGGTTCCTGAGCGTATGGCCTATGATCGAGATGACAGGAATACAGCTGGTGCTGATCATTATCTGGATATTTGGTTCAAGGTGTATCTATTCCGGACTTTACCGCGCACGCCGGCTTCTGGTCATTTACGGTGACCGGGATCCGGGGGACGACCTGATCCATAAGATGAATTCCCGAAAGGACAAATATGACATCAGCGGCAAGGTACACATCAGTGTGGGAGAAGAAAAAAATCCATCAGATGATGCAGGATTATGATGGCGTGATCATCTGGGATCTGCATTCAACAGAGAGAAACCGTTATCTGAAAATACTGTTTTGCACATTCTGTCCGATGCTATGTGAGTCCGAAGATTTCGGACATCATTCTTATGGGAAGTGAACGCATCCATCTTTTTGACACACCGCTTCTGGTATCCAGAAATATGGGACTGGCAGTAGACCAGCGTGCTGCAAAGAGAGTTATGGATATTCTGATCTCAGGGATCGGCATTATAATCACTTCACCGATCATGCTGATCATAGCGACTGCGGTAAAAAGCATACGACAGAGGTCCGGTGTTTTATTTCCAGGACCGTCTGACATTGGGTGGAAAGCCCTTTAAGATCTGTAAATTCCGCAGTATGTGCGTAGATTCAGAGAAAAACGGTGCAAGACTGGCATCCAAGCATGATTCCCGTATCACACCGGTAGGTCATGTGCTGAGAAATCTTCATCTGGACGAGCTTCCCCAGCTTTTTAATGTATTTAAGGGAGATATGTCTCTGGTAGGTCCGCGCCCGGAACGTGAAAGTATCATGCTTGAGTATGAGAAAGAGCTTCCGGAATTCTATTATCGTCTGAAAGTTAAAGCAGGTCTTACCGGATATGCGCAGGTCTATGGTAAGTATAATACAACGCCTTATGACAAATTAAAGCTGGATCTGTTTTATATTGAGAATTATTCCTTCCTGCTGGATATCAAGCTGATCTTTATGACAGTCAAAATCTTTTTCCAGAAAGAAGTATCTGAGGGAGTAGATGACAGACAGGTAAATGCGTTGAAGGATTCCGGGAAACGCCGGAGTGTCAGAGAATAAAACGGAGGAATGACCATGAATAAACCGCTGGTATCTGTGATCATGCCGGTTTACAACGGAGAGAAATATATTAGAAAGGCTGTGGAATCTGTCTATGAACAGGAAGTTTCGCTGGAACTTCTGGTGATCGATGACGGTTCCACAGACCATACAGAGGAAGTCCTGTCTGCCTATGAGGGCAGAGAGGACTTTCGATATATTAAGAATCAACAGAATATGGGAGCTGCAGGCTCCAGAAACAGAGGAGTCGGGCTGGCACAGGGAACCTACATTGCTTTTCTGGATGCAGATGACTGGTGGGAGCCAGGCAAGCTGAAAGAACAGCTGAAACGTCTGGAAGAGACAGGATACGTGCTGTGTTCTACAGGGCGGGAACTGATGAAAGCAGACGGAAGCAGTACAGGACGGACAATCCCTGTAAAAGAGAAGATCACCTACAGAGAACTTCTGAAACATAACAGCATCAACTGTTCTTCTGTGATACTCAGAAGGGATGTGGCGCGAGAGTTTCCCATGGAGCATGACGACAGCCATGAGGATTATATCACCTGGCTGAAAAATCCTGCGAAAAATACGGCTGTGCTGCCGGAATCAACAAACCATATCTGAAAATATCGTCTCAGCGAAAGGCGGCAAATCCAGAAACAAACTGAAATCTGCCGCAATGACTTATCAGGTGTATCGTTATGTCGGATATGGACGTCTGAAAAGCCTGCTCTTTTTTATTTCCTATGCAGTTCACGGAGTATGGAAATACCGTTAAAAACAGGGATTACAGGGAAAAAATATCGTCCTGTATAGTTTTGGAAATGGAGAATAATTGTGGCAAATATTAATTTTTTATTTCCAAATTCATAAAGGTATGTTATTATTTATTCATACTTTCATCAAAATTAAGTAAGAATCTCTGACCTGATGAAGGAACAGAGGGAATTATCAGTAAGAATATTACAAGGTGGAAACAAATGAAACAGAGAATGGAAAGTCAGGGGGTACCATATTCCTACCTGGTTGATAACATTAAAGTATTATTGATTTTTCTTGTTGTATTTAACCATCTGATCGCTTTTCAGCTGGTTAAAGTGGACGTTGTAGTGCGTTATGTATGGTATGCCATTACTATTTTTCATATGCCTGCATTTGTATTTATGTCCGGATATCTGTCCAAGAAGCCGCAGGATGTGCTGAGGAATGTGAAGAATCTTCTGATTCCTTATATTCTTGGATACAGCCTGACCTGGTATGCATATATCTGGCTCGGCAAGAGTATGGATTATGAGCTGCTTCGCCCGTCTGGCACGGTTATGTGGTATGTGCTGGCATTATTTGCATACAGACTGACTATTGAAGCACTGGGTAAGGTGCGTTTTTATTGTGCCGATAAGTATTATTTTTGCGTTATGGGCAGGAACAAGACCGGAATTTACAACATATCTTTCTACTTCAAGGATTGTTGTATTTTTTCCTTTTTTTGTGGCAGGCTATCTGTGGAAGAGTGATTATACCAAGATTGTCCGTAAGTTCAAGGGAAAATGGGTTCTGGTGCCGATTTCGGGACTGCTTCTGTACGGAATCCCGAATTTTATGATCGCCAATGAAATGCCGGTTGATATCCTCAGAGGTAATCACTCTTATCAGGTATCGGGAATGGATGATGTCACTGGAATGCTGATCCGTCTTCTGATGTATCTGGTATCTTTTGTGCTGGTCCTTACTTTTCTGGCACTGATGCCGGACAGGAAGCTGCCGATCACCTTCGTGGGAAGAAATACCATGGGTATTTACTTCTTCCATTATCCGATCATGATCGTGTTAAATGGTCTGCTTCTTCTCAGCATCCCGCAGACATTGAATGTATGGGCACTGTTCGGAATTTCCTGGCTGTTTGTGCTGATTCTCGGAAGTGCGCCGGTTTCCTTCATTTACAATGGCATCCTGAAGCTTCTGACTTTTATCCTGTTTAAGAAAGAAAAACAGGTCCAGGATGAAGGACTGGAGGAAGAATACGACGAAGAAGACGACTATGAGATCATGCGTAAGAGAAAGAAAGCGATCGAAGAGCTGGCTGCAACACTGGAGGAAGAGACAGAGGATGCCGGAGATCCTCAGGAGTTTCAGGAGCTTCAGGATGCACTGGAAGAAGAGAATGACAGTGCGGAAGAGTTTTTTGATGAAGAAGATTTTTTATGTGGAAGAGGACATGCTGACGGGAAAGGAAGATCAGAAAGAGAAGGACGTATAATGAAAAGAGTCATTACTTATGGTACTTTTGATCTGTTCCATCAGGGACATTATAATATTCTGAAGAGGGCAAGAGAGCTGGGAGATTATCTGATCGTGGGAGTCACCAGCGAGAGTTATGATATTGAACGCGGTAAGCTGAATGTTCAGGACAGCCTCCTGAAAAGGATTGAGAATGTCCGGAAAACAGGTTTTGCAGATGAGATCATTGTAGAGGAATATCAGGGACAGAAACTCAGCGATATCACCAAGTATAATATTGACCTTCTGGTTGTCGGATCGGACTGGCGCGGGAAGTTTGATTATCTTAAGAACTACTGCCAGGTGGTTTATCTGGAACGGACCAAGAATATTTCCAGCACCAAACTGAGAAGTGAGGGAACCATTTACCGTGTAGGCATTGTAACTGATGATGCGGAAGATAATGGAATGGTTCTGGAATCCAAATTTGTAAGCGGGCTTCATGTGGAGAGTGTTTACTCAGAGGATATTTTTGTTGCCCGGGAGTTCTGTGACAGATATGAACTGGACTCTTATGGTACAGATTACGGGGAATTCCTGAACGGTCTGGATATCATCTATATTAAATCCGGTCTGAAAAACAGGGCGGCTTATATAAGGCATGCACTGGAGCAGAATAAATATGTGATCAGTGACACGCCGATGACGCTGGCTCCGGGGGAAATGGAAGAACTGTTCGCACTTGCGAAAGAACACAGGGTAGTTCTTGTGGAAAGGCTTACCCTTGTTTATCTGCGCGCTTTTACACAGCTTGTATGGCTTACACATGGTGCGCTGGTAGGAGATGTGATCGCTGTAAAGTGTGCGGTTTCCCAGGATGATTTTGAAGGCGGCAAGACATTTAACGAGACAGTAAGCCAGGCGCTCTGTGCATGCATCAAGCTTCTTGGCAGCAATTATCTGGATGTGAATACCAATGCTGTGAAGGGAAATAACGGAGAATTTATTTATGATATGATCACTGTCCGTTATCCGAAAGCACTGGCGACCATAGAGATCGGAACAACGGTTGATGTGGAGAATGAGCTTGCGATCATCGGAACCAGAGGTCGCATTACAGTGCCCAATGACTGGTGGAATACAGGATATTTTGAAGCGAAAGTGGAAGGTCAGGAGTTTCTGAAACGATACAGCTTTAATTTCGAAGGAAACGGACTTCGTTATCTTCTTCAGGAGCTGATGATCATGATCCGTGACAGACGGACGGAGTGTACGAGATTTTTTTATGAAGAATCCGAGACGCTGGCAGAGCTTTTGAAAATTATTGATCAAAGAGGTTAACAGATGACAGAAAAACAGGAACTTCTTTTGCAGCTCTTCCGGGAGGTTGACGCAATCTGCAAAAAGCACAATCTTAGATATGTAATGGCAGGGGGAACACTGATCGGAGTTCTTCGAAATGAGGGATTTATCCCATGGGATGATGATGTAGATATCTATATGCCAAAGAGTGACTGGGATAAATTTGTAGAGATCTGCAAAACAGAAATGCCGGACAACCGGGCAATTTACTGCTCAGACGTAGACCGCACCTATACCAACAGTTTTCCGCGATATGGAAGTACAGATACCTGTTCCATCCATAAGCATCAGATCATCGGAGACGATAAAGCCGGAGAGATCATAGATGTTCTGACACTGGATCCGATCCCGGATGATGACAGGGAGTATGAGAAGTACAGAACATACATGATGATCTATACGGATCTTATCAATATCAGTATGGTAGTCGGAGCAAGATGGGAAATTTCTGCATGGAAGTATCTGTACTGGCTGTTCCGATATAAATTTTTTCGGAAAAGACAGAAACACTGAAAAAACTGGAAAAACTCATGTTTTCATATAAAGAGGAAGAGTGCAGCCGCTATGCCATGCGCTGGGGTGGCTGCCCGTTTCTTTTTGATAAGGATATGATGTTTCCGGTGAAATATATGGATTTTGAAGGGGAAAAGGTAATGGTTCCCCACAGGGTCAGTGATTATCTGATCTGGCATTACGGGGACGAATGGTCCTATATACCGCCTCATGGGGAAAGAGAATCCCATGAGTCTATTTATGTACCGGGAGCGAATTATCAGGAAATCCGTGATGAATATATGCCGAGGATATCCAGAGGAAGAATTCGCAGACAGATGACATTCCGTAAATTTTACTGTCTGCTTATGGCAAAAAAGACCATAACTGGATGTTGAGCGAAACCGGATCAGAGCAGAAGCAGCGGCGAAGGATCTTGAGGCGAGACTTCTGAGATCTGAGAGATCACTGGAAACTCTGCTGGCAGAGAAGCGCTTTGACGTGCTGAATGAGATTTTTGACAACTATTATAAGATCCAGCTCAGTGCAGAATTTATCGGCCGTGAGGATTATAACGGGATACGGCCATTTTATCATCCTACACTGATCCGTACAGAGGACGGTACTTTTCAGGCTGCCATGCTGACCCTGATCTATACAGAGCGTGTTTCCAAAGCATATCGCATGTATGAAGTACGCAGAAAAATGGATCATATTACTCCGGAAATGGAACAGACGGTGGAAGATATCCGTGCATTCCGGAAAGCTGCCAGTCTGTATGAATTTCACGAGAAGAAAGAAGCAGAAGCGATCGTAGATGACCTTCTGAAAAAATATCCGGATGCGCCTGGCTTTATAAAGTTCAAGTGCAGGTTTGTTATGGAACGCCTTGAAGAGGTGAAGGATTTTTTCCGAGGCAGAAAAATTTCTGGCGTATTGTCTGAAGCATTTTCCGCAGGATGGATACTTCATCAAATATAAGGGCGATCTCCTCTGGAAAAAAGGTCTTCAGAATGAAGCCATGGAAAAGTACGCACTTGCAAGAGAAACCACCAACAATGGAATTGTGCATCTTGAGCTGGATAAGTTCCTTCAGGACAAAAAACACAGGTCATTTCCCAGTGCAGAAAACTTCTGGAAGCACGTCATAAGTCCGAGGCATCTGTTTACATGGAACTCTGGAAAAAATTACTGCCGGAGGATACAGAAATAGACGGAGCATTTTATCTGGCAAAGGTATCTGTTGTGCGCACAAAAGCGGAGCTTGAGGAACTGGTAAAAGAGCTTTATCTGAAAATCGGTATTTCTGGTAAGATAGAAAAGAAGCCGCTTTCGGAGGAAATGCTTTACCGGGAGGCACTTACCCTGGCATGGAAACGGTTTGGATATCCGGAAGTTCTTGCTGACTGCCGTACCAGATTTCTGTGTACAGACGAAGTAAGTGATATGGAATATCTGGCAGAAGAAGTCAGAAGCTATCTGGTTCATAAGCAGTGGCAGGGAGAAACCTGGAAACTTCTTGGCGATATCCGCAGAAAGCAGGGACAGACAAAGGAAGCTTTCGAAAATTATTTCAAAGCTCTGGAGCATATGCAGCATCCATATCTTAAGACGGAACTTGCTGGAATCTTCCTGCGAGATCTTTACAATGGCAGCAAAAGAAGTGCGTTTTTTGCAAAGAAATCCGATGTATCGGAATTTCTGGATGTCTGGCTGGATAAATACAAAAGCCAGGAAAATATTCAGGAACTTCTGAAAAAGATCATGTAGTTGTACCATACACCAAAACAATAGAAATGAGGCAGAGTGTATTGAACAGAGAACAACAGAAAGTACTGGAACTCCTTAAAGAAATAGATATCATATGCAGAAAAAACAAGATCACATATTTTCTTTCTCCGTATCTTACTCTCTGCGCAGTGACGGAACGGCCTTTTCCACTGAATCCCGAAGCTGGTGTTATATATATGAAAACCGGAGACATGGAAAGGTTCAAGAATGTTTTTGAAGAGGAACCGGTGCTGAGGAGAGCGTTGGAATCCATGGACAGTTATAAATATTTCCCCGGATTTTATCTTCGGTATACAGATAAAGACACATTGTTTTACAAGATGGATGATTACGGAAAATTTCAGTATCCCGGTATGGCAGTAAGAATACTGCCGCTGCAATGTGAATATGGTCCCAGGAGAAAATATCTCTGGAACCGTATGCGGGAAGATGGATGGAGAAGAATCCACGAAAGAAAAGAAAAGTGGAGAAATCAGAGAGCTTTTGCCTGTGTCTGTATGGTACGTCTGCTTATACTCTGTGGAAGAGGATGGCTCGGTAAGAGGATATTTCGGGATCTGATCCATCAGCCACAGGAAGATGTACAGAATTATGTGGTGCGTTTTCTGAATAAAAAATGTCTATTATCCTGCATATGTTTTTGAGGAACAGAAGGAAGTAGAGATTGAGGGAGAACATTTTTTTATACCGGTTGATGCAGAGAAATATCTTATGACTCCTACGGAGCGAATTACCGGGATAAAGGACCTGAGAATTACCGTCAGAGTGCCATAGCTGTGTGCAGCACACTGATTCCCTGCGAAGAATTCATGCAGCAGGGAAAAGATCTGAAGAGACTTGCTTCCCGGAGAAAAAGAAGAGCACGCCGGCAGAAAATTTGGTCTCAGCTACCGGGAATATTTCAACCAGTGCTGGAATTACGCAAAGCTCTGCGGTAAAAAATATACATGTGCGAGAGCATATCGAAAGAAGTTGGATTATATCCGAAACCTGCATAAGAATCAGGATTATGTGCAGCTGGAAATTGTGTTTGGCAGATATACGGATATGATGAATAAATGCCTGAAATACGATGAGATATTTGAAGCAGATCCGGAATTACTGGATATCTATATTCAGTATCTGGAAAAAACAGGCAGAGTTGGTTTTATGGAAAAGGTAAAAAAATATGTTTAAAATGAAGCTTACAGATTATGTTGTAGAATTTTTACAGAAAAAAGGAATCCGTCATTTCTTTGGATACCAGGGAACGATGATCGCACATCTGGTAGATTCCATTGAAAAGAATCCTCATACAAAAAGTCATTCCAGCTATCATGAGCAGGGAGCTGCTTTTGCGGCCTGCGGTTATGCTCAGGCGAAAGGACCTGCGGCTGTGCATATGCCACAAGCGGTCCCGGAGCTGCCAATCTGCTCTCCGGCGTGGCTGATGCATATTTTGATTCGCTTCCGGTGATCTTTATTACCGGACAGCTCAATACCTATGAGTATTCCGGTATTGCAGGACTTCGACAGCAGGGCTTTCAGGAGATCGATATGGTTTCCATGGCGAAGCCGGTAACCAAGTATGCCATACAGGTCCGTGACCCGAAAGATATCGTCCGGGAACTGAACCTGGCATGGCAGATCGCCAACACAGGACGGAAAGGCCCGGTTCTTATCGACCTGCCTATGAATGTACAGAGAAGTGAAGTGGAAGATCCGGTTTATGATATGAAATTTTTCTGAAGAAGAGATCGATACAGCCATATATGGAAAAAATGATCCTGAGAATGGAGCCGCTTTTTACAGGGATGCTGTTGCAAAAGCAGATTCTTCTGATGCGGCAGAGGCAGCAGAGTATATTCTGGATAAGATTAAAGGTGCGAACGTCCGGTATTTATGATCGGCCACGGAGCGAATGGCGAAACAGAAAAAATGCTTACTGATCTCGCACGCGTCCATCATATTCCTATGATCACAAGTGTACTCGCCCGTTCTGTTCTGAAATTTGATGATCCGCTGAACTTCGGATGTATCGGCGGTGCCTACGGACACCGGTATGCAAATATGATCGCCAATGCGAAAAAGTGATCTCCTGCTTTGTTTTGGGATTTCGCTCTGCACACGCCAGATCGGAACGAAGGTCCATGAGTTTGCCAAGGGAGCGGAGATCGTCCGTGTGGATATCGATCCTTATAACCTTCAGAGAGAGATCCATGAGGGAAGAAAAGGGGAGAAATGTTTTTGCGTCAGCGCAGAGGATGTAGCGTGTAAACTGACAGAGCAGCAGGCGCAGATCGGCTCTTATGAGGAATGGCTGGCTGTATGCCGGAAGATCCGAAAAGAGCTGGAGCAGGTGGATGATGCAACACCGCAGCGTTATCCGAACCGCATGATCGCATATTTAAGTGACAGGCTTTTCGATACTGGAGCCGTTGCTGTGGATGTGGGACAGCATATGGTCTGGAGCTATCAGTCCTTTCACAACCGACAGGGCCAGAAGACACTTTTTTTTCCGGTGGACATGGCGCCATGGGATATGCACTTCCGGCAGCGATCGGTGCTTATTATGCAACAGGAAAACCGGTGGCATGTATCTGCGGAGACGGAGCATTCCAGATGAACATTCAGGAACTGCAGTGGGTGAAGCGTGAGAACATCCCGGTAAAAATGATCGTGATGAATAATGAGGCGCTGGGAATGATCCGTCATCTCCAGAGAGACTATTTTGACTGCGTGTATGCGGATACTTCCGATGGCAGCGGATTTTCTTCCTGTAATTTCTCAGACGTGGCGCAGGCTTACAAAATTCCTGCGAAGCGTATCCAGGGAGAAGATGTGGAGAAATATGCCGGTAAGTTTCTGGAACAGAGCGGACCGGAGCTTCTGGAGATCATGCTGGAGCATGGAACTTACGCATACCCGAAGACCTGTCTGGGAGAGCCGATCCATAACCAGCAGCCTTATATACCGAAACCGATATTTGATGAACTGATGGAGTTATAAAATGGGAAAAATAACTGTGATCACAGGCGGTACCTCCGGAATCGGAAGAGGGATCGCCGAAAAGATCCTGGCGGAATCTGCGAAAGAAGACAGGATCTTTGTAACATACGGACATGATGAGAAAAAGGCTGCTGTTTTCGGGACAGCCTTCCTGAGGAAAAAAAAATCTCAGGTGATCCTGATGAAGGCAGATATGTCTTCCTATGATGAATGATGGCTTTTGTGGAAGAGCTGAAAAAACGGGCTGATCATATTGACTGGCTGGTAAGCAACGCCGGGATCAGCACCTATGCGAAATATGAGGACTATAGTTTTGAGGAATGGACAAGGATCGTAAACACCAATCTTTCCGTGCCGGTATTCATGGTCAAAGAACTGCGGCCCATGATGGTGGAAGGCGGCAGTGTGCTTTTTACCGGTTCCTATGCAGGGCAGCAGGCGTATTCTTCTTCCCTTGTATACGGAGTTACCAAGGCGGCCATTCATTTCCTGACCAAATCTCTGGTAAAGGAATTTGAGCCAAAAGGCATCACCGTTAATGCCATTGCACCGGGATTTATCGAAACTCCCTGGCACAGTGCCCGCACCCAGGAGAGCTACGACCGTATCAACAGAAAGATCGCCCTTCACAGGTTTGGAACTGTGGAGGAAGTGGCGGATATGGCGTACGCGGTGCTGTCTAATGGGTATATGAACGGCAGTGTTGTGGATATCCATGGAGGATATGATTACTTTTAATACCAGTCGAAAGTGTGCAGGAAGACAGAAGAAGACACGTTGTGCCTGCACATAAGAGGCTTCTTATGACTTGCTGCATAGGGGCGACGCCCCGAAAACGAGATGCAGCGAAGCGGAATCGAGTTTGTGCACTTGAGGCGTCTGTATGGAACCGTGAATTTCTTTATATATTAAGCGAAAAAGGCTTGACTTGCACACCTGCTCTGTGATAAAATTGACGAGCGACATGGAAGTTAGGTCTTTTTTTTATGCCCGAAAATGACGACGGATACACGTTCCGGGCGGCGTAAAAGACCGTGCAAATGAAAACACTGGAGGTGGAAGTTGTGCGCGTTAAGATTACATTAGCATGCACCGAGTGCAAGCAGCGTAACTACAATATGACGAAGGAGAAAAAAGAACCATCCTGAGAGAATGGAGACCAAGAAATATTGTAAGTTCTGTCATACACACACTCTGCACAAGGAAACAAAGTAATCACAGAGATTTGTGAGGTTATGCTATGGAAAAACAGAAATCTGCGGATAAGCCGCAGAAGAAAAGTTGGTTTCAGGGACTTCAGTCAGAATTTGAGAAGATTGTCTGGACAGACCGTCCCACACTGGCAAAGCAGACTGTTGTGGTCGTGATCATCACGATCATCCTGCAGCGGTTATCAGTGTAATGGATTCCGGAATCCTGGAATGCATTAATTTCTTAATGAAGTAAGGACAAGGTGATTATATGTCAGAAGCAGCAAAATGGTACGTTGTCCATACCTATTCCGGGTATGAGAACAAGGTAAAAGCCAACATTGAAAAGACGATCGAGAACAGACACCTGGAAGACCAGATCCTGGAGGTACGTGTTCCGCTGCAGGATGTAGTGGAGATGAAGAACGGAACCTCAAGACAGGTTCAGAAAAAGATGTTTCCAGGCTATGTGCTTCTCAATATGGTGATGAATGACGATACCTGGTATGTTGTCCGTAACACCAGAGGTGTTACCGGATTCGTAGGGCCGGGATCGAAGCCTGTGCCTCTTACAGAGGAGGAAATGATGCCGCTTGGTATCCAGAAACCGGATATCGAAGTGGACTTCGCAGAGGGCGACATGGTAGTCGTTACTGGTGGTGCATGGAAAGATACTGCAGGTGTGATCACAGGTATCAACATGCAGAAACAGACAGTAACGATCAATGTTGAGCTTTTCGGTCGTGAAACACCGGTAGAGATAAGTTTCACAGAAATCAAAAAAGCTGAGTAATTAAAAAACAAGGTAACAGCAAGTGGGAGGGACACACCCCCGCCAATACCACATAGGAGGTGCCGAAAATGGCAAAGAAAGTAACAGGATATATCAAATTACAGATTCCGGCTGGTAAAGCAACTCCAGCACCACCTGTAGGTCCGGCTCTTGGACAGCACGGTGTAAACATCGTACAGTTTACTAAGGAGTTCAACGCAAGAACAGCTGATCAGGGAGATCTTATCATCCCGGTTGTCATCACTGTTTACGCTGACAGAAGTTTCAGCTTCATAACCAAGACTCCGCCGGCAGCAGTTCTTCTTAAGAAGCTGCAAACATCAAATCTGGTTCCGGTACACCGAACAAGACTAAAGTAGCTAAAGTTACTAAGGCACAGGTTCAGGAGATCGCTGAGCTGAAGATGAAAGACCTCAATGCAGCATCCATCGAGCTGCTATGAGCATGATCGCCGGTACAGCAAGAAGTATGGGAATCGAAGTCGTAGACTAATAAATACCGAAGATTAAGTTCGGGGTTCCCGTAGAAAAAGTGAAATTTTCAAGTGGGAGGGCTTTTCCCCGCAAATACCACAGGAGGTTATAGAAATGAAACGAGGAAAGAAATATGTGGAAGCTGCGAAAGCAGTAGACCGCGCAACATTATATGATGCACCAGAGGCTATCAGCCTTGTTAAAAAAAGCAGCTGTAGCTAAGTTCGACGAGACCATCGAAGTTCACATCCGTACAGGCTGCGATGGACGTCACGCAGATCAGCAGATCCGTGGAGCAGTTGTTCTGCCACACGGAACAGGTAAAAAAAGTTCGTGTACTTGTATTTGCTAAAGATGCTAAGGCAGAAGAGGCAAAGGCAGCAGGAGCAGACTTCGTAGGAGCTGAGGACCTCATTCCGAAGATCCAGAACGAGGGATGGCTTGACTTTGACGTTGTAGTTGCAACACCGGATATGATGGGCGTTGTAGGTCGTCTTGGTCGTGTACTTGGACCGAAAGGTTAATGCCAAACCCGAAAGCTGGTACTGTAACAATGGACGTAACAAAAGCTGTTAACGACATTAAAGCAGGTAAGATCGAGTATCGTCTTGACAAATCCAACATCATCCATGTTCCGATCGGAAAGGCTTCCTTTACCGAGGAGCAGTTAAGCGACAACTTCCAGACGCTTATGGGAGCTATCACAAAGGCTAGACCTAGCACACTGAAAGGTCAGTATCTGAAGAGCGTTACAATCGCTCCGACAATGGGACCTGGTGTTAAGCTTAACCCGGTTAAATTAGCTCAGTAATAAATTTTAAATGCCCTGTACAGAGGAGACTTTGTACAGGGTATTTTTTGTATAGGTATCTTGATTTTTTCTTCAATGCTTTTATAATAAATAAGGCTCAAGCAGATTTGGAAAATTATTAGAGATTTTTCATATTAAAGTTTACAGATGAAATTCTGAATTGTGTTAAGATAAAAATGACGGGGAAAACAGGGCAGATAATGTTTTCACGGGGATATTGTGGATGAGTTGATCTGAATGGGGAGTATTAAAGTTGAAAATCAAAAAAAGCGTAAAGCGAAGAAAATAAAAAAAGAAGTAAACAAAGTAAAAAATGGCACTCTGCCTTCTGGTGGAGGCGATTGTGATCCTGACACTTGTAGTGATCATAGGCTGGAATAAAGGTGTAGGAGACTGGATGGAGTCGTTGCAGAGACCTGTTGTCCGTAAGCTTGAAATGAGCGGTATCAACAGCCCGTATGCAGTTCTGATGCAGGTAAAAGGTGGAAAGATCATCGGAAATATGAAGGGCGATGAGAAAATCTATCCAGCTTCCATGACGAAGATCATGACTGTGATCGTGGCCATTGAGAACCTGGATGATCTGGATGAGGAGATCACCCTGACTCAGGAGATGTTTGCCGGACTTTACGAGCAGGATGCCACACAGGCCGGTTTTCAGCCCGGTGAGACCGTGCGAGCCATTGATCTTCTTTATGGTGCCATGCTGCCATCTGGCGCGGAGTGCTGTATCGCACTGGCGGATACCGTAGGCGGTTCCAGGGATGGATTTGTGGAAATGATGAATAAAAAAAGCGCAGAAGCTTGGAATGAATGGAACGCATTTCTGTGATACTACCGGACTGCATGATCCGGATCATTACAGTACGGTGAGGGATATTGCAGTGCTGCTCAGATATGCACTTCGGAACGATACGTTCAGAGAGATCATTGAGAGTCCGCGGCATTCTACCGGAGTTACCAACATCCACCCCAGTGGAATTACATATTACAGTACCATGTTCAAGAACCTTTCGGATACTTCTGTTACTGGGGGCAAGATCCTGGGAGGCAAGACGGGATATACCAGTGAGGCGGGCCTGTGCCTGGCCAGCTTTGCGGAAATTTTATGACCGGGAATATATTTCTGGTAACTGCCGGCGCTGCGGGGAATACGGGAAGCCCGCTGCATGTGCAGGATGCGGTAACGATCTATAACCGGCTTGGAAAGGCTATTGAAGCACAGATGACAGAGAGTGATGGATCGGAGTCCTGAAGACAGATAAGGGATATATTTATTCCGGGTAAACTTTTTTTGTGCCATGTTGTAAAATATTGACACGATTGGTATGAAAACGTATAAATCATAACATAAGTATTGCGACAGAGAAAACGGGTTCTGTGTATAATACACAGGGATCATTTTTTTGATATTCAAAAAATGGGAAAAAGTTGCAGGAGAAGGAAGGAAATATCTATGAAAAAGAAAGTGGTTTCATTACTGATCGCAGGTCTTATGATGCTGGAACCATGCACGATGGCAGATGCGGCAGATCTTTCTGACACGGAAGTGATCGAGCAGAGCGTGGAAAGCGCAGGGGATTCTGTGGAGACAGAAGCAATGGGGGAGACTCCAGAGGAGACAGGAGATATTGCAGAATCCGGGGCACAGGATACAGAGTTCCGAAGAGGGATCCGTCGATGAAGAAGAACTTTCTCTTGATGAAGGTGCGGAAGCAGTGCAGGATGTAAACGAAGAAGAGGGATTTGGAGATGGAGAAGAAGCAGATTTTTCTGATAATGCGGAAGCAGCTACAGATGTTGGCGCTTCAATCCAGAAATCAGGGCGTCTGTCAAATACGGTCACATGGGATTTTTATGACAATGGAGAGCTTGTGATCAATGGCACAGGAGCTGTTCCGGATATGCCGGATGGGCTTTTTACGCAGCCGTGGGCAGCATTCGACATTACCAGGGTAAAAGTCAGTGATGGAATCTCCACATTGGGTGCAAATACGTTTGCGAGTATGTTGTATCTGGAAGAAGTGGAACTAGGAAAAAAATGTCAAAAAGATCGGAACAGAGGCATTTTACAATGACACCGTACTGAAAAAGATCAATTTTCCAGATGGCCTTACATCTGTAGGTGATGGAGCTTTCTGGTTCTGTGGAGGTCTGGAAGGAGAACTGAAACTTCCCAAAAGTATTACCAGCATAGGAAAAAAGGCTTTTAACGGCTGTGACAGCCTGAAAAGTATCGTATTGCCGGAGAGCCTGAGAGAAATTCCGGCAGGCGCATTTCAGTATGATTACAATGTTAAAAGAATATTCATTCCTGCAAGTATCACAAAAATCGACAAGACTGCGTTTGAAGGCTGTGATCCATCAGTGATCCAGTATACAGGAACACAAGGCACAGTGGAAAAAGCTACAGCTTGATACAGTTTTTAATCCGGATTTATGAATATTGAGTATAATTTTGCATCAGATAAAGTAGATGAACATATCTGGAGCCAGGAAAGAGAATGGGACGGAGAAGATCCTTACGACTGCACGGTTGCAAGAACTAAAAGCTATCACTGCATCGTTTGCGGCGCAATCGACGAAAGAAGTACGGTTACCGTGCAGGTAAGGAACATACCTGGAGTGCAGAGAAGATCTATGATGAAAAAAATGATACGGATTTTTATGACTGTACAAAGGGTGGAACCAAGAGTTATCATTGCAAAGAATGCGGTGCGATTGATAAAGATTCCACAGAACCGATCCTGCCGAGAAGTGCACATTCTTACGGACCGTGGGAAGTGACGCAGGAAGCTACCATAAGCCAGCCGGAAAAAAAGATGCGTACATGTAAAGTATGCTATCACACAAGTAGGGTAACCGGAAATAAGCTTACCCCAACCATAAAAGTTTCCAGAACAGCAGTAACTCTGAATCCACAGCAGAAGCTGACATCCCTTTATGTGACTTATAAAAAAGGTGATTCCGTGGTTTCCTGGAAATCCAGCAATACGAAGGTTGCCACAGTTACAAAACAGTCAAACGGAAAGTGTGTGGTTGTTGCTGGCAAAACTCCAGGCAGGGCAACTCTGACCGTTACACTCAAGAGTAACAAAAAAGCATATGTGACGGTAACTGTTCGTTCTGTTAAAACGACAAAGATCACAGGGGTAAAATCTTCCCTTGTCCTTCGGGTGAAGAAAACTGCCACATTGAAACCGGTTCTTACACCGAGAACCAGTACGGAGAAGATTACTTATAAATCAAGTAATACAAAAGTTGCGACTGTTACTTCTGCTGGTAAGATCATAGCGAAGAAGAAAGGTACGGCTTATATTTATGTGAAGTCCGGAAGTAAGACTGTGAAATGTAAGGTTGTAGTGAAATGATTTTTGGCTTTTGTGAAAAGTGGGGGGGAAACG
>ENA-OQCD01000175-OQCD01000175.1-human-gut-metagenome-genome-assembly--contig:-NODE-175-length-17240-cov-7.096359_pt1 | contig 17240 bp, 17 predicted proteins | sample MGYA00242755_ERZ504571 | MGnify/ENA primary metagenome ERZ504571 (study PRJEB26092, sample SAMD00036274) | human gut metagenome | host: Homo sapiens | study: EMG produced TPA metagenomics assembly of...
CAAAGGCAACACCGCACAATTCCCGCCTTGCGGCTTAAGCACCGCTCCGGCAGCTGCGGCACGGCATCTGCGTTGCCAAAATGCTCGATAAGACATCCAGTATTATCTGCGCTTTTGGCTTGGCATCTGCCGCACCTCGCTCGCCGTATCGGCACTTAGAATTATGCGGTATTGCCTAAAACAATCGATGGTGCAGCTGAAAAGTCGAAAATATCGTTTATTTCTACAAACGCAGCGGGATTTTGCGTTAAAAGTCCTTGGAATCCACAAAAGATTCCTGCGGCTCTTTGCCTTACATCCTGCTTGTGTTTGCGAAATATCCGTCATTTTCTTTGTTTTCAGATACACCTTAAGAAACCGCACCAGGTGTGGACTGTGCGGGGCCGCAGTGTGGTGTTGAGAAAGGGGAGCAGCAGATGACCCGGATTGCGATTGTGGAGGACGAGGCGGCGGTGCGGGAACAGCTGGCGGGGTATGTGCAGCGGTACACCCGGCAGTACGGCACGCGTTTGAGGTAACGGAGTTTGCGGATGGGATGGAAATTTTGGAGGATTACCGCCCGCAGTTTGACATCATCTTTCTGGATGTGGAGATGAAGCACCTGGACGGCATGGAGACCGCCCGCCGCATTCGGGAGCGGGACGGCGGGGTGCTGATCGTGTTCATTACCAACATGGCGCAGTATGCCATCCGCGGATATGCTGTTGGGGCGCTGGATTATGTATGGAAAGCATCAGCAAGATTCAGGGAACCGATACAGATGGCCCTGCACAGGTTGGCAGCTGGGGCCGCCCGGCAGGCAAGACCATTGGCTTCCCGAACTCTGCAACCATTGCCCAGATCTGGAACACCCCTCTTGTTGTTGAAATTGGCCACTCCCACGGCAAACAGGCATTGCAGAACGGTTATTCCGGCCTGTATGCACCTGCTGCCAACATGCACCGCAGCCCGTTCAATGGCCGTAACTACGAATATTACTCTGAGGACAGCTTCCTTTCCGGTGAAATGTGCGGCAGCGCTGTGCAGGGCATTGAGGAAATGGGCGTATATGTTTACATCAAGCACTTTATCTGCAACGATGGCGAAGCTGGTATTTACCGTGATGCCGTTTACACTTGGATGACCGAACAGGCCCTGCGTGAAATTTACCTGCGCCCGTTCCAGATGCTTATTGAGGATTACGATGCAACCGGCCTGATGAGCAGCTACAACCGTATTGGTGCAGTTTGGGCAGGCGGCAGCGAAGCTTTGCTGACCGGCGTTCTGCGTGATGAATGGGGCTTTAATGGCGCTGTTATCACCGACTATGCAGACCACCACAGCTACATGAACGGCGACCAGGCCCTGCGTGCAGGCGGCAGCCTGTGGATGGCTGGCTTCGGCAGCGGTGAGATGGCCTTTGAGACTTCCTCCAACAGCTACATGCAGGCACTGCGCCGTGCAACCAAAGAAGCACTTTACATGTACCTGCATGTCCGTGTGACCAACCGCGACTATGCCGAAAGCATCGGCGATACTACCGCTATGCGTCATGCTTTCACAATCTCTGTGTTTGCTGGCGCCATCTCGTTGTACTGATTGATATTGTAGTAATCGTTTTGTTTGTCCTGGCTGTGCGTGGTGTTGTGATTGATGTCAAACTCCGCAAGGCAGCAAAAGCGGCAAAAGAGAACTCTTGAGCTTAAAAAGGAGCGTGTGACCTAATTGAAACACGCAGATGTGATTGCAAAACTGAATTTAGAGCAAAAATGTGCCCTCCTTTCCGGTGATACCGTCTTTACCACCCGTGCGTATCAAAAGGCAGGCGTACCTGCCATCACTCTGTCGGATGGCCCCAACGGCGTGCGCAAGCAAGCCGGGGCGGCGGACCACCTGGGGCTGAACCCCAGCGTTCCGGCCACCTGCTTTCCCACTGCCGCCACTGTGGCGTGCAGCTGGGACCCCGCCCTGGGCGAGCAGATCGGCCGGGCCATGGGCGAAGAAGCCGCCGCGCAGGAAGTTGCCGTGCTGCTGGGGCCAGGCCTGAACACCAAGCGCAGCCCCTTGTGCGGACGCAATTTTGAGTATTTTTCTGAAGATCCGTATCTTTCCGGCAAAATGGCCGCGAGCTATGTGCGGGGCATCCAGTCCAACGGTATTTCGGCCTGCCCCAAGCACTTTGCCGTCAACAGCCAGGAACTGCGCCGCATGGCGTCGGATTCCGTGGTGGATGAACGCACGCTGCGGGAACTGTACCTGACCGGGTTTGAGATCGTGGTCAAGGAAGCAAAGCCCAAGACCATCATGAGCAGCTATAACCTCATCAACGGAACTTACGCCAACGAGAACCGCCACCTGTTAATGGACATCCTGCGCGGGGAGTGGGGCTTTGACGGCGCTGTGGTAACGGACTGGGGCGGCAGCAATGACCATGCCCTGGGCGTGCAGAACGGCTCCACGCTGGAAATGCCCGCCCCCGGCGGGGACGCGGTGCGCGAGCTGATGCAGGCTGTGCAGAGCGGCAAAATTACCGAAGCGGATGTGGACGCCCGGCTGGACGAGCTGCTGACGCTGGTGTTTGATACCCATGCCGCCGTGCAGTCCCACAGCCGCACCTTTGATGCGGACGCTCACCACGCCCTGGCCCGCCGCGCCGCAGCCGAAAGCATTGTGCTGCTGAAAAACGAGAACGACCTGCTGCCGCTGGCCGAGGGCGCAAAAGTTGCCGTGATCGGCGACTTTGCCCAGACACCGCGGTACCAGGCGCTGGCTCCAGCGCGGTCAACTCCATCAAGGTGGATACCTTTTTGGACTGCCTGAAAGAGAGCGGCCTGGCCAGCGTGGGCTTTGCCCCCGGCTTTGACCGCCAGGGCAAACCGGATGCCGCCAAACAGGCCGAGGCTGTAGCCCTGGCCCAAAAGGCCGAAGTGGTGCTGCTCTGCCTGGGGCTGGATGAAATCAAGGAAAGTGAGGGTCTGGACCGCGGCGATATGCGCCTTGCGGACAACCAGATCGAACTGCTAAAGGCCGTGCAGCAGGCCAACCCCAACACCCTTGTGGTGCTCAGCGCAGGGGCTTCGCTGGAAACCCCGTGGCTCAAACACTGCCGTACCCTGGTGTATGGTGCGCTGGGCGGCCAGGCGGGGGCGGGCGCCATGCTGGATGTGCTGACCGGCAAAGTGAACCCCAGCGGCAAGCTGGCCGAAACCTGGGTCAACGCCTATGCGGATACCCCCGCCAAGGATAACTTTGCCGGGCCGGGCCGCATGGTGCAGTACCGCGAGGGGCTGTATGTCGGCTACCGCTATTACCAGACCGCCGGTGTGCCGGTGGCATTCCCCTTTGGCTATGGGTTAAGCTACACCAGCTTTGCCTACAGCAATTTGCAGGCCGCGTCCAATGGCGTGACCCTGACCGTAACCAACACCGGCAAGCGCGCCGGAGCAGAGATCGTGCAGCTGTATGTGGCAAAACCCGGGGCAGAAGTGTTCCGCCCCGCACAGGAGCTGAAAGGCTTTGCCAAGGTGCAGCTGCAGCCCGGCGAAAGCAAGACCGTGACCATCCCGCTGGACGACAAGGCATTCCGCTACTGGAACACCAAGACCGACAGCTGGGAAGTGGAAGGCGGCAGCTATGAGCTGCGGGTCGGCGCGTCCAGTGCGGACATCCGCCTGACCGCCGTGGTGGAAGTGGCCGGTACCGGCGCACCCAACCCCTATGCGGGCAAGCATCTGCCGCACTATACCAGCGGCAAGGTGCAGAGCGTGCCGGATGACGAATGGGCCACCCTGCTGGGCCGCCCGGTGCAGCAGGGAAAAGTTAAAATTGACCGCAACATGACCCTGGGCGAGCTGGACCACAGCCGCAGCCCGCTGGGCTGGCTGATCTGGCTGGTGCTTACCGCACTGCTGAACGCTAGCTACAAGCGCGGCAAGCCGGACCTGAATGTGTTGTTCCAGTACAACATGCCGCTGCGTGCCCTGGCCAAAATGACCAGCGGTGCCATCAGCATGGGCATGGTGGATGGCATTGTGATGGAATTACAGGGATTCTGGATCATCGGCCTTGTGCGGGTGATCGTAGAAGCCGTGAAAAACCTGGTGCTGAACGCACAGCTGGAACAGCGCCTGCGCAACAGCTGAGGAAAGAGAGGGGCTATTTATGCAGCTATGGAATAATTTTGCGGCAAACACCCCGCCGCAGCCAAGTGGGTGCGCGAAGGCGGACTGTTTGTGATCGTATCCAACCTGGTTACGGTGTTCAAATACCTGCTGCTGCAATTTTTGCCGGCGGCGTTCAGCAGCCTGCCGGTGGTGGATTTTGGCTGGCCGGGCATTCCGGTCACGCTGTTTGGCGAAACCTTCCAGTGGAACATCCTGGGGTATGATTCCGCCCATGGCGGTCTGCCTTACTTTTGCGCCTACATGGTTGCCATGGTGGTGGGAGAATGCATAAACTTTCCCATCCAGCGCAACTTTGTGTTCCGCAGCAAGGGCAACCTGGCCAAGCAGATCGCTGGTATGTGGTGGCGTTCTGTTTGATCACCTGCATCGTCAACTCCATCAACTGCGTGTGGGTGGCGGTTGCGGGCCTGCTGGTGCCGGATTTCATCTACAACATTGGCACCACCGTGCTCAATGGCGGCATTTCTATGGTGATCTTCTTCTTTGTGAACAAGATCATCTTCCCAGAGGGTGCACAGGCAAAATAAAGCCCGGCAGGATCACGGGTGCTTTTCCCGGTACCCGAACAGGGCGGCGGCACGGTACAGGAAAAAGTCCTTTGGATGGTATAAAAATGTGATTGCCAGCAACGGCGAAGATCTGAACGGATAAAGAAGAATGCTGCCTTTCCCTGATGTGGAGAAAGACAGCATTTTTTATTGCGTTTTTCGGAAAGAGGTGAGCAGCGGCCCCTACAAATGGGTAACGGCTGGCCATAAAATGGCGCTATTACATGGTGTGCTTTGTGAGAAAGCGCTGTAGTGTGATGATATAAAACGGATGGGTGCATGGTGTGCGCCCCTACGGAATTACAACAAAACGCCCCCGCCCCGTGCGGTAAATGAACTGCATAGGGCGGGGGCACCGTTATTTTACAAAGAAAACGCGCAGAGCGGAGATTTTTAGGCAATACCGCACAATTCTAAGTGCCGCAGCCGCCGGAGCGGTGCTTAAGCCGTCAGGCGGGAATTGTGCGGTGTTGCCTTTACTGTTCCACGGCACCGGTGGGCAGCTGGGGAACAGCGGTCAGGATGCGCATGAACTCTTCGCCGGTGATGGTTTCTTTCTCGTACAGGTACTTGGCAATCTCGTCCAGCTTGCCGCGGTTTTCAATCAGCATCTGTTTGGCTTTTTCATGCTGCTGCTTGACGACTTCCACGACCTTATCGTCCACTGTGGCGGCTGTGCGCTCACTGCAGGCCAGGCTGGCATCGCCGCCCAGGTAGGCGTTGTTCACGGTTTCCAGGGCAACCATGTCAAAGTCGTCGGTCATGCCGTAGCGGGTAATCATGGCGCGGGCCATCTTGGTGGCCTGCTCGATATCGTTGGATGCGCCGGTGGTGATGGAGTTGAACACCACTTCTTCGGCGGCACGGCCACCGGTCATGGTGGCAATTTTGGCCAGGATCTCTTCCTTGGTCATCAGGGTGTGGTCGCCGTCCTCTACCTGCATGGTGAAACCCAGCGCGCCGGAAGTGCGCGGCACAATGGTGATTTTCTGCACGGGGGCGGAATGGCTCTGCAGGGCGGCAACCATGGCATGGCCGACTTCGTGGTAGGCCACGATGCACTTTTCTTTGTCGCTCAGGATCTTATTCTTTTTCTGGGCACCGGCCAGGATGGTATCCACGGCTTCCTGCAGGTCGTACTGGGTAACGGCCATGCGGTGGTGGCGCACAGCGCCCAGGGCGGCTTCGTTGATGATATTGGCCAGCTCGGCACCGGAAGCACCAGGAGTCATGCGGGCAACCACGGCAAAGTCACAGTCGGGGCCGATTTTGACCTTTTGAGCGTGCAGGCGCAGGATGCTTTCGCGGCCTTTCAGGTCGGGCAGCTCCACGGGCACACGACGGTCAAAACGGCCGGGGCGGGTCAAAGCGGGGTCAAGGGATTCAGGACGGTTGGTGGCGGCCAGAATGATAACACCCTTGGCGGCGTCAAACCCGTCCATTTCGGTCAGCAGCTGGTTCAGGGTCTGCTCGCGTTCATCGTTGCCGCCCATACCGGAAGCACCGTCACGCTTTTTGCCGATGGTATCGATCTCATCAATAAAGATAATGCAGGGGGCTTTTTCGTTGGCCTGTTTGAAGAGGTCACGCACCTTGGAAGCGCCCATGCCGACGAACATCTCGACAAATTCAGAACCCGCAATGGAGAAGAAGGGAACACCGGCTTCGCCGGCAACAGCGCGGGCCAGCAGGGTTTTACCGGTGCCCGGAGGGCCGACAAGCAGAACGCCCTTGGGCATTTTGGCACCGATATCCTCGTAACGCTTGGGGTTATGCAGGAAGTCAACGATTTCCTGCAGGCTCTCTTTGGCTTCGTCCTCACCGGCAACATCGGCAAATTTGATGGACTTGCCATCCTCAACGACATACTGTTTGGCACCGGATTTGCCGCCGCCAAAAATCATGCTGTTGGCGCCGCCGGTCATTTCACCGACCCGCTTGCGCATCATGCGGTTGAACCAGACGATCAGGATGATCATGGGCAGCAGCGAGATGACCCAGCCCAGCAGGGTATCCACCCAGGTGGTCTGGTTGTACACCTTGCCAAAGGAAACGCCGGCGCTTTCCAACCGGTTGACCAGCTGCAGGTCCTGCGCAATGGAGTTGGTGCAGTAGGTGGTATCGTTTTTGTCCACAAAATAGATCTGCTGATCCTGAATTTCAACGGTGCTCAGTTCGCCGCCTTCGAGCATGTTCAGGAAGGTGCCGTAATCGACCTGTTTGACCTGGCCTTTCATCATGGCGGGAAAGGCCCAGAAATTGAGCAGCAGCAACACCACAAGGATCACGCATATACAATGCCGGTCGTCTTTTTGGGGTCGCGCGGCTGTTGGGTTTCGTGCATAACAATTCCTCCAGTTGGGGGCGGTAATAGGGGCCCCCGATAGATTCTATCATGAAGAATAAAAATGAACTGCGGATGAACAAGGCATGAAATAGCTGGAAATTCCGGTAAACTTTGCGTGAACAAGGGCAGTTTGTGGGCAAAAACAGGAATGCAGACCGCGTAACGACAGGGAAAAGTGAAGGCAACACCGCACAATTCCCGCCTTACGGCTTAAGCACCGCTCCGGCGGCTGCGGCACGGCATCTGCGTTGCCAAAATACTCGATAATGTCGGGTTGCGGTACCCGCATCGTGCTTCGGGGGCAAAAGCCCCTCGCACTCTGCGACCGCTGCCCCTGCTTCGGTTCGCTGTTTCCGCCACTGGCGGCGCTCACCTTTGCAGCATCCAGTATTATCTGCGCTTTTGGCTTAGCAGCTGCCGCACCTCGCTCGCCGTATCGGCACTTAGAATTATGCGGTATTGCCTGAAAAGAATCTGAACGGTTTTCCACAAACGGATGGGCTTCTTGTGGAAAACAAAAACGCACGGCGGGGAGATAGGATGTTGATGACAGGATACCATGGTTGCAGCTCAGTATGCGGGACGATGTAGCATCACGCCCTACAAATCTTTATAACAAAAGCGGGGCGCTGCCAATCAGCAGTGCCCCGCTTAATTTTGTGTTATGCAGTTTTATCGCCCCAGGCGCACCGGCTCCGGAGGCTCCTGGCCGGGGCGCAGGTCCATCCACCAATAGGCAAGGTCCAGCCATTGGCCGAACTTGTACCCAGTGCGGGGTTCCATGCCGATTTTTTTGAAGCCGAGCGCCTTATGGAACGCGCAGCTCTCTTTGTTCTGGCCGGTCACAAGGGCAACGGCGTTGCAGTAGCCGCGCTGGCGCACGCCGTCCAGCAGGGCTTTGTACAGCCGCCCACCAACCCCCTGGCCCACACAGTCGTGGGCGCAGTAAACGGTTAGCTCCACATCCCACGCATAAGCTGTGCGGCTGTGCCAGGGGTGGGCGCAGGCAAAGCCGCACAGCTTGCCCGCTGCATTGACGGCAACCAGGAACGGCGCGCGCTGCTGCACATAGGCGATATTTTCGCGCTGGAATTCCTCGGTACACAGGTCATACTGGAAAGTGGCCGTGGAGTGGGTGACATACCAGTTGTACAGCTCCGCCACGGCGGCGGCGTCCTCCGGCGCGGCATCCCGCAGGGTGATGGTGTTTTCAGCGGTCCACTGGGCGGCAAGGGCTTCCTTTTCGGGTTTTGGCAGCTTTTTCAGGGCGGCTTCCCGCTTCAGGGCGGTACTTTTATCGGTGCAGCGCTCGGCATAGGTCAGCTTAACGGCACCTTTGGCGTGGGTATACTTGGCACCGGCCTTGCCGCCCTTGTGGGCGCGCAGGCGGCGGGCAAGGTCATTGGTCCAGCCGGAATACAGGCTGCCATCCGCGCAGCGCACCATGTAGACCCAGGCGGAAGCCAGGTCTGGCTGGCAGTCCGCCGCGGTGCTGGGGCGGGGACCAAACTGCTCTAGAGTTTCGGCGCTCACTGTGCGCTCACCGGCCTTCCGGCGGCGCGCAGGGCACGGCGGCATGCCTCAATGGCATCCTCTTTGGTTTCCGCGGTGACAAGGAAACGGCTGGGGTGGCAGAACTTGAGAGCCAGGCCGCTCTTTTCGCGCAGGATCTCCTCCGGCTGGCCGCCCCATGCGGGCGGGAACGGCACCTTGTTGCGGCGGGTCTTGTAATCGGTCACGCACTGGGCGCTGTAGCCGCCGCGCTGGCTGGGGTAGACAACAAACAGGGCATCGGTTTTGTACAGGCCGTTTTTCCAGGGCATGTAGTCCGGCAGGACCACAATGCCGTCCCTGGAGTTCTTGTAGGCGTTCTGGACGGTCTCGTCCGCGCGGTTCACGGCGTTGGCTGCGGCAATCTCGTTTTCCAGCACCTGCTTGGCAAAGGGCACGGCGCGCCAGAAGCAGGCATCGGAATCTTCGCCGGAATCCCACACGGGGTTAAAGCTGCCGATGGCATCGGCCAGGGAGTTCTGCTCGCCGGTGTTATCGTTCAAGTCCAGAGGCTGAACAAAATTTTCATCCAGCAGGCGGGCCTGGTGGGCACCCACCAGCTGGGCACCCAACACGCGCCACAGCAGGCCAAAGGCCGCATAGGGCACGCCGTTGGGGCGGCTTTCGCGCGGTTCCTGGTGGTGGTCAAACATACCGCAGCCCACATCGTACACAATGCCGTCAAAACCATCCGGCACAACAAAACCGCGGGTTACTTTGATATCCGGCCGCACAATCATCAGCAGCGCTGTGGCAAACACATCGTCTGCATGGAACTTGCCGCCGTGAGTAAAACCTTTTGCAGGAATTTTCATAGAATAGCCTCCGTCTATGGGGTAAAATGATGATTAACTAATATTATAACATGAAAGCGTAGGTTGGTAAATGCAAAATCTGTGCGGGCGGGCCGGATTTGGAACAAGTGGCAGCATTTGGCCGAAAAACGGTGATTCACAACCGGCATAAAATATGATATACTAACCTAATATGCCCTTTTGCGGGCATACCGGACATTCGGTGTGTTGACGCGGAATGTTGACCGCAACTTAATGAACAAACAAAGCGAAGGAACTGGATACCCATGCAAAACATCAAAAAAACATTAAAAAGCAAGCGCTTCTGGCTTGGCACGGTGCTGCCATTTGCGCTGGCTGTGGCAGCGGCCTTTGTGGCGCGCTACCAGTTAGAAATTTCTGACGGCGTAACTGCCAACTACATGGCGGGGCAGTGGCCGGTATACGCACCGCTCAATGCGCTGACGGCGTTCTGCCTGACGCTGGTGGTGTTTGCCCTGTGCGGCAGCTGGGGCATTGCAACCGGCGTTTCCGGCCTGATTTTTACCGTGCTGGCGCTGGTCAACTATTACACGCGGGACCTGCATGGTTCCGCCCTGATGCCGCAGGACATCCTGAACCTGGGCACCGCGGCAGAGGTGATGGGCAGTTATACCCTGCACATTACCCAGACAGTTATTACCATTGCGTTGCTGTACATCCCGGTGCTGGTGGCTGCCGTTGTGCAGGTCAAACTGGCCGGCAAGCATAAGCGCAGCTGGAAACAGCGCGGCGCCCATGCGCTGGCCTGCGCCTGCGGCATTTTTGCGGTGCTGTATCTGGGGTATTTCAGCCCCAACCCCATCAAGCCCGCCACCACTTACGGCTGGGCCTGGCAGGAAACCTATTATAAGTACGGCTACCTGGCGGGTAGCCTTGAAGCCGCCAGCCTGATGGTGGACCCCATCCTGCAGCCGGACGGCTACAGCGAGGACGCCGCCACTGAGGCCGCTGCAATGGCGCAGGACTATCAGGCCAGCCCCGAAACGGCAAACGAGCAGGACTACCCCGATGTGTTCCTGATCCTGTCCGAAAGCTTTTATGACTTTGACCTGGTAACAGACCTGCAGGCCGACCAGGAGATCATGCAGGTGACCAAAAACCTGCCCAACTCCATTTACGGCCACACCATCAGCCCGCATGTGGGCGGCGGCACCAACTCCAGCGAGTACGAGATGCTTTCCTCCAACTCGCTGATGCTGATGCCCTCCATCACACCGTTCAACTGGTTGAACCTGCACAAGGCAAACAGCCTGGTCAGCAACCTGAAAGATCTGGGGTATGCCACGCTGGCAGCCCACCCCTATACCAACTCCAACTACCGCCGCGATTCCGCCTGGCTGACGCTGGGCTTTGACGAGACCCACTTCCAGGATGATTTTCCGACCAAGGAAACCTATGGCAGCCGCCCCTACCAGACCGACAGCGCCACCTACCGCGACCTGGAAGGTTTGTATGAAGCAATGCCGGAGGACCAGCCGCGGTTTGTGTTCCTGGTTTCCATCCAGAGCCACGGCGATTACGATATGAACCCTCCGGAGGAGGATATCGTGCATGCCGCAACCGATTACGGCGAGTATGATTCCATCATGGATGAATACCTGAGCAACATCTATATGACCGACCGTGCCTTTGGCGAACTGACCGAATACCTGACCGAGCAGTACGAAAAGACCGGCCGCAAGGTGATTGTTGCCATGGCAGGCGACCACGCCCCCAGCTTTGTGGATCATGTGGCCGACCATACCTTTACCGATGAGAACAATTTGCAGATTTTGGAGCGCAGCACGCCCTACCTGATCTGGGCAAACTACCCGCTGGAAAACGCAGGCCAGACCAGCGCCACCGACGAGTACAACCGCATGGATATGTGCATGCTGGCTCCCACCCTGGTGGAAAATGCCGGGCTGCCGCTGACCCCGTATTACCAGTACCTGCTGGCACTCAAGCAGGTGGCCCCGGTGGTGACAGCCGCCAATGACTATATGGACGCGGACGGCGTGACCCACACCTACGGCGAGAATGCAGAGCTGGATGCCTGGGTGCATGGGTACTTCTATTTGGAGTATAACAACATCGGTGCCAAAGCAACCAGTCAGCAGAATTTGTTCCAGGTGGAAAAGTAAGAAGCTGATAAGCAGACATCAGCCAGGATTCCTCTGATTTAGGGCAACACCGCACAATTCCCGCCTTGCGGCTTAAGCACCGCTCCGGCGGCTGCGGCACGGCATCTGCGTTGCCAAAATGCTCGATAAGACATCCAGTATTATCTGCGCTTTTTTGGCTTAGCATCTGCCGCACCTCGCTCGCCGTATCGGCACTTAGAATTATGCGGTATTGCCTTAGAAACAAAAATGGCAAGAAAAAAATCTCCCCGCTGCAATGTGCTGATGCACAAAATGCAGCGGGGAGATTTTCGATTTCAGATACACTCCGGGCCGTTACACGGCGGCGGGCGCTTTCAGCACAAAGGTCTGTACGCCCCAGATCACCAGAACAACAATGCCGAGCGCGATGCGGTAAACGCCGAACGCGGTGAAGGTGTGGCGCTTGACGTAATCCATCAGGAAGCGGATGGCGATGATGGAAACGATAAAGGCAACCGCACAGCCAACGATCAGCACAACGGTCTGATCCAGCGTGAAGCTGTTGCCCTTGCCAAAGAACTTGACCAGCTTGAGCAAACTGGCACCGGCCATGACCGGGATGGCAAGGAAGAAGGTGAACTGGCTGGCAGCCGGGCGGGACATGCCGCACAGCATGCCGCCCAGAATGGTGGAGCCGCTGCGGGAGGTGCCGGGAATCAGGGAGAGCACCTGCCAGCAGCCAACCTTGACGCCTGCGGGTAAGTAATGCGGGAAAGCTTGGTGGTGGTGGCACCCGCGGGCGGCGCTCGATCAGGATAAAGGCAACGCCGTACACAATCAGCATCAGGGCAACCACCACGCTGTTATACAGGTGGGCGTCCATCCAGTCGTCCAGCAGAATGCCCAGCACGGCGGCGGGCACGCAGGCTGCAATAATTTTGAACCAAAGCCGGACCACGGGCCAGCGCAGGTGGGCGGCAAAGCCGGTATCGCGGCCATTATCCTTGCAGAACGGCCACAGCTTGTGGAAATACAGCACCACAACAGCCAGAATAGCACCCAGCTGGATGACAACGCGGAACATTTCCATAAAATCTTCCGTATAGCCAAACTTCAGCACCTGCTCGGCAAGGATCATATGCCCGGTGCTGGAAATCGGCAGCCATTCGGTGATGCCTTCAATCACACCGTAAATGACGGATTTCAGAATTGAAAGAAACAGGTCCATCTTTTTTCCTCCCCTTAGCGGGATCACTCCCGGCCAGCAATACAAATATATAGTAGCACACTTTACGTGATATTGCACCCTGCCGCTGTATAATTTACACTTTTGCTCCAAAACAACAGGCAAAAGCGGTTGCCGTTTTGGCAAAATGCTCCTATAATAGAAGTGTGGCTTTTGCCGTATCAGTGGGAAAAGTTAGAATGTGTATAGAGAATAGAGGATATTACAAAATGTATAAAACTGTAGTGTTTGACCTGGATGGTACGCTGCTGAACACCCTGACTGACCTGGCGGATGCCGGCAACCGGCTGTGCCGGAAATATGGCTGGCCCACCCATGAGCGCCAGGCGTACCGCTATTTTGTGGGCAACGGTATCCCGAAACTGGTGGAGCGCCTGGCCCCGGCAGACCAGCGCACCCCGGCGGTGCTGGAAGCGGCCCTGGCGGATTTTAAGCAGGATTATGGCCAGCACCTGCGGGACACCACCGCACCGTACCCCGGCATCCCCGAAATGCTGGCAAAGCTGAAAGCGAACGGCGTGCAGCTGGCGGTGTTTTCCAACAAGGCGGATGCGCTGGCAAAAGAGGTTGTCAAGGATTATTTCGGCACGCAGTATTTTACCATCGTGCGCGGCCAGATGACCGGCGTGGCCCCCAAGCCCGCCGCCGAGGGCACGAACGCCCTGCTGCAGGCCCTGCATGCTGACCCGGCCAGCACCCTGTATGTGGGGGACAGCAACGTGGATGTGGAAACCGCCCACAGTGCGAACCTGCCCTGCTGCGGGGCGGTGTGGGGATTCCGCACGCGGGAGGAACTGAATGCGGCCGGGGCGGAATACCTGGCAGAAAACAGCGATGAACTGTATGACGTTATCATGAAATAACTGCAAAATTACGGTGGGAGGAACTGTAAAATGATTGCGCAGCGCTATAAAGATATGCTTAGCGGCAAGTCCGTTATTCGCCAAATCTCCGAGTGGAGCACGGCTCGCGGGACTGAGATCGGCTATGAAAATGTGTTTGATTATTCGCTGGGCAACCCTTCGGTGCCCTGCCCGGAGCACTTTACCAAAACCTGCATCGATCTGCTGCAGACCAAGGAGCCGGTGACGCTGCATGGCTACAGCCCCACGCTGACCATCCCCGCCGTGCGCAAGGCGGTGGCCGAAAGCCTGAACCGCCGCTTTGGCATGGACTACGGTATGGAGCATATCTTTATGGCAACGGGTGCTGCCGGTGCGCTGGCCCACGCCATGCGCTGCGTGGCGGTGCCGGGGCAGGATATTATCACCTTTGCGCCGTTCTTCCCGGAATACAAGCCATATGTGGAGGGCGCGGGCCTGAATCTGAGGTCGTTCCGCCCCGCACGAAGGATTTCCAGATTGACTTTGACGCATTTGACGCGATGCTGGATGAGAACACCGCCGCCGTGCTGATCAACACCCCCAACAATCCCTCCGGCGCAGCTACAGCGCCGAGACGCTGACCGGCCTGGCCGACCGCCTGCGCGCCGCCAGCGCCAAGTATGGGCACCGAATCTTTTTGATCTCGGATGAGCCGTACCGCGAAATCATGTTCGGCGGGCAGCCCATCCAGTACGCCGCCAAGTTCTATGATGATACGTTGACCTGCTATTCGTTCAGCAAGAGCCTGAGCCTGCCGGGCGAGCGCATCGGCTATGTGGCTGCGAACCCGCGCTGCGAGGACGCCGAGTATATTGTGCCCATGTGCGGCCAGATCAGCCGCGGAACCGGCCACAACTGCCCGGCATCACTGATCCAGCTGGCCGTGGCCGAATGCCTGGACGAAACCAGCGACTTGGGCGTGTACGAAACCAACATGGAGCTGATTTACGCCGAGCTGAAAAAGCTGGGCTTTACCGTGGTCAAACCCTCCGGCACCTTCTATATCTTCCCCAAAGCGCTGGAGGAGGACGCCAATGCGTTCTGCAAAAAGGCCATGAAGTATGACTTGGCGTTGGTTCCCGGCGACAGCTTTGGCTGCCCCGGCTACTTCCGCATGGCGTACTGCATTGATACCGAGAAGGTCCGCCGCAGCTTTGCCGCACTGGAAAAATTTGTGGCGGAAGAATACGGGAAATGAATTCCGTTCGGGCCGCGCCCGCCCGCAGTGGGAAGCAAAGCCCGAAACATACGATTTTGACACCATAAACGGGAGGTCTGCACAATGCCGCAACAAAAACGTCCGGCGCAGGGACCCAAGCGCCGCCCTGCACCCGCTGCCAGGAGCAGCAATATGCAGCGCCGCCGCGCTGTTTCACGCAAACAGAACCGCCGCGTGCATGCCCTGATCACCTTGATTTTCTGCATTGCCGTGTTTATTTTGGTGTGCGCAGGCTGCTTTTTGCTGGTAAAAACCGATGGCACCATTACCAACAAGCCCAACCAGAGCCAGGGGGATTCCAGCTCCGCCGCGCCCGACGGTGCAGACAGCACCACGGATGGCGACAGCCAGCAGGAACAGCCCACCATGACCGAGGAAGAACAGCGCATTGCCGATGCCACCTCAACGCGTCCGCAAACTGCACCAAGGATGCCCCGCAGGTGGTGGACCCGGCGCTTTGGGATGAGCGCGGCAAAGCCTTGATGGAACAGCTGGCTGCCGATGAATTTTACCAGAGCGAGGGGCTGAAATACAGTGCCAAAGATGGCTGCCCCTATATGATCGCGGTCAACCGCGCGGCTTCTACCGTGACGGTACTGGCGCTGGACGATGAGGGTAACTACACCAAGCCGTATATGGCCATGGTGTGCTCCGGCGGCGCGGATACCCCGCTGGGATTCTTTGCAACGCCGGTCAATTATGACTGGCGGCTGCTGGCCGGGCCGAGCTATGGCCAGTACGCTACCCGCATCTGGGATTCCTATCTGTTCCACACTGTGCCGTATTACAGCCAGCACAAGGACGATATCGAGTACGACCAGTTCAACCAGCTGGGCACCCAGGCCAGCCTGGGCTGTATCCGGCTGCTGGTCTGTGATGTAAAGTGGATCTATGATAACTGCCCCATCGGCACCCGCGTGGTGATCTATGATAACGCCGATGACCCCGGCCCCATGGGAAAGCCCGGCACCATTTACACCGACCCGACGGACGAGAGCAAGCGCGGCTGGGACCCCACCGACCCGGATTCCGCCAACCCGTGGGATGCAGCATTCCGCAGCGGTACAGCTATCCGCAGCGAGGCAGCCTGGAACGAATGGAACGACGCCCAGAACGATGGCCGCTGGAACGGCTCCATCAATCCCACTGACCTGCAGGGCTGGAGCACCGATTCCAGCGTTGAGGGCACCCGCGGATAACACACCATAGGGGTTAGGGCAATACCGCATAATTCTAAGTGCCGATACGGCGAGCGAGGTGCGGCAGCTGCCAAGCCAAAAGCGCAGATAATACTGGATGCTGCAAAGGTGAGCGCCGCCAGTGGCGGAAACAGCGAACCGAAGCAGGGGCAGCGGTCGCAGAGTGCGAGGGGCTTTTGTCCCCGAAGCACGATGCGGGTACCGCAACCCGACATTATCGAGCATTTTGGCAACGCAGATGCCGTGCCGCAGCTGCCGGAGCGGTGCTTAAGCCGCTAGGCGGGAATTGTGCGGTGTTGCCTTAGGTTTTACCAGGTTTTCACCAAGAAGCACTTGTTCTGCCCGGCGAATTAGGATATAATAAAAGGGTTACAAACAGCTTTACCTGCCATGGAGGGCAATGAATGATGAAACTGGCAAAACGTGCAGCTGCACTTGTGCTGGCAGCGGTTCTGGCGCTCAGCCTGACCGCCTGCAGCCCCAAGGAAGTAGCAAGCAATCTGATTTTGAAAACGGCAGACCTGCTGGGCCTGCGTGAAGAAGGTTCCGATGACGATGAGGCGGACGAAATTGTGGCGCAGCCCGGCGGTGAGGTGAACTTCCCGGATGGGCTGCAGGATACCTCGGTCCACTGGAACCAACAGGTGCAGGATGGGACGCTGTATGTTGCGTTTAACAGCATCCAGAACCGCAACACCGAGTATTTTGTGGCGGGTTCCGATACCGTGCAGGTAACGGGCTATGGCACCACCGAATCCACCGGTATTCTGGAGTTCAAGGTGGCGCTGTGGGAACTTTCGGAGGATAAGGCAACCACTTCCTATGTGGCGGGCACCACGGTGTATTTCCCGACCGGCGGGGAGTGCAGCACCTATACCATCTCTGGCTTGACCCCCGGCAGGCTGTACAAGGCCAATGTCAGCTATGACTCTGGTATGTTCTACATTACCGGCGGCGTGAAAATTGAGGGCATTGGCAGCGACGACCTGGTTGCCCCGGATGCAGAATAACCAAAATGAAGCGTGCCCCGCGCAGCGGTCAACGCAGACCGACGCCGGGGCATTTTGCGGATATGACTGAAACAAAAGGAATCAAAGAATGAACTTTGATAAAAACAGCTGCGCAACACCCTGCTCGCTTCTGCTGGGGGCGGCTGATCTGGG
>ENA-OQCD01000176-OQCD01000176.1-human-gut-metagenome-genome-assembly--contig:-NODE-176-length-17211-cov-2.233376_pt1 | contig 17211 bp, 27 predicted proteins | sample MGYA00242755_ERZ504571 | MGnify/ENA primary metagenome ERZ504571 (study PRJEB26092, sample SAMD00036274) | human gut metagenome | host: Homo sapiens | study: EMG produced TPA metagenomics assembly of...
CTGTAATCAAAAAAACATAATATACCAGAAATCTGCCAGATTTCCGGTTCCCCTCCGATCCAGGTGCTCCACCTTAATTTTCCTGCAAGGCTACATAGATATTCATAAAAAAGCAGCAGTCCCCTTGCCGGCAAAATTACCAGTTTGCAGCAGAAAATACTGAAAATTCCAAGCAACAGTGCCGCCATTCCTCCCATCAGCCACAAAGCCCACAACTTGGAAGCACCAGAAGATTCAGAAAAAATCCGGCAAGGGATACTTCTCCAAAAAAATTTCAACATCACGGGCAGTGTCACCAGCTGAAGGGCCATGGAACTTACCAGTGCCTTCGTCCATTTTTTCTCCGCACCTGCAAGAGCACAGATTTTTTCCGCTGCAACACCGATCCCAAGAACACAGCCAAAGGACAGAAGAAAACCGCTGTCCAGAAGATACGCCGGGGATTCCAGAAGAATCATCATGGCTGTTACCGAAAGCGCAGTCATCATGTCATAAATCCGTCCAGTGATCCTGGCGCCCATGGCAATGAGAAACATGGTCACCGCCCGCATGGTGGAAATACTCCCTCCGGTCATGATCCCGTACTGCAGCATTACCCCCCAGTGAAAAAATCCCGGCAGCCAGATACCCAGGCCAATTTTTTTCAGAAGATTATAAAATCCCATTCCAAGAATGCTGATATGAAGCCCGCTGACTCGCAAGAAATAATGTACAATCCCCGGCCAGCTGATATCGCATCCGCATTTCCGGATCCAGATCCTGTTTGTCCCCAAGCACCATGCGCAGAAAAGTGGCGCGTCTTCTCCTGCCGATTCCGTAAGAATCTGCCTGCATTTTTCTTTTACCTTAAAAAGCTGCTGTCTGTATCCGGAATAGGATTCTGTTTTTTTCCGGACCACAGCTTTCTTCATAAAATAATAGATATGACGGCAGGCATAGTAATGCTGACTGTCAAAGCCACCGGGATTTGAGGGTTCCTCCACTCTTTTTAAGGTTCCTTTTACCAGAATTTTCATTCCCGGTTTCAGGTCTTCTTCTTTTTTCAAAATACTCTTACATTTTCAATGAAAATTTTCTTTGACTGATAAATCAGATATGTTTTTTTCAGATAAACAGACTGGAGAATTCTGTATTTTCATACTGCTCCACCTCCCCGCAGATCACAGAGCCAGGATGTGCTTCGATCCAGTCCTGTACGGTTACAGGAAGGGGATTCCCCCCAAGAAGAGGAATCCCCGCAAAATTCATAATACCTAAACCAAGCACCATGAGAAAACACAGAAAACATAATGGCCGTTTTGTCATACATGTTCTCCCGTTTATGTAGATATTTTGTTAAAATCAGTTCTGTTCTTTTTTGGCTTTTGTGCTGGCCAGCAGACTGTCATTCCATTCATAGAACTTGTAAAGCTGCATATTCTGGCCAAATGTCACTTCTTTGTTTCCCTCAATGGAAATCTCCACTTTATCCACATCCGTTGCCGCAATCAATGTGTTTACAACAGAATAAATCGGGATCTGCTCGGAAACATTTAACGCATAATCCTGAAATACAGAGTTGTAATCCACATAGCAGATTCCGTTGGCTTTTGTGAGAGAAAGTACCTCAGAATTCTCCGGAATGGTGGGATAATGATCTTTTTCCAGAGGTCCTCTTGCCAGCTGTTCCAGCACTACGGTTGCCTTTGGAAGATTCCGTCTGTAACGGACACTTCTCTGTTCTTCCACCAGTTTGTCACCGTTTTTGTTTGTAAAATACAGGGTAAAGGTATCGTAACTGTATACATCCCCGTCAGATCCGGAAAACTCTACAAACGTGTCACTGTTCATAGCTCCGACTTCTTCTCCTTTGGAATTCGTAAGAGGTTTTTTGCCCACATAAATTTCCACAGAATCAATTTCCGGAATCTGGATAAAGATTTTCACCACGCCGGTACGGACCAGAAGTTCCCTGGTGCGGGACATCTTACTGTAGGCCTCGTTAAATTCCAGACGCAGAATCCCATCCTTAATAGAATAGGAAGAAATTTTTACGTCTTCCGGAAACAGTGAAATTCCGTCTTCCCTTGTTTCACGGTTGTTCAGGCTCTCCGAAAAATCCCTGAGCATTACTTCCGCAGTTTCTTTTTCCGGTGTATATTTTTCTTCTTTCAGTTTTGTTTCTTCACTGTTGATATAGTAAAAGCTGTACTGCTGTTCTGCATTTTTCTCTTTTCTTCCCGCAAAACCGATATAGGCAATCAGCCCAAGAAAGATACAGGCAGCAGTCACGCAGATAATCTTTATCGTTTTTTTCATGCTGTACCTCCTAGGACGGAATATAGGACAGAGGAATCTTCACGGTAAATGTGGTTCCCTCTCCTTCTTTGCTGGATACTTTTATGATACCATGATGCATGGCTATGGAACTTCTGGTAATGGCAAGTCCAAGACCGGTTCCTCCGATTTCCCTGGAATGGGATTTGTCTACACGGTAAAAACGCTCAAAAATCCGTTCAATAGATTCTTCAGGAATTCCAAGTCCGGAATCTTCAACGGTTACAAAGAAATCTTTGTGATCCGCATCCAGTGTTACACGAACCCAGCCTTCATCTACGTTATATTTGATTCCGTTCTCCACCAGATTGCTGATGGCAAGCGTAAACTCACTTCGTCCACATCTGCATTGACCGGGCGGAAGGAATCCAGAATCAGGGAAATGCTTCTCTGATCTGCAATCGGCCGAAGCCGTTTCAGGATATTTTCCAGCAGTTCATTGATATTCATATTGGTAATATTCATATCTGCCGCTTTTTGTCCATCTTTACAAGGGAAAGAAGATCTGTGATAATCTTGTTCTCTCTGTCGATCTCTTCTGTAATATCAGAAAGGAATTCCTGATACAGTTCCTCCGGAACTCCCTGCTGTCCTACAAGGGAATCTGCCAGAACTTTCATGGAAGTCATCGGTGTTTTCAGCTCATGAGACACGTTGGATACAAATTCCTGTCTGGATTCATCCAGGGTTTTCATTCTGGAAAGCATCTTATTAAATGCATCCGTAATCAGCGCTGTCTCTGTATAATCCGGTACGGAAATTTCTTCGTTCTGATATCCGTCTGTCAGATCTTCGATGGCTTTTGTTACCCTGGCAAAAGGTTTTACCAGTACTGTGGAAAGAATATATCCCAGGAATATGGCCAGAACTACAATAATTCCAATAATCAGGATTCCTTTCTGTTCCAGTTCCCGAATGGTTGACGTCACTTCACTGGAAGAAGCCATAATCATCATGGCACCCTGCACCTGATTTACTTCCGGGCTTTTTACCGGAACAGCCAGGATCAGCTTCTGGCTGTCGGAATCATAACGGTAGGCATCTTCCCCTTTAAAACAGTTTACTACTTTCTGGGATACCAGAGTTTTTCCCTCATCCACGCCATAGGTATCCTTAATAATCCTGAAATCCCTGTCTACAATGAGAATTCTTCCTCCATAGATATTAGACAACAACTCCAGCTTGCTGTTTACTGTCTGCGAGCTGGAGTCATTCAGATAATTCTCTTTGATAAGCAGGTCGCACATGATGTCACAGATATTTTCCATGCTCTGCACACGGTTGGCAATGGCACGGTCTTCATAGTTGGCAATGACCATTTCCGTTACAATGACACTTGGTACGATTCCCAGTATGATCAGGATGATCAGAATACGAAAGCGGAGACTTTTAAAAAACTTGCCGCTTTTTTTGATCTTCACAGCTTATGCCTGGAAATAGTAGCCCACACCCCATTTGGTGTGTACATATTTCGGCTCACTGGGATTGGCCTCAATTTTTTTCTCTTAAAACGACGGATATGTACGTCTACTGTACGGACATCTCCCGGATACTCATATCCCCATACGATATTCAGAAGATTTTCTCTGCTGTATACCTTGTTCGGGTTGAATACCAGAAGTTCCAGCACATCAAATTCCTTGGCTGTAAGGTTAATCTCTTTTTCGGAAATAAATACACGGCGTCCTTCGCAGTCCAGCTTCAGTTCTCCGACTTCCACGGTCTTGGCTTTCTCCTGTTTGTTCTGGTTGCTGCCTGCACGGCGGATGATCGCCTTGATACGGGCCTTGACTTCCAGAATATTAAACGGTTTGGTCACATAATCGTCTGCTCCGTATTCCAGGCCCAGAATCTTATCCATATCCTCACCTTTTGCTGTAAGCATGATAATCGGGACATTGGAAAATTCACGGATCTGCTGGCATACCTCAAGACCATCCATCTTTGGAAGCATCAGGTCCAGAAGAATTATATCGTACTCTCCTGCCTTGGCTTTTTCCAGAGCTTCCTCTCCGTCATAGGCACAGTCCACTTCCATTCCATCCTGCTCCAGACTGAAACGAAGTCCCTTGACAATCAGTTTCTCATCATCTACTACCAATACTTTCCTGCTCATTTAACGCTCCTTACTTTATTGCTATTTTATCCTTTATCTTCTCATAGGTTCCTTCCTTGATACCAGGCACGTTCATAATGTCTTCTATGGAAGTAAAAGGGCCGTTCTCTTCCCTGTAAGCGATGATTGCCAGGGCCTTGGACTCCCCTACACCTGTGAGAGTGGTAAGCTGGGATACATCAGCGGTGTTCAGATTGATCTTCTGGTCTGTGCCAGTATTTTCTCCGGCAGATCCCTCTTCGTTGTTATTCCCGGGGGCAGTTTCTGATGTGGCTTCCTGTCCATCCTCAGTAACCTGGATCATCTGGCTGTCCACTTCCGCCTGGGTAGGCACATAGATCTGCTGTCCGTCAGAAAGTCCCTTCGCACGGTTGAGATAACTTGCCGCAGCTTCCGGAAGATATCCACCGGCTTTCTCAATAGCCTGAAAAACACGGCTGCCGTATGGAAGTTCATAGACTCCGGGGCTGGTTACTGCTCCGCAGATGTCTACGTAGATCGTTTCTGGAATCTCTGAGATCTCCGGCTGCTGTTTCGCAGCTGCCGTTTCCTGTACTGTATCCACCTGCATCTGTGCAGACTTCTTCTCAGATACTCCATTTTCCGTGTCCGTAGGATCTTCTTGTTCCGCATCCCTCCCGGATGTCTCCACCACTTTCTTCCTGCACCAGTTCTTTTTCCAGAAACTCTGCTCCATCATCCTTACAACCTGTCAGTCCTGCAAAGATCAGAAACATAAATAATGGAAAAATAAGCTGAACACTTCTGATATGTGATTTTTTATTTTTCATGGGGTCAGGGGTTCACTCCTTTTTGCCGATGTGATGGCAGGTGCCCCGTTACTCATACAAAACCATACCTTATTTTAACGAAGTATTACAAATATTACAATACTTTTTATTTCTATTTCCATTTGAAAATGACCACACCTGCAATGCAGATCAGCATTCCAAACAGCTTTCTCCACTGAAAATCCGCTCTTTCCACTCCAAAAAGTCCCATCAGTTCTATGAGATAAGCCACTGCAAGCTGGGAGATCACAATGAGCATAACTGCCCGCGCTGGCCCCAAACTGCCCATACTCTGGATCACGGTAATGGTAATGAACGCACCGATCACGCCTCCAAGCAGCGTATATTTATTCTCCACCTGCCACAGTGCACCGATACTTTCCCTACCTGTAAAAAGCCATGCAGCCACACAGACCAGAAATGCGGAAAACTGCACCCATCCGGTGGAAACCCACAGACTTGTCTGTTTTGTTACATTTGTGTTAAATACTCCCTGAATGCTCATCAGTGCGCCCGAGATCAGCGCCGACAGAAATCCCCACATAAAAATCCCTCCATATAAGATCCGTTCACCAGTTTTACCGTCATAAAAAGGCGCTGCTATTTCTGCAACGCCTTTTCCGGTTTCTTATAGTTTATGTGGTTTTTCTGAAATTATACAAATTTTTTGAGATAGATTCTTCCGGAGAATGCAATATGCGGCATCTCATAAAAAGTGGCACTTTCCGGGCAGATTGGGCGGTAGAGGGGATCTGCCACGATGATTCTGGCAGTTTTCAGTTTTTCTTCCATGGCTTCTTCACCGCGGATGACTTCATCTTCCTGGCGGAGGAGTCCTTCTGTGATCTCCAGCGGGCAGAGAAGCTGAACTTTTTTCCACACTTCTGCTCTATGGCTGCTGCCAGGGAGCCCATGGTAACCGGTTCCCCGATGAGGGTGATGTCCGGAGTGGGGATAAATCCTGACAGTGGCTGTCTTTTTTCTCAGATAGATCACCTGATCCGGAGTTACTTTCCACAACTCTTCCTGTTCACCGGAAATCTGCGCTCCACTTTTTTCCGCGGAGTTTTCTTTTTTTATCCTCAAAACGCTTCGCAAGGGCTCTCCGCTGCCTTCTCAAGTGCGTCCGAAATCTCTCCCTCATAGCCTTCCACCGGAGTTCCCACAAGAAATGGTGTCCCGAATTTCTCTCTCAGAACATTGGCAGCCGGGATTCCCACGGAAGATACCACAAGGTTTACCTCCGCCTCACCGGCATGGGACAGATCTTCCAGCGTATCCGCCCATAGCCAGGTGGAAAGGATCTCCCACCCATATTTTTCCAGACGTCTTTTCATGGCATCTACCATCGGCTGGGGGCCAAAATCCAGGGGTGTTACTCCAAGAAGATTTAATTTCCGTTTTCTCTTCTCTGCAGCGCCAGTAAAATGTCTGGCAATCTCAGAGAGTGCCAACCCTGCTCCATACACATAATCATGCATACCACTGGTTGGAACCGAAAACGCCGGAATCCCTGTCTCGGCCGTAAGTGCACGGGCAAGTCCAGGAAAATCTGTTCCGTTCATAAAGGGAATCGGGGAACTTGCAAGAGCAATAAATTTCGGTTTCAGTTCCTCCGCCACTCTTCGATATCCCGGAGAAATTTCTCATCATTTCCCATGATCGCATCGATATCCGTAAGGCCTGAGATAAAGATCAGGCTGTCCTGGTCGTACCAGCGGATCTCGTCGTGGGTATTATAGGTAGAATTACAGCCTGAAGGATCATGCATCACCGTCATTCCCCCAAGCTCATACAAAGCGGAGCAGACACCGGATACGTCTGCCGTGTAGATCGGTATGATTCGATATGCCTGTCTCATATGCAGCTTTCGCACCCCCATCCTTTTCGAACGATCAGATCTTCCGGATCTTTTTCTTCATTGAATGCTTCCACCATCAGCTGTGCGGTACGTCTGATCCCGTCAAATCCCCAGAGACCGCCGCCCTGTACCATATTGACAAAATTTCGGCTTCCGGTAAACCAGGCTGCTTTCTGGCCGATGGCAAGGATTTTTTCGGACTGCTGCCGTGTCCGCACCCTCATCTCCGGACGGACAGTGGAAATCAACTTCAGCTCCGGATAATTCTCCTTCAGCCAGAAAAATACCTCTTTTTCTTCCGGGCTGATACTGTCCAGAAAAACGGACTGTACCTGAAATCCATGGGTAAGGAGAAGTTTTGTAAGTCCCAGGGGCCTTGGATGAAAAAGATAATCCACTGCTATGGGAGTGTCACCGATGATCTGGTGTGCATGAGAAAGAGCCTCCTCACATTCCCGGATCTCTTTTTCGATATCCAGGCCGTTGATTTTTCCTGTTTTCCTGTTGTTTTGCTGTCCCAGCATTCCCAGCAGCTTCTCTTCCTGTTCCTGTATCTCCCCATAATCAAAACTTCCCGGCAGATACAAAAAAGGCCTTCCCAGTCTTTCGGCCTGTTTTTCTGCCCCGAATTTTCCGGCAGGGTAACAGTTCAGAATCAGACTTCCCTCTCCCAGGTTCTGATAATCCTCCCAGGTTTCACAGGTCGGTATCTCTCGGAGCAGGATTTCGTTTTTCTTCAGGATCCGGCAGATATCCGAACCTTCATCCAGCGCAAAATCACTGCCCAGAACCGTCACGCATTTTGGATCTGCCTTTCTCTCCTGCACGGCATCATACATGGCCAGGCGAAGCTTCTGATCCGGTGTGGGGCCTGTTTTCTGCATGATGGGATCCATGAAGCACCGCATAAAAAAAGATCTCCGGAAATCTTTTTTCCAGCTCTCCATAGATCCGGTCCAGATCACTGCCCAGAAAATGATGGAGACATACGGTAAAAGCAGCACTGCCTTTGGCTTCTTATCCAGACGCTTCAGGACATCTGTCACCCCTTCAATGGTCACATCCTCCAGATTTCCACCCAGAAGATCTTTTTCCTCCACGATCACAAAGGAAAAACGGTCTGCTGCATTCATTTCCGCCGCAGTCAGCACAACGCCTCGCATACAGTTGTCTGCACAGACGTAGATCTGCTGCGCTTCCGGAACCAGCATTCCCGTATGTACGATATTCCAGTTTCCGTGGGCCGGGGAATTAAATTCTAGCCCCGGCTGAAAGGGCACCGGAAAAGAAGCTTCTTTTATAAATACTTCTGTTTTCCCGGAAACTCCCGATCGCCAACTCTTTTAACATGTGCCATCCTCCCTGCATGCATTCAGGATCTGTTCTGCCAGCGTCCGGTATTCTCCTGCCATCTCGCTTTCCGGATAAGCTTCCAGAGCGTTTTTCCCTGCTCCTCTGCCGCAAGAACCAGGTCACTTCTGGAAAGAGTTCCTACTACCTGGGTGTGAAAATCCTCTGCCAGCTCCCGGACTTTTTCTTCTTCTCTTGGCACATTCCGCCGGTTCAGGATCAGCCTCCCAGAGATGCATAGCCTCTGTTTCTGAAATTTTCCACCGCCATGGCAATATTCGCCCCTGCATGGATGGCCATGTTTTCTCCGGAGGTGATGATAAATACTTTATCTGCATACCCTTTTCGCATGGGCATGGAAAAACCGCCGCAGACAACATCTCCCAGTACATCGTAGAGAACAATGTCCGGTTTATAGGTCTCATAGGCTCCGGTTTCTTTCAGTTTTTCCAGCGCAGTGATAATACCTCTTCCCGCACATCCAAGCCCTGGTGTAGGGCCGCCGGCTTCCACACAGACTACACCCCCGTATCCGATCTGCACCATATCTGCAAGTTTCAGGTCCTGGCGCTTTTCGTTGTAAAGATCCAGCACTGTGGGGACTTTTTTCCCATGCCGGAGAAGAATGGTGGAATCTGCCTTGGGATCACAGCCGATCTGCATCACTTTCATTCCTTTTTCCGCAAGGGCGGCTGCCACATTGGAAACTGTGGTGGATTTTCCGATGCCGCCCTTTCCGTATACCGCAACTCTTATCATTTCCTGTCCTCCGCTTTTGTGATCACATTGGAATATGCCGTTTTTGCGGAAACTCCCCTGAGACGGCCAATCTTTCCGGATAAAGAGCTGATCACATCCTGTGGCGCATCAATGGCAATGCTGATGATGTTGATACCTTTTTCCCGGTAGGGGATTCCCATTCTCCCGATAATATATTTTCCCGCTTCGTGAAGAAAACGGTTGATGTCATCGATCACCTCATTGTTTTCCACAATGATCGAGATCAGTGCCACTCTTGTATCCATAAGATCCGCTTCTCCTTTCCAGTGTCTGTTTTACTGTCCGTTTTATCGGACTCTGTTTTGTTACTGATAATTTTCCAGGCTGAAATCGTTTTTTCTTTCCGCTCACCTTCTGTTTCCTATGCTGTCTGTATCTGTCAGCAGATCCTCGGCAGAAGTTCCCCGCCTGGCTGCGGAAGTAATGCCTGAGTTCCGATTTCCGTAGTCATGACAACTTTTCCAGGCTGGTCCTCGGTAACCTCACCAATAATGGCAGCGTCTTTGGAATACGGACATTTTACGCAGTGCTTCCACGATCTTTTCCGCCTCTTCTTTTGGCGCCATGATCACCATACGTCCCTCACATGCCAGATAAAGTGGCTCCAGGCCCAGCATACCGCAGACACCTTTTACTTCCGGAGCTACCGGAACAGACGACGCATCCAGACGGATTCCCACGTTACTCTGGCCTGCAATCTCATAGAGAACGGTTCCCACGCCGCCTCTTGTGGCATCGCGGGATCACATGAAGGTTATGGGCGGCATCCATCACTTCTTTTACAGTTCCCCAAAGCGGTGCACAGTCACTTGTCACATCCGCGTCGATGCCAAAATCCTCTCTTGCCAGAAGAATGGTGCATCCATGTCTTCCCACATCACCGGTCACAATGATGGCATCTCCCGGTTTTGCCAGCTCACCGCCTACCTTCACGCCATCCTGGATCTCACCCATTCCGGTTGTTGTGATAAACACACCGTCAACCTGTCCTTTTCCTGCCACCTTGGTATCTCCGGAAACAATACGCACGCCGGCTTCTTTCGCTGTTTTTTCCATGGCTGCGGCAATTTCTTCCAGCTTCTCCATGGGAAAACCTTCCTCGATCACAAAAGCACAGGTGAGATACATCGGTTTCGCTCCCATGCAGGCAAGGTCATTAACTGTTCCACAGATGGAAAGCTTGCCGATATTTCCTCCCGGGAAAAATGCCGGAGAAACAATAAATCCATCGGTGGATACGGCCATTTTTCCTGCCGGCGGGACCAGCACTGCCGCATCATCGGCTGTAAGATCCGGGTTTGCAAAATGTGCTTTAAATACTTCATCGATCAGTTCTGAGGTCTGACGCCTCCGGCACCGTGTGCCATGGTTACTGTTTTATTATCCATAATTTTCATCTTCTTTCTACGATCGTTCAAACGGATATCAGATCTGTATCATATAGTCCGATCTTCCAGATGTGATCCTTCGTTTGTATGACATGTATTCCTGTATTATAGTCCATTAAACCGGACAGTTGATCAATCAGTTCCCATACATAAAATATGCGGAACAGGCTCCTTCATTGGATACCATACAGGCTCCTACCGGATGCTGCGGGGTACAGACTTTTCCAAATACCCTGCAGTCCGACGGTTTGCATTTTCCCTGAAGCACATCGCCACAGCGACAGGCCGGATTTGGTTTGCCTTTGATCGGCGGCACCGCATATTTTTTTTCTGGCATCAAAAGCTTCCCATTCTTTCCGGAGCACCAGGCCGGATCCCGGGATCACACCCAGTCCACGCCATTCGGAATCGCAGGGTTCCATCAGTTCCTCGATCAGTGTCTGTGCCTCCGGGCTTCCTTTCGCTTTTTACCACGCGCGGATAACAGTTTACAAAGAAAGGTTTTCCCTCCTGGAAACGGACCAGTGCAACTGCCAGCGCCGTAAGCAGCTCCTTCGCTGTAAATCCTGCCACTACACCACTGACGCCTTGCTCTGCCAGACGTTCGCAGAGTGCAGTCCCTGTAATGGCGTTGACATGTCCCGGGTAAAGGAACACATCCGCACTGCCTTTTAATGCCTGATAAGCCTGTGGCATGGTCTTGTTTGCCACAAGGAGAGAGTAGTTGGAAAGGCCATCTTCTCTGGCTTTTTTCACGGAAAGACAGCCTGCAGGTGTCGTCGTCTCAAAACCAACAGAAAGAAATACCACCTGCTCCTTTGGATGTTCTTTCGCATATTTTCCGCATCTGCCGGTGAATAGACGATACGTATCCTGGCTCCTTCTGCCCTGGCATCTGCAAGGCTTTTCTTTGTCCCCGGTACACGGACAAGGTCACCGAAGGTACAGATGGTCGCCTGTTTTTCCAGAGCCAGATAAACCGCCTCGTCAATAAAGCCTACCGGTGTTACACAGACCGGGCAGCCCGGGCCTGAAATCAGCTCCACCTGCGGTGGCAGAAGCTTGCGGATCCCCAGACGGAAAATCTCGTGAGTATGGGTTCCGCAGACTTCCATGATCCGCACCGGCGGCCCCTGATATCCTTCTATGATCTCTCTTGCTGTTTTTTCTTCTCTTCCATCACAGCAGTTCCTCCATCAGCTGGTCTGTCTCTTCCTCGTCATCGTCAGTGATCTTTGCAATGGCAACACCAGCATGTACCATCACATAATCTCCCGGCTCCAGATCTCCCAGAAGCTGGGCGGAAACTTCTCTCTTTTGCGCCGCCAGCATCTACCACTGCGGTTCCGTCACTGATCTTTACTACTTTTGCTGATAATCCTACACACATATCTATGCCTCCATCCCGCATTTCTGCTGTATACTCCATACATCGTAAAATATTTCATCAGGCGGATATCTGCGATCCGCATCTGCATGATCTATCACCTTTATACTTGTCTGTGCCGCTGCACATAAGCCATTCCATATGCTGCCTGACCCAGCGCGATCCCTCCGTCATTTTGGCGGGATCAGACTATGTTTCAGAACTTCAAAGCCTTTTTCTGCAAGCCCGTCATCTACCAGTTCCAGAAGAAGCCGGTTCTGGAATACACCGCCGCTTAATGCCACTTTCCGGATACCAGTTTCCTGCTCTGCTTCCTCACAGGCTGCAAGGATCTCATCCGCCAGCGCCCGGTGGAATTCGTAAGCCAGTTTCCCGGAATCTTCTCCTTCCAGCTTTTCCCGGACCAGATGTGCAACGATGTCACCTGTATTTAAAATAATCTTCCTGTTCCCGGTTTCCGGCTTTTCATCTGCACCGGTTGTTTCTACATTTCTTTTTATATCTGTTCTTTCTCCAGAAACAGTATCCACATTTTTCTTCTGTATCTCCTGCGCTCTCCACGCTTCCGCAGCAAACTCCAGCGCCGTGGAAGCTTCCCCTTCAAAAGTAGACGCCCTTCGGATTCCCAGGATCGCACTGACTCCGTCAAAAAGCCGTCCAGCACTGGTGGAAGTCACTGCATTGAGCTTTCTCTGAGCCATGGTCACCAGCACTTTTGCTTCCTGCTCTGTGCAAAGTCCCAGTTTTTTGGACAGTATCAAGAGTTTTCTCCAAATCTCCTGTATTCTGCCAGATCAGGGAAACGGCGATCCGCCAGCCTTCTTTTGCGGAAACATCTCCTCCCACCTGTACAAAAGGTTGGATACTTCCAAGCCTTGTAAATCCCTGATAATCTGCGATCAGGATCTCACCGCCCCAGATCGTCCCGTCTGTTCCATATCCGGTTCCGTCAAAGGAAACACCGATCACTTTTTCCTCGCAGTCATTTTCTGCCATGCAGGATAAAATATGTGCGTAATGATGCTGCACTTTCAGAACGGGAAGCCCCAGTTCCTGGGCCACCACTGTGGAATTATATTTTGGATGAAGGTCACAGACCACCACTTCCGGCTGTACTTCCAGAAGTGTTTCCAGCCGGCCTATGGTTTCCTTCAGGCTTTTACCGTTCGAAGATCCTCCAGATCACCCACATAAGGGGACGGATAAAAACGGTTATCCACACCAATGCAGAATGTATTCTTAAGCTCTCCACCTGCCGCGATCACCTGTCCCTTCCAGGGTGTGGAAACCATAAACGGAAGAGGTGCATATCCACGGGAGCGCCGGATCATATATGGCTCTCCCTTATAAAAATCCATCACCGAATCATCGGCCCGGATGCGGATCTTCCTGTCATGGGAAAGAATGCAGTCACATAAATAAGAAAGTTCTTCCACAGCTTCATGATCGTCTCTGCAGATCGGTGCGCCGGATGTGTTTCCACTGGTCATCACCAGAAGCTTCGGCATCTCAATTCCATCGTCATAATGAAAAAGAAGAAGCTGCACCGGTGCGTAGGGAAGCATCACACCGACTTTTGGATTCCCGGGAGCGATACTCTCACAGAGTTCCGCTGGTTTTCCGCATTCTGCCTCTGATCTGCCCTGGTCTTTCCCGATGTTCTTTCCATATTTTATGAGTTTCGCATCTGTTTTCTGTCCACAGGACATCTCAGTAAGCTTATCCAGCAGCAGGATCGGTTTCTGATGCCCGGTAAGGATCTTCTCCTGCTCCTCACTGACCTGACAGACTTCTTTCACGGTTTCCAGATCCTGTGCCATCACCGCAAAAGGCTTCACCGGACGCCGTTTCAGTTTCCGGAGCCGCTGTACGGCCTCCTCACTGGTGGCATTACAACAGAGATGAAAACCACCGATTCCCTTGATGGCCACTATCCCGCCGGAAACAATGGTCTTCCTCGTATAAGTGATCGCCTCCCGGCCACGTTCCTCTCTTCCAATGAGATAGACCTCCGGCCCGCAGTCATTGCAGCACACCGGCTGGGCGTCATAACGTCTGGTGTCCGGATTATGGTACTCATCCGCACAGGACGGACACATGGGAAATTCTTTCATGCTGGTACGCTCCCGGTCATAGGGAAGGGAATCGAGGATCGTCAGCCTCGGGCCACAACAGGTACAGTTGATAAACGGATGCAGATACCGCCTGTTTTTTGGATCAAACATCTCTTCCTTACATTCGTCGCAGATGGCAATATCCGGAGAAACAAAGATCTCACCCTTTGTCTTCTCGCTTTCAATGATATCAAACTGCGTAAATTCCTCCGGCTCCTCCACCGGTTCCACCAGAAGCTTCAGGATGGCCGCACGCTTCGGCGGCCTGTTCTCGATATCTCCGATAAAACCGTCCACATCCTGCTGCCTGCCCTGGGCAAAAATCTCCACATAGGGTCCTTTATTGGACACACTGCCACGGATTCCCCTTGCCATGGCATGACGGCTGACCGTAGGGCGGAACCCCACCCCCTGTACGATTCCGTAAACACGGATCATTTTTTGTAATTTCGCACTCCATATGTTCTCCATTCCCTGTAACCAGCTCCCCTGATCCGGTTACAGTATGTATGTAACTTTTATGCCCTGCTCTTAAGTCTACCTGCACTTTCCGGATACCGCAAAATGCACCGCATCCACAAACACACCGGAAAACGTCTTTGCCATCCGCTTCATACAGGGATCTGCAAAGATCACATCATATCTGCCTTTTTCCACCAGATCCATGTAATCTTCCTCATCTTTCAATGGCACATCCCCCTCTTCCCGGAGATCTTTTTCCATGAAAAACCAGCTTGCCACTGTGATCTCTCCATCTGCGCCACGTTTCTGAAGTTCCTCTCTTATGGACCGGCCATTACCTGCTGCTGCACGATGAGAATTTTTTTTCCCTGCATACTCCATATCCGGCACCAGTTCCTCCACCAGCGGATATCCCACCTCATAAGGCGTTCCGAAAGTTTTCTCAAGATATCTGGCACATTCCAGTGCCGCTGGAGAAACCACGATATTTTTTTTCCACAGAGGAGGCTTTTTTTACTTCATCAAGCCCATCTCCCATTCCGTAGCAGACTGCCTGGTGCCCCTGAGACTTAAATTTTTCCCGGAGCTTATCTGCCGCCTTCAGGTCACTGACATCCTGTGGCGTCATTCCAAGGATGCCCACCCTGCCCGTCTCCACCGGCAGTTCCGGCAAAACTTTAAAAAGTTCCAGATAAGCCTTCCGTTCTCCCCCCGTCATAAAGCTCCATTCCATCGGTATTTACCGCAAGTACCGGAAGGTCTGTTTTTTTTCTCGCACATCCGCTTCAGTGCCTGATAATCCGTTCCGATCACGGCGGGCACCGGCGTTCCGATCACTGCCGCAAAGCCTGCCTCCACCTTTTCTGCCGCATCCACAAGTTTGGCAACCAGGCGGTCATCCCGTCCCAGGATGGCATCCATGTCCCGAAGTCCCGCACTGAACACGGCACTTTTGCGCTCAAACCATCTTGCTCATCAAAGCCGCAGACATTTCCCGTACAGCCTCCGGCATCACAGATCACGATGATCCCGCCCAGCTCATACAGAACCGACACTGCTCCTGACTGATCCGGGGCAAAGGGTGTCAGATATTTCCGAAGTCCTCTCATGCTCTCTCCCCCTTCCCCTTATCCTGCTCCGCCGCAGTCTCAAGGAGTGCCTCAAATAATCTACGTACCCTGCATACCCATAAGGCTGACGGTCCTGATTCCAGACTACATTAGGCTGATCCGGATGATAATATCCCGCATCCTTACCAATCGTAAGATTTACGCCACTCTCTACTGGATCATAATACAGCATGGTAGGTTCCATATTGGAAAAAATCTTCGTGCCCGGGCTCAACTTAGCCAAATGTCGTATGTATACAAAATTCTCAGCTGTAATAGTTCCATAGATCTCCGGCACCTGAAATCCATAGCGCACCAGCGCAAGTGCCAGCTCAAAAGGATCTCCGTTCATGCACTCCCCTACTGCAAAGGAGGCATCCGGACAGACTTTTCGGAACTGTTCCACCGCCCTGGAAGCCTCATCCTTATACTGCTCCTGGTCAAAAGCCACCCCAAGGACCTGTCCCAGAGCCCGATACTGATTTTCGATCTTATCCATCTGATAGAGCCTTCGAAGCTCAATAAACGGGATCTTCAGCCGGTTATGAAAATCCTCTGCCGCAAACCTTGCTTCCGGATGAAGCACCAGATTGAAATTAGCCTGGGACATGGTCCGGTATTCCTCATAATCCTTACATCTGGAAATCTCATGGATGGTTTTTACACCAGCCTGATGTAGCAGATCATAAAACTCACAGTCATCCACCAGCGGCGAAAAAAAATCCCAGGAGATTGACTACATTTCCTTTTTTCTTCTGTGGTTCCAGAAGAGAATATAAGGACTGGCGCACATGGACCATAGGCGGCTTCCTGCCCTCACGTGTCAGCGCATACATGTAACAGGGACGCACCGGAATATCCACTTTTTCCTCTGCTTTCCGACAGACACGTTCCATATCCGTTCCCAGAAGCGCATCCACACAGGTGATGCAGATCATCACCACCGACGGCTTCTTCTCACAGCAGTCGCAGATCTCTTTTACCGCTTTGGGGATCTTTTTCAGATGACGGCCTGTGACAATATCTGTCTCGTCCATCATCAGGTAAAAAAAACGGTCATTATACTCCGGCATGGAACTGATAAGAGAAGTATTTCTTCCACAGCATCCGGGCGCCACGATCAGCATAATGGAATCCGGCACTGCAAGCCCCGCACGTTTTACCCCGAAGCCTTCCGCTCCCGGAGAATTAAATGCCAGCGTTGCCGGAGAACTGTAGATCAGATGTTTCCCGGAGATCATCTGCGGCGGGATCGCTTCCGGTCCAAGCCGTTCCAGTTCTTCTGCTGTTGCAAAATATGCTTTCTTTTTCATACGTCCTCCTTCTCCTGCACAGTCCCTTCACTCTCCAGCAGCTTCCGCGCCAGCGCAAAAAATTTCTCACTGATCTCAGAATTCTCATCACCCTCGATCACCGTTTTTCCCTGGTCTTCCCAGCGGATGATCTCATCACTCCTGGGAATCTCACCAACATAGGAATATTACTTTTTTCTGCAAAAGCCTGCACCTTCTCGGTCTCATTCTCCACATTCCTGTGG
>ENA-OQCD01000177-OQCD01000177.1-human-gut-metagenome-genome-assembly--contig:-NODE-177-length-17185-cov-7.127682_pt1 | contig 17185 bp, 26 predicted proteins | sample MGYA00242755_ERZ504571 | MGnify/ENA primary metagenome ERZ504571 (study PRJEB26092, sample SAMD00036274) | human gut metagenome | host: Homo sapiens | study: EMG produced TPA metagenomics assembly of...
CAAACGAATTAAAAAATATAAAGAGAAATGGTGTGCATAAAAATACCTACACTCCAAAATGAAATGTAGGTATTTTTGTCGCTTACCTTTAGATATTTCACCTGTCTACTTGACAAGGGGCATATCACTCGGCGGTTAAGGTGTATCTGAAAACAAAGAAACAGCCGATATTTTCGACTTTTCAGATACACCCTGGGAAAAGGAAATTATTCGCAGGAGGAACAGTCGCCACAGTCCTCGTCGGTAGCAGGAGCTGCCGTTGCGGCGCGGCCTGCCAGCTCGGGATCAAGGCTTTCGGCTACTTTGATCATCAGGGCACATTCAATGCGCTTGCGGAACACTTCGCAGCCATATTCATACACACCGTGGATATCGCCGGTGGCGTGCAGGGCGTTGGCGGCGCAGCCGCCCGCGCAGTACAGGCGTGCCCAGCAATCCTTGCAGTCGGGGCGGGCGTACACGTTGCACAGCTTGAATTCATCCCGCAGTTCGGTGTTGGTAACGCCGTTCCAGATATCGCCCAGCTTGTAATCCGGGTCGCCGACAAACTGATGGCAGGGGTACAGGTCGCCCCAGGGGGTAACGGCCATATATTCGGTGCCGGAACCACAGCCGGAAATGCGCTTGTAAATGCAGGGGCCATGGGCCAAGTCGATCATGTAATGGTAGAAGGTGATGGGATGACCGGCTTTTTCACGGCGGAGCATATCCTTGGCCAGCAGCTCATACTGGTCAAACAGGATGGGCAGGTCGGCTTCGGTCAGGGCTTCGGGACTGCCGGCCTTGCTCACGACCGGCTCCATGGAAAGCTCGTCAAAGCCGAGATCATCCGCCATGTGGAACAGGTCGTTGGTGAAATCGGTGTTGTAATGGGTGAAGGTGCCGCGCATGTAGTAGCCCTTACCGCCGCGGGCCTTGACCAGCTGCTGGAACTTGGGCACAATGCGGTCATAGCTGCCGCGGCCTGCAATATCCTTGCGGAAACGGTCGTTGACCTCCTTGCGGCCATCCAGAGAAAGAACCACGTTGTAGCACTCTTTGTTGGCCCACTCAATGACTTCATCGGTGATGCCGATGCCGTTGGTGGTCAGGGTGAAGCGGAAGTTCTTGCCTTTTTCTTTTTCAATGCTGCGAGCATAGGCAACCAGCTGTTTGCAGACCTCAAAGTTCATCAGCGGTTCGCCGCCGAAAAAGTCAACCTCCAGGTTGTGGCGGGTGCCGCTGTGCTCCACCAGGAAATCCAGCGCACGCTTGCCGGTCTCAAAGCTCATCAGGCCGGACTGGCCGTGGAACTTGCCCTGGGCGGCAAAGCAGTATTCGCAGTTCAGATTGCAGGTGTGGGCCACATGCAGGCAGAGCGCCTTGACAACGGTGGAACGATTCTTGAAGTCAAAGGCATGGTCAGCGTAAATATCTTCGGCAAACAGCTTGCCATCGGCCTTCAGTTCTTCGATATCGTCAAAGCAGTCGTTGATGTCCTCGGCGGTCACTTCGGGATGGTCAGCATATTTCTTTGCCAGCAGGTCGGCAGCTTCTGCGCGGGGGTGGCCGGCATCGACCAGAGCGATGGCGGCATACGCCAGTTCGTCTACGGCGTGAACGCTGCCGCTGTAGACATCCAGCACAATGTTGTAGCCGTTGAGTTTATATTGATGGATCATACTATTCCTCATATCCGAATCAAAGTGGGGTTACATAAAAAGAACCGGGAGCGCCTTTTTGGTAAAAGGCAGTCCCGGCAGAAAGCCAGTTCAAGTAAAAATTACTTCTTCTCGCAAGGCTGGTTGGCAATGCCGCAGCTGGTCTTGCAGGCGCTCTGGCAGGAAGTCTGGCATTCGCCGCAGCCGCCGTTCTGGAGGCTCTTAGCCATATCGCGGGTGTTCAGAGTCTGAATGTGCTTCATGAAATTTCACCTCTTCTATAAATATAGATTATATTAAATATACACGGAAACCATAGGGTTTGTCAAGCAAAAGCGGGGATTTTTTGCGGGGAGGCGGGCAGTTTTTTGCCCACAACAGGAATGGTGCTATGGCAGAACATCCAAAGTGGAGCCACCGCCAAGGCCAGTGTGGTGCAGGCGGGTGCCGCAGGCAGCAAGGGCGGTGCAGGCCGCGATGAATTCCGGAGTGATCACTTCGCCCGGTGCCAGCAGCGGAACGCCCGGCGGATATGCCCAGACATACTCCGCGAGGTGCGGCCAACGGCATGTTGCAGTGCCAACGCGGTGTGCGGGGCAAAAAGCGCCTGTGCGATGGAACAGGCGGCTGGGCCGGGGGTGGGCAGCACCTGCGCCGAGGCGGGCAGGGGAGCGTTCTGCGCCGCCGCAGCATCGATCACCAACAGGGCAGCGGCAAAACGGTCAAGGGCGGTTTCTTCATCGCAGGGGGAGGTCATGGCCAGCACGTTGGCACCACAGGACATCTCGGTTTCAAACTGCCAGTCCCGGCGCAGCAGTTCCGCCAGGGCGGGGCCGGTCAGCCCGGCAGCAGCACCGTTGACGAGGATCTTGCCGGAATCGTGGGCAAAAAAGCCGGGGTGGGCAGAAACATCATCCATCCCATGGCAAAGCACGCGCAGGCGGCGCAGTGGGCGCACAGCGCCGCTGAACCGCTGCAAGCGGGCACGCCAGGCGGCAAACCAGGCATCGCCGTGTTCGGCCAGCAGGCCGGTGCAGCCGTCCAGGCTGGCCATTAACGGATAGGAGGGGGAACTGGTTTCAAACACATCCAGCTGGCGTTCCAGCTCCTGCGGCGGAATGAAAGAACTGTTCCAGTGCAGCAGGGCGGTCTGGGTCAGGCTGGGCAGTGTCTTGTGCGGGCTTGAATGATGACATCCGCCCCGGCAGCAATGGCACCGCCCTGCCAGCCGTGGGCGGCGGCCAGTGGCAGATAGTGCGCGCCGTGAGCTTCGTCCACGATCAGGGGAACGTTGGCGGCGTGGCACAAAGCGGCAATGGCGGCAAGATCACTCAAAACACCCTCATAGGTGGGGCTGGTAAGGATGACCGCAGCGGCATCCGGGCAGGCGCGCAGGGCATCCGCTACCATGGCGGGGGTGATGCTGCCGTAAATGCCGAACGCCGGGTCCACGGGGGGCACCAGCAGTGTGCCATTAAGCGGTTGAGCTCAATGGCGTGGTAAACGGATTTGTGGCAGTTGCGCGCGCAGATGACGGCGGTGCGGCCGGAACTGACGACAGCGGCCCGGATGGCGGCCAGAATGCCGCAGGTGGAGCCGTTGACCAGATACCAGGTTCGCTTTGCCCCCCACAGGGCGGCGGTGCGGGCCATGGCATCGGCCAAAATGCCGTCTGCATCGTGCAGGTCATCTACGCCGGGAACTTCGGTCATATCCCACCCGGCGGGCAGGCCCGGTGCCGGCACCACCCGCCGCTTGTGCCCCGGCATGTGCAAGGGGTAAAGCCCGGAGGAAGCATAGGATTGGAGTTGAGATTGGAGAAGATGGTTCATAAGTTAGGAGGTAGGAAGTAGGAGTTAGGGCAACACCGCACAATTCTCGCCTTGCGGCTTAAGCACCGCTCCGGCAGCTGCGGTACGGCATCTGCGTTGCCAAAATGCTCGATAATGTCGGGTTGCGGTACCCGCATCGTGCTTCGGGGGCAAAAGCCCCTCGCACTCTGTGACCGCTGCCCCTGCTTCGGTTCGCTGTTTCCGCCACTGGCGGCGCTCACCTTTGCAGCATCCAGTATTATCTGCGCTTTTGGCTTAGCAGCTGCCGCACCTCGCTCGCCGTATCGGCACTTAGAATTATGCGGTATTGCCTTAGGAGTTGAAGGACGGAATTTTTGGAAGCGGCAATAATTAGAAGTGAGGAGACGGAGAGAGTATAAGAGTGTTATGATTTTAATACGCGGCGCAAGCCGCACCATAAACTCCTAACTCCTCCCTCCTAACTTCCAATTAACCAAGTTCTACTTGGGCTTTGCTTCCGCATTTGGTCTTTTGGACCAGGATTTGTTTGGGGATGCGGTCCTGGAGGGTTTCGACGTGGCTGATGATGCCGACCAGCTTATCGGAACCGGCAAGGGCAGTCAGGGTGTCGATGGCTTTTTGCAGGGCGTCGCGTCCAGCGTGCCAAAGCCTTCGTCCACAAACAGGGTATCCACGCTGATGCCGCCGGCACTTTCCTGGATGGTATCGCTGATGCCAAGAGCCAGGCTGAGCGCCGCCAAAAAGCTTTCGCCGCCGGAAAGGGAACCGACCGGGCGGGTCTTACCGGTGTAGGCATCGAACACATCCAGCTCCAATGCGGTCTTGGCGGCAATATCGGCGCTCTGGCGGCGGCGCAGGGTATACTGGCCGCCCGTCATGCGGGTAAAAACGACGGTTTGCGGCGGCGACCACGCCGTCAAAATAAAAGCTCTGCACATACTGTTCAAAGGGCAGCTTTTGCTTTTGGGTCAGATTGCCGTTGATGGTCTTGCTCAGGTTATCCAGCATGGCGGCGCTGGCGCGGGCAGATTCTGCGGCGGTGATGGCTTTTTTTAGGTTGGTCAGGGCATTGCGGTTGGTATCCAGCCGGTGCAGGGCGGCCTGGTTTTGGTCGCGCAGGTTTTTGCGCTCAGCTTGCAGTGCAGTAAGGGCCTGCTGCTGGGCGGCAGGGTCCGGGCGGCTGGCGGTATCCCCGGCCTGTTCGGCCAGGGTTTGGGCGGCGCTTTGGGCCGCAGCAAGTTCTTTGAAAAAGCATCGCGGCTTTTGGCGGCGGCATCCAGTGCGGCTTGCAGGGTGCGGCGCTGTTTTTGGGTCTCGGCGCGGGCAGCGGCCATAGCGGCGGCATCTGGCCAGGGCAGGTTTTCTGCCCCTCGGCAAGGCGGGTCTGGGCTTCCGCGGCGGCTTTTTCGGCGTTGGCCTGTGCGGTGCGGGCCTGCTCCACAGCGTTTGCCTGGTCGGGGCGCTGGGCTTGCAGCTGGGCTTTTTGGCGGGTCAGCTTTTCCAGATCTTTTTGCGGGATTCAGCATTTGCCATGCGGTCATGCACTTCGGCAAGGCCGCGGCGCAGGCTGTCATGTTGGGCCTGCAGGGCGGTTTGCAGCTCGTCCGGGGTCAGGGCATCGGCCTGCGGCCCGGTATAATGCTGGCGGCGGCGCGCCAGAAAGGCGGCGGTACGCGCATACAGGGTATCCCGTTGGGTTTGGGCTGCGGCTTTGGCTTCCCCGGCTGCGGTGGAGGCTTTGGAAGCTTCCGCCGCAGCGCTCGCCGCTGCCTGCGCAGCTTTGTTGCAGGCGGCTTCGGTGACATGGCTGGGGGCGGGGGCTGCCGGTGCTGGGTGGTGCAGAGCACCGCACACCGGGCAGGGGGTGCCATCCACCAGATCTTGCGCCAGAATCCCAGCGCGGGCGCATTCAGGCGCGCTGCATCTCGGCGCTGGAATGCTGGGCGGCATCGGCCTGCTGCTGCTTTTGCCGGTATTCATCGGCAGTGCGCTGCCAGTTGGCTTGCGCGGTGTGCAGGCGGGGGATATCGTCCAACAGGGCTTGGCAGTCCTGCTGCTGGCTTTGGGCCAGCTCAATGGTTTGCGGCAGCTTTCCAGCTCGGCGTCGGTTCGCCGCAGGCCGTGATCTGCGGTTCCAGCTGGGCTAAGGCAGTATCGGTACTGCTTAGAGTTTCTGGTCTTTTTCCAGCGCCGTGGCGGCCTGCTCGGCCTGGGCGCGGGCGGGTTTTGGCGCTGGCTGCGGCGGTGCTCAACTCTTGATAGCGCGGCTCCCACTCCGCAAAGCGCTGCAGCTTGGCATCCAGCTCGGCAAGCTCCGGGCGGCGGGCTTCGGTCTTTTCCCACTCCGCATTCAAAGCGGGGGCCTGGGCAGTCAGCTCGGCGGCTTTGGCCTGGGCTTCATCCAGACTGCTCAGCAGTTTGGCACGGTTTTGGGCGGCTTCCACCGCGGCGGACTGCGCTTCATGCGGGCATCAAGGGTATCCAGCTGTTGGGATTGCTCCGCCGTCAGGGCGGTGTCCGCTTCGATCATCTCAGCGGCCCAGTCCAGCGCGGCGGGGGCGCGGTAGGGGTCACGGCTGTCCTGCGCATCGGCAAGTTCGCCGGTGTGGGGGCTGCCAGGGGCAGGCTGTAAAGCGGCCAGCAGCTGCACAACGGTGTGGTTGGCAAGCTCGGCCTGGCGCAGAGCTTCCCCGGCTTTGGTGCGGGCGGCACTGCCAAGGCGCTGGTAGCTGGCGGTATCAAACACGCGGCGCAGAATTTCGGCCCGGTCGGCGCTGGAAGCGTTGAGCAGGCGGGCAAAATCATTCTGAGCGATCATCGAGATTTGGGCAAACTGGCGGGCGTCAATGCCCAGCAGGGCTGTCACCGCTGCAGTCACGGCTTTGGTACCGGTCACGGGAGCGTCCGGCTCCTGCGCTAAGGTGGCAGAGCCGGGAACCGTGGTACGCCCTCGCCCCGGCGCTTGGCGCGGGTCTGCTCCGGGGTGCGGTTGACGGTATAAGTACGGCCGCGGTGGGTGAACTCCAGCTCCACAAAGGTGGTATCAGTGGGGATGGCATAGTCGCTGCGCAGCATGTCCGGTTCGCGGTAAGCGCCGGTGGTTTCGCCGTACAGGGCAAAGGTGATAGCGTCAAACAGCGCGGTTTTGCCCGCGCCGGTATCGCCGCTGATCAGAAAGAGGCCGCTGGAGCCAAAGCCGGTCAAATCCAGTGTGCAGGTTCCGGCATAAGGGCCAAAGGCGCAAAGGGTCAGGCGTACAGGTTTCATAGTCCGGCCTCCTGGCGCAGCTGGGCCAGAGCTGCGGTTTCTTCGGGGGTAAGGGTGCGGCCGTGCATCTTTTCAAAAAAGCAGGCAAACAGCTCTTCAAAGCTCATGGTGCGCAGCTGGGCGGCCTGCTGGATGGCATCGCTGCCGGTATCCAGTGCGCCGCCGGGGGCGTAATCCAGCTTCATGGCGTTGGGGTAAGCGGCACGCAGCACGGCCATGGCGTCCGGGCGGGGAACCGGGTCGGTCAGGGTGGCCCAGATGTAATCTTCGGCATCTGTTACGGTATCGGCGGCGGTCAGCTGGTCCAGCGGGCCGGTGAGGTGGCGCATGGCGTGCAGCGGGCGCAGGGGCAAAAGCTCCGGTTCGGCTCCGTTGGCCCCGATATGAACCAGAACGGCGCTTTTCTGCGCGCCGCACTCATCCAGCGAATAGCACAGCGGGCTGCCCGCATACCGCACAGTGGGGCAGCCGCCTGCTGCGGGCGGTGAATGTGGCCAAGGGCGGTGTACAGGTAGCCGGTAAAGCGGGCGGCATCCACGGCCTGAACCGTGCCGACGTTGACATCGGCGGCAACGCTCTCGCTGCCGGAACAGGTGGGAAGACTGCCGCCGCCCAGCACCATCTGGTGGGCGATCAGAACCCGACGCTCCCCGGCGGTGGGCAGCGGGCCCAGCGCGGCGGCGATGGCGGAATCTTCATCCCGGATATCGGCATCCGGCAGGCAGTGGCGCACGGTGGCGGGGCGGACAAAGGGCAGGAGGTCAAAGGTGAGCTCGCCGAATTCATCCTGCAAGATGACCCGGCGGGGGGCACTGGTGAACTGCCCGGCCAGATAGACCTGTTGGTTGGAAAGCAGCCCGGCGGCATAATCCAGCCGCTCGGCGCTGTCATGGTTGCCGGCAATGGCCAGCACCGGGATGTTCCGATGAGCAAGCTCGGTCAAAAAACCAGTCCAGCAGCAAAACTGCGGCGGCAGGGGGCAGGGCGGTATCGTAAATATCCCCGGCCAGCGCCACCGCCTGCACATTGTGGGCAGTGCACAGGTCAAGGACCTGCTCTAAGATATAGCGCTGGTCCGGCAGCAGGTCAAAGCCATTGACCCGCTTGCCGAGGTGAAGATCGGCGAGGTGGAGAAGATTCAAAGGTGGCACCCCCTTGAAAGTTAGGAGTTAGGAGGGAGGAGTTATCTCAATTAGGAATGAGAAATGAGAAATTAGGAATTGGAGATGAGGATAAGTTTGAAATCTGGGGTGAATGGTAAATTTGTGGGGTAGGGCGGGGTGAACCTGACCAAGCCGGGAGCCTGACGTAAATTCTGGGCAATACCGCATAATTCTAAGTGCCGAAGCGGTGCTTAAGCCGTAAGGCGGGAATTGTGCGGTGTTGCCTTAGGCCCTGCGTGGGGAGCCACCCCTCAGTCCGCTGTGCGGACAGCTCCCCTCCAGGGGAGCCAAAATATACGGCGGGCTTCTGTATGAATTTGTTGTGGCATCCAGCATAAAATCGCGGAACGGTCAAGACCGTTCCCTACAGATTGTTTTATAATGCGCAATCGTCATTTTGTATGCATCTCACCTGTAGGGGCGCACATTGTGCGCCCGTTGCTTTCTGGGGAATAGCGTGGTGGAATATACGGCAAACACTCTATAATTTTTCGTCCGCCAGGATGAACTCCCGCCCTATGCTCGGCCCATGAAAGGTTTTTCGCCCAGCCTTTTTTTCAAAAAAGCTGGATGGTCAGCGCCAGAGTTTTTCCCAGGTGGTGATATCGAGAGTAACGCCGGGCAGTACTTCCATGGGGACGGTCTCACTTTTGCGGAAGCGGCACTTTTTGCAGAACCCTTCAGCTTTCAGGTCCTTGGCCCATACCCGCAGATATAGGCGGCTGCGGCCATCGCCTTCGGCCAGTTTTTGGGCATAGGCCACAATGCTGCGGCCTATGCCCTGGCCGCGGGCTTTTTCCAAAAGGAACAGGCGGGATAGGCACATGGCCCCCGTGGGGGTAAGATCCAGCGCAAAATAGCCGACTGGATCGCTGCCCAGATAGATCATGAAATAATTCACAGTTCCGCTGTGGATCTCGTCATCCGTCAGGATATCACTCTGGTACTTTTCCGCCAGGGCGCGGGCTACTTTTGGGGTCAGCTTGGTGTAATGCTGAACAAAAATTTCTTCCGCCAGCTGGCTGATCTGCTCAATATAGCGGGTTTTGGTCACTTGCTTGTAGGTGGGTTTCATGGGGAACCTCCGTAATGTATGGTTATTCAACGGTAACGCTGGCGCGGGCGGGCAGGCAGGCTGCCCAATCGCCCTGTTTGGTCAGTACGCCAAAGGATTCACAGGTGTGATCCGGGCAGGGGCTTTCCACAAAGCGGATGCCGCCGTTTTCCACAACCAGATGGATGGTGTAATAGCCGGTATCAATATCATAGCGATGGTCGGTGTCCAGCGGGATGCGTAGCTGGGTGCTGTCATCGCCATAGGTCAGCACGGCAACCAGACCGGACCCGGCAGCCGGATGGCCGAAACAGAGCCACAGCACCCCGGCGGCCAGTAGAATGATGATGGCAAACAAAATGTTCAGACGGGTAGATTTTTTCAAGGGGAAAACCTCATTTAATCAGGGTCAAAATTCAAGGTCAGCCGCATGCCGTCAACCCCGGCGGCTGCGGTGGGGAACGCCTGCTGCGCGGCGGCAAGGCCGGGGGCAAGGTCCGTTACGGCGGCGCTGTAATGGGTCAGCCACAGGCGGCACACGTTGGCTTCGGCGGCAAGAACCCCCGTTTCGCGGCAGGTGGAATGGCCGTATAACTTCGCTTTGGGCAGGTCGGCGTCATCGGCATAGGTGGAATCCATCAACAAAAGATCGGCATCCTGTGCAGCGCGGCGCAGCGCAGCGCAGGGGCGGGTGTCGGTCGCATAGACAACTTTCAGCCCGCGGCGCGGCGGGCCGAGAACCTGGGACGGCAGGAAGCCGCCCACCGGCTGGCCGCTTTGCAGGGTGGACCAGTAACGCACGGGGATGCCCGCCGCCTTTGCCCGCTGGGGATCAAACTTGCCCGCCCGCGGCAGGGTGAACGCATATCCGCAGCAGGGTACCCGGTGCTTGAGGGGGAACGCCTGCACGCACCCGGCGGGCACTTCAAACTCGCCTTTGCAGTCCGGCAGTTCTTTCAGCCGTAGTTCGAACGGCAGCGGTCCGGCCACGGCGTAAAAGGTGCGCACCACATCCGTCAAGCCCGGCGGCCCAGCCATGACGAGGGGGGCAGTGCGGCCCTGGGCGGCCATCGTCTGCCAGATGCCGGGCAGGCCGAAAATGTGGTCCCCGTGGTAATGGGTCAGCAGAATGGCGTCCATGCGGAAAATACTGACCCCGGCCCGGCGCGCGGCAGTCTGGGTGCCTCGCCGCAGTCCAGCAGCAGGTTGGAGCCGCCCACCGTGATGCAGGCAGCCGCCAGGGCGCGCTCCGGCAGGGGCTGTGTGCCGCCGGTGCCAAGCAGAGTGATATCCAGCATGGCCAGAACCTCCGATAGACTTAATACGAAATGTATTTCTTGCAAGATTTGATAAACAAATCGTATAACTTGTGGGGCGGTGGCTGTAGAAAGCATATACCCCCAACTTATCATACTGATAACAGTATACCACAACATGCCAAGCGGGAAAACCGGAAAATTTTAAACGGGGGACAGCACAAAAATGTTGAAAAATTTCACACCTGCCGCGTATTATGATAAGAATGAAGCGAAAGGGGAAGGCGGCCGTAGGGGGCAGAGTGTACCAGCGGAGTGTTTGCCGGTATCACGAAGCAAGATATCTGACAAGGCCCGACATCCGGGACGATGCAAGCATCGTCCCCTACAGATTGCATTTAGGTTCGTATCGAAAATATACGTCGCTCCGAGAGGGAACACTGTTATCTAAAATTGTACTTCGTGCGATGTTCGTTATTACAGAAAGCTTTTTGGCAGGATAAGGCGCATTTTAAGATGCATGCGCCACTGCTGCAGAAAGGAATGGAAACCGGTATGAAAAAGTTCAGGATTTGGATTTTGGCCGCGCTGGCAGCAGCGCTTTGCCTGTTGTGTGGGTGCAGTGCAGAAGATTTTGCCCTGCCGCATGAAGTGCAGCTTGCCGTTGGCCAGCAGTGCGCGCTGGCCGGGGAGCTGCGGTTTACCGGCAGCCTTTCCGATATTACGCCGCAGGACAGGGCAGAGTTTGCCCAAGCTGTGACCGATGCAGTGGTACATATTGCTTCGACTGACCCCAGTGTGGCCGCAGTAGACCAGGACGGCAACGTGACCGCTGTGACCCCCGGCACGGCAACCGTGTTGGTAAGCTGTGTGGACCTGGATTTTTATGCCGAAGTGAACATTAATGTTGTGGAAGCCGCCACGCCGGAAAGCGCAGCCCTCGCGACCCCGGAGACTGCTGCCCAGTCGACCCCGGAAACAGCCACGCCGGAGAGTGCTGAACCCGCAACGCCTGAAACTGCTGCTACTCCAGAGACCGCTATCTCGGAAACAGCCACGCCGGAGAGTGCTGAACCCGCAACGCCTGAAACTGCTGCTACTCCAGAGACCGCTACCCCGGAAACGGCTACCCCGGAAACGGCTACCCCCGAAAGTGCAGCTCCGGCAACACCGGAAAGCGCCGCCACACCCGAAACAGCAAAAACGGCCACGCCGGAAACTGCGGCCCCGCCCAAAATGCCAAGAGCAACCGAAGCCCCAGCTGCAGCCCGGGAAGAAACAACGGCTGCTGACGAAAAAAACAAGAGAACCGTTCCGCGAATTTTTTTGAAGAAAGCAGGCAGCACCGTGGCAAACTTTTTTGGCGGGTTGTTCGATAAGAGCAAGACCACGGGATGATGCCTGACCGTGAGGATCCGCCCAAAAAGCAAAAAACGGAAAGATAAACAAAAAGTATTACACTTGCCAAAATTGAAAAAAATGTGTTAAAATAACACTATAATTTTATAGCAATATGACAGATGGCAAGTCCACAAAGGAGGCAGTGTCGTTGAAAATCTATGAATCCGCAGAGGATTACCTGGAAAAGATCCTGATGCTGACAGAACGCAACGGGGAAGTCCGCTCCATTGACATCGCTACCGAGATGGGCGTTACCAAGCCGAGCGTGAGCATTGCAATGAAAAATCTGCGTCAGGCCGGTTATATTTCGATGGATGGTGCTGGGTATATCACCCTGGAGCCGCCGGGACTGGAAATTGCCACCCGGATTTATGGCCGCCACAAAAAGCTGACCCGCTTTTTTGTTGCACTGGGTGTGGACCCTGCCGTTGCTTCCCACGATGCCTGCAAGATCGAGCATGACCTGAGCGCAGAAACCTTTGAAAAGCTGGTGGCTTTTGCCGAAAGCCAGCATATGCTGAAGGAATCCTGAGTTTTTTTATAAGAATCATGATGCCCCGGACAAGAAACGTTTCTCGTCCGGGGCATTTTTGCTGCAGTGTGCGCGCTGTATGTGATATAGAGCCAAATAAAATCCGCCTCGGCAAAAAAACTCTGCCGGGGCGGTAATAGAATCATGCGGGATTGCTTCAGCTTTCCGCAACACCAAAGAAGAACTTGTTCAGGCGGTACTTGTTTTCTTCATACAGGCCAATGTGCTTGAACAGATCCTTGTAATAGGTGGTCAGCTCAAACCGAGTGGTCAGCACATCAAAGGGGTTCAGGTGGTGCACGGCGCTGTCTGGGTTTTGCACATAGTTGTAAATGGGGGTGGAAAGCGCATAGAACTGCTGGGCGTAGCGGATAAAGCTTAGATTGAAATACAGGTCCTCGCTGTAGTCCAGTTCCTCATTGCAGCGCACATCGGGGTGCTCGCGCACAATATCGGCGCGGTAGAGCTTGTTCCACATCACGCCGTAATAAAAGCTGGCGGGCTCCTGCATCAGCCACAGGCAAATGCGTCTTTATTCAGGGGGCCTTCCATCAAAAAGCCGAAAGTCTGCACCCGGTGCTGCGGATCCAGGATAGGGTCCAGCACACGCTCCACCACGGTATCCCGCATGGTTTTTGGCAGGCTGACCGGCGGTTCAATGCGGTTGTAGTGGGCAATCACCATATCGGCGTGGCTGGCTTCCGCTTTCTGTACCAGCAGCTCGGTGGCATAGGGCTGGATGAAATCATCCGCATCCACAAACTGAAAGTATTTGCCGTGGGCTTCCTGCATGCCAAGGTTGCGGGTGGCGGAAACTCCGCTGTTGTTTTTGTCGATCACCACAATGCGGCGGTCAATACCGGCATAGCTCTGGCAGACGGCATAGCTGACATCCTTGCTGCCATCGTTGAGCAGAATGATCTCCAAATTCCGGTAGGTCTGGCGGCGGATGCTCTCAATACAGCGGGCAATATGGTCCGCTGCGTTGTAAACAGGAACAATAATGCTGACTAGCGGCTGGCTCTGCGGTTCGGTGGGCATGGCGGGCCTCCTTATATAAAAACGGTTAGGTTGTTGCCTTTAGGCAACACCGCACAATTCCCGCCTTGCGGCTTAAGCACCGCTCCGGCAGCTGCGGCACGGCATCTGCGTTGCCAAAATGCTCGATAATGTCGGGTTGCGGTACCCGCATCGTGCTTCGGGGGCAAAAGCCCCTCGCACTCTGCGACCGCTGCCCCTGCTTCGGTTCGCTGTTTCCGCCACTGGCGGCGCTCACCTTTGCAGCATCCAGTATTATCTGCGCTTTTGGCTTAGCAGCTGCCGCACCTCGCTCGCCGTATCGGCACTTAGAATTATGCGGTATTGCCTTTACTATAACGCAGAACCCGCAATTTTGCAATAACACAAATACCGCAGGCTGTGCCCCGGAACATTTTGGTGTTGCGGTTCGGCCTGCGGTATGGTTTTGCTGGCTTTATTTGTTCTTTAGGACGTCGATTTCGTCCAGCTCCACAGCGGGTACATAGTAAGCAGAAAAGGTGTGCAGCGTCTGGTCGACATCATCGCCGTCGCCCAGGGCAGCGGGGCCTTCATCAATCGTGTATTCCCACATGGGCAGGTAGTAGGCGGCGCTCCCCTGTACATAGGTCAGGCGCAGGTTGGAAAGGCACTCCGGCTCTGCGGCGGGGTCAACCGCTTCCGCCGTGTAGCTGTCGGTCAAAAACTCTCCGTTGGCCAGCCGCTTGTCAGCCTCGGCGCGGGAAACGCTGGTGTATTCGCCCAGGGGCTCCACGGTGCGGTCCGTTTCATGCAGGCTCAACAGATTGCCGTCGGTATCTACGCTGACCAGCAAGTAATGGAAAGAATCCGCCGCGAACTTGACAAAGAGGGAAGAGGGCTGGCCGTAGATCGTGCTGTCGCCTCCATCCGTCACATCGGTATATTCACCGCCAAGCAGAGAGGTAAAGAGGGAACCGTATTTCTCTTGCAGGTCGGCGGCAATCACGCGCTCTTCCGCAAGGGCGGCAAAGGTCTTCACCTCGGCAGAGCTGTTGCAGACCACACTGGTGCACAGGTCGTTGGAGACGGTGATTGTCAGCCCACCGGGCCAGTCGCTTTCGGGAATGTTTAGCTGCAGCTGTGCGGCATCAGAGAGATAATTCAGCACGGAAGAATCTGCATCCCACCCCTTCTGCTCGGCGGATTCCTTTATATTAGATACTGTTTTGGAGATGGTATCGGCGCTGTCCCTACTGAACGTGGCGGTGTCAGCCAGTGTGGTATCCAGCCCAAGAGCATCCAGCACCGTGCGAAGACGGGCTTTCATAGCATCGGTATTGTCGGCGGCATCCAGCAGGCTGTTGCGGTAGACCGGCAGGCTGGCAGGGAGAACAACATCCGCGGAACTGCCTAAAATTAGACTTTCGCCGAAATACAGCTCATCGGCACTGTGGGCCAGCAGGGAAGAACTGCCGGAAGCGCCGCTGCCAAGCAAAATATCGCTCAGAGCCTGCAAGGGGCTGCTGTCCTGCATCGCGGATTTCAGGGAGGAGGACAACGGGGCATCGGCAACGCTGCCTGCGGCGGCATCTGGTTCACTGCCCTCCATGCTGAATGCGCTGAAGGTATCGGGACTGTTGGATTCCTCATAGGCGGGGGCGCTTTCGTTCAGATCAGCGGTCTCGGCGGCCTGGCTGACCCCGGCGGAACGGTCCTGACCGACCATCGCCGCCCCTAACAGAACAAGACAAAAACAAGCTGCTGCCGGAACAAAATGCCGGAATTGCAACGGAATGGTCTGCTTTACGGGGGTTTTGTTGGCAGATTCAATCAAATCATCATCAATTTGCCCGATCGCGCGGAATAAATCGCGGGAGCTCACAGGCAGACACCTTCTTTCTCTAAGTAGGCTTTCAGTTTGGTGCGCATCCGGTGCAGGGTAACGCGCACCTTGCTTTCGCCAATACCGTAGCGCTTGGCAATGTCGGCGGTGGCGTCGCAGTACCAGTACCGCCGAATAAAGATGTTGCGTGCCTGCTCCGGCTGGCTGCGCAGAAACGCGCTGATGGAGCGGGCTGTTTCAGCGCTTTCTACCTCCTGCGCGGTGTGGTCTCCGGCGGGCAGGCAAAATTCCAGCTCTTCCAGCACGGTTTCGGTCTGGCCGCGCCGCGCTTTTTGGCATTTTGCCGCTCCCGCAGGTCCAGTGCCAGGTTGCGGGTAATGCGCCCCAGGTAGGGTGCAAGCTTGTCCGGCCGGTTTTGCGGCATGCTGTTCCAGGCGGCCATCCAGGTGTCATTTTCGCATTCTTCGGCGTCTTCCTGGCTGCCCAGCAGGTTCATGGCAATCTTGCGGCAATAGGCGCCAAACTTTTGTGCGGTCTGTGCAATGGCCTGCTCGTCCCGTGCCCAGTACAGCGTAACGATGTCGGCATCAGTCATTGCGGCACACCTCGCTTTCCTCTTACTATTTATATAATAGGGGAATCACCCCCAAATGTTACAGGCAGAAAAAGTAAAAAAACGCACCCCGGCGGGCGGGATGCGGCAAACAATACAAATCAGAGCATATGTTTTTTGTGCAGTACCCAGGCAGCGATCCCACAAATAGCAAGCGTAAGCAAGCAGACAATGACAAATCCATAATCAGAACCGGAAAACGGCATGCGTCAATGTCCACGTTCATGCCATACAAACCGGAAATAACGGTCGGGACAGCCATCAACAGGGTAACGGAAGTCAGGTACTTCATCGCATTGTTCAGGCGGTTATCCAAAATTGAGCTGAACAGCTCGCGGGTGCCCTTGATATCATCGCGGTAGATGCTGGTCATCTCAATGGCCTGCCGAATCTCAACGATTACATCGTCCAGTAGTTCCATGTCATCAGGGTACTGTTCCAGCCGCTTGTAGCGGGTCAACCGGTCCAAAACCGTGCTGTTGGCACGCAGTGAGGTTGCGAAATATACCAGGGTGGATTCCAACCCATGCAGCTCCATCAAGTCACTATCGCGCAGGGTACCGGTCAGGTTTTTCTCAATTTCCTGGCGGCGGCGGTCGATCAGGCGCAGCTCCTGCTGGTACATCGTGGCGGCGCGGTACAGAATCTGGTACACAAAGCGCATCTTCTTTTTAGTAGAAAAGCCGCGCACCCGGCAGGAAGCGAAATCAGACAATACGGGGGTATCTACGGAGCATACCGTGGTGATGGTGGTCTGGGTCAACAGAATACCAAGGGGAATGGTGGTGTATACGCCCTCGGCGGCGCCGTCTACCTTTAAGGGTATATCCACAATGATGACGGTATAACCATCTTCCAGGCTGATACGCGCGGATTCTTCCGGGTCAAGGGCGGCCTGCACATCAGCGGGCTCAATATCTAAGGTGGCGGCAACCTCGCGGATCTCCTCCTGGCTGGGGGCAGTCAGGCAGATCCATGTGCCTTCCTCAATTTCGTCTGCGCGGGTTAAACGCCGGTTGACGGTTTCGTATATCGCCAGCATAGAAAGATCACCATCATTTCTTTGTTAAATCACAGATTTTAGTATACTTGCTTTGGACCCAAAGCGCAAGTATGGAAGATAAATGATTTGGGAAAGATGGGGAAGCAGGGGATGGAGAAGGCTATTTATATTATAGGAAGATGTGGGGGAAAAGGATAAAAAACGGGGACAAAAAGAAAATGAATAGAGAAATCACGTTAAAGCGTCTATATGCACCCTGCCCAAAAATAAATCGAAAAAATTATGAAGAAAATCGAAAAAAGGTGTTGACAATGATTAAAAGTGTGGTATTATAAATAAGCTGTCACGCAAGACAGCAGCTCCTCAAAAGCCAAATAAAAGCGATGTACCAGCAAAAACGCAGCGGGGAACCGGACAGCGTGCAGGTGGAAAGCTTTTAAAAAAGGCGCTCAGGAAGCTCAAAAAAATATCGAAAAAAGTGCTTGACAAAAAGTACGACCTTTGATATAATGATTGAGCTGTCCGAGAGGAGAGCAAGCAGGACCTTGAAAATTGAACAATACTGAAACTTGTGGAACCTTAAACGTGATGGAAAATCAC
>ENA-OQCD01000178-OQCD01000178.1-human-gut-metagenome-genome-assembly--contig:-NODE-178-length-17170-cov-3.073344_pt1 | contig 17170 bp, 23 predicted proteins | sample MGYA00242755_ERZ504571 | MGnify/ENA primary metagenome ERZ504571 (study PRJEB26092, sample SAMD00036274) | human gut metagenome | host: Homo sapiens | study: EMG produced TPA metagenomics assembly of...
CCAGCTTTGCCAGCAGCTTTTTCACGCATTCCAGACCGGAGCCGTTCAGCGGAGTGTACACCAGCTTCAGGTCGGCGGTGCCTGCCCCATCGCCCACACGCTGGGCATAGACGGCATCCACAAAGTCGTCCAGACATTTCTCGCTGCTGTACTCGATCTTGCCCTCGGCAAGGGCGACATCAAAGTCCGCAGGCTGTACGGCAAAGCAGTCCACCGCTTCAATGGCGGCAAGAATTTTTGCTGCCACCTCAAGGGTGATCTGGCAGCCGTCTGCACCGTAGACCTTGTAGCCGTTGTACTTGGCAGGGTTGTGGCTGGCGGTGACGCAGACGCCCGCGCCGCAGCCGTAGTACCGCACCGCCCAGCTCAGCGCCGGAGTAGGTTCCAGACGGGGATAAATATAGGCCTTGATGCCGTTTGCCGCAAGGACAGCTGCGGTTTCGCGGGCAAACACATCGCTCTTGATACGGCTGTCGTACCGATGGCAACTTTCTTCGGCAAGTCGGAGGCATTCAGGTAGTTGGCAAGGCCTTGCGTAGCTTTGCGGATGTTGTAGACATTCATCCGGTTGGTGCCAGCACCGATGACGCCCCGCAGACCGCCGGTGCCGAATCAGCTCCCGGTAGAACCGGTCGGTGATGGCATCCTCGTCGCTCGATGTCTTTCAGCTCTTCGGCAAGGTCGGCGGGCATTTCCGGCTGTGCCAGCCATTTTTCATAAGCCGATTTAATTTCTTCTGTCATGAAGGTTTTCTCCTCTCGTCAGCATCCTCGCCCATCTCCTGCTCCCTGCTATGCCAGAGAGGGCGAAGCAGTTAAACTTTCTTCAGATACCAGATTTTTGCGGGGCGTCTGGCCCCAGCCGCCGGGCAGTTCCAGACCGGTGGTCAGCAGCTGGACGCCGCTGTAGGTGTTTGCGTCTTCGTCGGTGTACTGTGCTGCCGGGTCCAGCCCTTCCAGCATAAGGCGGGGGCGGCTGTTGGCGCTTGCCACGCCGTGGCTGCCGGTCAGGGCATCGCCCACGGCGAAGACGGCGGCTTCGCTGCCGTCCTTTGCGGTTATCATCCACGCAGCACCCAGGCCGTTGGGTTCCGGGTCCACCAGACGGTGCAGGTCGCCGCCGCGCAGCAATGCACCGTGCTGGCGATACCACGCCACATAGGGGCGGAGCTCGGCCAGTTCTTCCTCGCTGTATTTCGTCAGATCCAGCTCAAAGCCGAAGGTGCCAGTAAGTGCTGCCGCCATCCGTGCTTCCACCGTGGAGATGTGGCCGGTGCAGTGGTTGGGCACGGTGGAAAAGTGCGCCCCCATCACGCAGCCGGGGGTAGAACAGGCTGGTGCCGTACTGGACGACCAGACGGGAACGGGCATCGGTGTTGTCGCTGCACCAGATCTGCGGGCTGTAATAGAGCATTCCGCAGTCGAAGCGGGCACCGCCGCCTGCACAGTTTTCCAGCAGCAGGCCGGGGTACTTTTCGGTCAGGCGGCGCTGCAATTCGTACACACCCATCACATAGCGGTGGTACACTTCACCCTGCTGTTTTGCAGGCAGTTTGGCGTTGTAGACGTGTGCCAGCGAGCGGTTCATATCCCACTTGAGGTATTTCAGCGGGCAGCTCCTTAAAATTTCATCCAGTTGCTGCCAGATACCGTCCACCACTTCGGGGCGGCTGAAATCCAGCGTATACTGCTGGCGGATCTCCAGCGGCTCGCGTCCGGGGATGGTAAATGCCCAGTCGGGGTGTGTGCGATAGAGGTCTGAGTCCGGACTGATGGCTTCTGGCTCGACCCACAGTCCCATCTCCAGTCCCAGTAGATTGATTTTCTTGCACAGGCCGGGCAGATCGTCCGGCAGCTTGGCTTTGTCCGCTGCCCAGTCGCCCAAGCTGGACGAGGTATCGTTGCGTCCTTTGAACCAGCCATCGTCCAGCACGAACAGGTCGATGTCCGCCTTTTTGGAGGCAGCAGCCAGTTCCAGCAGCTTTTCTCGTCGAAGTCAAAGTAGCAGGCTTCCCAGCTATTGATGAGCACCGGGCGGGGCGCGGTCATATCCTGCCAGCGGGGCGGCAGTAGCCGGGTGCGGATGGCGCCATGGAAACGGCGGCTCATCTCGCCTAGCCCCTTATCCGAATAGACCATCGCGGCTTCCGGTGCGGTAAAGCTCTCGCCGGGAGCCAGCGTCCAGTGGAAGTGGTAGGGATGGATGCCCATCACCAGCCGTTCCCCTGCGTCGGCACGCTCGGCTTCGATGAGGTAGTTGCCGCTGTACACAAAGGCAAATCCCCATGCGTCGCCGGTCGTTTCGGTGGTATCGGCATGGCAGAGGGCGACTGCCGGGTTGTGGGCGTGGCCGGGGATGCCCCGCATACTGCCAACGCTCTGGATGCCGCAGCGCAGCGCCGCACGTTCCGGGGTGCGCTCCGCTGCCCATGTACCGTTCAAGGTGATCAGTTCGAGAGCATCCGGCGCAAAGTCGAGAGTCAGAGAAGCCGCCTTGTTCAGGGTCAGCTCCTCGGACGAGGTGTTGGTATAAACTGCCGTGCGGGTGATGAAGTCCTCGGCTTCGTAGACGCTGTACCGCAGTTCCACGGCCAGACCGCACGCATCTTTCAGGAAAACGGAAAGCGTCTCCACACCCTTTCCATCCCCGGAACATCGGCAGGTCGGGCAATTGGGGTTTGCCGATATGCACTTCAGCACGGTCGAACACGAACGCCGCCGCTTCCGTGCCGTCGGCGTATTCCGGGATGACGGCGGGAGTGCGGTTATCAGCGGTGCCGCAGCCGGAAAGCTCCTGCGGCAAAAGATCCGGCCAGCAGCCGGGGTCGCTGTGGGGCATCCGGGCATCCGCAAGGCTGGGCACATCCTCCGGCAGACGGGTGCCGTAATAAGTGTGCAGCACCATGCCATTAGGGGCAACTGCCAGCTGGTAGCTGGTGTGGGTGGTATGCAGGGTAAAGACGTTTTCGGTGCAGACGATCATTGGGTACTGTCCTCCGTGTCGGTTTCTTCTTCCGGTTCCTCTTCTTTGCGCCCGGCCTTTTCCAGTTGGGCAAAGGCGGGGCGCATCAGGCTTGCCATGCCAAGGGCAGAACCTGCGCCGCCGATGAGCAGCCACAGGGGCAGCAGATAGACGAACCACGCCGGGGCGGCCTTTGCCAGCAGGGGAAACCACGCCAGAAAGGCAAGATTTCCCACGGTGGGCAGCAGATTGGCAAGGGTCATGCGGCCGCTGTCTGCCAGTACCGGCAGAACGCCGGGATAGGTGAACCGTGCCAGCAGGGCAAAGCCCCAGCTGCCACAGCAGCCTGCCAGCACCAGCAGCAGAAAGGACGCTGCCGCCAGAATGCCATTGCCGGCGGTGTCCTGTGCGGTGGCGGTGCGCAGCCCGGTGAGGGCGGCAAAGCCTGCCAGCAAAAGCACCAGCCACAGGGCGGTGGATTGCTTAAAATCCCGCTTGAACGCCTTGAAAAAGTCCGTCCGCACGGTATAGTCCTCTTTGGCTGCCATCTTGTTCACCACCGTGAACAGCCCCAGCGTAGAGGCCCCGGCGGTGAGGATGGGCAGACAGCACACGAGCCACAGGACGTTGGCAAGCACGAGATCTCCGATCCTTCCCATGGTGCGGTAGAATGGACTGTCGATGTTGGCCTTTTTCATAACGTTTCCTTTCGGGGGAGCGGGGCGGGAATTACTCCCCGATGCTCCGGAGATATTCGAGATTTTTGTCGATCGGGTCGCAGCGCTGCTTCACGCAATCCACACTGCGCAGGGGGTCGGCAGGCGTGTTGAACGCAAAGTCCAGCAGCTTGTCGATGGTGGTAGAAGCCACATGCAGGCGGGTGTCACTGGCTGCATAATAAATATATACGCTACCGTCATCGTCCGCAATAGCACCGTTGGTGAACACGACGTGGAAACGTCGCCCACCCGCTCCCAGTCACGGGGTGCGATGAGGAAGCCGGACGGCTCTGCGATCACCTTGCTGGGGTCATCCAGTGCGGTAACGAACACATAAATGACGTACCGCAGCCCGGCGGCGGTATTCCGCACGCCGTGGGCGATGTGCAGCCAGCCCTTTTCGGTCTTGATGGGGGTGGCACCCTCGCCGTTCTTTGCCTCGGTGATGGTATGGTAGCGGCGGGGGGCTGGTGATGATTTCCTCGTCAATGACGGCGTGGGTGATGTCCTCGCACAGACCAAAGCCTACGCCGCCGCCGGAACCGGTGTCGATGAAATCATCCATGGGGCGGGTGTAGAAGGCGTACTTGCCGTTGACGAACTCTGGCAGCAGGTCTACATTCCGCTGCTGGGGGCTGCGCTTGGTGACAAGGTTCGGCAGACGCTCCCAAGTCTTGAGGTCTTTGGTGCGGACGATGCCTGCCGCAGCCACGGCAGCGGACAGGTCGTTGACGGAAGTATCCTTGCTCTCAGAGCAGAACACACCGTAGATCCAGCCATCCTCGTGCTGGGTCAGGCGCATATCGTAGACGTTGGTCTCCTCCGGGCAGGTATCCGGCAGCAGAATGGGCTTTTCCCAGAAGTGGAAGCCCTCCACCGGGCTGTCGCTCTCCGCTACGCCGAAAAAGCTCTTGCGGTCGTTGCCCTCGATGCGTGCCACAAGGTAATACTTGCCGTTCAGCTTGATGGCACCGGAGTTGAACACGGCGTTCACACCCAGACGCTCCATGAAGTGGGGGTTGGTTTCCGGGTTCAAATCGAACCGCCAGCTCAGCGGGATGCTCTCCCGGGTCAGCACCGGGTTTTCCCAGCGGTCATAGATGCCGTTGTAGAAATCGGTCTTTTTGTTCTTGCGTACCAGATAAGCGTCCTGCAGCGCCTTCTGGCGCAGGTATTCGGGATGCAGTTTAGACTGTGACATCGGGGTTCCTCCTTATCAGTTCCATGCACATTCTGCCGTTGTGGTAGGGGCACTTCCACGGCTCAAGGATGGGCTTGCGGCTGGACGGTTTTCCGTCTGCGTCCACCTCCCAGAACCATTCACTGCCGGGGCGTTTGTCCACCATCACGTTGCAGATGTAGTGGTAAATATCGGCGGCGGCATCCCGGTATTTTGCATCGCCGCTCTTGTTGTATTCGTTCACGAAGCCCAGTACGGACTCAGCCTGCACCCACCACACACGGGTGGTGTTCACCTTGCCGCGCTCGCACTCGTTGACCACCGAGTGGTCAATGTAGGCTTCCTTGTAGATGTGGGCAGCAAGGTCGGAGTTGATGGCGTGGATGCGCTTGGAAAGCGCTGCATCGCCCAGTAAATCGCAGCCCCAGTCGATGAGCCAGCTGGACTCGATATCGTGGCCGTAGCTGTACAGGTCGATGATGGAGTTATAGTGCGCATCAAAGAACACCAGCTGCCGGTGCAGCTCCGGGGAGTAAATTTTGTGCTCGTAGATATCCAGAATGCGGCGCAGGGCCTTTTCCACCTCCGGGTCGCGGCTGGCCTGATAAAGCCCGGCGTAACCCTCGAACACATGGAGCAGGGTGTTCATGGTCTTTGCCGCCATGACGCCGTTTTCGGAAAGCTTTTCGTTGCTCTCCGGCTTCCAGTCGATGGTAAAGCTTCCAGATAGCCTCGCTGTCGGTGCAGTGCTGCTCGATGATATGGAAGATCTCTTTTGCACGGTCCAGCGCAGCCTGTTTGCCGGTCAGCCGGTAGTAGGCGGAAAGGGCATAGATAGCAAAGCCCTGATTGTAGGTGTGCTTGGTGGTGTCCAGCGGCTTGCCGGTGTAGTCGCAACTCCAGTACACACCGCCGTTTTCCACGTCATAGCAATGCTCGGTGAAAAAACTGGTAGGCGTGGCGGGCATCCTCGGCAAGGTCTGCCCGGCCGGTCAGCATGGCAGCCTCGGAGAAGAACCACAGAATGCGGCTGTTCAGGATGCAGCCTTTTTCGGCCTGTTTGTCCAGCTTCAGGTCAAAATCCATGTAGCCGTAAAAGCCGCCGTTTTCCTCGTCCCGCAGCCCTTTCCAGAAGGGAATGATGGTTTGCAGCAGCATTTCTTCTGCTGCCTGTTTGATCTTTGGCATGGGAAAATCCCCCTCCCTGTTTTACCAAAACGAGCCCGCCCCGGATGACCGGGACAGGCTCCATTGTATCAGCGGATGCCGACCTCGTGGTCGGTGGGGCCTGCGTTATCGTGGGCCTTGATGTAATCCACCACCTCGTCCACGGTGGTGAAGGCAAGACCGACATAGCTGTCAGCGCAGCCATAATAGAGGGCGATGCGGCCGGTGTCGGCATCCTGCAGGGTGGCGCAGGGGAAGCAGACGTTGGGCACGAAGCCGCGCTCCTCATACCACTTTTCCGGGGTCAGCAGGAAGTTGCCGCACCGGTAGAGCACCTTGCTGGGCTCGTCCCTGTCCAGAATGGCACCGCCGATGGAGTACACGAAACCGTTGCAGGTGCCGGTGACACCGTGGTAGAACAGCAGCCAGCCCTCGCTGGTCTCGATGGGAGCTGCACCGCCGCCGATCTTCACGCTCTCCCACCAGTTGGAGCCTTTGCTCATCACATGGCGGTGACGGCCCCAGAACTCCATATCCGGGCTCTGGCTCAGGAAGATGTCACCGAAGGGGGTGTGGCCGCTGTCGGACGGACGGCTGAGCAGGGTGTACATCCCGTTGATCTTGCGGGGGAAGAGCACCGCATTCCGGTTGAAGGGAATGAACGGATTCTCGATGCGGACAAAGGTCTTGAAATCGGTGGTCTTGGCAATGCCGATGGACGCACCGTAGAAATCCTGACACCAGATGATGTAGTAGGTGTCCTCGACTTTCACCAGACGGGGGTCGTAGGCATACACCGGCATGAATGGCTCACCCTTCTCGTTGACGAAGGGAATCTTGTCCTTGTCGAAGGTCCAGTGGATGGCGTCCTCGCTGTGGCCCAGATAGATGTAGGGCACACCGTTGACCTGCTCGCCGCGGAACACGCCAATGAACTTGCCCTCGTACGGCACGACCGCACTGTTGAAGATGCGGGCCACGCCCTCCACCGGGTTGCGGTCGATGATGGGGTTCTCGCTGTACCGCCACACCGGGCCGGTGGCATCGGCGGGCTTTTCCTGCCAAGGAATGTTGGGCAGGGCGTCGCAGAACATTTTTACGTTGCTCATAATCAAAAACTCCTGTAATAGAAGGTTGTTGTTCTTTTCTGCCACACTCTCCCGGCTCCCTGCACAGAAGCCGGGAGAAGCAGCAGATGATGAAGGAGAAAAAGTGGATAGCGATTTTAGCCTTTCACCGCACCGGCAGCCATGCCGCTGTAGATTTGATCCTGACACAGCAGGAACACGATGAGGGCGGGGATGATGGTGATGATGACACCGGCGCAGATGTAGTTGTACTGGTTGCCCATGGGGCCGGAGAACACATACAGCGAGGTGGCCACCACCTGATACTTGGTCTTATCCTGCAGGTACAGGTTTGCCATGTAGTATTCGTTGTAGGTGGACACACCCTTCAGGATGGCGCTGGTGACGATGGCGGGCTTGAGCAGGGGCAGCAGGATCTTGAAGAACACACCAAAGTAGGTGCAGCCATCCAGAATGGCGCTTTCGTCCAGCGTGGGGGAAAGGTTCTCGAAGAACTGCAGGAAGATATAGATGGTGATAACGTCCGTGCCCATCATCAGGATGATGTAGCCGGGCATGGAGTTCACCAGATGCAGAGCCGTCATGATCTGGTACACCGTGACCTGCGAGGCGATGCCGGGGATCAGGGTGGCGATGGTGAACAGGTTGCGGATCAGCTTGTTGCCGGGAAACTTGAACCGGTTCAGCACATAAGCCAGCATGGCACTGATCATAATGCTGCCCGCCAACACGCAGATCAGGATGATAAAGCTGTTCAGGAACGCCTCGCCCATGTTGGCCTTGTTCCATGCGGTGATGAAGTTATCGAAGTTGAGCCAGCTCTTGGGCGGGGTGATAACGTTGGTGTTGGCGTACTCTTCCTCACTTTTGAAGGCGGTGAAGATGCAGGATACGATGGGCACCAGTGCCACAAAGGCAGCGAAGATGAGCAGCGCATATTTGCAAATGTTGATCAGAACACGTTTGGTCTTGATCGCAGTGGTTTCGTTCATACGTTCTGCCTCACTTTCACTTGGTTACGCCGCTGCTGCGGTTTTCCAGCCATTTTTCCACAGCCTTCTGGGCGTAGGTGACGATCACGATGAGCAGCAGCAGAACCACAGCCATGGCGGATGCAAGACCCACCTTCTGGTCGGTATGGGCGATCTTATCCATGACCACGAAGTAGGTGGAGGTGTTGAAGCCGCCGCCGGTGACAACATAGGGCATCTCGAAGGCGGACAGTGCGCCGGACACCGAGATGATGAGGTTCAGCACCACGATGGTGCTGATGGAGGGCAGGATGATGTCCTTGAAGCGGTGCCATGCGTTGGCACCGTCGATCTCAGCAGCCTCGTACAGCACGGGGTCCACAGAAGCGATAGCACCGATGAACATGACGATGTTCTGGCCGATGTATTTCCAGATGGAGCAGGCCACCAGCACGACGTTGTTGATGGACTCATCCCGGAGCCAGAAGGGCAGCTTATCTACGTTGAAGCCCACCCAGCTCAGCAGGGTATCCAGCACAAAGCCGTGGGTGAAGAAGAACTTGAAGATGAAGCCCACCGAGATGCCGCAGATGAGGCAGGGAAAGTACAGTGCACCACGGAAGAACTTGCTGCCCTTGCACTTGAAGCTCAGGATGGTGGCAAACAGCAGCGCCAGCGCCATCTGCACCACGGAGCCTACCATGTAGTAAAGGCTCAGGCTCAGAGCGTGGAAGCAGTCTTTGCGGGTAAAGACCGAGATGTAGTTCTGCAGACCCACAAAGGTACGTCTGCCGATGTACTTCATTTTGAAGAAGCTGAACTCCACCATTTTGAAGAAGGGCAGATAGGTAAACATGAACAGCAGCACCAGCGGAACGAACAGGAACACCAGCGTGACGATGAGCTGCTGGCCACGCATACTGTGAAAGTATTCGCTGAAGCTCTTGCGCTTTTTAGGCGCGGATACGGTTGCGGAAGATGCCATGTAAAAGACCTCCTTTCACCAAAAGCAGGGCGGACACGGGCCCGCCCTGCTGATTTATAATGATAGATCGCTTACTGCGGTGCGCAAGCATCCACAGCTGCGTCCCATGCGGCGTTCCAGTCGGCCACGATGTCGTCCAGAGTCTCGTCGCCGTTGATGCCAGCCTCCACCACACGCATGACGTGGGTCTGGTCGGCATTCAGCATCAGCTCAGCCTCCTGCTGCACCTCGGTGGCAAGGTCTGCCAGCTCTGCGGGGGCGGGGGCATCCTCGACCAGGTCGATGCCGTCAAATGCCTTCAGGGTATCGGGGTATTCCTGGCTCTTCAGCACCGGCACACCGCCCTGATCATAAGCAAAGTTGGAGCTTTCGGTCAGCCACTTGATGTAGAGCATGGCAGCCAGCTTTTTGTCATCGGTGGTGTTCTTGTTCACACCGTAGCAGTAATCTGCACCTGCGCTGGCGTACTGGGTACCCTTGACGGTGATGGGGAACGGCATATAGCCAATGTCGTCGGCGTGGTCACCGGCGGCCTGCATCTGCACGATGGCCCAGCTGCCCAGAACCATGGCACCGATCTGGCCGTTATTGATGCGGGGCTTGGAGCCCTCCCAGTCGGTGGTGGTGGGGTCGGCCTCGGTCAGACCGCGCTTCACTGCTTCGTACAGGATGTAGTACACAGCGTAGGGACCCATATCGTCCGCACCCAGAATGCCCTTCTGGAACGGATCCTTGGTCTGGGGCATGGTAATGTTCATCCAGTCCGGGTCACCGGTTGCGCCGCCGCTGGTGTAAGCATCCCATGCGGTCATGGTCCAGCCGGCGGCGTAGTTGGTGTACAGGGGATCAATGGAAGGATCGTAGTCCTTGATCTTCTGCAGGTCATCCAGGAACTCGTCCGGGGTCTGGGCAGGGTGGTGATGCCGGCAGCCTCAAAAACCTTCTTGTTGTAGATGATGCCCTGTGCATTGCCGGTGGAGGGGATGCCGTACACGCTGCCGTTATAAGCGCGGTTGGAAGCGAAGTTGTAATCGTTCTCAATGTCGCTCAGTGCGCACAGAGGCTCAAAGTAGTCGCCCAACTCGGTCAGGGGGATGTTGGTGGGGATCATGCACAGATCACCCCAGTCGTTGGAAGTCAGACGGGTGGTCATGTCGTTGGCATAGTCGGTGATGCCTCGTACTTGATGGTGATGTTGGGATACAGCTTCTGGAATGCGGCAACGTAGCCGTCAAAGGTGCCGTCATCGATGAGGTCGGTACGGTGGCTGATGATCTTCAGGTCAGCCTTCAGGTCGGTGTTGTCGGTGCCCACGGTCAGCTCATTGTAAGCCTTTGCACCGTCTGCGCTGGCAGCGGAACCAGCGGTGCTGCCGGTGGAGCCGGCGGTAGAAGTGCTGCTGCCGCCGCAGGCGGCAAGAGCAGAGGCTGCGGCCAACACACCAGTGACCTTCAGGAAATTGCGGCGATTGATCTTACGCATAGGGATATCCTCCTTCTTTTTGTGGAACCCTTTTCCGTTTTGCGAAAGCTAAATTTAGCTTTGATTAGCTAACTGTTATCCTTCGCTTTCTGTGGTTTAAGTATATTCCTTTTGAGATTCACTGTCAATATTACCAAAAAGATTCGGTGTTTTTGGTGGCAATTCGGCAATTTTTCTTGTGAAAACTGACCTGTAAATCCGGGATACATCACGGATTTTGAACTTAAAATAATAATTTAATTAACTTTTTACAATAAAATTAACTTAAAGATCGCTTAGCCTAAGGCTGATTTTGCACTTTTTAACTGGCTTTTCATTGACGAAACGACTAAAAACTGCTATGCTAACCATAAAGTTAACCGGAACGTTATTTACCTCATTCTAAAATGAAAGAAGAAAGCTGGTCAGGAACATGGCAAAAGCAGTACGCATGGCCGATATCGCGCAGCGGCTGGGCATCAGCACCGTGTCCGTCTCCAAGGGTCTGGCAGGCAAAGAAGGCGTCAGCGCCGAGATGCGGGCAAAGATCCTTGCCGTTGCCGAGGAGATGGGCTATCAGCCCCCTGCCCGGGCGCATACACAGCCCGGCGGCGAGAGCATCGGTATTCTGGTGGCAGATCGTTTTTTCAACGAGAACGCCTTTTATTCCAATCTGTACCGGGCGGTGCTTAAATGCGCCGCCGAGCAGGACATCTCGGTGCTGATGGAGATCGTTCTGCCGCAGGCAGAAAAAAGCTGCAATATGCCCTCCTTCCTTGTAAACCGCAAGGTGGACGGCCTCATCTTTATGGGCGAGATCAGCCGCCGCTACCTTGCCACAGCGGTGCAGACGGGCGTGCCCTTTATGCTGCTGGATTTTTACGATGATGCCATTGCCGCCGACTGCGTGCTCAGCGATAACACCAGCGGCAGCTATATGATGACCGAGCATCTCATCTCCACCGGGCGGCGGAACATCGGTTTGTGGGCAGTGTGCTGTCCACCAGCTCCATCATGGACCGCTATCTGGGTTATGTCAAAGCCCTGCTCCGCGCCGGGCTGCCATCCGGGACGACTGGCGGCTGGAGGATCGGGACGACCGAGGGCTCTTTATTCCGTTCACCCTGCCTCACGAGATGCCGGAAGCCTTTGTCTGCAACTGCGACGAGGTGGCCTACAATCTGGTGGAGACCCTCAAGCGCAACGGCTACCGTGTGCCGCAGGATGTGGCAGTGACCGGCTACGATGACTACCGCTATTCCACCATCTGCAGCCCCCAGCTGACCAGCTACCGGGTGGACTTGGACGGCATGGCAAAAACGGTGGTGGCGCAGCTGCGCCGCAAAATGGCGCATAAGCCTGCCGTTGCCCCCACCGTCATCGTGCCCGGCGGCTTTGTAAGAAGAGAATCTACCTGATAAAAAAGGGGTTGCTGCACAAACCTTCGTGCAGCAACCCTTTTACTATGGTACTATTTTGAATGGCCGCCGCTTTGCTCTGGCCATCTTCAGTGGAAAATATAGTTTGTATTTTGGGATACCGGAGCGTCTGCGGACGCTCCGGTATCCCGTTTTCACTTTTAGAGGATCGTTTTCAAAAAGGCAGTCAGAACCTTTGCCGCCTGCCGGTGGCTTTCTGCGCGGGGTGCTGCCGGGCACCTACCGTTTCCGGTGTGGTGTTGGGCAGCTCCAGCAGATAAACAGAGTTGTCTCCGGTAATGGCTTTGTACTGCTCCGCGCCCTGTCGCAGCACCGGCAGCAGCTCACTGCCCAGCATCCCGATGCACCACACCAGCTTTGCCCCGGGGTTCTTTGCCCGGAGCAGGGTCAGAAAATGCTGCACACCGTTTGCCACCTTTTGGGCGTCCGCAGGATGGAAGTCTCCGTTGGAGAGCCGCCGCAGCTGGTGGGGCTTGCCGGTGGCAGGGTCTGTCCATGGCGGGTTATCGAATGCGCCGGTGTCGTTGGTGCCTAGATTGACGATGACGGCATCCGGCTGCCATGCGGCAAAATCGTTTTCCTGCTGTGCACCAAGGGCGGCGTTACGCTGTCCCATGGCTACGCCGCACACCCGGGTGTAGTAGGGCGGCAGGATGTGGCGCACGTCGTTGTCCCATCCAGACACGATGCCCCAGCCGCTTTGCGAGATGCAGCGGTATTCGGCACCCAGCGCATCGGCAGTCAGGCGACCGTAGTGGTTTTCTGCCGAGAAAAAGGCTCCCACCCAGTCCTCCTCCGGTTTGGCTCCGATGGCACCCTCTCCGCTGGTGATGCTGTCCCCCACAAATTCCAGCCGATAAACCGGCTCCGGCAGGGGCAGAAATTCGCCGTCTGCATATTCCAGCCCGGTGATCTGCAGCAGGTGCGCCGGGTCATCGTGCATGGCCTGCACATCCTTCAGCAGCCGGACGTGCTTCGCCTTGCCCGGCGTCATGCCCCGGAACAGGCACACCCGGCTTTTGCCGGGGTTCACGGCAAACCGTGCCACCCATGCGCCATTCAGTTCCACGCTGACCCACGGCTCTACCACTTCATAATCGGCGAAAAGATCCACCCACAGCTCACTGCCGGTAAATTCCAGTTCTATGCCGCTGGCTGTCCAGAACAGGGTCAGCGGGTCACGCCCGGTGTGCCGCCCCAGTGCCCGCACCTGCGGCAGTTGGGTCAGCGCTGCGGTTGTAAGTTGCTCCATTTTCCGTTCCCTCCCGTTGGTTTTGCCCGAAGCATAGCAGATTCCACCCAAAATCGCAAGCTAAATCTGTAAGCTAAATAAAACCTAAAATTTAGTTTAGCCTTTGCACCTCCCGGTGTAGGGGCTTTTTTCGGGTCAGGTTGACCAGTGCTTTGCCCCTCTCCTTGTGCCATACGCTGAAAATGAAGCAGCATATTGACCGAATTGCCAAAACTGCACTATACTTATTGTGCAATCTGACGTTGATTTTTGAAAAAAGACGAGGAAAATGTCATGGAGCACGAACACAACTTTTACGGGGTGAACTTTGCACCCTTTCCCCACAGAGGCGTGTTGAGCAGCGAGAACGCCCACCGCAGTATGGCAACTATGGTGGAAGCTACCGCCGCCAACTGGGTCATTCTGTCGCCCTCTGGAATACAATCTGACCCTTATAGTGAGGAAATCAACTGGAACACTAATGCCACCCCCCACAGACGAGGAGCTATGCGGTGCCATCCGCTTTGCCAAGCAGTTGGGCTTGCAGGTGGCGTTGAAGCCTACCGTCAACTGCGCCAACGGCGTGTGGCGGGCGCGCATCAGCTTTTTTGACCACGATGTGCCCTGCGAGACCCAGTGGGGCAGATGGTTTGCCAGCTACACCGCCTTCCAGACCCACTACGCTGCTCTTGCCGAAGCCGAAGGCTGCGGGCTGTTCCTGACCGGGTGCGAAATGACCATGACCGAGCACCGGGAAGCAGAGTGGCGTGCTCTCATTGCCGCTGTGCGGCAGCAATATCACGGACCGGTGAGCTATAACTGCGATAAATACGGCGAGGACCATGTGAACTGGTGGGATGCGGTAGACTGCATCGCTTCCAGCGGCTACTACCCCCTGAAGGACTGGGAAAACCAGCTGGACCGCATCGAGGCAGTGAGCAAAAAATACAAAAGCCCGTCCTCTTCAGCGAGGCAGGCTGCATGAACATCACCGGTTCTTCTGCCGTGCCCAACAACTGGGAGCTGAAGGGAACACGGAACGATCTGGAACAGGCCGATTGGTATAGTGCCATGTTTTCCGCCTGCGCCAAGCGTCCGTGGGTCATGGGCTTTGGCGTGTGGGACTGGCCTGCTGACTCCGGAACCGCCAGCGCCTATGCCGTGTCCGGACGTCCAGCAGCAAAAATTATCCATAGTGCATATCAGGGAGAAGTTTTAGAATGAACACGTCCAATTTTGCTCGCTTGAAAGAACTGCTTCGCCGTGCAGCAGCAGGGCAGGAACTGACCCTCGGTTTTCTGGGCGGTTCCATCACGCAGGGCAGCCTTTCCACCCAGCCCGGCAACGCCTATGCGTTCCGGGTGTACCAGTGGTTCGTGGATACCTTTCCGCAGTCGAAGTTCCACTACGTCAACGGCGGCATCGGCGGCACAGATTCTCTGTACGGCGTTGCCCGTGCCGTGACCGATGTGCTGATGTACCAGCCAGATTTCGTAGTGGTGGATTTCAGCGTCAACGATCTGGAAGTTCCCTTCCGGCAGGAGACTTACGAGGGTGTTGTCCGCAAGTTGCTTGCATGGCCCTCCCACCCGCGGTGGTACTGTTGAATAACGTATACTACGATACCGGAGCCACCGCACAGGACGAGCACAACGCCGTGGGCGACCACTACGGCGTGCCACATGTCAGCATCCGGGACAGCATTTACAAGGATCTGCGTGCCGGTAAGTATGCCAGCCGCACCCTGCTCAGCCTGATGGACCTGCACCCAAACGATTACGGTCACGGTCTGGTGGCGGGGGAGATCATCAAGCTGCTGGAGGCGGTCAACGCCCACCGGGAAGAACCGGAGCAGGAGCCTGCCTTCCCGGCACCGCTCACCGCCAACGCCTACGAAAACGCCCGGCGGCTGACCATCCGGGAACTCTCCCCCAAGTTGGAGGGCTTCCGGGGCAGACCCGGAGGAAAAGCTGGGGCATCTGGACCACTGGAAAAACGGCTGGGTGGGCCAGAAGCCCGGCGACAAAATCACCTTTGAAGTGGATGCCTCCTGCATTGCAGTGCAGTACCGCAAGACCATCCGCCGCCCGGCGCTGCGGGCGCAGCTGGTTCTGGACGGCGACGCCGCCTACCCTGTTCTGCTGGACGGTAACTTTGACGAGGACTGGGGCGACTGCCTGTATTTGCAGCCTATCCTGCACCACGGGGAACATAGAACACACACCGTGGAGTTGACGATTCTGCCGACCGACACGCCCGATGCGACTGAGTTTTATCTGATGGCACTGATCGTTACGGGGTGATGGTGGTGGTTATCACCGTGATAACCACCACTATTCATATGTATCGACCTAAAAGCCTCTCTGGATATAGTGTCTCACTTTTTCATCTAAAATGTATTGCAAATTCTTATAGAATATGGTATATACATTATACGAAACAATGTTTTGAATGAACGCACTGCCGTTCTATGATGTGTAAAGTGAGGTGCCTGCCATGACCGCCGTAATTTACGCCCGCTATTCCAGCGACAACCAGCGTGAAGAATCCATCGAAGGCCAGATTCGTGAGTGCACGGCCTATGCAGAGAAGAACGGCATCACAGTCATCAAGCACTATATTGACCGTGCACTCTCTGCCAAAACGGACAATCGTCCGGAGTTCCAGCAGATGATTAAAGACAGCGAGAAACGGCTGTTTGACATTGTGCTGGTCTGGAAACTTGACCGCTTTGCCCGAAACCGTTATGATTCGGCACACTATGAGTACCAGTTGGAGCGAAACCATGTCAAGCTGGTGTCGGCTACTGAACCAATTTCGGAAGGCCCAGCAGGTATTATGGTCAAGAGTATGCTCACCGGCATGGCTGAATACTATTCCGCAGAGCTTTCTGAAAAAAGTCGTGCGCGGCATGACCGAGAATGTTCTGAAGGGCAAGTACAACGGCGGCACGATTCCCATTGGCTATACGGTAGACGAGGAAAAGTTCTTCCAGATCGATCCTTTGAAAGCCCCCTTTGTGGTAGAAGCCTTTCAGCGGTACAACGATGGCGCGACCATGAAAGAACTGATGAACTGGCTGAACGACAGCGGCGTGACCACCAACCGCAACCAGAAGTTTACCTATAACAGTATTCAGACCTTGCTGACAAACCGCCGTTATATCGGCGAGAACCGTTTTAAGGACATTGTGATGCCGGACAGCATCCCGGTTATCATTGAGAAAGAACTGTTCGATAGTGTGCAGGATAAAATCGCCAAAAACCGCCGCGCTCCGGCTCGGCACAAAGCGGAGGACGATTATTTGCTGACGACCAAGCTGTTCTGTGGAATGTGTGGCGCGATGATGTTCGGCGAGTGCGGAACGAGTCGAAATAAGAACGTCCACCATTATTATAAATGTGCTAATGCCAAGCGCACCAAGACCTGCAAGAAAAAAGACCGTCCGCAAAGAGTGGCTGGAAGATCTGGTAGTCTGCGAAACCATGAAGATGATTCATGACGATGACTGCATCCAGTCTATCGTGGATGCGGTGATGATTCTTCAAGAACAGGAGAACACGGTGCTGCCCCTGCTGGAAAAGCAGATGAAGGATATAGAGAACGGCATCGAGAATCTGTTAAATGCGATTCAGGCAGGTGTACTGACCAGCTCGACCAAAGGACGCTTGGAAAAGTTGGAGGCTCAGCAGAAAGAGTTGGAAATTCGCATCGCGGAAGAAAAGCTGGCGAAACCGAAAGTCAGCGCAGATTTTGTGAAATTTTGGCTCACCAACTTTCGCAAGCTCGACCCGAACGTGAAAAGCCACCGGGAAACGCTTATCAACACGTTCGTGAACGTTGTTTATCTCTATGATGAAAAAGTTTTGATTACATTCAACTACAAAGACGGCACAAAAACCATCACTTTCGATGAAATCGCCGCCAAAGATGCCCCAGAGGGCAATGGTTCGGATTTGGGTTGCTTC
>ENA-OQCD01000179-OQCD01000179.1-human-gut-metagenome-genome-assembly--contig:-NODE-179-length-17062-cov-1.616120_pt1 | contig 17062 bp, 28 predicted proteins | sample MGYA00242755_ERZ504571 | MGnify/ENA primary metagenome ERZ504571 (study PRJEB26092, sample SAMD00036274) | human gut metagenome | host: Homo sapiens | study: EMG produced TPA metagenomics assembly of...
ATTTCTTTGATTATTATTCGTATTTTTTACTTATGTTGCCCAGTATAAGAGTTTTTTCCAAAAGCAGCCGACGTTATGGGGAAACAATCAGCCTAACATTACCCGGTGTATGAATATTCTGGAGAATGAGCTGGGATGTAAACTTTTTTATCCGTTCCAATCGCGGAGTACAGCTGACCATTGAAGGAGAAAGACTTTTTGAACATGTATCAATTGCAATAGAACAGCTTGTATCAGGAGAAAATGAACTTCTCAAAGATAAAGGTCTGGAAAGCGGACTTGTAAATATTGGTGCCAGTGAGATCGCACTGCGTTTATTCCTGCTGAACGAACTGGAAGTCTTTCATCACCGTTATCCACATGTAAAGCTGAGAATCTCTAATCATTCCACACCACAGGCAGTTCAGGCACTGGAAAACGGTCTGGTAGACTTTGCAGTAGTTACCACACCTGTCGCTCTGAAAAAACCACTTCAGAGAATTCCCCTCTATTCTTTCCGCGAGATCCTTATAGGTGGAGAGGAATATGCGGAAACAGCTTCCAACAAACACTGTCTTCAGGATCTGCAGGATATCCCTCTAATCGGGATTGCTCCCGGAAGCAGTACAAGAGAATTATATACACAGTATTTTATGCGCCATAACCTTCCCTTCTCACCTGATATGGAAGTGGCAACTACTGACCAGATCTTCCCTATGGTGCAGCACAACCTGGGAATCGGATTCTTCCCTGAAGAGCTTGCTGCTGAACATAATTGCTCAGGGGAAAATCGTCCAGATTCCCATTGAAGAGCCTCTTCCTGAACGAAAGATTTGTCTGATCCGCAATGTAAAAAGGCCACAGAGCATTGCAGCACGCAGTCTTGAAGAACACCTCACATCACACCGGGAAACAGAATAACTGTTACTGCAGACAGCAGTACCCCAAAAACAGGGATCACTCCTGCAGATATCCGGTCTGCAGTGGCAATCCCTGTTTTATTGATGTTATTTATTTAATCCTTTCATGGATAAGCTGATACGTTTTTTCTTCATATCAACTCCGATTACTCTTACATCTACGATATCCCCTACACTCACCGCTTCCAGAGGATGTTTGATAAATCTCTCTGTCATCTCGGAAATGTGCACCAGACCGTCCTGATGTACACCGATATCTACAAATGCACCGAAATCAATAACATTACGGACAGTTCCCTTCAGCACCATTCCTTCTTTCAGATCTTTCATTTCAAGAACGTCTGAACGAAGGATCGGTTTCGGCATGTCATCACGAGGATCACGGGCCGGTTTCTCCAGTTCCTTTACAATATCACGAAGTGTGATCTCACCGATTCCCAGTTCTGCTGCCATCTTCTTTATAGTCTTTTACCTGCAGGGAAAGTCCAAGGAGATTTCCTGCCACAACATCATTTGGCTTATATCCAAGTTTTGAAAGAAGTGCCGCTGCTGCTTCATAGCTCTCAGGATGTACACTTGTTGCATCCAGAGGATTCTTTCCACCGGAAATACGCATGAAACCTGCACACTGTTCAAATGCCTTCGGTCCTAATTTCGCTACCTTGAGAAGTTCTTTTCTGTCTGTGAACTGACCGTTCTCTTCTCTGTAAGCTACGATATTTTTGGCAATTGCTTTGCTGATACCGGAAATATACTCAAGCAGAGATGCAGATGCTGTATTTAAATCTACACCAACTTTATTTACGCTGTCTTCTACAACGCCGCTTAATGCTTCATCCAGTTTCTTCTGGTTCATATCATGCTGATACTGACCCACACCGATAGATTTCGGATCAATTCTTAACCAGTTCTGCAAGCGGATCCTGTACACGTCTTGCAATGGAAGCCGCAACTTCTCTGTCCTACATCAAAAATTCGGGAATTCCTCTGTAGCCAGTTTGCTTGCAGAATACACAGATGCTCCTGCCTCATTTGTGATAACATACTGCACCTTTTTTTCCGGGATTTCGTTTGAGCATATCTACGATCACCTGCTCAGATTCACGACATGCTGTACCGTTTCCTACTGAAATAAGGGATACACCGTATTTTTCGATTCATACCTTCACTGTATCCTTGGCAGCACGGATCTTTTTCTCAGTAGTCGGAGCTGTGGGATAGACAACTGTTGTATCCAGAACTTTACCTGTTGCATCTACAACTGCCAGCTTACAGCCTGTACGGAACGCAGGGTCCCATCCAAGTACGACTTTGCCTGCGATTGGAGGCTGCATCAGAAGCTGTTCCAGATTCTTGCCGAATACATGGATCGCGCCGTCTTCTGCCTTATCAGTAAGGTCACTGCGGATTTCTCGCTCGATAGCCGGTCCGATCAGACGTTTGTAACTGTCTTCTACAACTGCTTTCAGAATCGGAGTTGTATTCGGGTTGTCTTTTTTGATCACTCTCTTATTCAAATAACGAAGGATGTCTTCCTCCGGTGCATTTACTTTAACAGTGATAAATTTCTCTTTCTCACCACGGTTTAACGCAAGAATACGGTGTCCTGCCAGTTTCCTGACCGGCTCCTCGAATTCATAATACATCTCATATACAGACTGAGTTTCCGCATTCTTTGCTGTGGAAGAAATACTTCCGTTCTTTGTTGTCAGGTTACGGATGTAGATACGATAGTCTGCTTCATCGGAAATACGCTCTGCAATAATATCTTTGGCTCCGTTCAATGCTTCTGCAACATTCTTAACACCCTTTTTCTTCGGAGACATACGCCCTGGCTTCCTCTTCTACCGGCTTGTCTGTCATCTGCAGAAGAATGATATCTGCCAGTGGTTCCAGCCCTTTCTCTTTGGCAATTGTCGCACGGGTACGACGTTTCGGGCGATATGGTCTGTATAAGTCCTCTACTACAACCAGTGTCTGGGCATCCAGAATCTGTTTCTTCAGTTCCTCAGTCAGCTTGCCCTGGTCTTCGATGCTCTTTAATACCTGATTCTTCTTATCTTCCAGATTTCTCAGATACGTCAGTCTCTCAAAGAGTGCACGAAGCTGCTCATCATTAAGGGAACCTGTTGCTTCTTTTCTGTATCGGGAAATGAATGGGATGGTGTTGCTTCGTCAATTAATTTGACTGCGGCTTCTACCTGCCATTTCTCCACCTTCAATTCCTGTGTGATTACCTGAATAATATCCATTAATTTTTTATCTCCTCTTGTTGCTTTTCAGAATGCAGATACGTGTAATCGACCCTTGCATCCACATTGTTTTTCTTCTATAGCATAAAAAACGCTCTGTGATAGGGTATCAATCTGGCGTTCATTTGTCAAGTGTGGGATTGATTCTGCCAATATGATACATACTGCCGGAATAACATTAGCCAAAAATATTCATCCAGTTGTCTGATAAACTCTTCCGGCACTTTCCGTTCAAACGGAAAAAAATTTCGATGTTTCCCAGTCTGTACGCGATATATCCCAGTAAGATCGCGCTTCTCTCACGACCAGTCCGACAGAAGTGCAATGGTATCATGACGTGTATGCATGCCAAATCCATCCCTGTTTAATGTCATAGCCGGAATACTTTTCCACGCAAAGGTGTTAGAATCGCTTCCCCCAGATCTGATTCTTTGTAGACATGCCGATTCCTGTCTCATGAGCCATATATGTGATCATATTGCAGATTGACGCATCACCTGTCACTCCTACAACCGTTCCGCCCACAAGCTGTCCCGCAAGGTCTACATTCATATTGAAACGATGAGCCTGCAATTCTGACTCATGTTCTTTAATATAGTTCTGACTTCCAAGCAGACCTTTCTCTTCTGCACCAAACCATACGAATTCCATTGTTCTGCGCGGTCTGTGTTCTTTGAAATATCTGCAAAGTTCCATGATGATCGCGGCACCAGACATGTTATCGTAAGCACCAGGACCCTCTGGTACGGAATCATAGTGTGCAGTAAGAGTCAGGATCTCCTCTGCTTTATCTGTTCCTTTGATTCGTGCCACTACATTTCGGGATGTACGTGCACTGTCTCCTGTTCTACAGACAGGCAGGCCTTAGCCGCCCCTCTTGTCACTAATTCGACAGCATCTTTATAATGAATGCTTACACCCGGAATTCTGTTATCGTAATTTGCCGCTTCTATCCCGCTGCTTTTTTTCTCTTCACCTGGCAGATTCTTCGGTAAGCTGTATGCACGCGGTGTCAAATCTACGCCCTCGTCCAATGGGGAACCGGCAATACTGATAAAACCGGCTACACCTGCTTTCACCAGTTTCTGGTACAGTTCCTTTCTTACCGGGTCATTTACCATAACAATTTTTCCTCTGGCATTTGCGAGGCTGATCTCATCAGCATTCTCCACATACAAAAAAGATTCATTCCGTCCATTCTCATCTGTATTGGCACATCTTCCATATCCGGTTACGATGTATTCTTTTGCATATGGTTCCGTTATCGTAAGCTTCGCCTTTTTTTACCTGAAAAGTTTTCAAAAACAAAAACTCTTCCAGATGGTTCTCCACACCAAACTATTCAATGTTTCCTGAATAATCGTTGCTGCTTTTTTCCTCTCCTACAGTTCCTGCCTCTCTGATATAATCAAACTCCGCCAGAAACTCCATCTGACGTTTTTCCACTGATTTCATTTGTGTTCATAATTGTAAAAACCTTCCTCAAATATATTTATGCTATCAGCAATTATTCCTATTATACCATTTACGTATAAGCTTTTTCCACCATTATAAATGAGAAAATTCAGTAAAACCAAATTAATAAAAATAAAAAAGAACCTTTATCAACATTTTTACATTGTGTCAGTTAAAGGTCTTTCATATTATGATTTTATTTCAAGCTATTGAAGTATTCATCCCATGGTTTTGGTTCGTTATCTTCTTCCTCTTCCGGAATTGTCTGACTCTGCAGGCTGTCCTGTACTTCTTTACTCTCTGAAGAATCATATGGGTTATCCTGTGTCGTTCTATTATTTTCCACAGAACCATACAAACTATCCTGGGTATTCTCACTTGCTGCATTATTCTGCACTTCTTTGTTCTCATCCGAAGCCACTGATGAATCACCTGTCACACTCCAGAACTGCTGCGGATGTGTCTGTTCTTCCTGTGGCTGTTCACTCTGTGAATAGCTGTCAAACATAGGATTCACATAGTCTCGTGCCACACGTTCTTCTTCCTCTTTCTGCACTTTAAGCTCCTCTGTCAGATCACGATAGAACATTACTTCTGTCATAGCCATATATGGAAATATCCACAAGAGTGCAATATAGAACGTAAAAACAGAAAGAAACATCAATGGGATAAAGCTTATCTTCAGCATCAGATATCTTCCGAAGTTTCCATGCATCATCTCCAGACTCTCTTTCATAGCCTCTGTACTTTTCAATTCCGGCTTATCTGCCAGAATATAATAAGTCATCTCCAGAGGAATGACCAGAATCTGATAAACAATCATTCCTACGATCATCAGAACAACCCCTGTATACAGCCAGGTGATCAGCACCTCCACAGAAGCATCTTCACCCGGAAAATTCGCATTACTGTAAATCGTATAGGGCAGCATGGTAAGCAGATTCAGTACTGCCATAAAAAATCCGGCAACGATCACTCTGTCCGGGTGATGTCTGTAAAAATAAAACAGATCATTTAATGAATATGCTTTCCCTCTGGCAATATTCAGATACATATAATTCATACCTGCCGCTACCACATTGATCAGCAGAGTCAGAATAAATGTAAATGCATACGACAGCACAATATCAATTGTTTTCTCTCCCGGAAATAAAGCCGAGGATATCATGCTGCTGATCAGAGCCAGTGCCTGAACTGCAACAAATGCCAGGATCAGTATCCCATATTTTTCCTGACATGGCCTGCTTCGCATAGTTTTTTTAATTTCACGTCTCGATGTCATGTAATTCTCCTAAATCAGTCTGCCAGACCAAAGGCATCATGTACTGCATTCATTGCGCGCACGCCGTCCTTTTTCATTGATCAGAACTGTCACACGAATCTCGGATGTAGAGATCATATTGATGTTTACGCCCTCATTATAGAGGCTCTCAAACATCTTTGCAGCTACTCCGGGATTACTCATCATTCCTGCACCTACGATAGAAAGCTCGCAATTATTTCTCTTCAGAATAAGCTCTGCAAAATCCAAGTCTTGCCTGATTTGCATCCAGAACTGCAACTGCATCATCCAGATCATTTCCATCGACTGTGAAAGAAATATCCTTTCTGCCCGCACGTCCGATAGACTGCAGGATAACATCTACATTAATATTCTTCTTCGCAAGAGTATCAAATAATTTAAAAGCCAACACCCGGCTCATCCTTTAATCCGATTACCGCGATTCTCACTGCATCTGTATCCAGCGCAACACCGCTGATCAACATTCTCTCCACTGTAACTTCCTCCTTTACCACAGTTCCTTCACTGTTGTTTAAACTTGAACGTACCACAAGCGGCACGCCATATTTCTTCGCCATCTCCACAGAACGGTTGTGAAGCACACCTGCCCCGAGAGTCGCAAGGTCAAGCATTTCATCGTAAGTGATCTCTTTGAGCTTTCTTGCTTTCGGAACCTTACGCGGATCTGCTGTGTAAACACCATCTACATCTGTATAGATTTCACAGGCATCTGCATGAAGAGCAGCCGCAAGAGCAACCGCTGTTGTGTCAGAACCGCCTCTTCCAAGAGTCGTATAATCATCATACTTGTCAACTCCCTGGAAGCCGGTAACTATTCACAATCTTTTTGCTGTCCAGCTCCCTTCTGATACGCTCTGTATCAATTCTTTTTAAACGTGCATTTCCATGACTGCTTGTCGTATGCATGGAAACCTGAAAAGCATTCAGGGAAACCGCAGGAACTCCCAGTTTATCCATCGCCATTGCCATCAGTGCAACAGACATCTGTTCTCCGATGGTAAAGAGCATATCCATCTCTCTTTTCGGCGGTTTCTCATTGACATCCCTTGCCATAGTGATCAGTTCATCCGTATATTTCCCCATTGCGGACAGAACGACAACCACGTCATTTCCTTTTCTGTACTCTTCTATACAGCGGTTGGCAACATTAAAGATACGTTCTTTTATTTGCAACCGATGTACCGCCAAAATTTTCTTGACAATCAACATTGTTTTTACTTCCTCCATAATAAGTTTACAGGAAAGAGAAGATTCTCATATCTTCCCTTTCCTGTTCTGTTTACAGTAATCACTGTACAAATATTTATCTGAAGTATTGTATCAGTGTCCACCTTATCAGGCACACTATATGATACACGAAATCTGTCAGTTTATCAATCTTTAACTCGAATCTTTGCAAGTACCTGATCTCCGATCTGAGCCAATTTCTCTTCAAATGCTCCCTGTGTCATTTCATCAGTGATAAATGCACATTCCTGTGGAAGCTGTCCCAGGCTGATGATCTCAACATCACCAAATACCTTCTTCGCTTCTTCTGCTGCTTCTTTTTTAATTCTCACAAAAAAATCTTCCTGTCACTTCATCCAGTGGTTTCAGTACTGCCGGAGTGCTGTTCCAGTTTGTCACAATGTTAACATGGAGATGTTTTGCGGCATCCACAATATCACCAACTACAGCACTTGCTGTAGGCAGTTTTACCTGCACCGCTTCCATAGAACATGGCATCTCCAAGCATATTTCCATGTACAAATACTGCATTAAACACATCATTTACACTGTAAAGGGGGCTGTTCTGGCCGAGCATAAACGGTGCTACCATTGCATAACAGGTTCCGTCTGCCAGTCTGCGGCTGGTTCCAAGAAGTTTGATGGTTCTGCCAAGCTTCGCAGCATACTCCATATCTTCAGGTGTGATCTTTGTAATTCCCTCTGTATAAATATCTTCAAAATCAAAATATCTCTCATAAGCAAGAGAGGAAAGGATTGCAATCTTACGGCATGCATCGTATCCTTCCACGTCGGCGGTAGGATCTGCCTCTGCATAACCCTTCTGCTGTGCTTCCTTTAATACAGTGTCAAATTCACAGCCTTCTGTGCTCATCTTATAAAGCATGTAGTTGGTAGTTCCGTTCAGGATACCTGTTACTTCGTCAATCTCATCTCCTGTAAGGGAAGAATTGATGACACGAATGATCGGGATTCCGCCGCCACAGCTTGCTTCAAATAAGAAGTTAATGCTCTTTTCCTTTGCAATATCCATCAGCTCGCGGCCATGCTTTGCAACCAGAGCCTTATTGGAAGTGCAGACATTTTTTCCTGCCAGAAGTGCCTTCTTTACAAAAGTATAAGCAGGCTCCACACCGCCCATAACCTCTACTACAATATCTACTTCCGGATCACTGACGATCTGTTCATAATCATGGACCAGAACCTTCTCTACCGGCTGTCCCAGAAAATCACGAAGATCCAGAACATATTTTACATGAAGATCCTGCCCGGCACGTCTGGAAATGCTCTCTTTATTTTCATTTAATACTTCAAATACACCGCTTCCAACTGTGCCATATCCTAAAATTGCTACATTGATCATTTTCTTTTACTCCCTGCCTAATATTTTCAGATAATGAATTCCTTCATTCTGTTCAATCGTCTCTACCATTGCTTCTGCATCCCCCTCGCCCGGAAGAATGTCCACACTCAGAGTAAGTGTGGCAACCCCATTGATAGGAATACTCTGATGAATGGTGAGAATGTTTCCATGAAACCGTGCAATCGTCTGCAGGACAACCGACAAAAAGCCCCGGTTCATCGTCCATCTGGATAATAAAAGGTGATCGTCTTTCCCCTTGTCTCTTCATGAAATGGAAAATATCATCTTTGTATTTGTAGAAGGAGCTTCTGCTGATTCCTGTGCGCTCTGCTGCATCCTGTACAGTGTCCACTTTGCCGGAGTCCAGAAGCTTCTTTGCCTCCACCACCTTCAGCAGGACTTCCGGAACTGCTCGTTCCCTCACTACAAAATATTTTCTTTTTCTCTGTTACTGGTTTCTGCATATCAATTTACCTGTCCGTTCTTTAAAGACATTTGTTTTTACACACTGGATATATTATCACACCACACAAAAATACGCAAGAAATATATTCTGCTGAATCATTGTGTAAAATCATTATGCCTCAACACGAAAAAAGGCTGTCCTGATTTCAGACAGCCTTTTTTATTCTTTTATTTCTTCAGTGCGATCCATTTCAGATATGCATTGATGAAAATATCAATTCCTCCGTCAAGTACTGCATCCACATTTCCGGTCTCCTCGTTTGTACGATGATCCTTTACCATGGTATATGGCTGCATAACATAAGAACGGATCTGATTTCCCCATCCGATATCTGTCACCTCACCGCGGATACCGGAGAGTTTTTCCTCTGCCTCCTGCTGCTTGAGAAGATACAGCTTGGCTTTCAGCATCTGCATGGCTTTATCTTTTATTCATGTGCTGAGAACGTTCATTCTGACACTGTACCACGATTCCGGTAGGATAATGTGTGATACGGATGGCAGATGATGTCTTGTTGATATGCTGACCGCCGGCACCACTGCTTCGATAAGTATCAATACGGATCTCATCGTCATTGATCTCTACATCCAGATCCTTCTTGATATCCGGCATAACATCACAGGATACAAAAGATGTCTGTCGCTTACCTGCTGCATTGAAAGGAGAAATACGCACCAGACGGTGAACTCCCTTCTCTGATTTCAGATTAACCGTAAGCATTTGTTCCGTTTACCTGGAAAGTAACAGATTTGATACCTGCCTCATCGCCGTCCAGGTAATCCAGCACTTCCAGGGTAAATCCTTTCTTATCTGCCCAGCGGCTGTACATACGGTAAAGCATACCGCACCAGTCACAGGCCTCTGTTCCGCCTGCACCTGCATTCAGCTTAATGATAGCATTCTCACTGTCATATTCTCCGGAGAGAAGTGTCTTGATACGGATATTGTCAAAATCCTTCTGAAACTCATCCAGCATTTCCTGAATCTCAGGAATCAGTGCAGGATCGTTCTCCTCATATCCCATCTCGATCATGGTTTCCATATCTTCCATCTGTGTAACCAGATTCTGATAGGTCTCCATGTCATCTTTCATGTCTTTTTAATTCTTTCATTTTTCTTCTGGGAAACTTCTGCATCATCCCAGAAATCAGGCGCTTCCATTTCGCGCTCTAATTCTTCGACCTTCTGCTCTTTGTTAGCCAGGTCAAAGTGAATCCCTCACTTCCACTAATGGTTCTGTATAAGTCGCAAGAATGCTCTTGAACTGGTCTAATTCAACCACAGCTTCACCCACTTTCTTATTATAAATATTCTCTGTCGGACTCCCTGTGGATAACCGACTGAATTGCTATAGATTATAGCAGTCCTGATAAATAATTCGTTTAAAATAATAACATATCTTTAAGCAAATTACAAACAAAGAATTACCCACAGCGTGAAATGATCATTTATCATAACAATCATTTCACACTGTGGGTAATCATACTTTACACTGAATTACGCATAAAGTCTGTGTAATTTATGAGAAGAAGCTCTCTGCAACACTTATATCTGCAATATATCCCACTGTTCCTGTCATATAGATGGTTCCGTCCTCTTCCATATCGATCTGTATCATTCCGCCTGGCTGATTTACATTAATACGGGATTCTACCAGCCCCAGCTTATAGGCTGCCGCTGCCGCCGCACAGCTTCCTGTTCCGGAAGCCTTTGTATATCCGGAGCCTCTTTCCCAGATTTCAATCTCCAGATTTCCCTTGTCGACCTGACGGCAGATCTGCAGGTTCATTCTCTCCGGAAATTCATCTGCATTTTCCACATAAGGTCCCAGATTCTTTACAGCTTCTGCACTTACATTGTCTGTAAAAATAATGCAGTGTGGATTACCAACTGTCAGGCAGGTAGCCTTGTATTCTTTTCCATGGAATACGAAATTCTCCTTAATTACTTCACGAACTTCACCGGAAACAGGGATATCGCTGGAGATAAAAGATGGTTTTCCTATGTTTACTTTAAATTCCGTTGCCCGGCTGTTCAGGCATTCCACATGAATCGTGCCTGACATAGTTTCAATGTCAAATTTTTCTCAGTAATATATCCATTATCCATCAGATATTTGGCAAAAATACGCACGCCGTTTCCACTGATGGCAGATTCACTTCCGTCTGCGTTAAAAATACGCACACCCAATTTCCCATCAATTTCTACCGGTCCATAGAGCACACCGTCAGCACCAAGCCCAAATCCTCTCTGGCAGAGAAGTGCAATCTTCTTTCCCTGAAGCTGTACCTGATTTTTCTTCGGATCAAGAATCAGATAATCGTTTCCAAGTCCCTGATATTTACTCATAATAATTGTATTTGCCATAACCATATCTCTCCTTCTGATTTATAATCCCGGATACTTCCCGCTTTTGTATCTGCATCGATAATCAATTGTCGGGCAATCTTTCCAACTCACTTTGCTACTTGTCTGAGTCCCCCACCCACTGCTTATTGCTCTTCGCAACCTCCGCAGGGGACTTACTTGATTCGGTTAAATTTTTGTGTCAGGTAATTTTCTCATATCACATCCTGACTTTATATTCATTATATTTTTATTGTTTTTACCATGTATATAGAGTAAAAATGCTTAAAACATTGCAAAAAAATGCTCTGTAAGTGTTACAAAAAAAGACCATTATATCAGTTCTCTGATATAACAGCCTTACAGCAGCATCACTCCTCTCTGTTCAGTTTTCTATTTCTTTACCCTATTTCGAAATAGTTACAAAGTTTTTACGATTACTTTGTAATTGTATGATACTATTATCGTGTAATAATGTCAATATCTTTGTAGCATATTTTCTCAGAAATTATAAAATATATTCGTTACTATTTGTTACATTCTTAGTAATAATTGTACATTTGCGCATTAAATGATATGATTATACCATGAATCAAACTTTTCCCTCCGCTTATTGCTTTCCACTGCTTATTTCTTTTCACAATCTCCACAGGGGACTTGCTTGATTCGGTTAAATAATCATTGCAGATATCGGAGGCAGATATGTTATTATCAGAACAGTTCTATCAGACAGAAAAAACAGGATACCTGAACGAACAATTCCGACTTTTTTCATCTTAAAGACCAGACCAGAAAGGAATTCTCTTACCATTATCATGATTTTCACAAGGTAGTTATCTTCATCTCCGGCAAGGCTGCTTATCATATAGAAGGAAAAGCTTATCAACTGAAACCATGGGACATTCTTCTGGTAAACCGCCATGCCATCCACCGCCCGGAGATTGATCCATCTGTTCCATATGAACGTTTTTATTCTCTGGATTCAAAACGATATTCCCTGGCAGGAACTGCTGAAATGCTTCCAGAAAGCAAATGACCGAAGCTATAATCTGGTACGTCTGAATTCTGCTCTTCAGGAAAAGATGAAAGACATCCTGTTTGAACTGGAAAATTCCGCAAAATCCGATGAATATGGAAAGGAAATCCTGACACAGTCACTTTTTCTTCAATTTATGGTTTATCTGAACCGTATCTTTCTGGAAAAGCAGTACATTTTTGATAAAAAAATCCTACACCTTTGACTCGCAGATTGCCAGTATCCTTCAGTATATCAACCACAATCTGAAAGAAGATCTGTCTGTAGAAACGCTTTCTGCCAGATATTATGTAAGCAAGTACCATCTGATGCGGAAGTCAAACAAGAAACCGGCTATACCCTTCATAATTATATTGTAAAACAAGCGGCTTCTTATGGCACGTACTCTGATCTCAAATGGAATGCCTGTGACAAAAGCAGCACAGGAAAGTGGGTTCGCAGAATACAGCACTTTTTCCCGGGCATACCGTAAACAGTTCAAAACCAACCCCAGCGAAGAACTGCCTCATTATAGCAATCCTCTAAAATAATGCATCCACTACTTTTACACAACAATTCCATAACACAAAAAGATGTAACCATGTCTGAAAGACTGTTTCCTCTCAGACATAATTACATCTTTTATTGTTCTCAGGTCATGCAGATATTCACACTCTGCTTATTATTTCACTTTCTTCTTCGCTGTCGCACAGTAGAATACGAATCCCAGCAGTACCAGTGCCACGATCATCCATCCGGCCAGTGCTGCTGTTCCCAGACCTGCAAATTTATCATAGTACCTTCAGATAGATCACAATGATAATCGCCGGAATTCCATAGGCAACATAATTTTTCAGACATTTCGGGAATTTCATACCTGTACCGGCATTCACCTCTGCAATGAAATTGTCCCATCCCCATCCGTTCTTTCTGGTGCAAAACAGAAGGTAACCAAGGCTTCCAAGAGGAAGAAGATTGTTAGAAACAATAAAGTCTTCCAGATCCATGATATTGCTTCCATCTCCAAATGCTGGAATCCGGAAAGTTACATTGAATCCAAGCACACATGGAATACTTAAGACCACAACAAGAACTGCGCAGACAACAACACTCTTTTTACGGTTCCAGCCAAACAGTTCCATATTAAACACGATCAGGTTCTCAAATACAGCAAATGATCGTTGAAACCGCAGCAAATGTCAGAAACAGGAAGAACAGACTTCCCCACAAAGCCCCTCCGCTCATCTTTGCAAAAATATTGGGCAGAGTGATAAAGATAAGGCTTGGACCTGCATCCGGCTGGATTCCATAGGAGAAGCATGCCGGAATAATGATAAATCCTGCTGTCAGCGCAACAAAAGTATCGAGTACGGTGATGCTTACCGCCTCTCCGGTAAGGCTTCTGGATTTGTCCAGATAACTTCCGAAGATCAGCATGGCACCAATACCAATGGATAATGTAAAGAATGACTGACTCAATGCCGCAAATACTACATTACCAACTCCTGCTTCCTTAATCTTCTGAAAATCAGGAATCAGATAGAAGCGGATTCCTTCTCCCGCACCTTCCATCATTACTGAATGAACCGCAAGGATCACCATAATGATAAGCAGTGCACTCATCATTACTTTGGAGATTTTTCATACCATTCTGCAATCCCATGAAACAGACTGCAAATCCGATCAGACAGATGATCACCATCCATAACATCATCGTCGGTGCATTTCCCAGCATATCGGAAAAAGACTGTGTTACTGCTTCCGGAGTCGCTCCAACGAAATCTCCCCGCAGACTCTTCACACAATAGTAGATCATCCATCCTCCTACTGTTGTGTAAAACATCATCAGCATATAACATCCAATAATACCAATAAATTTCAATGGCTTCCAGCCACTTCCTGCAGGTGCCAGTTTGTCAAAACATTTCGCAACACTTGTGTGGCTTCCCCGTCCTACTGCAAATTCTGCTACCAGAACCGGAATACCCAGAATAACCAGAAAGCATAAGTAGATCAGGATAAAGGCTGCGCCTCCATATGCCCCACAGATATACGGAAACTTCCACACATTTCCAATACCGATGGCACATCCTGCTGACACCAGGATAAAACCAGACGTGAGCCGGAAGACTCTTCTTTTCATACTGTTTTCCCCCTTTACGGAATTGTTATGTGACTGTTCATCAATCATAATCACATAGCTGTGGATGTACTGAACAGTTCAGACAGATATTCGCAATTTGTCAATTCAACGCGTTAACGTGTTTTTGCGCACGATAAAAGGGCCTCATGATTCAGCCCTTTTATTTTGCAGCAGACATAATCTGCTCACAATGTTCTGTTTACAAAATCATTATTGCCCGCTCTGTAGTAATGAACTCACCACTTACAGAAGTGGAAGTCATCTCGACTGAGATAAACGAATCAGGCCTTATTCTTACGTCCACAGCACTGTTTATATTTCTTGCCGCTTCCGCATGGGCACGGATCGTTCGGATATACTTTAATCTCTTTTCTCTGAACCGGTTTCTTAGGGCCGGCACTGTCATCCTTGTTTGTTCCGGTAACTTTAGCTACCTGCTCACGCTCAATCTTCTGCTCGACATGTACATGGTACAGCATACGAAGAGTATCTTCCTGAATGGATGTAATCATTTCATTGAACATATCAAATGCACTCATTTTATATTCAACAACCGGATCTCTCTGTCCATAAGCGGCAAGTCCGATACCCTGACGAAGGATTTCCATATCATCAATGTGATCCATCCACTTGCTGTCAATGCATTTCAGAAGTACAACTCGCTCTAATTCACGAAGCTGCTCCGGTTCCGGGAACTCTGCTTCTTTTTCTTCATAGAGCTTCACTGCCTCTTCTTTCAGTTCATGTCTGATCTCATCGCGTTTCTTGCCTTTTACACTCTCAGCTGTAAGCGGTCTGACTGGAATGATCGGAGTAAGAACACCGTTAAATTCATTCAGATCCCATTCTTCGGAATCTACATCATCAGAGAAACACATATCAACATAAGTATCCACTGTATCCTGGATCATCTTATAGATTGCTTCACGCATATTCTCACCGTCGAGAACCTGACGACGTTCTTTGTAAATGATCTCACGCTGTTCATTGTTTACCTGGTCATAATCAAGAAGATTCTTACGGATACCAAAGTTGTTAAACTCAATCTTCTCCTGAGCTTTCTCAATTGCATTGGAAAGCATCTTGTGCTCAATCTGTTCATTCTCTGCAACACCAAGGGATGTAAAGATCTTCATCAGTCTCTCAGAACCGAACAGACGCATCAGGTCATCTTCCAGGGAAATATAGAAACGGGATTCACCCGGATCTCCCTGACGTCCGGAACGTCCGCGAAGCTGATTATCAATACGTCTGGACTCATGACGTTCTGTACCGATGATCATAAGACCACCCGCATTTCTTGCCACATCATCCAGTTTGATATCTGTACCACGCCGGCCATGTTAGTGGCGATCGTAACCGCTCCTGCCTGACCTGCCTGTGAAACAATCTCTGCCTCAAGTTCATGGAACTTGGCATTCAATACATTATGTTTAATTCCCTGTCTCTTCAGCATGCGGCTGAGAAGCTCGGAAGTTTCAATTGTAATGGTACCGACCAGTACAGGCTGCTGTTTAGCATGAGCTTCCACTACAGCATTGACAACTGCGTTGAATTTCTCTTTTCTTTGTCATATAAACAGCATCTTCATGGTCAACTCGGATAACCGGTCTGTTAGTCGGAATCTCTACAACGTCCATTGCATAGATATCACGGAATTCTTTCTCCTCTGTGACAGCTGTACCGGTCATACCGCCCTTCTTATCATATTTATTAAAGAAGTTCTGGAAAGTGATGGTTACCAAAGTCTTACTCTCACGTTTTGATCTTAACATGCTCTTTCGCTTCAATTGCCTGATGAAGACCATCTGAGTAACGGCGTCCCGGCATGATACGTCCGGTAAATTCGTCAACAATAAGGATTTCATCATCCTTAACTACATAATCCTGATCCTTATGCATCAGGTTATGGGCGCGAAGTGCAAGTGTAATATTATGCTGGATCTCCAGATTCTCCGGATCTGCCAGGTTTTCAATATGGAAAAATTTCTCAACCTTATGAACGCCCTGCTCTGTTAAGGTTTACGATCTTATCTTTTTCATTTACAACGAAGTCACCTGTCTCGATAACTTCTTCACCCATGATGGCTGCCATCTTGGTCATCTCATGGCTGGCTTCACCGCGCTCTAACTGCTGAGCAAGGATATCGCAGGCCTCGTATAACTTGGTTGACTTACCGCTCTGTCCGGAAATGATCAGAGGGGGTACGTGCCTCGTCGATGAGAATGGAGTCGACCTCATCGATGATACAGTAGTGCAGATCTCTCTGTACCAGCTGTTCTTTTATAGATAACCATGTTGTCACGCAGATAATCGAAACCGAGTTCGTTGTTCGTAACATAGGTAACATCACAGTTGTATGCAGCACGACGCTCATCCTGCTTCATATCATTTAAAACAACACCGACTGTCAGGCCAAGAAACTCATGGATCTTTCCCATTTCTTCCGCATCTCGTTTAGCCAGGTAATCGTTGACTGTTACGACATGCACACCTTTGCCTTCCAGTGCATTTAAATATGACGGAAGTGTGGCGACAAGTGTTTTACCTTCACCTGTTCTCATCTCTGCGATACGTCCCTGATGGAGAATG
>ENA-OQCD01000180-OQCD01000180.1-human-gut-metagenome-genome-assembly--contig:-NODE-180-length-17056-cov-3.470199_pt1 | contig 17056 bp, 22 predicted proteins | sample MGYA00242755_ERZ504571 | MGnify/ENA primary metagenome ERZ504571 (study PRJEB26092, sample SAMD00036274) | human gut metagenome | host: Homo sapiens | study: EMG produced TPA metagenomics assembly of...
ATCTGGTGGGTCGTTCCGGGCTGTTTTTTCTGCGGCTGCAAAGCATTCTCTTCTTCCATTTTTTACAGAACGCAACGAAAAAACGGGGGGTCCAAAAGGTTCGTACAGAATGAAGATTGCGCCTTGTTGCAGAAGTGCTATACTTTAAATGTTTAAAACGTGCGGGCAGGCGAAAAAAGGCTTGCATGCACGAAAAAAGCGAGAGAGGAGTCATCTTTATGAAGAAGTTTGGCACACGGCTCATCAGTGCGGTACTTGCAGGCTGCATGATGACCTCTGTCCTTCCCGTGAGCGCATTTGCTCTGGAGGGAAGTACAGAATTTGAACGCACTGTGAGCGCACAGGAAAATTCCGATGCGTCTGCAGAGCCCTCCGGAGAGGGGTATCCCCTGCCCACCGACAGCGCGACGACCATCAACAAGGATTTCATTGCAGATCATGGCAAGGTTTATTCCATGAGCGGTACCTATACAGAGGGGATCGTGATCGACGCTGAGGACGAGGATGTGGTCATCAACGTCACCGGAGGAACGACCTTTGAAAAGAGTGGGAATAAAGACGACTGTGCGAACTTTATTACAGTCCGCAACGCCAAGAGCGTGACCGTCAACGCTGAGGGGCAGACCATCAAGACGGCAGAGGGCCTCGCCTTCAACCGCTGCTTCTATGCCGAAAACAGCTTCACGGGCACCGCAGTGCTTAACGGCGGCATCTATAACTGGCCGTGTGACGACATCGCCGCATGCTATCTGTGCGGCGGCGACTGGACGTTTAACAATCTCACCATGAACGCCGTCCTGCGTGCTATTGAAACAGATAAGGGAGCCAATGTGATCGTCAACGGCGGCACCTACGACTGCAGCGAGAGCTTCAGCGCACGTTTTGGATCAATGATTCCCCCAGCTCGTCCTTCAATTATGTGAAAGCCACCGGCGTCGGCTGGGTCATGAACGCCATGAACAGTCAGGTCAATATCGTCGGCGGCTCTTACTCCCGCACCTATAAGGACCTCCCGCGATACAAAGATCGTCCGACGCTGCGCGTCGCCAATAGTGCAACACTGAACGTCACAGATGCCGAAGTCACCGGAACCTACTGCGATGTGTTTGTGACGGGCGCCACCGCCAACCTTGTCGGCGGTACTTATACCAACACCAACCAGTATCTTAATCTTGGCTACGAGTCCCCTGCACTGAAGGTATGGAACGGCGGCACATTGAGCGTCAATGGTGCCACTGTGGATTGCACGGGCGACAATGCTGCCATTTCTTCGGGCGAACCGGCAGGGTCGTATTACCATTATAAATATGGGGACGGCGGCAAGCTGGTCGTTGAGAACTGCACGATCAAAAACAGCAAATACGGCATTTATCTCGGTCGGGGCAGCAGCACCTCCGCAGAGCTGAAGAGCGCCACGTTTGAGAATAACGAGAGCGATATTTACCTCGAGTCCGGCAAGAAGATCACCATCAGCGATACCTTTACCACCCCCGCCACCATCAAGGTTGCCGACCCGGAAGAAGGCCGTCAGCTCACGGTCGCAGGCAATGCAAACAAGCTGCACCTTGTGGGCCAGAACGAGAGCTACCGCGTGGCGTATGACAAGGCACAGCACTATTATTACCTGACCCAACGGGCACCCGGCTACACCCTGACCGCCAAGGATGCCACGGCAACGATCAAGGTCGGGGGCGTTGACACTAAGGTTGACCCCAATGACGAGATCTACGAAGGCACCCCGGTCACCCTGACCGCAGACCCAGCCCCCGATGGACAGAAGTTCGCAGGCTGGACCGGGATCGTGATCTTGAACGGCGTTGTACAGAATGAAATGAATGACCTGCTGAGCTTCCCCAATGAGGAGGACCATACCACGGCGAACTTTGAAATGCCCAAAGGCAACGTGACGGTCAGAGCCGTGTACGAAGCCGTGGACCCCGTGGAGCCGCCTGTGGACCCGGTAGACCCGGTGGACCCGGTGGGCCCCGTGGACCCCGTCCTGCCCGGTGTCATCATCGGCGGCGCTGTAATCCTGGGTGCCTATGAGACCGGCACCGGCATCTACCGTCTGATGAACATGCAGGGCCTTCCTCTGCCTTCCAACCGCATCGAACTGGCAGAGCTGGTCTGGGAGCGTGCAGGCAAGCCGGAGCCGCAGAACATGACCGATGAGGACCTGTATGCGGACATTGACGCCGCCGACACCGATGCCCAGAAGGCTGCACACTGATGGTGGAGCAGGAGCTGATGAAGTTCGACGAGGACAACAACAAGTTCCATCCGTGCTTCCCGGTCAGCAAGCTGCGCGTCTGCCTTACCTGGCAGAATGCAAAGGACAAGGGTCTCATTGACTGATCCTGCCCTGCGTCTGCACAGCGGAAACAATAAAAAAACAAGGGGCCGCTCCTTTCCGGGAGCGGCCCCTTGTTGCTGTCCGGAGGCCCGCAGGCGCTGCCGGGCAGCACAAAGCATTATTCCAGATTCCCCGTCAGGGTCATGACGGACGCAAGCACGGCCAGCGGGGCGGTCTCGCACCGCAGGATGCGGGGGCCAAGGCCCACCGTTCTGGCACCGGCCTTTGCGGCCATCTCGGCTTCCTCGGCGGCAAAGCCGCCCTCGGCTCCGGTCACGATGGCGATTTTCAGTTTTTCACCATCGGCGGGCTTTGCTGCGGCCAGCAGGTCGCGCAGGGGCGCGCCGCCGCACTCGTAGCAGAACAGCACAAGGTCGTACTGTGCAAAGGTGCGGCACACGGCACCGAAGTTTGCCAGCGGCAGGGCCACATCCGGCAGAATGCCCCGGCCGCACTGCTTGGCGGCTTCCGCTGCAATGCGGTTGTAGCGCTCGTTCTTCTGCGTCCTCTTTTTTGGGGGCCGCCACGCAGTACCGGCTGAAGAAGGGCACGATGTGGGCTGCGCCCAGCTCCACGCCGTGCTTGATGATCTGCTCCAGCTTGTCCTGCTTGGGGTAGCCGGCCAGCAGAGTGACCTCCACGCTGGGTTCGGCGGCGCTGGGATAGCCCGGCTCCACCCGGAACTCCACACACTCATCGCCAAAGCCGGTGATGGTGGCGGTGTATTCCACGGCATTGCGTCGCATAAAATAACAGTATCGCCCAGCCTTGCGCGCATCACGCGGGCAAGATGGTGGGCATCGGCCCCGCGCAGGGTGGCGGTGCCGTCAGAGATCTCGGTGGTAAAATAACGGTGCGGCATAGTGGTTCTCCTTAAACGTCCTCGCCCTCTCAGTCTTTGCTTCGCAAATCCAGATTCCCCCTTTTGTCACCTACGGTGACATCTTCCCCGGCCGGGGGAAGTCTTTCCTCAAAGTGGGAGCCCTTGGCAGTCCACGCAAACTTCATCTCTTTGCCAAGGCCTCTCCCTTTGGGAGAGGTGGCACCGAAGGTGACGGAGAGGGCAAGCCAGCTGAAAGAAATCATGAAAGCTTCTGTAATTACGCCTTCTTGCAGACGATGCACTCCCAGCCGCGCTTCTCCTTCACTTCCACAACGGCAAGGCCGGCTTTTTCCAGCCCGGCGATCACTTCGTCCTTGCGGCTGTCGATGATGCCGCTGGCAATAAAGGTGGCACCCTCCGCCATCAGGCCGGGCACGGCAGGAGCCAGAGACAGGATGGCATTGGCCACGATGTTGGCGGTGATGATGTCGTATTTGCCGCTGGCCTTATCGGAAAGGTCGCCCACCAGCACGGTCAGCTTGTCCTGCACACCGTTCACGCGGCGTTCTCGCCTGCGGTGCGCACGGCCACAGGTCGATGTCCACGCCCTCGGCCACGGCAGCGCCCAGCTTCAGCGCCGCAATGGCAAGGATGCCGCTGCCGGTGCCGATGTCCAGCACCCGCTCGCCGCCGGTCACCCGCTCGTCCAGCGCTTCCATGCACAGGCTGGTGGTCTCGTGACCGCCGGTGCCGAAGGCAAGGCCCGGGTCAAGGATCAGCTTCACCCGGTCGGTGTCGTACTGCTGCCACGAGGGCACCACCGCCAGACGTTTGCCGATTTCCAGGGGGTGATAATACTTGCGCCAGCCGTTCTGCCAGTCCTCCTGCTCCACGCCCTCGGTCTCTACGGTGTAGGCGATGTTTGCAGCTTCCATGCGGGCGGCAATGAGGGCCAGCGTTTCCACGGGGGAAGCGCCCGGCTCCAGATACATATGGATGATAACGGTATCGCGGGGCTTGTCCAGCAGCTCCTGCTCGATCAGATCCACATGGGCGATCTCGGCCACCTGCTGCTCGATGTCGCTGTAGTCTTCGATATAGATGCCGCCCTCGGCGATCATGGTGGCAACGGCTTCGGCGTTGTCGGCGTCGCTTGGCCACGGTCAGGCGGATATCAGTCCATTCCATAAAATAAACCTCCTTCGGGTTCCCGCTTTTCTTATAATAGTATAGTACCCGATTCGGCTGTGGGATGCAAGCCTTTGGGCAAAATGTACGTAAAAAGAAAAAGAATTTTCAACACAAAGACGACCCTTGTGCGGAAAAACTAAAAAATTATCGACTGAAAAACTGCCAAATGAGGACTTTTTGATGCATTTTGATAGAAAAAGGCGAAAGGGACTTTCTTTTTTGCGGAAATATGTTACTATTCTATTACGGAATTATGGACGGCCTGCAACCAGAGGCGTCTGTAAACACAAACATTTCTTAAGGAGGAATGTGCTTTATGATGAAGTATCTCCAGAAACTGGGCAAAGCTTTGATGCTTCCCGTCGCGGTCCTGCCGATCTGCGGCATCCTGATGGGTCTTGGTTATGCCCTTGCTCCGGGCGTATGGGCGTTCCCGGTGCTGCAACCTCCGGTGCAGCTTACACCGTTGGCTTCCTGCTGGTCAAGGCAGGCGGCGCTCTGATCGATAACATGGCATGGCTGTTTGCCATTGGTGCCGCTGTCGGCCTTGCAGACAACGACGGCACCGCAGGTCTGGCCGGTCTGGTCAGCTTCCTGATGATGCAGCAGCTGCTGAACCCCGGTGTGGTCGGCATGGTCCGTCACCTGGAAGAAGGCACTGCTACCTACATCGCCTTCCAGAAGGTCGCCGGCAACTCCTTCATCGGCATTCTGGCCGCTGTTGTGGGCGCTGCCTGCTACAACAAGTTCAAGGATATCCAGCTGCCTGACTGGCTGGCATTCTTCTCCGGCAAGCGCTTCGTTGCAATCGCTACCGGTCTGATCTCCATTCTGGTGTCCGTTGTTCTGCTGTTCGTCTGGCCCGTCATCTTCGACGCTCTGGTCGCAATCGGCAACGGCATCGCTGGCATGGACGGCATCGGCGCCGGCATCTACGCCTTCCTGAACCGTCTGCTCATCCCCACCGGCCTGCACCACGCTCTGAACAACGTGTTCTGGTTCGACACCATCGGTCTGGGCGACCTGAGCCACTTCTGGGCTGGCGAGACCTCTGCTGATGTGGGCTGGAGCCTTGGTATGTACATGTCCGGCTTCTTCCCCTGCATGATGTTCGGTGTCCTGGGCGCTGCTCTGGCTATGGTCAAGACCGCTAAGAACAAGAAGGCTGCCATCGGCCTGGTTCTGTCCGCTGCAATCTGCGCCTTCGTCTGCGGCGTTACCGAGCCCTTCGAGTTCGGCTTCATGTTCCTGTGCTTCCCCCTGTACGTTGTGTACGCTGCTCTGTACGGCATCTTTACCGTCATCACCTACTACTCCGGTTTCCGTGCCGGCTTCTGCTTCTCCGCAGGTGCCACCGACCTGGTGTTCTCCGCTTCCCTGCCCGCAGCTGCCAAGACTTGGATGATCATTCCTCTGGGCATCGCAGCCTTCGTGGTGTTCTACGCAGTGTTCTACTTTGCCATCACCAAGTTCGACCTGAAGACCCCCGGCCGTGAGGACGAGGACGAAGAGGCCGAGAAGAAGGTCGTTCTGGCAAACAACAACTATACCGAAGTCGCTTCCGCTGTTCTGGCTGCTGTCGGCGGCAAGGAGAACGTGAAGGAAGTTGGTTACTGCGCAACCCGTCTGCGCTTTGAGGTCAAGGATAACGCCAAGGTGGACGAGAAGGCTGTCAAGGCCGCTGGTGCTGCCGGTGTCATCCGCCCCAGCAAGAACGCTTGCCAGGTGATCATCGGCACCAAGGTTCAGTTCGTGTACGACGAGCTGAAGAAGATGCTGTAACGCACACAGCATTCTGAACGGAGTTTGTGCGGGAGACTGGTTGCTCCTGCATTCCCATAAAAGCCGCCGGGAGAAGGGCAGAACCTGCCGCTCCGGCGGCTTTTTGCGTCCCGCGCGGAGTGTGCTATACTGGTTCAAAAGGCAGATACGGGAGGAAAAACCATGAGCAAAGTGTACAGCTGGCGGAAACTGAACGAAAAAGAACTGACGCGGGTCTATCTGGACGAAATGCGGCGGGACTTTCCGCCCACGGAGCTAAAGCCCCTGAGCATGATCCTGAACAGCGAAGCGGACGGCACAGCCCACACATGGGGCGTGTTCGACGGCGAAACACTGGCGGCGTACCTGCTCATGGTGCGCCCGGCAGGCAGCAGGGTGAGCCAGCTGGATTACTTTGCCGTGCTGCCGGAATACCGTGCTGCAGGGCTGGGCGCGCAGCTGCTGGCCGACCTGCCGCAGCACGAGCGCGGTGCGCAGGCCATCCTCATTGAGGCCGAATGCCCGGATAAGGCAGAGGACGAAGCTATGGCTGTGCGGCGGCTGGGCTTTTACTCCCGGTGCGGCGCGCGGGACACCGGCTTCACCGAGCACTTGTTTGATGCATGGTTCCGCATTCTGGTGCTGGACTGCCCGGGTGCCGGTACCTTTGCGGACCGGCAGGCCGTGGATGCCCTGGTGGACTGCTACCGCCGCACCATCAGCGAGACCGAGTGGCAGAAGTACGTGCAGTTCTACTGCCCGGACGGAACAAAATACTGCTGAGCAGAAGGCGCTCTGTGCAAATTATGTGTACAGAGCGCCTTTTTGTCATATTTTTGTTGACAGACTCCCAAAAAGTGGTACGCTAAAAGCACAGAAAAAACGCTTTTAAGAGGAGGGCAATGTTATGGCAGAAAAAAATGACCCGGCGTACCTTTATGAAGAGCGCAGCAGCTGCGGCTGCAGCGATCTCTTTGTCCGGCGTGCTGACCGGCTGCGGCGGCGGTCTGGCACAGGATGAGGTACAGATCGGCGCATTTACCGCAAAAGTCTACAATGCAAAGGCTTTCTGGGTCGGCGGCACGGGCACCAACAGCAGCAATTATATCACAGCCACTGCACGGCTGACGCTGGACACGAAAAACAGCACCTTTGTTTCGCAGCAGTATCAGGGCATGTTTGTGGGCACCATTGGTGATTCTGCACTGAGCACGAATGCACCGAACGGAAGCGACAGTCTGGTCGCTTCCAACATGCCTTTTCTGAGCGCATTTCTAAAAAAGACCGAAGTGGAGTTGAAACTGAGCTTTGAGAAGGAAGAGGATTTTGCAGCGTTTAAGAATGGCACACCGGTCAAGCTGACCATTACCATCAACAATACACCGGGCTATCTGTATCTGTACTGGAACGGTGAGCAGAACGGTCTGGTCGTGACCAATGCCGCACCGCAGGCATAATAAAATCATCCCGTGAGCGTCATGCCGCCGGGCATTCCTGAAAAGGAGTGCCCGGCGGCTTTTTGTCACTTTGCCCAGCCAGAAAATGGCATTTTCGGCATATTTATCCTGTTTGTAAAATTTGAGTACAGGCTTTTCATGCCGGCTTTACGCAGGCTTGACACAGCCGCCGGAGCCTGTGCAAAAGCTTTACCTCCATTTTGCGCGTACATGGTCGCAGCGCACACGGCGGTGCGGTACAATTAGGCCGTTCCCAAGGAAAACACAAGAAAACATCGGCCGAACGGCGTTCCGGCATTTATTGGAGGAAAAGGGTTATGAAAAAGATCACTCGTCGTTCGTTTATCACTGTCTGCGGCGCTGCTGCTGCGGCTATGGCTCTGACCGCCTGCGGCGGCACAGCCTCTTCCACTGTGGCATCCTCTGCTGCGGAGTCCACCTCTTCTTCTGCCGCTGCTGAGACCGCTGCAGGCACCCTGTCCGGCAATGTGGCTACCGGCGGTTCTACCTCTATGAAGAACGTCATCGCAGCCCTGACCGAGGGCTTTGCCGAGGTGGAGCCGGGTGTCACCGTCAGCTACGACCCCACCGGTTCCGGCGCAGGCATCACCGGTGCTACCGATAAGACGCTGGACATCGGCCTGTCCTCCCGCGCCCTGAAGGACGACGAGAAGAACGATGTGGACGGCACCACCGTGGCTCTGGACGGCATCGCCATCGTTGTCAACAAGGCCAGCAAGGTGGCAGACCTGACCGTGGACCAGCTGAAGCAGATGTTCACCGGCGAGATCACCAACTGGAAGGATGTGGGCGGCGACGACGGCGAGATCGTTCTGGTGGGCCGCGAGGCCGGTTCCGGCACCCGTGATGGCTTTGAGAGCATCGTGGACGTGAAGGACAGCTGCAAGTACGCACAGGAGCTGACCGCTACCGGCGCTGTCATCAGCGCTGTGGAGGCCAATCCTCTGGCTGTCGGCTACGCTTCCCTGTCCGCTGTGGGCGACACCGTCGCCATGGTCACTGTGAGGGTGTGGAGTGCAGCGAGGACACCGTGAAGGACGGCAGCTACAAGATCCAGCGTCCCTTCGTGTTCGTCACCAACAAGAGCGTGACCCTGTCGGAGCAGGCACAGGCCTTTGTGGACTTTGCCACCAGCAAGGACGCTGCCGACCTCATCCGCACCGCAGGCGCTGTGCCGGTGAACGAGTAACGGGTTAGAGGGCAAGGACCGTTCCACAAAATACCCCGCCGCGTCGGGCTGCCGTTTCTGCGGGCCGACGCGGCTTTTATAAAGGATTTCAGCTATGAACAAAAAATCCTATCTGAGCCGGGTGCGGCTGCCCCGCACACCCGCCGAATGGCTGGAAGCGGTGATGAACTTCATCTTCTTCCTGTGCGGTATGCTGGCGGTGGGCTGCGTGGTGCTCATCTCGGTGTACATGGTGATCTCCGGCGTGCCGGCCATCCACAAGATCGGCCTGTTCCAATTCCTGTTCGGCACAAAGTGGGCCTCCACGGCGGCCCAGCCGCTGTTCGGCATCCTGCCCTTTATCCTGTCCAGCATCTACGGCACGCTGGGCGCTGCCATCATCGGTGTGCCCATCGGCCTGCTGACGGCGGTGTTCCTCTCCAAGGCCGCCGACCCCAGCTGCGCACCGTGGTGGTCACCGCCATCGAGCTGCTGTCCGGCATCCCCAGCGTGGTGTTCGGCCTGCTGGGCATGCAGGTGCTGGTGCCCGCCGTGGCAAAGACCTTCGGCAAGGCTTCCGGTGCCTGCCTGCTGAGCGCTATCGTGGTGCTTTCCATCATGATTTTGCCCAGCATCGTGTCCGTGTCGGTCACGGCACTGAACGCCGTGCCGCCGGAGTATGAGCAGGGCAGTCTGGCACTGGGTGCCACCGACACCGAAACATGGTTCAAGATCAGCATTCCGGCAGCCAAAAGCGGCATTGCCGCAGGCATTGTGCTGGGCATCGGCCGTGCCATCGGCGAGGCCATGGCGGTGATGATGGTGGCAGGCAACAGCCCCAACATGCCGGACGGCCCCTTCCGCAGCGTCACCTTCCTGACCACCGCCATCGCCAAGGAGATGAGCTATGCCGGCGGTCTGCAGCGGCAGGCGCTGTTCAGCATCGCGCTGGTGCTGTTCGTCTTTATCATGATCATCAATGTTGTGCTGAACGTTGTGCTGAAGGGAGGAAGCCGGGATGAATAAGGGCCTTTCGCCTTCCCGTCAGATGTGGAACCGGGTCATGACCGCACTGGTCTGGGCCAGCGCCGTTCTGGTGATGGTTCTGGTGGCCGGTATCATCGGCATGGTGCTGGTGCGGGGCATCCCCCACATCAGCTGGAAGTTCCTTTCCACCACCGCCAGTGTGCTGAAAAAGACCGACGGCATCCTGCCTGCCATCCTCAACACACTGTATGTCATTGTGCTGACATTACTGATCGTACTGCCTCTGGGCGTGGGCGCGGCGGTCTACCTGACCGAGTATGCTCCAACCGGCGGCTCATCGAGGTCATTGAGTTCACCAACGAAACGCTGGCGGGCATCCCCAGCATCATCTACGGTCTGGTGGGTATGCTGGTGTTCAGTCAGGCGCTGGGCTTCCAGACTTGTCTGCTGTCCGGTTCACTTACGCTGGTGGTCATGAACCTGCCCACCATCATCCGAACCACGCAGGAATCCCTCAAGACGGTGCCGCAGGGCTACCGTGAGGGTGCCATGGGCTTGGGTGCAGGCAAGTGGCACATCATCCGCACCATCGTGCTGCCCTGCAGCATCGACGGCATCGTGACCGGCTGCATTCTGGCTGTGGGCCGCATCGTGGGCGAAAGTGCCGCCCTGCTCTTCACCGCCGGTGCCGCAGAGGTCATTGCCAAGAGCGTGGCCAAAGCCTACACCTCCAACGGTGCCACCCTGTCGGTGCTGCTGTACCTGCGTGCCTTTGAGGACGGCGATTTTGCTTCCGCATGGGGCATCGGTGCGGTGCTGCTGGTGCTGGTATTGGCCATCAACCTTGCGGCGCGGCTGGCAAAGACCAAGCTGAAACAGAAACAGTAAAAAGAGAAGAAACCCTCTCAGTCATTGCTGCGCAATGCCAGCTCCCCCAAAGGAGGAGCTAGAGTGGTGCTGACCGGCAGATGATCAAAAGCTCCCCCTTCGGGGGAGCTGGCACGCCATCAGGCGTACTGAGAGGGTTCGTTCCAATTCAACAATGAGGTACTCTATGGAAAACACGAACATGCCGGTGATATCGGCAAAAGACCTGAACCTCTGGTACGGCGACTTCAAGGCGCTGAAAGGCATCTCGCTGGACGTGGGCGAGCGGGAGATCACCGCGCTCATCGGCCCTTCCGGCTGCGGAAAGTCCACCTTTTTAAAGACCCTCAACCGCATGAACGACCTTGTGCCGAATGTGCGCATCGAGGGCGATGTGCGGCTGGAAGGGCGAGGATATTTTTGCCCGGGAAATGCAGCTTACGACCTGCGCCGCCGGGTGGGCATGGTGTTCCAGAAGGCCAATCCCTTCCCCATGAGCATTTACGACAACATCACCTACGGCCCCAAGCTGCACGGCGTGCGCAATAAGGCTGAGCTGGACGAGCTGGTGGAAAGCTCGCTGCGGGGCGCGGCCCTGTGGGACGAGGTGAAGGACCGCCTGAAAAAGAGCGCGCTGGGCCTTTCCGGCGGACAGCAGCAGCGTCTGTGCATCGCACGCGCACTGGCGGTGAAGCCCGAAGTGCTGCTGATGGACGAGCCTACCAGCGCATTGGACCCCGGCTCCACCATGAAGGTGGAGGAGCTGATGAGTGAACTGAAGAAGAACTACACGGTGGTCATCGTTACCCACAACATGCAGCAGGCGGCCCGTATCAGCGACCGCACCGCCTTCTTCCTGCTGGGCGAGCTGGTGGAAGTGGGCCCCACGGCCCAGATCTTCAGCGCACCGCAGGATAAACGCACCGAGGACTACATTTCCGGTCGGTTCGGTTAAAGGAGGAAACAGCTATGAGTATCCGTAAACAGTACGACACCGATCTGGAATCGCTGAAAAATTCGCTGACCGAAATGGGCCGCAACTCTGCCGATGCCGTGGAGAACGCTCTGGAAGCGCTCTGCGTTGCTGATGCCGATGCGGCTGCGGCCATCGTGAAGGAGGATGCCCGCATCAACAATATGGAGCGGGATATCGAGCACCGCTGCATGACATTGCTGCTGCGTCAGCAGCCGGTGGCAGGCGATCTGCGCCGCATCTCCACTGCCATGAAGGTGGTCACGGACATCGAGCGCATCGGCGACCATGCCGCCGACATCGCCGAGATCATCCCCCACCTTGTCACCGTCCGCAAAGAGGGCGACGCGGCGGTAAGTCAGGCCATTGCCATGGGCAAAAAGGCTCACCAGATGATCCTGAATGCCCTCGATGCCCTGACGGCAGAGGACGAAAATGCCGCCCGCAGGGTGATCGCCGCAGACGACGAGGTGGATTACGACTTCAACGCCATCAAGCATCAGCTGGCGCAGGAGATCGCCGAAGATCCCGGCAAGGTGGACGCAGCGCTGGACCTGCTGATGGTCATTAAGTATCTGGAGCGCATCGGCGACCACGCCGTGAATGTGGCCGAGTGGGTGCAGTTCGTGCGCACCGGCCGCTATAAGGACGAGAGCATGTTCTGAGCATTTCCCTTCCTCATGTTTGAGGGTTCGTGTTTTCTTTATTTCTCCTGAAAAAGGCCGTTTCTGCCCGGTGCGGAAGCGGTCTTTTTCTGTAAGACGAAAACCCTCTCAGGCTCACTGCGTTCGCCAGCTCCCCCGAAGGGGGGAGCTTTTAAGCATCTACCGGTTCGTGCCGATAAAGCTCCCCCTTCGGGGGAGCTGGCACGCCGTCAGGCGTGACTGAGAGGGGTCTGACTCCTACAACGAAAAATAATAAAAGTTTTTTAGCTTTCTGCAATATTCCGGCAGGCCGGTTCGTATCAGAAGTGTAAGGGCCGGCAAAGGGCCTGCGATCTCTGTGCGGCGGGTGTCCGGCTTCCCCCAGTCCCCGCCCGCCGCACCTTTATGGAGGAAGATCAAAATGACACAGATGAAGCATTTTCCGCTGGAAGCACGCAGCGAGACGGTCAGCCGCGAAGCACTGGTGCAGGCGGCACTCAAAGAGATCACCCAGAATTACCGCGAAGCAAGCCTTTCCAACGTGGCACGGGAGTACGGCGTTTCGCTGGCATATGTCAGCGAGTGCGTGCGTGCCCAGACCGGACGCACCTATAAGGAATTGCTGCAAAAGCACCGTATGGAGACCGCTGCCCGCATGCTGCGCCGCAGCGACATGAACATCCAGCAGATCATTTCTCTGGTGGGCTACGAGAACACCAGCTATTTCTACCGCCTGTTCCACGAGCGGTATGGTCTCAGCCCGCGGGAATACCGGCTGGTGCGCACCGGCCATGGCCGCGCCAGCGCATAAGGTACTTGCTCTAACAGCAGGGACTGCTGCACATCGTTTTAGCCGAAAGTGCAGCAGCCCCTGCTTTTTGCCGTTTTGGAGCATTTTAAGGTACTTTGGTGCGGGAACTGGATTTTTATGGTAATTTGTAGTACAATAAGAACAATTCTCAAAGTGCTGTGCCGGACCGAGCGCAGCGCAGAAAAGACGAGGTGGAATGAATGTTTCGTGGAGCAGTGAGAGGGGATCTGCCCCAGATCCTGAAGATCTACGCCCATGCACGTGCAGTCATGAAGGCATCCGGTAACCCGACCCAGTGGGGGGATAATTTCCCGCCGCAGGAACTGCTGGAGGAGGATATCGACTCGAACCGGTTGTTCCTCTATGTGGTCAACGGCCAGATCGAGGCCGTGTTTGCCTTTATTCTGGGGGCAGACCCCACCTACGCCGCCATTGAGGACGGCCAGTGGCTGGACGATACCCTGCCCTATGGCACGGTGCACCGTCTGGCATCGGCCGGAAAGCACAAGGGCGTGGCATCGGCAGTGCTGGACTGGAGCATGGAGCACTGCCAGAGCCTGCGTGCCGACACCCACGCCGACAACAAGATCATGCAGCATCTGCTGGAAAAGAACGGCTTTACCCGCTGCGGCATCATCCATGTGGCAGACGGCTCGCCCCGCTTTGCCTACCAGAAGCTTCGCCCCCACCCAGCCGCTGGGTTGAAACAGAATACCACCCCCAAAGAGCCCCGGTCTGCGGATGCAGAGCCTGCCATGCAGGACTGCGCACGCAGGCTTTTTTTGTTTGCCCCCCGCTCGCTCCGCCCTGCGCCGCTCGACGGTGACGGAGAGAACGAAGCCGCGAACGGTTAAATCTGTCCTTGCTGCAAATACAGATCGGCGGAAAACCCCCCATGGGCACCGACCTGAATGCAAATTTGTGAACGAAAAAATGTCTGAAAAACGCTTTCATTTCTCTGCCGTATGTGCTATAATAACACCCGTCCTTGTGTAAGAGACAGGAAGCTGTACGCCATTGGCGTACAATAGGAAAGAGGAGTGTCTATATGAAAAACGTTGAATAAGGCAGTTGCCCGTTACAACGGCATCAGCCTGATCGTTCGCATTCTGATCGGCCTGATCATTGGTGCGGTGCTGGCTCTGGTGGCCCCCGGTGCAGGCTGGGTGGGTGAACTGGGCAACCTGTTCGTTGGCGCACTGAAGGGCATCGCCCCGGTGCTGGTGTTCGTGATTGTGGCAAGTGCTCTGGCACAGGGCTCTTCCAAGCTGGACCGCCGCTTCGGCACGGTCATCTGGCTGTACATGCTCACCACCTTTCTGGCTGCGGCCATCGCAGTGGCGACCAGCTTTATGTTCCCGGTCACGGTCGTGCTGGCAGACGCTGCCCAGTCGGACGTGGTGCCGCAGGGTCTGGGCGAAGTGATGGGCACTCTGCTCACCAACTTTGTGGCAAACCCCGTCAGTGCCATCATGAGCGGCAACTACATCGGCATCCTGTTCTGGGCCTGCATGTTCGGCGTGGCCATGAAGAAGATCGGCTCTGACACCACCAAGACCTTTATGGCAAACACCGCCGATGCGGTCTCCCAGATCGTGCGCTGGATCATCAATCTGGCACCCTTCGGCATCATGGGTCTGGTCTACACCAATGTTTCCGGCAACGGCCTTGCCATCTTTACCCAGTACGGCAAGCTGCTGGCTCTGCTGGTGGGCACCATGCTGTTCATGGCCCTCATCGTCTCCCCCTTCATCATGTTTATCTATCTGGGCTGCAACCCCTATCCGCTGGTGTTCCGCTGCCTGCGTGAGTCCGGCCTGACCGCCTTCTTCACCCGCAGCTCCGCCGCCAACATCCCCGTGAACATGGCCCTGTGCGAAAAGCTGGGTCTGGACAAGGATATGTACTCCGTCTCCATTCCGCTGGGCGCCACCATCAACATGGACGGTGCCGCCATCACCATCACCATCATGACGCTGGCCGCTGCTAACACCTTGGGCATTCAGGTGTCTCTGCCTGCAGCCATCGTGCTGAGCGCTATGAGCGCTCTGGGTGCCTGCGGTGCTTCCGGCGTGGCCGGCGGTTCCCTGCTGCTGATCCCCATGGCCTGCTCCCTGTTCGGCATCTCCAACGATGTCGCCATGCAGATGGTGGGTGTCGGCTTCATCATCGGCGTGGTGCAGGACTCTGTTGAGACTGCCCTGAACTCTGCCGGTGACGTGGAGTTCGCTGCCACCGCCGAGTATCATCAGTGGAGCAAGCAGGGCAAGCCCCTGCCGGAGTTCCTGACCGGTAAGAAGAACTGAAAAATTTAAAAATATAGAAAAGGGCTGTTGCCAAGAACTCCCTCAGTCACGGCTTCGCCGCGCCAGCTCCCTCACGGAGGGAGCCCTTGGCAGTACGGAAAAGTTCCCTCTTTGCCAAGGGCTCTTCCTTTAGGAGAGCTGTCACGAAGTGACGGAGAGGGTGAGGCCGCTTCCCTTTGTATAATAGGTATAATCCGCAGCAAAACCGTCCATACTACCTCTGCAAAAGCGGGGTAGGGGAGTTTTCCACCGGCAGAAAAGCCTGCGGATTGTGCATCTTGCACAGAAAATGCGCTCTTTGACAAAAACATCCTGCCCAGTCAAATCTCTTTGCGAGAATGATTGATGCAGGATGTTTTGCTAAACCAGTAAAATTGTTAATACCTTTAATCGTGCTTGGTTTCCTTTAGTGAAATTTAGAGCCTTCTAGTTTTCGTTACATGCATTCTTTTTCAAGTTCCTTTTTTAATCTTCTTGAATTTCTTAATTCTGCTGCATCAGCGCGTCTCTTTTTCTCTCTTGCGTTATTTCGTCTTTCAGCCTGAATATCCATTTTTTCCATATTTTCAAATAGATAACCCATTCCACGACCTCCAATCTCGCCCATCATTTCTTTTACTTCGTCTACGGGCACATTCATCTTTATTAGTAAAGCCCACAAAATTTTTTATAGATGTCTTTTTATCGCTTCCAGTGCATTGCTGTAAGCTGATATTTACAAGTTCATAGTAGCGTGCCCGATTATAAAATACAATATAGAACTGTTCGAAATGGCCTTCCGAATTTATGTTATATTGAGCTTACCAAAAAACATATGAGGAGGCAGCCAATGAACCAGATTTTAACCTTTCAGTTAGACCGTATTTCCCTAAATGCAGGTGCTCTGGAAAATAGCGGCATTTCCAGAAATGCCCCAATTTCGGAAGATTTTGAGGCCCACGAGTCCTGCAGTTTTCACTGAGCAATTTGCCCGCGCAGGAAAGAGCAAATCTGTCCGCGATTCTAGCGGAAAAGCAAACCCTTATCAACAAAGCGATTCCTGGCTTACCATGAAAGAGGACTCCATTTTGATCGTGGAAGAGAACTCATTCATTTCTTCGGAGAAAGAAGCAGCGTACCGCCAGTTCCTGGAGAAACTTCTTCAGACGGCCCATGCCCGCAAGTGGGTAGTGCCCAATCGAAAAAATACCGGTTCCGGAGCCAGTGAAAAATATCGTTTCAGGATCTGGCTGAACCAGCTTGGCCTGAAAGGTGCCGAATACGCCAGCACCCGAAAGCTTCTCACCGGGGATTTATCTGGTAGCAGCGCATATTCCAGTCAGGAAAGATGGAAGCTACAATAAGAAGAGAAGGGAGACCAGACAATATGAGCGAAATACAGAAACCCGGTTTTTCATCCCCTTATGAAAATCTTTTATCCATTTCAACAGAAGAAAAATCATTATCTATTCCCGGCAGTGGAAAAGCCATTATCCATTCCGGCAGCGGAAAAGCCATTATCCATTCCGGCAGTGGAAAAACCATTATCCATTCCGGCAGCGGAAAAGCCATTATCCATTTTGGCGGCAGAAAAACCATTATCCATTTCAACTGCGGCAATCTTCTCATCCGTTCCCACCGCAGTATACTGCCGTGTTTCCACCCTTCACCCCCATCAGCAGGATTCCCTGGAAAATCAGATTCGCCATTATCAG
>ENA-OQCD01000181-OQCD01000181.1-human-gut-metagenome-genome-assembly--contig:-NODE-181-length-16979-cov-2.055898_pt1 | contig 16979 bp, 31 predicted proteins | sample MGYA00242755_ERZ504571 | MGnify/ENA primary metagenome ERZ504571 (study PRJEB26092, sample SAMD00036274) | human gut metagenome | host: Homo sapiens | study: EMG produced TPA metagenomics assembly of...
TCCTTGATCTTTTGGTAAGAGGTTTCAAATGTACTTGCCCCGTACTTGGACGCGGGGAACAAGTACATTTTGAGACACCACCAACAGATAAATCATTAATTAAACATCTAAAATAAATCAAATATGAAACTACTAAATCTAACCGCTGCCCTCTTTTTAGGGAGGTGTTCTGCAGGATTCCAGATGGTATGCAGAAGATAAAATTTGCTGACTACCTGGTAGAAGACTACAACATCAGAACATTCCTTAAAAAGAAATTATACAGCGCAGGTGTTTCCAAGATCGAGATCGAGAGAGCATCTGACAGAGTTAAGATCATCATCTACACAGCAAAACCTGGTATCGTAATCGGTAAGGGCGGCGCAGAGATCGAGAAAGTTAAAGCTGAGCTTCAGAAATACACAGACAAGAAGCTTATCGTTGACATCAAAGAAGTAAAGAGACCGGACAAAGATGCACAGCTGGTTGCTGAGAACATTGCTCTTCAGCTTGAGAACCGTATTTCTTTCAGACGTGCTATGAAGTCCACAATCAGAGAACAATGAAGGCTGGCGCTAAGGGAATCAAGACTTCCGTATCCGGACGTCTCGGTGGAGCTGATATGGCTCGTACAGAGTTCTACAGCGAGGGAACAATCCCGCTTCAGACACTTCGTGCAGATATCGATTATGGCTTTGCGGAAGCAGACACCACATACGGTAAAGTTGGTGTTAAGGCATGGATCTACAATGGTGAGATTCTTCCGACAAAAGGAACTAAGGAAGGGAGCGATAAATAATGTTAATGCCAAAAAGAGTAAACGTCGTAAACAATTCCGTGGCTCCATGAGAGGAAAAGCCCTGAGAGGCAATGCTATCAACTATGGTGATTTCGGTCTTGTTGCTACTGAGCCGTGCTGGATCAGATCTAATCAGATCGAGGCAGCCCGTGTTGCTATGACCCGTTACATCAAACGTGGCGGTAAAGTTTGGATTAAGATTTTCCCGGATAAACCGGTAACAGCTAAACCAGCTGAGACTCGAATGGGTTCCGGAAAAGGCGCTCTGGAGTACTGGGTAGCAGTAGTTAAACCAGGTCGTGTTATGTTTGAGATTGCAGGCGTGTCCGAAGAGGTTGCCCGTGAAGCATTACGTCTTGCAATGCACAAGTTACCATGTAAATGTAAAATAGTTTCTCGTGCAGACTTAGAAGGCGGTGATAACAGTGAAAATTAATAAGTTCGTTGAAGATTTAAAAGCAAAGTCAGTTGCAGAACTGAATGAAGAATTAGTAGCTGCTAAAAAAGAGCTTTTCAATCTGAGATTTCAGAATGCAACAAACCAGTTAGACAATACAGGACGAATCAAAGAGGTTCGTAAAAATATTGCCAGAATCCAGACAGTAATCACTGAGCAGGCAAACGCTTCCAAATAGGACAGGAGGACATAGATCGTGGAAAGAAATCTGAGAAAAACCCGCGTGGGTAAGGTTATCAGCGACAAAATGGATAAGACCATCGTAGTTGCAATTGAAGACCATGTAAAACATCCTCTTTACAAAAAAAATCGTGAAGAGAACATATAAATTAAAAGCTCATGATGAGAACAATGAGTGCAACATCGGAGATACCGTTAAGGTAATGGAGACCAGACCGCTGTCCAAGGACAAGAGATGGAGACTGGTTGAGATCGTAGAGAAAGCTAAATAAGGAGGAAACCAGTATGATTCAGCAGGAAACTAGACTGAAAGTTGCCGACAACACTGGTGCAAAAGAAATCCTTTGTATTCGTGTTATGGGCGGCTCTACAAGAAGATATGCAAACATCGGTGATACAATCGTTGCTACGGTTAAAGATGCAACACCAGGCGGCGTTGTTAAAAAAAGGTGACGTTGTTAAAGCTGTAGTTGTTAGAACTAAAAAAAGGCGCTCGTCGTAAAGACGGATCCTACATCCGTTTCGATGAAAATGCTGCCGTAATTATCAAGGATGACTTAACTCCGAGAGGAACTCGTATCTTTGGACCAGTTGCCAGAGAGCTTCGTGAGAAGAAATTCATGAAGATCGTTTCCTTAGCTCCGGAAGTATTATAGGAGGGTGCCGAATGTCAGCTATGAAAATTAAAAAAAGGTGATACTGTAAAAGTTATCGCTGGAAAAGATAAAGGTAAGGACGGAAAAGTTCTTGCAGTTAACGTAAAAGACAACACAGTAGTTGTTGAGAACGTAAACATGGTTACAAAGCACGCTAAACCGTCCGCAGCTAATCAGAACGGTGGAATCGTGACAAAAGAAGCTCCGCTTCACATCTCCAACGTAATGCTCGTTGTAGACGGAAAAGCTACAAGAGTTGGATTCAAGATGGATGGAGACAAAAAAAGTCCGTGTTGCAAAGGCAACAGGAAAGACAATCGATTAATTAAGAGAGGAGGCATATAAAGGTGAGTAGATTAAAAGATCTTTACAAGAACGAGATCATGGATGCCATGACCAAGAAATTCGGATACAAAAAACGTAATGGAAGTGCCAAAACTCGAGAAAATCGTTGTTAACATGGGTGTTGGCGAGGCGAAAGAGAACGCTAAACTTCTTGACGCTGCAATCGCAGATATGGAACTTGTTACAGGACAGAAAGCAATCGCTACAAAAGCTAAAAAAATCTGTCGCTAACTTCAAAATCAGAGAGGGTATGCCGATCGGATGTAAAGTTACTCTGAGAGGTGAGAAGATGTATGAATTCGCTGATCGTCTTATCAACCTTGCTCTTCCACGTGTACGTGACTTCCGTGGTGTTAACCCGAACGCATTCGACGGCAGAGGAAACTACGCTCTTGGTATCAAAGAGCAGCTGATCTTCCCAGAGGTTGAGTACGATAAGGTTGATAAAGTAAGAGGAATGGACGTTATCTTCGTTACAACTGCTAAAACAGATGAAGAGGCACGCGAATTACTGACATTATTCAACATGCCATTTGCTAAATAGGAGGAAAAGATTCATGGCTAAGACAGCAATGAAAATTAAAACAGCAGCGCAAAGCTAAATTCTCCACAAGAGAGTATACTCGCTGCAGAATCTGTGGCCGTCCACATGCATACCTGAGAAAATACGGAATTTGCAGAATCTGCTTCCGTGAGCTGGCATACAAAGGTCAGATTCCGGGTGTTAAAAAAGCGTCCTGGTAGGCTGCAAGCAACTTTTTGATTAGATATATATTAATTCACACGACATGTAAAGTCTGAAGAAAGAGGAGGAAACTTACATGACAATGAGCGATCCGATCGCAGATATGCTTACAAGAATCCGTAACGCAAACACTGCAAAACATGACACTGTAGACGTACCGGCATCTAAGATGAAAATTGCTATCGCAAACATCCTTGTAGATGAGGGATACATCGCAAAATATGATCTGGTTGAGGATGGAGTTGTTAAAACTCTTCACATCACACTGAAATACGGTGAGGACAAAAATCAGAAGATCATCACAGGACTTAAGAGAATCTCCAAACCAGGTCTTCGTGTATACGCAGGCAAGGATGAGCTTCCGAAGGTTCTTGGTGGACTTGGTATCGCAATCCTTTCCACAAACAAAGGCGTTATCACTGACAAAGAGGCTCGTAAGCTTCAGGTTGGTGGCGAGGTACTTGCATTTGTATGGTAGTCCATACAGGGCAGTCATATAGCTTTTAAACTGAAAACAGAGAGGGCATGGGCCCTCTCCGACAATCTAAGTAAGGAGGACAAATTTATGTCACGAATCGGAAGACTTCCGGTTGCAATTCCAGCTGGCGTTGAGGTTACAGTCGCTGATGGAAACGTTGTAACAGTAAAAGGACCTAAGGGAACACTTGAGAGAGCACTCCCGACAGAGTTAGAGATCAAAGTTGAAGACGGTCATGTAGTAGTAACAAGACCGAACGACTTAAAGAGAATCAAATCCCTTCACGGATTAACAAGAAGCCTTATCCACAACATGGTTGTTGGTGTAAGCGAAGGCTACAAAAAAGAGCTTGAGGTTAACGGTGTTGGTTATAAAGCAGCTAAGCAGGGCAAGAAGCTCGTACTTAGCCTTGGATATTCTCACCCGGTAGAAATGGAAGATCCAGAAGGTCTTGAGTCCACAGTTGATGGAAACAAGATCATCGTATCTGGTATCAGCAAAGAAAAAGTTGGCCAGTACGCAGCTGAGATCAGAGACAAGAGAAGACCTGAGCCATACAAGGGCAAGGGAATCAAGTACGTTGACGAAGTTATCAGACGTAAAGTCGGTAAGACCGGTAAGAAATAATTAAGGAGAGTGAGAATATGATTAACAAAGCATCCAGAAGCGAAATCGCGAAAAGAAGCATAGAAGATTACGTCATCATTTAAACGGAACTGCAACTACTCCTCGTCTGGCAGTATTTCGTTCCAACAAGCACATCTATGCACAGATTATTGATGACACAGTTGGTAAGACTTAGTATCCGCTTCTACTCTCCAGAAGGACGTAAAAGCAGAGCTTGAGAACACTGACGATGTACAGGCTGCAGCAAAAAGTCGGAACAGTAATCGGTAAAAAAGCCATCGAGGCTGGTATCGAGAACGTTGTTTTCGACAGAGGTGGATATATCTACCACGGAAAAGTTAAAGCACTGGCAGATGCAGCAAGAGAAGCTGGACTGAAATTCTAAGAGGAGGAAAAGAACACATGAAACGTAATCTTATTGATGCTAGTCAGTTAGAGTTAGAAGATAAAGTAGTATCAATCAAGCGTGTTACCAAGGTTGTTAAAGGTGGTCGTAACTTCCGTTTCACAGCTTTAGTTGTTGTAGGTGACGGCAACGGACACGTTGGTGCAGGTTTAGGTAAAGCAGCCGAAATTCCTGAAGCGATCCGCAAAGGAAAAGAGGATGCTATTAAGAAATTAGTAACAGTAGCAAGAGACGAAAACAACTCTATTACACATGACTTCGTTGGAAAATACGGAAGCGCTGAAATGCTTCTGAAGAGAGCTCCGGAAGGTACTGGAGTTATCGCCGGCGGTCCTGCCCGTGCGGTAATCGAGTTAGCTGGTATCAAAAACATCCGTACAAAATGTATGGGATCCAGAAACAAACAGAACGTTGTTCTTGCAACAATCGAAGGCTTAAGACAGTTAAAAACTCCGGAAGAAGTTGCTAGACTTCGCGGAAAATCTGTTGATGAGATTCTGGCTTAAGGAGGAAATACAAAAATGGCAAACACATTAAAAGTTACATTAGTAAAATCTCCTATTGGTGCAGTTCCGAAACACAAAAAAAACTGTTGCAGCTATGGGTCTTACAAAAATGCACAAAACAGTTGAAATGCCGGATAATGCAGCAACAAGAGGAATGATTCAGCAGGTACAGCACCTGGTAAAGGTTGAAGAAGCTTAATTGCGATTTAACCAGAGAGAATTCTGATATGGATCTGATATGAACCTGTTATTCGCAGAGAATGGCAGGAGCATACAGAAACATATTCAGACACAATACAATCTGAACTTATAGATTTGAAATAATAATAAGGAGGTGCCAACATGGAATTATCAAACTTAAGACCAGCAGAAGGTTCTAAGCACAGCGATAACTTCAGAAGAGGCCGTGGACATGGTTCTGGAAACGGTAAAACAGCCGGTAAAGGACACAAAGGACAGTTAGCTCGTTCCGGTCACAAGAAACCGGGATTTGAAGGTGGTCAGATTGCCTTTATACAGACGTCTGCCTAAGAGAGGATTCAAAAACAGAAATACAAAAGAGATTATTGCAATCAACGTTGACGTACTGAACCGTTTTGAAGATGGTGCAGAAGTTACAGCAGAAAGCTTACTTGCAAGCGGTGCAATCTCCAAGATCGCTGATGGCGTTAAAATTCTTGGAAACGGTGAGCTGACAAAGAAACTTAATGTCAAAGTAAATGCTGTCAGCGAGACTGCAAAATCAAAAATTGAGCTGCTGGTGGTACAGTAGAGGTGATCTAATGTTTGAAACTCTTAAAAATGTTTTTAGAGTGAAAGAAAATGAGCGCAAGCTGTTGTATCTGATATGGATGATTTTTATTCATCCGTATCGGCTGCCAGATTCCGGTACCGGGAGTTGACAGTGATTTCTTCAAACAGTGGTTCAGCAGCAATGCCGGTGATGCATTCAATTTCTTTGATGCATTTACCGGTGGTTCATTTGAAAGAATGTCAATTTTCGCATTAAACATCACACCATATATTACATCTTCCATTATCATTCAGCTTCTTACCATTGCAATTCCGGCACTGGAAGAAATGCAGAGAGATGGTGAAGAGGGAAGAAAGAAGATGACTGCGATCACACGTTATGTGACCGTAGGTCTTGCTTTATTTGAGTCAATCGCAATGGCAATCGGATTCGGACGCAGGGTATGATTCCGAATCTGGACTTCTTTAAAGGTGTTGTAGTTGTTGCCTGCCTTACAGCCGGTTCAGCTATGCTGATGTGGCTCGGTGAGCGTATTACGGAAAAAGGCGTTGGAAATGGTATTTCCATCGTACTTACCATTAATATCATTTCCAGAGTACCAAGCGACCTGACATTACTGTATGAGAACTTTATTAAAGGAAAAACGATTGCAAAGGGTACTCTTGCAGGACTGATCATTGCAGCCGTTATTCTTCTGGTAGTAGTTCTGGTACTTATCCTTAACGGAGCAGAGAGAAGAATTCCGGTTCAGTATTCCAAGAAAATGGTTGGAAGAAAGCTGATGGGCGGTCAGTCCACCAATATTCCGCTGAAGGTTAACACCGCCGGTGTTATCCCGGTAATCTTTGCATCCTCCATTATGTCTTTCCCGGCTGTCATTGCGCAGTTAACAGGAAAAGGTAATGGTACAGGAATCGGAAGTGAGATTATTCGTGGTCTTTCTTCCAATAACTGGTGTAATCCGAAACAGCTCCAGTATACATGGGGATTGGTTCTTTACATCGTACTTTGTGTTTTCTTTGCATATTTCTACACTTCCATTACATTCAATCCTCTGGAAGTTGCAGATAATATCAAAAAGCAGGGTGGATTTATTCCGGGTATTCGTCCTGGAAAACCTACGTCAGACTATTTGACTAATATCTTAAATTATATTATATTTATAGGTGCAGTAGGTCTTATCATTGTGTGCGTGATTCCGTTCATCTTTAATGGTGTATTCGGAGCGAATGTTTCATTCGGTGGTACATCTATCATCATTATTGTTGGTGTCCGCCATTCTGTCTGAGGCACCGGAGATTCCGGGTCTCGACGGCCGCAAGATGAGCAAGTCGTACGGCAACTCCATCATGCTGGGCGCCACCGCCGAGGAAACCGCCAAGCTCATCAAGAAGAGTCCGACCGATTCCGAGCGCCGCATCACCTTCGACCCGGTTGCCGCCCGCCAGTCTCCGCCCTGCTGACCACCGCCGGCCTGGTGACCGGCCGCGACCCGAAGGACATCGCCGAGGAGATCGGTGATTCCGGCGCCGGCGCGCTCAAGGCATACGTCATCGAATCAGTCAACGAGTTCCTGGCCCCGCACCGCGAGCGCCGCGCCGAGCTGGCCAAGGACATGGATTCCATTCGTGACATCCTGCACGACGGCAACAAGCGCGCCAACGCCATCGCCGAGGAGACCCTCGACCAGGTGCGCGAGGCCATGGGCATGAAGTACTGATTTTCCCGCCGCTCGTAGCAAGACGCCGTGTCAGCCCCAACTGGCAAACTGACACGGCGTTTTTTGTATTTGCGCGTCTGCTGTGTCCTATCTTCACTTCGAGGGGCGGATTTCTTGTTTTTCCGTGCAACGCGGCTATCAAGACGGACCTCTGTTCACTTCATGCCGATGGCTTGCATCAATACGTACGCTCCCCCGCACAGCAATGTCATTACGACGTGTTGCGGCATAGCGCGCATGGCTTCCGGAGTATCGGCGGCGTATGGGTCGGCGTCCAGCAACACCACATCGGCCGGGTCGCCGGATGCAAGGCGGTCACGGCCAGTGGCGGTCGAGGCTGCCAGCGAGGTATGCACATCGAGGCACTGCTCGGGCTGGAACGGCTCGCGGTCAGAGCTTTCGGTGCCGACACGGCGGCGGAAATGGCCAGCCACGGGTCCAGCGGGGCCACGGGCGCATCCGAGCCCATGCGCAGCGTGGTACCGGCGTCGTGGAGGGCCCTGAACGGATAAGGGATGCCGGCCGGGTTGGCCCAGAAACGGGTGATGACGTCGCGGTCATCCATGGCGTGCTGCGGCTGGATGCTGGCCGTGAGCCCCAGCTCGGCGAAACGCGGGATATCGACGGGTTTGAGCATCTGCGCATGCTCGATCGATCCATGTGCGTGCGTGGCGGCGACTGCGTTGAGCGCAATGGTGTTCGCTTCGTCGCCAATGGCGTGGCAGGCAATGTCGAAGCCATGCTCGGTGGCTAGGCGCATATAGTCTTCGATTTGCTGCGGCGTGTAGCTCAGCGTGCCATACGTCAGCGGCTCGATGCCCGAATACGGCGTGGAGCAGTAGGCGGAGCGGGTGTTGAGCGATCCGTCCGAGATGAGCTTCATGGCGCCCACATGGCCAAGCCCGGCGCTGCCCGGCAATTCCTTGCCGGTATGCCAACCCGCGTCAATGGCGGCTCGCAACCGCTCGGGGTATACACCGGCGTCCACGCGCAAACCGTTAATGCCAGCCGCGAAACGATTGATCCATGTATCGATGTTTTCGGCCATTTCATAATCGCGGATGCCCACCACGCCCTTGCTTGCGGCGTCCTGTTCGGCCTCGCGCAGCAGACGGTCAGTCTCTTCAGCAGCGCCCGGCGCCTTGTCGAAGGCGGTGTAGGCGTTGAACCATTCGAGTTCACCGACCAGACCGGATTCGTCCACATGTACGCCAAGCCTGCGGGCCGCGGCGGAATTCACCCATCCGCAGTGCATGTCCGCGCTGGAGAGGGCCACCGGCTGTTCGCCGGTCACGGCGTCAATTGCGGCCAGTGTGGGCTGCTCGTCGTCGGCCCACAGCGAGTGACGGAATCGCATGCCCACCACGAAGGCATCTGGGTCAAGCGTGTCGGCGGCGCGGCGCTCATCCAGATGACGGCGCAACATGTCCATCGCTTCGGCGGCGGAACGGGCATTGATGAGGTCCAGTCGGCCCAGCGTCTTAGCCCATTGCGTGAAGTGCGTGTGGCAGTCCCACAGGCCGGGAATAACCCACAGGCCGTCGGCGTCGATGGTGGTTTCGTCGGCGGGTGCGGCGGCCGACGTTGGGATTGAGACGCTGCCAGAAGCAATGGCATTCGTCGCGTATTCCAACGATGTCGTATGCGCCTTAGTCTGCATCGTGCTGTCCGAAGCCGAGACCGTTCCAGCAGGGCCGACAGACGCAACAACCCCATCGCGAAGCACCACATCCACGCGGTCCTGAGACCCCGGAACACCGGCATTGACAATACGCACCAAGCTACTCATACCCGCCATCATGCCACCTTTGCATGAACGCCATGGAGATTCGTCCAAGTTGAATCGCGCCGTCGACGGCGATTCCCGCTGGCTGCCTGCAAACCCCTACGTTCCATGTAATTGCGGGATGGCCTGCAACTGCGATGAACACCCATAGTTTATCCACCGACTTATCCACATTTATCCACCGAAAAATTGGGGCGGTAGACAGGGCCGGTAGCCGGACTCTACACTGCGAGGACAAAGCGAACATCACGAAGGGGTGATCATCATGGGTAGCTCAACGGCATTGACCGAGCTGACAATGCAGAAGTACCAACGAATGCAGACGTGCGCAGATGTTCAACGACGAAGCGCATGGCGCCCACCCTATGCCCTGACAACAGCGTTGGAGCTTTTGTCAATTGAAGTACCCCGCATATCAAGCAAACACAGAGGCCTTGCAACTACAACCATTGTTGCGGTTCCACACGCCAATGACAAACGGCACATTGTGGGGTCAAAGTGGTTGTATGGCCTTTTCCACTAGACACGGTCATAATCGAGGGACAATTCACATGCACTTCACCAGCTTGCACATGGGCCATGTTCTCCACGTATCTCGAACTTGAAGAACTCATCGTTCTCGCTGATTCCATGATGCGACGAGATCGAAGGCTCTGCAGAACAACCATCGACGCCCTTTCTCTGTATCTCGATGAGGCCGAGGCCCAGGTGCGAGCCGACAAAGAGAATGGCACCAATTCGTATTTGTTCCGCGGGTATAACAAATGCCGTCGCGCCCTACTTTTGCGCGCGCGGGCACAGATTCCTCCATGGAAACACGAACTCGTTTGGTTCTCTTGAAATACGGTCTGAATTGCCCGCAGGTGAATTATCCAATATTCGTAGGAACAACACCAGACCCATATATCTCGATCTTGCATACCCTGAATTCAAGATATGTATCGAATACGAAGGCTCTCATCATGCCGGGCAATGGCTGAATGACGCGAGACGCCGCCAGATGATCGAAGATGCTGGCTGGAAGTACATTCAAGTCACCAAATTAGATATTGGCGACGAAGCGGGAGAAGAGGCCCTTGCCCGAAGAGTTGCCGAAAGGATACAGGAGGTTACGGGCAAAACGGTCCAGCTCACGATGCGGCAAACTACCCAGCAAATTAGCGATGTCCGAAAGCTACGCCGTATTCCACTGTACAAACGGCTGAAATTCGAGCCTCTGCTGCCAATTATTCCGACGACGCAGGAATAATAAGCCCGGTAGAGTCAGTCCGCACCGTCCGCACCGCGCTACGGTATTCAAAACCCATTTCAAGGGGCTGATTTGGCCTCCGCCGGAGGTCTACTTCCGTTTCAAGGGGCTGATCATCCGGTAGACCACGTGTATCAATGCCCTTACGTCAACGCCATTCCGCCGTTTTGGAGCCGCGTCTACTCAGGCATCAGCCCCTTGAAGAAGTAGATCTCTCCAGAACGTCAAATCAGCCCCTCGAAGTCCGTTTTGGCCTCAATGGTTCCTGCCGAACCACAAAAAAAGCCACTCCTCTGCCATACGAGCCGACCGCACAGCAGGCACGTGTCATTTGCCGCTGCGGACCTCGGACTCCATGGCTTCCATGGGCTCGTCGACGAGCACGGTGCCGGACGGCAGGGTGCCGGGCAGCGGATCGTCCATGTAGTGGTCGAATTCGTAGAGCATGCGCTTGTTCGGCTTGGCGGTCAGCAACGAAACCACCACGATGAACAGCAGCGAAATGATGAACGCCGGCAGCAGCTCATAGATGGCGAATACGCCGCCCAAGGGCTTGACGAGGTTGTGCCAGATCAGCACGGCCGCCGTGCCGGACAGCATGCCGGCCACGGCGCCGGCCTTGTTGGCGCGACGCCAGTATAGCGAGCACAGCATCAACGGGCCGAATGAGGCACCAAGCCCGCCCACGCGTAAGACACCACCTGGAAGATCGACGAGTTCTGGTCGTATGCCACCAGAATGCCGAACAGGAACATGACCACCAGCGTGACCCTGGCCACAATCATGACCTGCTTGTCGGTGGCCTTGCGGTGCAGCAGCCCGCGGAAGATGTTCTCGCCCATGGCCGAAGCGCCGATGATCAGATACGAGGAGCTGGAGCTCATCGAGGCCGCGAAAATGCCGGAGACCACCACGCCGCACATGAAGCTCGGCAGCAGGGTCTGCGCCAGCACGATGAAGATGGTTTCCGCATCGGTGGAGGTCAGCAGTTCGGTGGGCATCATCGCACGCCCCACCAAGCCGATGCACACTGCGCAACCCAGCGAAATCACGCACCAGGAGGTGGCGATGATTCGGGACTTGCGCACTTCTTCCACGCTGCGGATGGACAGGAAGCGCACCAGCACCTGCGGCATACCGAAGTAACCCAGGCCCCACGCCAGCATGGAGATGATGGTGATGATGCCGTAGTCGGAGGGCGCGCCGAACACGGCCTTGCCCGCCTCGACGAGCTGCTGGCCGGTGGCCGGGTCCAGCTTGGGCGCGGCCACCTGCGTGCCGGACAGGTAGCCGGGGATGGCACGCAGGAATTCCACGGTGTTGTCGACACGCCCGCGCTGGCCACGGTGCCGATGAACACCACCGCGAGCGCGAAGAACATGAGCATGCCTTGAATGAAGTCGGTCATCACCACCGACAAGTAGCCGCCCACCACGGTGTAGACGAACACGACCACCGCGCCGATGATCATCATGACGTGGTAGTCGAAACCGAACAACGTGGCGAACAGCTTGCCCACGGTCACGAAGCAGCTGCCCACGTACACGCTGAAGAACACCAGGATGATCACGGCCGCGATGGTGGAGATCACGCCCTTCTTGTCATGGAAACGCTTGGCGAAGAAGTCAGGAATGGTGATGGCATCGTCGGCCACTACCGAGTAGCGGCGCAGTCGCCGGGCCACAAGCTTCCAGTTGAGATAGGTGCCGAGCGCCAGTCCGACGGCGGTCCACATCGGGTCGGCCGCACCAGTGAAGTAGGCCAGGCCCGGCAGGCCCATCAGCAGCCAGCCGCTCATGTCGGAGGCTTCGGCGCTCAGGGCCGTGAGCCACGGCCCCACGCCGCGCCCGCCCGCAAAGTATTCCTTGGAGGAGGAGTTGGAGCGTTTGGAGTAGATGAATCCGATGGACAGCATGGCCGCAAAATAGATGACCATGGCCAGCAGAATCCAGAAATCGTTGGCCAACTGCGCCCCTCCTCAATCATGACGCCAAGCGGCTACCGCCATGGCAGAACTATGTGCTGATATGCGATTGCGCCGGAGCGGCGTCATACAGACCGTCACAGCCGTGAATACGGCCGCAACGCACTTCGCCTGATGGTAGTGGATACAAGGGCTCAAGCACCTTCCACCGTTTCCATACTGAGACGCTGTTTTATCCGAGCTCCCCCCACCTGAGGAGAGCCAAGATGACGGTCAGATGTCGTAGCGCCAGGACTTGTCGGTCACCACGCGGGCCATCGCCAAACCGATCGGCAGACAGATAATCACCATGAACGCACGGAACGCCCAGTCCAGCGCATTCATGGTCTGGAAGCTGCCGAGGTACCACATGCACGGTACATATACAGACCGGGCACCATGATCACGATCGACGGCACGGTCAGGCAGATGCGCGGGTAGCCGAGGTGCGGCGGTAGCCAGCCACGTCGCACGGATGAACGCCACGCCGATGCCAGAATGCCCGCCAGGAACGCGCCGATGAAGGTAGCCATCTCGGGTGCCACGTTGAAGTCTTGCAATTCCAAGCGCAGCGCGTCCGTGATCGCACCGATCAGGGCGGCGGTCAGGCACATGCGCTGCGGCGAATTGAACAGCACGGAGAAGCCCCACACGCCGACGAACGCCGCCACGAATCGCAGCAATCCGTTGACCCACGGGTCAAGCCCCAGCGGTTCAAAGCCTTCCGGGTGCAGGTGCACCATCACGGCCACGGCCCAGCCTGCCAGCGTGGCCATCAGGATGATGCACAGCACGTACGCCACGCGCTGGATGCCCGAGGGGAAGTCGATTTTCGCCATGTCGAGTCCGCCGGTGATGAGCGGGAAACCGGGGATCACGAACAGCATGGCGCCAATGTAGGCCGTATCGTGCGAGAGCGCGACTGGGTCGAAAATGCCGATGAGTCGCAGGGTGCCGGTGCAGGCGAGCGCCGCCGCGGCCACGCACACAAAGGTGACGAAGAACTGGTTCAGATGGTATGCAAACAGCCGGCGACGCATCCACTGGCCAAGGCCCGCGCCCACGAACGCACCGATCATGTCGTATGGGCCGCCGCCGAGCAGGAACACGAAGGCCGCGCAGGCTAGGGCGGAGGCCAGACCGGAGAACCACGGCTTGTACAGCGGCTTACGGCGCTCAATCAGATCGAGTCGCTCGTGCGCCTGCCGCACGGTGATACCGCCCTTGGCCTTCTCTTCGTCGGAGCGCTCGTTGAAGTGTTCGGCGTATTCCTTGGGCACGCGATTCTTACGCTTCGTACTGCTTGCAGCAGGGCTTTCGGCGGTTGCGCCGTTCGCCGCGTTCGCCGATTCAACCGACTCATTGGAGTCACCGGTAAACACTTCGGCATCGTCGTAGGCCTTCTCTTCGGCCGCTTTGTCTTCGACCGGAGTACTTCCGCGCTGTCCGCCAAAAAGTCGGTGGGCTTCTTCATTGTCATCGTCCAAGGACTTGGCCACGGAGGTCACGAGTACCTTGGTTTTCGACGCAAGATCCAGCGCCTCGTCCACGCTGCCGTTGCCGCCTCAGCCTCGACCTTGGCACGTTCGCGCAGGCGCTTGGCCAGATCGGCCGAATACTGCGAAGCGTCACGTTCGTCCAAATGCTTGACCACGCCATCGGACAGTTGCGAATCGACGTGATACATCGACCCCTTGCCGAGATTCACGGAGAACCAGTCGGCGAAATGTTCCAGCAGCCAGATACGTTCGGTGTTCACGCCGGTACTCGGCAAATCCACGACTTCGGTGATGCGGTTACGACCATCCGTGCAGGTGGCCTCGATATCCGTCAGGTTCACGTCGGCGCGTACGTGCACGCCCAGCGGGTAGGCGATGCGGTGCATCATTCACGCACGCGGAAGGAGCCGGTGCCGGCTCCCAGGTCCAACATGCCGACTCGTACAATCACGCTGGCTTGGCGGCGATACCGGCGTCCACCACCGGTTTTTCCCAATCGCGTGCAATATCTTCCATGTCCAGCGGAATGGAGTGGGTGTGGAATTTACGTACAGCCGTTGCGCCTTTCGCTTCGGGCGCACTTTTTTTCTTCTGTTCGCTCACATCCTTCATTACTACTCCCTGCCTTCCCCGCCAGCAATCGTAAGGCGCTCAAATCTTCCGCGAATCGGACAGTGTCTCATATGCTGTCCGATATTCGGTCTCTATAGGTGGACAACTTGGCGCACTATATGGACTCCGTAACGCAAATAGCGATTTCGCGGGGATACACTATTGCCCACACAACAACCACGTTGAATATGGGCTGTGGGCTCGCAACGACTGGCCTCAACAACTGCGGAGGAGCCGCAGACGACCGGTAGACCGAGCAACCTGTTATTCGGCAAAGGAGGTTATATGGCAACACCTGAAGAACAGATCACTCCCGCTGACGCCGCCATCGTCACTACCGGGACCGGCCGAAAGGGCCCGGAGGAGCATGATCTTCCCGAAAGCCTGAAGTACGACATGGATCTGTGTCTTGAGATCCTGCGTAACGTACTGGGCGAATACAACCCCGAACTGCTGTCTACGTTCGACACCGTGCGTCATTACGCGGTGGAGGCCAGCGCCGAGCATTTCGCCGAGCTGAAGGATCCGAACCCCGACCAGGATGGCCTGAAGGAGGCCGTGAACGTCATCGACAACATGACGTTGCACGACGCCCAGCTGCTGGCCCGCGCATTCGCCACGTATTTCCATCTGGCAAACCTGTCCGAGGAGAACTACCGCGTTTCCGTGCTCCACGAGCGCGAGAACAACGTGCCCGTTGACCAGGCGGTCGACCCGATCAACGAGCTCACCGTCGCTTACCACCAGCTCATCAATGAGACTGGCCCGGCCAAGGCCAAGGAACTGCTCAACCAGCTCGAATTCCACCCCGTCTTCACGGCGCACCCCACTGAGGCCCGTCGTAAGGCCGTGGAAGGCAAGATTCGCCGCGTTTCCGAATTGCTTGAGGAGTACAAGCGCCTCGGCGGCTCGGATAAGAAGGAATGCCTGCGCCGTCTCTACAACGAGATCGACGCCCCTGTTCCGCACTTCTCCAATCGCGCTGAAGAAGCCGACCCCGGTTGAGGAAGCGGACACGATTCTCGACATCTTCGACAACACGCTGTTCAACACCATCCCCAAGGTCTACCGTCGCTTCGATGACTGGGTCCTGGGCGATAAGGCCGGTCTCGTCGAGCCCGCTTGCCCCGCGTTCTCCACCCGGGCAGCTGGATCGGCTCCGACCGCGACGGCAACCCGAACGTCACCGCCAAGGTCAGCCGTCAGGTGGCCCGCAAGTTCTCCGACCACGTGCTCGCCGCCCTTGAGGAGGCCACACGCACCGTGGGCAGGAACCTCACGATGGAGGCCGAGACCACCCCGCCGAGCGCCGAGCTCAAGAGCCTCTGGAGCCACCAGAAGGAAATGAGCGAGCGTCTGACCGACAAGGCCGCGCTGATCTCCACCAAGGAGCTGCACCGCGCCGTCATGCTGGTCATGGCCGATCGTCTGCACTACACCAATCGAGCGCGATGCCGACCTCATGTACCACTCCTGCGACGACTTCCTCGCCGACCTCAAGGTGGTCCAGCGTTCGCTGGCCGCCGCCGGCGCCAAGCGTTCCGCTTACGGCCCGCTGCAGGATCTGATCTGGCAGACCGAGACCTTCGGCTTCCACATGGTGGAGATGGAGTTCCGTCAGCACTCCGTGGTGCACGCCCGCGCCCTTGCGGATATCCGCGAGCACGGCCTGCATGGCGAGCGCGGCGAACTGCAGCCGATGACGCACGAGGTGCTCGACACCTTCCGCGCCCTCGGCGCCATCCAGAAGCGCAACGGCCTCAAGGCCGCCCGCCGCTACATCATCTCCTTCACCAAGAGCGCCCAGAACATCAAGGATGTCTACGAGCTCAACCGCTTGGCCTTCTCTCACCCGGAGGACGTGCCCACCATCGACGTGATCCCGCTGTTCGAGCAGCTTGAGGATCTGCAGAACTCGGTGGATGTGCTCGAGGAAATGATCAAGATCCCCGAGGTCCAGGCTCGTCTGAAGGCCACCGGCAACAAGCTCGAGGTCATGCTCGGCTACTCCGACTCCTCGAAGGACGCCGGCCCGACCTCCGCCACGCTGGCCCTGCACTCCGCTCAGGAGCGCATCGCCAAATGGGCTGAGTCGCACGACATCGATCTGACCCTGTTCCATGGCCGTGGCGGCGCCGTAGGTCGTGGCGGCGGCCCGCCAACCGTGCGGTGCTCGCCCAGCCGGTCGGTTCCGTCAAGTGCCGCTTCAAGCTCACCG
>ENA-OQCD01000182-OQCD01000182.1-human-gut-metagenome-genome-assembly--contig:-NODE-182-length-16917-cov-6.489458_pt1 | contig 16917 bp, 20 predicted proteins | sample MGYA00242755_ERZ504571 | MGnify/ENA primary metagenome ERZ504571 (study PRJEB26092, sample SAMD00036274) | human gut metagenome | host: Homo sapiens | study: EMG produced TPA metagenomics assembly of...
TAGAAATTTTTGTACAAAAATACTCTCAACTTTTTTGAAACAAAATTTCTAAAGCCCCCTTTTCTTTTTATTATAACGCGAATATAATGAACATATCAAGTCATTATTTTGCCATATCGCGGGGCAAAAAATCTTTTTCTCTCGTTTATTCTTTGCATCGTGCAATTTGGTAAGCTTTCTGATATAAAATTTCACAGCGTTTACCGCAACAGGAGGTTTCCCCATGGTTCTGAATGGTCTTGACCACCTGGCTGACGCCGCACCCTGGCTGAAAGGGCGGCGGCTCGGCCTGATCACCTCGACATCCGGCGTAACTCGGATGCTGACATCCGGCATTGATGCCATCCACGCGCAGTTCCCGCTGACAGCGCTGTTCGGCCCGGAGCACGGCGTACGCGGCGACCATGACGCCGGTGCTACCGTGGAAACCTACACCGATCCCGCCACCAGACTGCCGGTGTACAGCCTGTACCGCAAGGATTCCCAGCACATGACGCCGGAGATGCTGGACCTGGTAGATACCGTGATCTATGATATCCAGGATATCGGCGCGCGGTTTTATACTTACATTTCCACCCTGCTGTATGTGATGCGGGACTGCGCCGCCGCGGGCAAAGAACTGGTAGTGCTGGACCGCATCAATCCCCTGGGCGGCAAGGTGGAGGGCGGTTTGCTGCAGCCCGGTTTTGAAAGCTTTGTGGGGGCCTATCCCCTTACAACCCGGTACGGTCTGACCCCCGGTGAATTTGCCCGCCTTGCCAATGAGGAACAGCACATTGGCTGCCAGCTGCATGTGCTGCCGGTGCTGGGCTGGAAACGGGAGATGCTCTTTCCCGAAACAGGGCTGTACTGGATGATGCCCAGCCCGGCCATTCCCAACTTTGAAACCGCGCTGCTCTACCCCGGCACCTGCCTGACCGAGGCCACCAACATTTCGGAAGGGCGCGGAACCTCGGCCCCATTCGAATTGATCGGCGCACCGTTCATCAACGGTGCGGCATTGGCTGACCGGATGAACGCTAAAAAGCTGCCGGGCGTAATTTTTACCGCGGCTTACTTTACGCCCAGTGCTTCCAAACATGCAGGCAGGCGCTGCGAGGGCGTACACATCCACCTGACCGACACCAAAGCGTATGACGCCATCCGCACCGGCACCGCCCTGCTGTATGCCATCCGCGAGATATACCCCAACGATTTTGCCCTGCGCCAGCCCGAAGACGAAAAAGCCCTGCTGCCCATCAACCGCCTAACCGGCAGCGATGTACTTGCCCACGATTGGCCGGACTTTGACGCGCTGATGGAACGCTGGGAGAACGAGGCAAAAGCGTTTGATGAAAGGGCAGCGTTTGCGAGAATGTACGAATGATAAGTTAGGAGTTAGGAGTTTTGCGGCATCACAAGGTTGGAGCTGGACGAATTAGCAATGGGCAATTAAAAAGAATAAAGGCAACACCGCATAATTCTAACTCCTCCCTCCTAACTAAAAAATTTCACTCATAATCAGAAGGAGCCTAAACATGACAGACCTTGAACGTATCGGCCAGCGCCTTGTCACTGGCTTTCCCGGAACCGCCCTCACACCGGAGCTGGTGCAGGTGGTCAAAGAATATAAGATCGGCAACATCATCCTTTTCCGCGAAAACATTGCCAGCGCGGACCAGCTGCGGACCCTGTGCGCTGACCTGCAAACCCTCATCCGCAGCGAAACCGGTCACGACGCTTTTATCATGATTGATCAAGAGGGCGGCGCTGTGACCCGCCTGCCGGAAAGCTGCATCAATGTACCAGGCTCCATGGCGCTGGCCGCCACCGGTGACCCCGAAACCACCTATCTGGCCGGCAAGCTGACCGGCGAAGAGCTGCGCAGTCTGGGCGTCAACTTTAACCTGGCCCCCAGCGTGGATGTCAACTGCAACCCTGCCAACCCCATCATCGGGGTGCGCAGTTATGGCGATACCCCCGCCACCGTGGCCAAGTATGCCGCCGGTATGATCCGCGGCCTGCAGGATGGCGGCGTGCTCTGCCTGGCCAAACATTTCCCCGGCCACGGCGATACTTCGCTGGACAGCCACCTCACCCTGCCCTGTGTAGACAAGCCCCGCGATGAACTGGAACGGATGGAGCTGGCTCCCTTCCGCGCTGCCATTGCCGACGGCGTACCCGCCATCATGACGGCGCACATCCTGTTCCCCGCGCTGGATGACAGCGGTGTGCCCGCCACCATGTCCCGCCGCATCGTCACCGGCCTGCTGCGCGGCGAAATGAGCTTTACCGGCCTTGTCACCAGCGACTGCATGGAGATGCAGGCTGTGCAGAAGTTCTTTGGTTCGATCAACGGCGTGCTGGCCGCCATGAACGCCGGGGTGGATCTGGTGCTGCTTTCCCACACCACCCTGCTTTCCGGCGAAGCGCCAAGGCTGCCGCCGAAGCTTTGCAGTCCGGCAAACTGGACCGCAAAGAGATGGAAGAAAGTGTGGACCGCATTCTGGCCGCTAAGGCCAAGCTGGCCGCCGTGCCCGCCGCCGCGTTTGATGCGGAGCGGGCCGCCGCCCTGAATGACAAGCTGCTGCGCGCCACCATTACCGAAGTGCATGTACCCAAAGCAGGCCGCCCTAACGTGGGCGGACACCCACTGTGCCTGGGCTGCCAGGTCTACCGCACCGGCCTTGTGGGCAATGTGGTGGACGATGTGCAGCAAAGCTTCCCCGTTATGATGGCCAAAGCGCTGGGTGGAGATGGTTTTACCACCCCCATTGATCCCAGCGAGGATGAAATTTACGAGTGGGTGCGCCGCGCCGAAAGCTACACCAGTATCGTGATCGGCACCTATAACGGCCATCTGCATCCACAGCAACTGGAGCTGACCAAGGCCTTGGCTGAGCACAGCGGCAAGCCCGTTATTGTGGTGGCGCTGCGCAACCCGTATGACCTCTTCCCCCTGCCGGAAAGTGTCTACACCCTTGCCGCGTATGAATACACCGCCCGCAGTACTACCGCCGTGGCGGATGTTCTGCTGGGTCGCCATGCCGCAACAGGCCGCCTACCCATTGCCACGCCGGAACAGGAGGCCCAATGATGCCCTACTATGTTGGCATTGACGGCGGCGGAACCAAAACCGCCGTGGAGCTGCGCACCCGCGGTTCCGCAGCCCACAGCCGCGCTGTGTTTGGCCCCCTGAACTGCAACAGCGACCGCACCGCTGCCGCCAAAACCCTGACCGATACGCTGGCCTGGCTAGCTGCCCAACCGGAAGGGCTGGCCGGGTGCGATGGACTTTGCATCGGCAGCGCAGGTATCAGCAACCCGGATGCTTATAACTTTATTCAGGATATCATCCGCGCAGGCGGCTACACTGGCCCGTTGCAAATCGTTGGCGACCAGGTCACGGCGCTGGCCGGTGCCTTGGGCCAGCCGGTGGGCACTGTGCTGATTGCAGGCACCGGTTCCATCTGTTACGCCCGCACGGCCGATGGCCGCGAAGCCCGCAGCGGCGGCTGGGGACATCTGATCGACGACGAGGGCAGTGCCTATGCACTCGGGCGGGATATTCTGCGCGTCGTGGTGCGCGCTGCCGATGGCCGTGCCCCCACCACAGCTCTGACGGAGCTGGTCGCCCAGCGCCTGGGTGCGCCAGGCGTGCAGCCGGTTATCCGCTTCACCTATGCCCCCACCACAACCAAAAAGAAAATTGCCGCCCTGGCCCCTCTGCTGGACCCTGCCTTGCAGCAGGGCGATGCCGCGGCGCAGGCCATTATTGCCCATGCCGCTGATGAACTGACCCAGATGGCTGCCGCCGCCATGCAGCCCCTTGGTTTGCAGACCGGCAGTATGGCCCTGCTTGGCAGTGTGCTGCAAAAAAATGAAACCCTGCGTGCCGCTGTTATCACCCGCCTGACTGCCCAGTTCCCCACCCTCACCTTCCCCGAACCCGTTGGCGATGCCGCGGATGGGGCAGCGGTTATGGCGGAAAATCGTTAGGGCAACACCGCACAATTCCCGCCTTGCGGCTTAAGCACCGCTCCGGCAGCTGCGGCACGGCATCTGCGTTGCCAAAATGCTCGATAATGTCGGGTTGCGGTACCCGCATCGTGCTTCGGGGACAAAAGCCCCTCGCACTCTGCGACCGCTGCCCCTGCTTCGGTTCGCTGTTTCCGCCACTGGCGGCGCTCACCTTTGCAGCATCCAGTATTATCTGCGCTTTTGGCTTAGCATCTGCCGCACCTCGCTCGCCGTATCGGCACTTAGAATTATGCGGTATTGCCTTAGGAAGTAGGAGTGAGGTGTTAGGAGTTGGTATAATTAGAAATGAGCAATGAGGAATTCGTCATTCGATAAGGATATCGTTACCTGTCCCATTGATCTATTCTTTCCTCTCCAACCCAAACCGAGACAACTCCTACCTTCTCCTTCCTAACTCCTAACTTACTTCTTGCTACTAATATCCACACACCCAAATTGGAGGTTTTCCCATGCCTGATATGCTTGTTAAACTGTATGACCTGCCTGATGAAGCCCCGGCCCTGGCGCGGAGCCACGCGTTTGGGGTCGAGATCCGCCGTGCCATGGCGCCGGACCGCCAGCGCGTGCTGGATTGGGTGCGCACCCACTCTGGCGACTGCGCTGCCGGTGAATGCGCTGTCAGTTTTGCCCATACGCCCATTGGCTGCTGGATCGCCACCCGCGGCAGCGAGATCGTGGGTTACGCCTGTTACGATGCCACCGCGCCGGACTTTTTCGGTCCCACCCGTGTGCTGGACAGTGAGCAGGGCCACGGTGTGGGCACTGCCCTGCTGCTGCGCTGTCTGACCGCCATGCGGGAATACGGGTACGGCTATGCCATCATTGGCAGCGTTGGACCGGTGGAATTCTATCAGAAAACCTGCAATGCCACCGTTATTCCAGATTCCGACCCCGGGATTTATAAAGATTTTTTGCGTGGAATGGAAAAAAGAGCGGAAAAGCATTGATAATTAGCAATGAGTAATTAGAAATTGAATGTAAGGCAGTGTCCGGTGCGAGATTTGCACCGGGCGCTGCCTTTTTATGTTCGAATTCCATTTGTTTGCAGCGTCCGCCGTGTATTTCAACGTTTTCTCCCCGGCGCGATGAGGGCATCGCGCCTACACATGAGTTGTGGGGATACCGCAAATTTTACCTGTACAATATGGCCAGAGGTTCCGGCGGGGTCAGTGACCCCGCCCTACAGAAATTTCGCACACTTTCAACATACAGCAACCCCAATATTCCTGCGCGGCACCACGCACCGCACTCCCCCAACATGATTTTTTCTTCATTTCCCAAAACAGGGCACGCCGCAACCCCCGCAGCATGCCCTGCCCTATCTCAAATTCCTAATTACTCATTCCTAATTTCTAAGGCAACACCGCACAATTCCCGCCTTGCGGCTTAAGCACCGCTCCGGCAGATGCCGCACCTCGCTCGCCGTATCGGCACTTAGAATTATGCGGTATTGCCTTATAAAACATTTCACGGCACGTCATTTTGGGAGTATCCTCCCGTAGGGGCGCACGCAGACGTATCGTCCTATCGTCAAACAAAATATCAGCCCGATGTCCATTCCAATTTATATGGGCTTTAGGTTGGCAACACCTCGCGCACATTTCTTCCTTGCCCGCCCTGCGGGTACCTCATCTGCCGTTTCCTTCTTCTTTTTTGAGGGGTGGGTTTTGATACAGGAATCCCCGCCGCCAAAGCTACTGTGCTCTGCGGCGGGGGATTCTGTTTGCCCGGCATTGAATCAGCAGGCCGTTTTTGGTATACTGTTGGATAAACGAAAGATAAGGAAATGGGGAAGAAACATGGCTTCTTATACATTTGAAAATCACACATTCCGCATGGTAGACCGCACCGCTGGCAAGGATATTAAGGTACCGTCCAACATGTACCCGCTCAACCGCGAAGCACAGCTGTTTACCACCGAAACTACCGATACCATCAGCGATGCCCATGTGCGGGAGATTGTGAACTGCATTGACGGCCGCATGAACAACACCTACCAGAATGCCGAACAGGTAGTACGCACCCTGAACGTGTACGGTATTCCGGCTGTGCAGTATGTGGGCTGGGTGTTTATGTCGGATTCTGCCCCCATGTACCAGTCCTTTGCTCTGGTCAAGGGTGACCACGGCGGCCCGGCCATTATTGACCTTTCGGTGGACCCGATCTGGCCCCAGTGGGAACAGGAAATGGCCCAGTACACCACCCCTGACGAGATGCGCGCCGCCTTTATTGAAAAGCAGTCAAAGCGCTGGGATGTGCCAAACACCGAGCGCTGCGTGTTTGGCCAGATACCGGATTATATGGTGTATGTTGCCAGCATGTGCACCACCGACCAGGGCTTGAAGCTTTACCAGAAAGTCATGCGCGCCTTCCCCAAGCATCCCGCCAACCTGGAAGCCGAGCACGCACAGCGCGCCATGGTGGAGAGAGTGATGAAGGGGAAGATTTAAGGCAATCCCAACCGGAAAAATTCTCGGCACCGACCGGGTATTACTCAGCGAGCTGGAACAAAGGCGGCAAGCCCAAAACGCTGACCTTACGAGAATGGGCAAATCTGGATACCGCCAAAAGCAGAAAGAAGTTTCAGGACTTTCTTACCCTGAAAATGCAGCCCTACAGCGATGTGCTGAGTGTCGCCGAAGCAAGCCGGTTTACCGGCTATCACCATAACACCTTGACGAATTGGTGCCATAACGGTTACATCCGATACTTTGAAATTAGTGGTGGGTATATGATTCCCAAATCTTGTCTGCTGAATTTTCTGCTTAGTCCTCATATTCTGGACAGCTATCGACCTTCTAAAAAGCTGGTTGACCTTGCGAAAGAATTCAGCCGACAGGGCAAATCAACAAAAAAGCTCACCGCCAAATGAGTGCCATAGAGAAAAGCAGCGTCCCCCGAATGTAAAACGGAGGACGCTGTTTTTATAGCCCTATTTCAACTGCTGACAATTTGTCACCAGTTGGCGCATGACTGTCATCGGCATTAGTCAGTGACATATAGCTTCTGTTATTTTCAACTGCCTACAATTTGTAGTCATTTCACAAACCGTATGCTTTGGAGCTATTTCAGATTATGCCCTATTAAATCGAAGCATTTGAATTCTACCACTAACAGCGGCGGCAATTTTCGCGGCTCGTCCATCATCAAACTGGGCGGCTGTTCGGAAGATTTCTTCTACTTTATTGGAAAATCCATCAAGGCGCTCCAGCGGCAGATCCACATAAGACGCAATCAGCTTTAGCTGGGATTGTGCGAGGTTTCAAACGGTTTTGCGGGAACCATGGCTTCTGCATTGATCGCGCGGGTGAGGGTCATCTGCCAAAGGCTTGTGCCGCTGTCATAGATGGGCGCTGTTCCTTTCCATTCCAGCGTTTCGGAATCGCGCAGGAAACCGAAGTTTCCCAAATGGCGATCTGTGTTGGCTAAGATGAAATCGGCAGCCAGCATATTGCAGACCGCTTTCTTTGCATCAGGAATTCCGACAGTCCGGCAGCAGGTGTCGAAGTGTTCCCAGTTGGAAACACCCTGCGCTTGCGGTAGCAGCCGCATAAATTGGGCGGCGGTGACAAGCTCGGTGTGGTCATTGGTAAAACACGCGCAAGCGGACATGACCTGCCCGCCCTGCTCTATGAGCCAGTAGGGAACGTGCGGCATACCAAGCGCATCATACAGAGCCGTGGCAACGATTTCGTTGTAAGGCTCCTGCTTGTAAATGCCCGATCCTGCTTTTAAGAGGATTCGTTTTCCGTCCGCAATGCGCCAGCGCTTTTGTAAAAAGCCGTCTGAGGTATTGCAGGGGGAACACAAATCCGGCTGTGCCGAGAGAACCCCCTCGCCAAACAAAGCGCGTCCCACATCGTCAGAAAAGTCGTTCTCGTAGAAATTTACATCGCGCCAGTTCTGTGGGGCATCGCAGGGCGTGACCCAATATTGGTCTGAAAGGCTCAGCCCGCTGCATTTGACAAGCAGAAGTTCGGCGTAAGGAATATGTAGCGTTTCCAAGGCGTGCTCCAGCCCGGAACGGCTTGCCGGAATACCGCGCCCTGCCCACCATTTGCGCAGGGACAGAACATCAAAGCTGCCATCGCTATGCTTTGCGCCAAGGGGAATCCTCTGCGCCGAAAGAACCTCCGCCACATCAATAATGTCGCCGGTCTTTTCGGCAATTTCAATAACTGCAACTTGATGGTCACGCTGCATCAAAAAAAACCGCACGTCTGCTCACCTGCCTTACCTTATTATAGTAGATTATACCTTATAAAGGGTACCTTTGCAACGTGAGAAATCATCGCTGACAATAGTAGGATGTTTGCATATCGATATCCATACCGACATCGGCATCGTTTTCTGCAACACCATGTGCTATCAGTTCATGAGTGGTTGCATAGTCCGTAATAACGACACCATCAAAGCCCCATTTTTTGCGCAGTGTGTCTTGCATCAGCCATTGGGGAAAATGTGACATGCGCACCGTCTGCGGAAGCTTCATAAGCGGTATGCTTTCCGCACTCCTCCACCAGCTCCATATCCCAGCTGCAAGCCAGTGCAAGAGAAATGGGGTAACTTGTTATGTACCCGTACACGATATCCGCCATGAATAGCAATCGGATTCGGCTATGCTCCAAATGACGTTTCTGAACATCATATACCTTTTCAGCACCCAGAACATTCAGAACAGAACCGGCGTTTTTCCGCCACCCAAGGTTCTATTCCCAGTTCGGCGCACGGGCCGGTAGGCACTTCTTCTGCGCCAAAGAATCTACCATCCAACTGTACCAGCTGTCCGATTTTTTCCTTGAGCGTTAGGCTGTCCATCAGCTTCTTCAGATCCTGTAGCTTATTTCTGATTTGAGTCTACCAAACCATCTGCATAAGCGCAATGACACAGTTTATTTTGAAATTGCCTTTTTTGAAAAATCCGAATCGAGCGGCAAAATCAAAATAACATTTTTTGAGGAAAATAGTGAAAAGTGAAATTCAAGATCCTTCAAGAAACGCAACACATCGTTTATTCGTTACTTTTCACCTTTTTTTCAAAACGCCTTATGCTATGTCGGAGCCGGAAGAAAATTTCCTACAAATATCACGCGAAAAAGTCCATTGCATCTTTCCGCACACTGCCACTTCTCACTTCTAAGGTGGGATATCAGTGGATTTGTCCGGCTTGAAGTCCAGCGGGTTGAAATAGGTACTGCTGTCCACCGAGATATTGATAACCTCGCCGCCCAACTCTTGCACAAGCGGCGCGTACTCATTTTCGGGGTCTACGACATAGAATCGGGCCTTAGTATTTTAGAATCGTAATGTGCAGGAGAATTTCGTTTGATTTATTATCATAAAATTTGTACGTTCCATTCCGTACCGCAGACGAGCAGAGACACAAAATTGTCACAGCAGTGCAATAAAGCAAAAACAAAGTGTAACATTTTTTTAGGCAACGGAATTAACCCACCTAAAAATGTTGCACTTTTATTTTGCTGAAAATGTTACTTTTGGATTATGCCTGAACTAATAATTAAAGTTTCAACTTTTCCAAATAGTCACATTTGAAAAATCAGATTCGACCGGATTTTCAGTATAGAAGATAACTACACTACAGACATTATAAATCACTTTCTATGTCATATTCCTCAAAATCTGATACTGTTTACCATGTATGCTTCCATCCTTCGTGAAAATACCGCTATTACAACTTCTTTGTACGCAAATGCATCCTTTTATTTTAGACAGATCCTATCATTGTCATATTTCATCATTCAAGCGCCATCTTTTAACGTATCATAGTACATTTATTAAAAAAGTCAAATATAACATTTATGTATCGCAAAAGAAGAAAATGGTACTTTTTGAAATGTACAAAAATGGCTCATTTAGCGAATGCAAATTCATCAGATGTTATGATCGCATCATTTTGAGGCAAAACAATCGTTTTATCTCTACAATTATATAGTGAAACTGTTACAGTATGACTTTTACCGTCCTCTTTTGCAGAGCTTTATTTACTTTTCAAGCTATGAATGGCCTTGAACAGGATGCCCGATAAACCGCAGGACTTGATTGCCGCACAACAATAAAGCAAATAGAAAACGAGCTTTACCATTTTTTCTCTGGCAAGGCTCGCTTCTTTGCTTTGTTTGTTAATCCAGCCGGAACACCTGCTCCAGCTTGGGCTGGGCACCGGTCACGGGGTCCATTTCCAGCTCCAGAATATCTTTCATATACTCATTCCAGCGGTCCACAATGGGGCTTTCTGCCTGCACTTTTTCAGCATAGGCAACGCCTTTTTCGCATTCATAGTAGCCAAAAAGTTCATCTTTGCAATAAAAAATGCTGTAATTGCAGATGCCTGCCTCTTTCAAAACCTTGACCATCTCCGGCCAGATCTCTGCGTGGCGGCGCTGATATTCTGCCTTGCAACCGGGTTTGATGCGGCCTTTCCATGCCATATGTTCCATGTTGATTTCCTTTCCGTACAAACATTTTTTATTTTGTATTACGTTAAAACCAAAGTCAAAAAACAAGGTTGCATCCGCACCTTATTTTTGGTAAAATTACTGTAGTGTTACTATTCTTTTCATTTACATTATATTGCTTTTTTCTGATCTATTTCATACCACAAAGCACTGTTTATTTTGTGATAATTCTACTGAGGTGATCCCTTATGTTGACCTATAATATGGACGTGGAAGAGCGCAGTGTGTGGCTGCGTGCAACGCCAAATAACGCCGTGTTGGCACAGCCGTTTTATGCAACGGAAGCCGGACTGTTTTATGGGCGTTCCCACTTTGCCACAGCCCGTACAGACAAGGAAAGTTACATCCTTTTTTATACCCTGGCCGGGGCTGGCTTGATTGAGCAGAACGAACAGCACATTGAGCTGCTGCAAGGTGCCGCACTGCTGATGAACTGCCGCACACCGCAAAGTTACTGCACGGCCCCCGGCTATGACGTATGGGAGCACTACTGGGTACACCTTGACGGTGTTGGGGTTAAAACGTTAGCCGATTCCGTACAGTCGCAGGGGCGGCTTACCGCTGCGCATGTCAGCCGCATGGAGATGCAGCCTTTGTTTGAAACACTGTTTGCCGAGTGGAAAAAGGAAACCACCACCGCCCAGATCGAAATTGGGTTGACACTGCACAAAATGCTGGCACTGCTTGCCCACCAGCAGCTTTCCGGGGACGAAAGCCGTTCCAACCGGACCATGATCAAGCAGATTGCAGATTATATCCGTGCACATTATGCGGAGCCCATCAATCTGGATATGCTGCTGGCGCAGATCCCTGTCAGCAAAAGCTGGTTTTTGCGGCTTTTCCGGCAATATATGGGCACAACACCGTACAATTTTTTGTTATCCACCCGTATTACCCGCGCAAAAGAACTGCTGGTTCTGACAGATTTCCCTGTCGGCGAGGTTGCCCGCCAGGTTGGCTTTGAGGATGAAAGCAATTTTTCCACCCGCTTTTCTTCCATGACAGGCCAAAGCCCGCAGCAATACCGCAAAAGTGCACTGAAGCCTTTTGCCCAAAATTCATAAACGCAAGACAAAGCACGGTCTCATGATGATTTTTCTATCGCAGAGCCGTGCTTTCTTTTATTTCTCACCGGTTCAGATCAGCGTTCGCTTCATCCATTCTTTGCTGTAATACCGCACCACCGGGATGATACAGCCGGAAGCCCAGCTTAACGGGGTGGCAAGCCAGATGCCCCACACACCCAGGTGCGGCGCCAGCAAAGAGGCAAACGCCAGCCGGGCCCCCATCTCAAACAGGCCTGCAACCAGGCTGACATTTACATCCCCTGCACCGCGCAGCACGTTCAGATAACTGTTCATTACCGCGGCAATAATATAGGCAAACCCCATTACACTGAGAAAATCCGCCCCTTGTGCAATGCTGGCAGCATCGGTGGCTGGGTCAAGGAAAATCGACAGCAGCAGCCGGCGCGATGCAAACACCGCGACGGCCAACACCAGGCAGATCACGCAAAGCGCTTTCAGCGAATCACGCAGGCCCTGGCACACGCGGTCTATATCGTGTTTTCCCATATTCTGTCCCGTGTAAATGGAGCTATATTTTTGCCGATGCAGAGGAGCTGCTGCGCCCCTTTTTTGACCCCGCAGCCTTGCCGAACAGCCGCCTGCTGGCCCAGGTACTGCATGGCTGGAGCGGCATTTTTTCCTCTGCCGACCACCCCGCGCTGGCAAATTATGTCAAGATGATCCTGCAGGAAATGCAAACACGTTCCCTGAACTATGAGATCAGCGTGCGCGGGCTGTTTGTTGCCCTGATTACCGAAGTCATGCGGCTTTCCACCGAGCAAAATGATTCTGCCTCAGCAAACCGCATGGTCATTGCACCTGCATTGACCTATATTGATGAATTCTATATGGAGAATTTCAGCATCCGCGACCTTGCCGATGCGTGCAGCATGAGCGAATCCCATTTTCGCAGGGTGTTCCGGGAGCTTGTCGGCATGGGGCCGCTGGACTACCTGAACCGGACGCGCATTGCAAAAGCTTGCAGCCTTTTGCGCATGACCGATGATTCGATCCTGACCATCAGTGAAAAAGTCGGCTTTGGCTCCATGTCCAGCTTCAACCGCCATTTTTATGAGGTGATGGGCACCGCCCCATCGGACTGGCGGCGGGCCACAGGCACCGGCATTGGTACTTCTATCTTGAAATACAGCGGCTGGCTGCGCCCGCCAACCCCATAACTCCCGAAACAAAAAGGGAAGCCGTTCTCTGCAAACGGCTTCCCTTTCAAATTATCGATTGCGGCTTATTTGCTGATTCTGTCGATCGCTTCCAGTTCCTCTGCCGTAAAGCTCGTGTTCTGCACTGCTTTGATGTTATCCAGGATCTGGCTGGTTTTCGATGCACCGATCAGCACGGTCGTAATCTCATCATGGCTCAGCAGCCAGGCCAAGGCCATTTCAGCCAGCGTCTGTCCGCGGGCCTGGGCAATATCGTTCAGGGCATTGATCTGAGCGATTTTTTCCGGCGTAATATCCTTTTCTTTCAAAAATCGCCCGTCTGTGCGTACCCGGCTGTCAGCCGGAATCCCCTGCAGATATCGGTTGGTCAACAGTCCTTGTGCCAGCGGACTGAAGGTGATAATTCCCTTATGCAACCGAGCAGCCATCGCTTTCAGGCCGTTATTTTCAATCGTGCGGTCAAAAATCGAGTAGCGGTTCTGATTGATGATAAACGGCACATGCAGTTCGTCCAAAATCGCAGTGGCTTTTTCCAGCGTGGGGCCGTCATAGTTGGATAGGCCGACATACAGCGCCTTGCCGCTGCGCACCGCCTGGGCCAGCGCGCCCATTGTTTCTTCCAACGGGGTGTTAGGATCCATGCGGTGGTGGTAAAAAATATCCACATAGTCCAGCCCCATGCGGCGCAGGCTCTGATCCAGGCTGGCCAGCAGGTATTTGCGGCTGCCCCAGTTGCCGTAAGGGCCGTCCCACATTTCATAGCCTGCTTTGGTGGAAATAATCAGCTCATCGCGGTAAACGCCAAGGTCATCGTGTAAGATCCGGCCAAAATTGCGCTCGGCAGCACCCGGTTCTGGGCCATAGTTATTGGCAAGGTCAAAGTGAGTAATGCCGTTATCAAACGCCGTACGGCAGAGCGCACGCATGTTCTCATACGGGGAGGTATCGCCAAAATTATGCCACAGCCCCAGCGAAACAGCGGGCAGCAGCAGGCCGCTGTTTCCGCAGCGGCGGGTTGGCAGGGTGTTGTAACGGTTTTGTGCAGCCTGGTACATAAATATCTGCCTCCTTACAAGGATTATTGAATTTTTTTAAGGTCAACTGCACTTTCCGTACAGTCCTCCAGTGTTGTAACTTCGCTCGCCCACGCTTCGCTTTTATCCGCATAGCGCACGGTGCTGTCCTGCACGGTCAGCTGTTTCACACTACGGGCATACAATGCGGGGATCGCATGGGAGTACACATGCCGCACCGATGGCTGTTCATCAAACAAGCCTCCCGGCTGGGTTCCCTGTCGCTTAAAAGTCATGTGCAGGTCCCGGATGCGGATATCCCGCAGGCAGCTTTCCGGCTCACCGGCCAGGAACGCACAGCTTTCGCAGGTAATGGACAGGTTATCGAATGTAACGTTCCGGATGGTTCCTGTCTTTGTCCGGCTGTTTTTCCTGGGGGTCGCACTGATGAAAATCGGTTCGCCCTTTCCCCACCAGCCGGTGCACCCGGCTCGGCATAGCGGTCTGCATAGCGCAGGGTGGATCCGGTCAGGTGGTGAATATGGATATCCTCCACCGTTCCTCCATCGCGTACCCAGATACCCACCGCACGGGAACAACGGTCAATAATGCAGTCACTTAAAGTTACGTTGCGGATCGTTCCGTGGGTCTCGGTGCCAATTTTCAAGGCGGAATCGCGGGAATGCAGCACGCAGTTCGTGATGGTGATATTCTCACACACACCATACCGGCGCGACATGGGGCCGGTGGATTTTACCACAATGGCATCATCACCCGTTGAAACAATGCAGTTGGCAATTACCACATTGCGGCAGCAGTCCGGGTCAATGCCGTCGTTATTGGCTCCGCGGTCATCGTTCAGGATTTTTATTCCGTCAATGCGCACATTCTGGCAGCCTGCCATATGCAGTGTCCAAAAAGCGGCATCTTTCAGCGTTACATCGCGCACGGTAAAGTTTTCCACATCTTCAAACAGCATCATGCGCGGGCGGAACGCTTCGCAGGTTTTGGGGCATTCATGGAAACCGTTATCTTCGTTTTTGTCCAAAAACACCTGGTCGCCCTGGCCGTAAATCGTACCCATACCGCTGATGGTCACATTTTTGGCATGGGATGCACCCAAAAAGAAGCCGCTCTGCCAACCATCGGCAGTATCGTCAGGGTTCACGCCGTTTCCCCCCTTGGGGGAACGGTTTGATATCTACAGGGTCCAGGCTGCTGATAAGGACCGCGCCGCTTTCCAGGTAAAGTTCCACATTATCTTTCAGCAATACCGACCCACTCAGATACTGCCCGGCCGGATGATGACACGCCCGCCGCCTGCCGCCGAGGCCGTATCCACAGCGTTTTGGATAGCAGTTGCGCAGTTTGTCCTTCCGTCCGCCACCGCACCGCAGGAAAGAATGTTGTATTCCATTGTTCTGCTCCTTCCGGCAGGAACTCTGCCTAACTTGTGCCCATCATAACACAGTTTTTATTGTCTGTAAACTTCAATTATCACAAAGAATCCGTGCATTATACAAGTTGCATTTTTCCGGCTGGGCGGCTTACAATAAAATAAATAAGTCGTATTGGGGGTAGCAAATGCCGTCAGAAAGCCTTACATGGCAGCTTTGTCCCGTGGTTCGCGCATCATTCCATGCTGTGCTGCACAGTGGAATCGATGCGGTATCTCTTGCTGCTGCCATGCAGGAATTTTCCCAAACCGTTGAGGGGCTGCGCCAAGCACACCAGCTGCTGACAGCTTCGCTGTTTCGGTATCAGGCGCACTTGTTCCTGTACCTTGAATCTGTCGGCACAGCGCTTGCGCCGGATGGGTTGTCGCCCCTGCTGGATGCGCTGCTTTGCCCATGGCCCGCTGCCGTGGGCGAAGCCCTGCCCCGCCGCTGGGTAGCAATGCAGCCGTATTTTTACCACGATATCCCCACCACTGCCGGCGATTGGCTGCGTGAGCGCCATTCCGGTGCACAGCATGGGCGCATTGCCGTTTTGAAACCGGATAAATGGTGCAGCTACATGGAGTACCATCTAAAGCTGGTGAGCGAGGGCTTGCTGGAGGGGGATCGCTGGCATCTGATCAGTGTACAGGAAAACCTGCTGTTTTCTTATCTGGAGAACCGCGTACCCATGTAAATATCCGCCACCAACCCGGTGTACCAAGCGCCGAGCTGCAAGAATGGCTTGCTGTTGACCCAGAAAGTCACTTTGAGCATTTTGCCAAAGAACAGCAGGGGCCGGATGCTCCAAATTTTGTTTATCTCCCCCGCTGTGCAGGTACCCACGAATAGGAGGTTTGCACAATGATCCGTATCGGCTGCCGTGCCCATGACTACGGCAAACATCCCCCCGTCCAACTAGCGCACATTCTGCACACTGCCGGGTATGGGTGTGCTGCTGAAAGATGAACAGCTGATTGATGACGCGCTGAACCAGTATTACTGGCATATCAAATATTTGCAGGACCCTGAAAGCGGGCTGTACTACCACGGCTATAACAATATTACCGGGGACCACATGTCCGGCATCAAGTGGGGCCGCGCCAATGCCTGGGCCGCGTATACCATGTCTCAGGTGGGCATTTGCCTGCCGCAGTGCTACCTGTACCCCAAGTTTTTGGATGTTTTCGGCAGCCTGAACGATCAGCTTGCCGCACTTAGCTTTACCAGACCGAAAACGGCCTGTGGCGCACCATTGTGGACGATGAAACTTCTTATGAGGAAGTCAGCGCCAGCGCCGGCATCGCTGCCGCCATGATCGCCAAGGGCAACCCGCTGCACATCAAGTACATCAATAAATCTATCCCCGGTATGCTGGCAAACGTCAGCCCGGATGGCCGCGTGCTGAATGTTTCCGGTGGCACCGCGGTTATGAAAGATGCCGACGGTTACCGCAGCATCAGCCGCGACTGGATTCAGGGCTGGGGCCAGGGATTGGCGCTTGCGTTCTTCGCGGGTGTGCTGAACTATGACAATGTCCGTTCTGACGGTGCGCTGTAAAAACTTGTTCCTATAATGAAATCCCGGTATGGTACACAGTTGAAGTGACCCCAAAAAGCTAGACAATATTTTGAAGTAAAAATTGTTCAAGCAGCTGAAAGGGCTTGCTGTCTGTGAATTGCAGGCGGCAAGCCCTTTAACTTTGCCTTGATGCGGCGGTTGTTGTA
>ENA-OQCD01000183-OQCD01000183.1-human-gut-metagenome-genome-assembly--contig:-NODE-183-length-16857-cov-1.848177_pt1 | contig 16857 bp, 26 predicted proteins | sample MGYA00242755_ERZ504571 | MGnify/ENA primary metagenome ERZ504571 (study PRJEB26092, sample SAMD00036274) | human gut metagenome | host: Homo sapiens | study: EMG produced TPA metagenomics assembly of...
CTCGCAGTACATTGAATCTCTCTTTTGTTATATATAATGCAATCCACTCTTCTATGCGGCCCTACACTGAATAACTGCTTCGCAGTTCTGATTAAAATTCAGGAAATAATTTGCTTCCCATAAGGGATTCCATCTCTGTCCAGAAGTTCCATCTCGCGTTTACTGCAGGTACTGATGATAACCTGCTTTTTTCTCCTTATACATCCATTCAAGAACTGCCTCAAGATCTTCTTCCTCATACATCCCAAAGATATCATCCAGTATCACCGGCAGACTTTCTTCCTGACACAGAAGCTCTCCTGCAGCCATGCGCATGCAAAAATAAATCAGCTCCAGAGTGCCGCGGCTGAGACATTCCAGTGCTTCCGCTCCGTTCCCGGTAGTTACTGTCATGTGGGATGCCGCATCCATCTGTACGTCCTGATATTCACCATCTGTAATCTCACTCAAAATCTGAGAAGTACGTATCTGCAGCTTTCGTCCCACCTGAAGATGAATATTTCCTGACATTCTCTCTATGGTTTCCATCGCCATATTCAGAGCCTGTACCTCCCGCTCTTCCGATGTAAGCAGAAAAGAATTTTCTTCGTATTCCCGGTATTCTTCCTTAAGGTTACAAAGTTCTGTTTCTTTCTCATCATAGTCCTGTCTGAGATTTTCTTTACTGCATCTGAGTTTCTCCTGCCTGGATACCCAGCGTTTCTTCATCCGTATTCTCTTCTGAAATTCCCTTGCATACTTCAGCTGCTGTTTTCCGCAAAATCCCACCAAGCAGCTGCAATAACCGCTACGATCAGACTTACCGAAACACTGTCCGCTATAATCGCAGTCAGAATCAATCCAAAAGATGCCGGCAGCGGCCGATATCAGCATTCCCATTGCAAAGCTGTTTCTTTTTGCCTTTGCCTGTGCCATTCTCTCATCCAGAATAACCGCACCATTTTTTCATCTCCGGATGCATCCGTAACGACTCCTCTTTCTCATTAATCTGATCCAGCTTTCCATTCAGATCATTCAGATCACTTATGATATCATCCATCCTGGTCAGAAGTTTCTGCCTCTCCTGTTCTGTCTCTTTCTGTTTTCTGTCTGCCTGTACCAGATAACCCTTTCTGGACATCTTGAGCATCTGCATGGCCCGTCCCAGATCCATGGAGCTGTCTGCAGTTCCCTGATAGCCGGTCATAAATTTTTTGCAGCTCCCGAGCCAGATCCTGTTCTGTCGGACTCTTTAACTTCGCAGCAAAAACTGCATTATCGTAGATTGCTTCACTGATATCTCCGAGAAACATATTTTTAATATACGTATGTACTATCGCTCTTTCGCTTTCATTCTCTCCATACAGAACGTTAATTCCCGGAGAAAAACTCTAAAGTTTTATCATGGATTTCTCCAGAGTTTTTAATATTTAACTGTCTGATAATCATATTCTGTCTGTCACCTGCTTGTTTCCAGTAAAGCCTGAAGACCATAATATAATGCCTTCTCCTCCACTGCATTTCTGTCTTTTTCAAGAAAATAACTGATATAGTCACCGATCAGTGTTCCACTATATTTTTTTTGAAGTGCTTCCAGATCATAGGAAGGCTTTGATTCATCCAGAACCTCTGTTACGTAGCCAAAAGACTTCAGTCTCTCGGGAAGCAGCAGAAGCTCCGGTGCCCTGGTTCCCTGGATCACGATTCTGTAGATATTCATGCGTCCTTTATTCGCCAGATCCGCCTTCAGCATATCTTCCAGAGATGCCTGTGTAGAATCTTCACGCAGCATCAGAAGAATCTGCTCATAGGAACGGCAGGCAAAAGGAACAAAATTTGTCTTAAGCCTTCCGTTTTCCAGATGTCCTTCTATGTATCCATGATCACCCAGATCATTTCTGTCAACAGGCTCCAACGCACCTGCATAAGCTACATTATCCCGGATCAGAATCTGGGGTTTATGAATATGTCCTAATGCAATATAATCAAATCCTGACGCAGCAATTGATTTGATATTCATGGGGATATGCTTCGCATCTCCACCATGAGCCAGTAAAATGTGAACCCCCTCTCCCTCTGCAGGATGTATAGAATCATACAGAGGATTCTCTATTCCTGATGTTCATAGCTCAGTCCATATACATAAACATCCAGTTTCTCATCTTTCACACAGGTTAGCTGTTCATTCTTAAAAAATGTCACATTCTTTTCCCACTGAAAATCCCGGTAAAAAAGAATCAGCCTTAATATAGTCATGATTTCCTGCCATCAGATAAACCCGGGTATCCGGGATGGTGGAAAACAGGTTATTTACTTCTTTCAGTTCCCGTAGAAGAGGCTGGCGGTGGAACAAATCTCCTGCTATAAATAACAAATCCACCGGGTCTTCGCGGATACCCGCAATAACCCGGCGGAAAGTTTCCCAGATTTCTTCCTCCCGCCTGCTGCTCCATGGACAGCCCCTGTCAGGAACTGCACCAAGGTGTACATCTGCAAGATGAATAAATCTCATGCCAATCTCTCTTTCTATAACATTTTTGATATCTGCGGATTGCTCTGCAGCTTCAATGCTCCCACAATACTGATATCAGTCAAATTATAAATCACAGTTTTTAACAGTTCTTGGGAATGGAATTACGTCGCGGATGTTGCCCATGCCGGTAAGGTACATTACGCAACGTTCAAATCCAAGACCAAATCCTGAATGGCGTGTGGAACCATATTTACGAAGATCAAGATAGAAGTCATAATCCTCTTTCTTAAGTCCCAGCTCGTCCATACGTTTCTCAAGTTTCTCAATGTCATCCTCTCTCTGGCTTCCACCGATGATCTCACCGATTCCAGGCACCAGACAGTCCATAGCTGCAACAGTCTTGTTATCCTCATTCATCTTCATGTAGAAAGCTTTGATCTCCTTCGGATAATCTGTTACAAATACAGGTTTCTTAAAGATTTCTTCTGTAAGATAACGTTCATGCTCTGTCTGCAGATCGCATCCCCAGAATACTTTGTAGTCAAATTTATCGTTGTTCTTCTCCAGAAGCTCTACTGCTTCTGTGTAAGTAACATGACCAAACTCAGAATTGATCACATGGTTCAGTCTGTCCAGAAGTCCCTTATCAACAAAAGAATTGAAGAAATTCATCTCTTCCGGTGCATTCTCCAGTACATAACGGATCACATATTTCAGCATTGCCTCTGCAAGATCCATGTTGTCATTTAAATCTGCAAATGCGCATTCCGGCTCGATCATCCAGAACTCTGCCGCATGGCGGGTTGTGTTGGAATTCTCAGCGCGGAAGGTTGGTCCGAAAGTATAAACATTGCGGAATGCCTGTGCAAAAAGTCTCGCAGTTTTAACTGTCCGCTTACTGTCAGATTAGTTTCTTTTCCGAAGAAATCCTGAGAATAATCTACAGCACCCTTGTCATCTGTCGGAACGTTGTTCATATCCAGAGTAGTTACCTGGAACATCTCACCTGCACCTTCACAGTCGCTCCTGTGATCAGCGGAGTATGCACATAAACAAATCCCTGCTCCTGGAAGAAACGGTGAATCGCATAGGCACACAGAGAACGTACACGAAATACTGCCTGGAATGTGTTTGTTCTCGGACGGAGATGTGTGATGGTTCTTAAGTATTCAAGACTGTGGCGTTTCTTCTGAAGCGGATAATCAGGTGCAGAATTACCCTCTACTGTAACTTCTGCTGCCTGGATCTCAAATGGCTGTTTTGCCTGTGGAGTTGCTACCAGTGTACCTTTGACAATGATCGCTGCACCTACGTTTAATTTGCTGATCTCAGCAAAGTTCTCCATTGTATCGTGATAAACTACCTGAAGAGTCTCAAAGAAGCTTCCGTCGTGAAGCACGATAAATCCAAATGTCTTGGAATCACGTACGCTTCGTACCCATCCACCTACTGTAACCTCTTTATCCAGGTATTTTTCTCTCTCTTTGTAAATCTCTTTTACTGTTGTTAACTTCATATCTATGTTTCCTCTTTCTCCTCATCGTTCTGGTCTTACACAAAAAGACGAAACGCTGTTTCAGATAACAGCCGTCTCGCCTTTTAGTATAGACTATTCCCTGTTTTCACGTCAAGGAGTAATCTGGTATTTAAACTATGTTTTTTCTTTTGTCAGGTGTAGCAAAATCATGCTCTCTGCCATTTCGTCAGGCAGGCACTCTCAATGAATCCATACATTTTGCAAAAATACGCTTATATGTCCTTGTAGTATAGTGAAGCCCGTCATCTACCGTACCAGTTCCGTAATGATCACTGGCAAAGCTGTATCCTGTTGATTTCAGATAAGAATACATATCAATATAAGTATAAGCAGAAGACAGATTTGTTTTCATATACTGATTGAATGATCTGACTGCCGCCTCACTTCTGTCCGCTCTTCCCGCATTGGAAAGCATCAGACGATTCACCGGATTTACAGACATGAAGTACAGTTCACATCCTTTGCTTTTAAGCTGTGGTGCAATCCAGTTATAATACTCCGCATAATCTGCAGATTTTGACAAGTCGTTTACTCCAAAATTAAAGATCACTGCGGTTTTTCTTTGAAAGAATACTGTTGGAATCGTGCTGTACTATGGAATAAAGCTGAGCCCATCCTGTAGTGGTAAACCAGTCCAGTCCCTTTCCTGCCGAGCAGACAAACTTCACATTTTTAGTCGCAGATTCTCCCATTCCTGTCAGAACATTTTCCATAAATTCCGTACGGGAATCACCTACAAAAATCACCTGTTTATATTTATAGATATCTACCTGCGGAAGCTGATCCTCTGTAAGGTCTGTTTCCGTTGTTCTGTTAAATACCACTGCATAGAGATCCACATTTCCATTACCGTGATTTTTCTTCTGCCTCATACTGCGGAGAAACACTCTGCATCGGTTTTGTGGACCACCCCATAAAAGTATAACCTTCTGCATCCCTTACGCCCGGAAGAGAATAAGAACTTCCTTTTGCCAGAGTCGTTTTCTGCCAGGTGCTACCGTCACATCTGTGAAAAGTCAGCTGTACTGCCTTCTTCTGTACCGCATAAAGAGTGATATTTTTGTTGACTGTACATTTCGCCTTTGCTGTTGCTTTCTCAGAATTTTTCTTACTTGACCATCCCTGGTTAACATAACCGGTTCTTGCCGGTACTTTTGCAAAGGTAACAACCGTTCCCTCTTCTACTGTCTGAGTAAGTTTTTGATAAGCCGCATTAGTGCTTCCATTTCCCAGATAGTAGCTGACCGTATAATAATTACTCTTTCTGCGCACTGCATAGAACCGAGTTGCCTTTGTAATCTTTACTGTATCACCGGCTGAATATTCCGGTTCTGTTTCTCCCTTTTCAGTTGTCCAGCCCAGATTTGTATAGCCCTTTACTTTCGGCACATCAGGCAGTGTCACTTTCTGATTTTTTGACGCATACATGGTGAGCGAAGTATAAATTTTGCTGGTACTTGTTCCATTATTGTTATTGAAAGTAACTGTGTAAGGCAATTTCTTATATACAGCATAGAGAGTCAGTGTTTTTGATATAGTCACATTCTGGCCTGCTTTATAGTCAGCTTTGGAGGCTTTTTTACTCTTCTGACCATCCCAGAGACTGATATCCTGTCTTGACAGGCACCTGCGGCATTGTAACTGTAAGTCCTTTTCCGACTTTCTGATTCAGTCTGGTAAATTTACTGTTGCTTGCCCCTGTATTGGTCTTAAAATTCACCTGAAGTGCTGTACGGCGCACAATGTAAAAATCTGTGTCACCGGTCACTGTAAATTCTGAATTCAGTTCATATTTTACAGCAGAACTTCCCTTTGTATCTGTCCATCCATAATTAATGTATTTAGATGATGGCATATCCGGAAGTATGACGTTTTTTGTCTCATATGCCTGCAGAATTCCAATTGGAAAACACACTGGTTCCTGAATTATTATAAAGGGAAACCGTACATTTCTTTGGCATATAGAAGTTCAGGATGCCTTTTTCGAGAAACAGATTCCAGCTCTCGCCTTTCTTCAGAGTAAGAATATCTCCACCCTTCAGAGTGATCGCATCTCCAAGTTTTTCATTTTTTTCCAGTTTCCACATATCCGGTGCACCTGTATCCGGTACATTGGGAAGGATCAAAGATTCACCCCAGGACATCACTGTTCGCAGCTGTTCACATTCATTTCCTTCTCCGTCTATAAACCGGAGCATTACCTCTTTCTCCGGATTAATCGTCGGCGTTGGAGATGGTGATGGTGTGACTGAAGGAGTCGGTGTTGAAGACGGCATCGGTGTGACCGAAGGAGTCGGTGTTTCTGTCAGTGCAGGTGTACCCTCCGGTGTCGAAGTCACTGTTGGTGTTGGTGACAGTTCCGATGCCGTTACTTTCTCCGAATCAGAAGCTGCCGGCAAAGTATTTTCTGTATCAGTTATGCACGAATCTTCTTCCCCTGAACTGAAAATCTCTTCAAAACTGTCCGGAGTGCCGAACTCTGCTGCCTGTACGGGAACTGTTGCAGTGATCAGTGCCACAGTCAGAAACACACTTGCCAGACGCTTTCCTCTTTTGTGTCTTTTTCTGTACATATTTACCTCCATTTTGCAAAAACGTCCCAACATAAAAATATGCGGGACGTTCTCTATGCATTCCCCAATCATTCAAAAACATCTTCAGACTGCCCGGCTTTTGATCAGAACCGCCACAACCTGCTCATATGTAAATAATACCAGATTTGTCATCCTGCTATGTAACACTGTTTTCTTATGGTTGAAAATATTCCTTATAATTATTGATAAACCTCATAAATGCTTCTCTGCCTTCAGCAGTGCATTTATATACGCCGGCATCCTCAAGTACATGAACGAATACATTACCGACTTCTTTTCTGAGAACATCCTGAATGTTGTCTTTATCAAGGTTGTCATATTTCGGAAGGAATTCTGCAACCCACGCTGCATGTTTCTCAATCTTCTCATTGGAAGAAATGTCTTTTCCCTCCAGAATATATTCTGCCAGAAGTTCCAGTTCTTCTTTTAATCTTGCCGGAAGTACGGCAAGTCCCATTACTTCGATCAGACCAATATTCTCTTTCTTGATATGGTGATACTCTGCATGCGGATGGTATACACCAAGAGGATGCTCATCAGTAGTAATGTTATTTCTAAGTGTGAGATCCAGTTCAAACATATCTCCGGATCTGCGGGCGATCGGTGTGATCGTATTGTGCGGTTCTCCATCAGTTTCAGCAAAGATAAACGCACTTTCGTCTGTATAACCTCTCCACGCTTCCAGAACATGTGTAGCAAGCTCTATCAGTCTCTTCTCATCCTTATGACGGATCCTTAAAACTGAAAGAGGCCATTTAACAATACCTGCTTCTACATCCTCATATCCCGGAATAGTCACATGTTTCTCGATCGGTGCTTTTGCCATTGCGAAAGTATAATGTCCGCCCTGGAAATGATCGTGACTTAAAATAGAACCGCCTACGATAGGCAGGTCTGCATTGGATCCCAGGAAGTAATGCGGGAAAAAGTTTTACAAAATCAAAAAAGTTTAATAAATGTATTCTTCTCGATCTTCATCGGAACATGCTGACTGTTAAAGACGATGCAATGCTCATTGTAATACACATATGGGGAATACTGAAATCCCCAGGGACTGTCATTTACAGTGATAGGAATGATTCTGTGATTCTCTCTGGCAGGATGATTAACTCTTCCTGCATATCCTTCGTTCTCCGGGCAAAGAAGACATTTCGGATAACTGCTGGATTTTACAAGCTTGGCAGCAGCGATTGCCTTCGGATCTTTTTCCGGTTTGGAAAGATTGATGGTGATATCGATTTTACCATATTCACTGTCTACTGTCCATTTCTGATCTTTCTTTACACGATAACGACGAATATAATCGCTGTCCTGACTGAGTTTATAGAAGTAATCGGTTGCTTCCTGTGGATCTTTCTCATATCTGCTCCAGAACTCATTCTGTACCTGTGCCGGACGCGGCATCAGACAGTTCATAAGTCTGGTATCAAAAAGGTCTCTGTACACAACACTGTCTTCTATGAGATTTCTCTTCACAGCCTCATCCAGAAGTGCATTTAATACCTCTTCAAGATCGATATCCCTGTACTCTTCCTCAGGTTCCACATATTCGTCTTCTTTAAAGACATCCAGAAGAAGATTTATTGTATAATTCTTCTCGCAGGTCGGTGTAAGTCCTGTTTCTACTCCGTACTGTACTAATTTTTTTAATGTTCTCATATAACATCTGTACGTTCCTCCGTTTCGCTGTTACTGTTTCACTCTTACAGTAACGTGTTTAAACAATAAATTTCTCTGCCACTGTTTGTCCTTTTTAGAATACTCAAATATCAGTGAAATGTAAAGAAGCATTTTTACAATTTTTGGATGAATAACCGGCAGGTTGCTGTCGCGTTACTGTTCGCTCCGTTCTCAGCTGCCTGCCGGTTATGTTTTCATCAGTAATTTACTGTTTCTATATAGGTGATAAACACATTTCCGGCTTTCTTGGAAAAGATCCGTACTAGTCATTCATTCCATACGGATAGGTCTCTTTTTTAACCGGATCATACAGCCAGGTATTATATTCATCATATCCTACGATCACCACGCTTGTATCTGCTCCCGTTTTGGCAATTACCGGACGCTGTGCACTTATCTCGTACAGCACACTGTCCAGACTGCAGCCGGAAAGATCGATCACAGTTCCGGTCTTTTTTGAGGCTCTTTTTCAGGGTTTTAATATCATAGGTTCCCTGAAGCACAATCTCCGGAATCCCTTCTGTATCTATCTGCATTTTTGTCTTTTTATTTCCACGTTCCCATACATACTGCTGTGTACGGTTCAGCACTACACCTCCCAGCGTATCTGCACGCAATACAGCCTTCGCCGGATCTGTATAGATACCGTTCAGTCCGCCCTGTCCGTAAACATAATATGCTGTTTCCTGAGGAATCTGAGTGTCCAGAACAATGTCTTTCCGGTCGGAACTGCTTACCTTTGCATACATAGTCAGCGGAGAATCTGTCTGTTTGGTTGTGTTAAATACCAGTTTCACACGAACACCTGTCCTGGATGCAGAAATAAGTTCGATTTTTACTGTATTTGCCGCTGCCTTTTTATTATTCATGATCGTATCTTTCTTCTGGGCAACATAAGAGGTTTCTCCGGATTTTGCAGAAAGTTCAAACTCGATCAGAGTATTTCCTACTGAAATATCAGTGATATAAAGTCCGTCTTTCCGGTATTCTTTTTTATATTTCCTTCAAAATCTTCAATACGCAGAATGCGGATCCCAACAGATTTATGTTCCTCCTCATCTGTAAGAATATCTTCTTTATTCAGCATTCCATAAATCAGATCTTCATTCATAAATCCAACTGTACGAAGTCTCTGGCCTTTCTGCGGTGCGATCAGTCGGGTTTTACAGGTATCAAAATCAATTTCCTTGATATTTCCCTTTTCATCCCCCTCTGAAACCAGCCAGGCTGCATGATCATTATTATCGGAAGATACAAAATTCGCATTTTTTATTCCTTTTTCAAGAATTTCACTAGAGTTCTCTTCGATATTGATTCTGTAAAGATTCTTCGCCAGAATCAGAAACAGCTCATTCTTTTCATTGACATAGGACAGTTTTTCAAGATCTTTTTTCAGAAATTCAAATGATTCCGAAACAGGGATAAAGGCTCTTTCTTCTGCCACGTTTTTTATCACGATTGTAATGGTAAACTGCAATTCCTTCATATCCTTCATGGCTTCCTCTGTTCATATATCCATAAAGTACGAAATCAATATCTCCTTCATCAGTTACTCTGACAATCTTGATGTCATGCTGAGTTCTGGAATCGCGGAAATCTCCGTCCTTCAATTTTCTGAAACTGAAAACCTGATTTACCTTTTCATTGCCCGGTGAATAGGACCACAGATCTCCCTCCTGCACAAAAGCTATCACAGTAGCAGCATCATTCATCATATATTCTACATTCTTATCGCGCACTCCAAGGATAATCCCATCATCCTCATAAACAGGCAGTGTACCATCAAAGACCTGATTTGCAGAACGCTGGAAATCCAGCAGATAAATCCTGGTATCCTGATATTTCATTCTGTAAAATTCTTTTAGTCATATAATCCGTTTCCTCATCCTCATTCTGCGAAGTCAGCTGATATTCCAGCACAACGCTGGCAGTTGTCTCATTGATCTCTTTGATCACAGGAATTCCCTCCTGACACAGCTGCGGAGAAGATTCCCCCAACTGATCTCACTCAGGGAAGAATTAATATTAATTCCCGAGTAATTCGTTGCTGCTCCTGTTGTCTGTGGTTCCAGATAACTTCCCAGTGCATCTGCTGACTCTTTGTCAAGACACGCTTCATAAAAATATTTTACAAAAGCTGCATAATCTGATGCATGTACCTGTGACCTGGAAACAACTCTCGTATAATAATATGCTGTACCCTCATCCAGTTCCAGGGCAATCTGCATGGAATATTCCTGATTCATACGCAGATCACTGCCAATCTCCACGTCTACGGACAAATACTGATCTTCTTTTACAAGATTCTTAATCTTCTTATTTTCAAGGACTTTACTTCCATCAGATGTACGGATCTCATAAGAAAAAACTCTTTTACTTCCGAATCATAGGGGATTCACTTTTAAATGTCAGTTTTTTTTGATGTATCCAGAGGAGTCACACTGTCTCTGGTAAAATCCGCCTGCATAGGCTGCGCATATCCATACATCCGGTTTATCAGCGTATCATTCATATCCACCATGACTTCCGGAAACACTGCGTCATTAAAATCAGAACGGTTATCTGTGGATTCACTGTTAAGAAGCAATGCAGTACCTGCTGTACCAAGCAGAAATACCAGAAGAAGAATACCTGCTTTTTTTCAGTATCCTTTTCATCGCACACTCCCTTCCTGTTCTTTTTCATTCAGAAGCCTGTCCAGTGTGGGATGGATATTCAGGGCTGCAAGCATTTTCTCCACCTTACCCTGGTCTGATCTTTTCCCTGTTCTGACTGCTCTGATCAGGAGATTCTTAGGTGTATGTTCCATATCAATAAACTCCAGGATCTGGGTATCATAACCTTTGCTCTCCAGAAGATCTGCACGCACAGCATCTGTGATCAGCGCAGACATCCTTTCTTTCAGGATTCCATAGCGCAGAACCGGCTCCAGCATTTCATTTTTGATCTGTTTATTAACTTCATGCTGACAGCAGGGTACGGAAAGAATGACTTCAGCTCCCCATTCCACTGCCTTGGCAAGTGCATAATCGGTAGCTGTGTCACAGGCATGAAGCGTTACCACCATATCCACACAGGATACACCTTCATAATCTGCAATATCACCATGATAGAAATGCAGCTTCTCATATCCGTATCTGAGTGCCAGAGAATTACATTTCTCAAATTACATCTGTTTTCAGGTCAAGACCTATGATATTTACATCATATCCTTTTTAGTTCTCTTAAATAATAATACATGGCAAAGGTAAGATAACTCTTTCCACAGCCAAAATCCAGAATCGTTATTTTCTCTGTCTCTGGAAAGTCTGGGAAGTATATCTTCAATAAATTCAAGGAAACGATTGATCTGTCTGAATTTGTCATATCTGGCATGGATAATCTTTCCCTGTTCATTCATAACTCCCAGATCGATCAAAAACGGAACCGGAACGCCTTCTTTAAGAATATATTGTTTCACCCGGTTATGTGCCTGGATCTGAACTTTTTCTTTCTGTTCATGGTGTTTCTGTTTAATAGTCATTTTCCCCTTTTTACTGACAAGAACAACCCCGTCTGTTACTGCACCCTGTGCCTGAAACTGTCTGAAATTCTCTGCAAGTTCTTTTTCCACATATTCAATCAGTTCCGTACGCCCGTAGTTTTTTATGCAGAACTTTCTGTCCTTCTGTGGCAGATGCCTGATAACAGATCTGTCCTTTTCAGCCGGATCGGACGAATCTTTATTTTTTGATATGCCATCTTTTATTTTCTGCCGGCACTCAGAACAGCCTGTATCAGATTTTCATTTATCTGTTCTTCTAAATATTCTCTTAAATTTTTCATTGCTCTTTCTGTCTGTTAATGTTATATAATCTGTTGTAACTGTCCGGTGTACCAGCAAACCGATTTCCCGAACAATTACAATCTGTTTTAAAAGTATCTCCTGCAGCGATATCTGCGGCATCTTCTTCTGGATATTTCCTGACAAAGCATTACCTGTATCAGTTCATCCAGAAAATCCTCCCTGATAGCCTGAGTGCTTATTTCCGGTTCCATACTCTCCCTGATCTTGCAGCTTAAATGATAAATCATATATTTATCCGGATATTCATCATAAAGGCGGCTTCCCTCATAATCCATGAGATCACATTCCTCTTCTATTTTCTCCTGAATATGCTGTACAGTCCCCGGATAATAGGATTTCATCAGGTTAAATTCTTTATCCTGCATCCGTTCTCCTTCATACAGAAGAGGATTTGCATATGTGGTATAAAACGGAAAATATTCTTTCAGATACATCGTACGATCCTGCATTCTTTTCGATTGTCTATTTCAGTATATGCAAAGTTCTGCAGACTGTGCCGAAATACAGTTCACGTGCCGCTTTATTTCATCTGCTTCTTGCAGACTACAATTCCTGGATCATTCTTACAGTTAATTTTGACACTGTGTTCAATTGCCGCCATCTCAAACTCAGCGTAATCCATGTGAGCACTTCCGTCTGCCTTATCAGAGATTGCTCTTACTACAAGGAATGGAATATGGTTCAGATAAGCAGCCTGACCGATAGCAGCACCTTCCATCTCTACTGCAAATCCGCCAAATTCTGAAATGATGGCATCTTTAAACGCTCTTATCTGAGATAAACTGATCTCCGGAACAGATTCTTCCTTCAAATACACTGATCTCAGGATTTACTTCTTTACATACTTTTGCAGCCAGTTTACGAAGTTTTTCATCAGCAGGGAAGGAAAATTCATCCATCTGCGGAATCTGACCTTTCTTATATCCGAAGCCGATCGCATCCATATCATGATGCAAAACATCTGTGGAAAGAACAATATCCCCAATATTTACATCATTATTCAGACTTCCTGCAATTCCTGTATTGATCACCGCTTCCACACCAAATACATCTGCAAGGATCTGTGTGCACATACCTGCGTTTACTTTTCCGATTCCTGAGCGTACAACAACTACTTTCTTTCCTTCCAGAGTTCCCTCATAGAAATCCATACGGGCTCTGGATGTAATTGTGACATCCTGCATTTTTTTCCTTGATTTTTTGCAACTTCCTGTTCCATTGCTCCGATAATTCCGATACATTTCATTATTAAAACACCTCTTCTTTGTATATTGTAATTTTTCATTTTCATGGTATCAGGTTCAGATGTGTAAACAGTGACAAATGTTCCTGACATTTCTTTATTATAGCAAAACTTTATTTATATGGAAACTTTTTTTATCCTCTGTTATAATACAATTGCTATTTTATGTTACTGTTCACATATCACTATTCCGCGAGGTGTTTTTGGCATGAATATGCCAAAAATCCCCGAGACATACAAAGCCGAAAATTCCATTGCCGCAGGCAATCTGGAATGAATTTTGGCTACGTTACTGAGAACGGAGTGAACAGTCACGTAGTGGCATATGAACAGCAGCATTTATATTTACATTTTTTCACACAGGAGGAAACATATCATGACGTATAAAACAAAAGGTGTCTGCGCCAGCCATATTGAATTTGAAGTAGATGACAATAAGAAAGTCCACAATGTCCGTTTCATCGGCGGATGCAGCGGAAATACCCAAGGTGTAGCCAGTCTTGTAGAGGGAATGGATGCAGAGGAAGTGATCAGCAGATTAAAAGGAATCAAATGCGGATTTAAGAATACCTCATGTCCGGATCAGCTTTCCACTGCACTGGAGGAAGTTCATGAACAAATAAATAACTGTGGAAATACTGAACAGTTACGCAGGTGACCGTATAAAATATCCCACGAAAACTATAGCAAGCCTCTTAAATAATGTAAATTGAATCAATATATTATTTACAAAGATTGCTATAGATAAAGTTTCGTGGGATATTTTTTTTAATTTACATATCTGTCCTGTCCCATTTATCACACAGGGACTGAACATCTCTTGAAAATCTTTCCAGATCTTTATTCGGCGTTCCTTCATTTTTCCTGATAACCGTAATAAGCCTGTAACCAAGTGCCAGAAGTTTCTCGAAGGCTCTGGCTGCTCTTGTTGCCTTCGGTGATGCAGATGCTTTCTGGATTTTCACACCCTTTGCCTCATACAGACATACATCGTCTGCCCAGATCATAAACCGTACCGCTGAACGGAGCCATTGTATCATACCCCCAGTTCATCTGTCAGACGTTTTTGCAAAAAATCTCTGTAACTGTATCATCTCCATGAGTAACAAAGACTTTCTGCGGTTTCTCCTCAAATGCCTTCGCCCAGTCTAAAAGGCCATTCACATCCGCATGACCGCTGATTCCCCGGCATCTGGCAGATATGCGCTGCCACATGAACAGGTTCACCAAACAGTTTCACATCTGCAGCCCCCTCGATCAGTGCTCTTCCAAGAGTACCGACCGCCTGATATCCTACAAAAAGAATCGTATTCTTCTCATTCCACAGATTATGTTTCAGATGGTGCTTGATACGGCCTGCATCACACATACCACTGGCTGAAATGATTACCTTGGGCTCCTCATCATAATTGATCGACTTCGAATCATCACTGGTGACGGAAATCTTCAATCCAGGGAAACTGATTGGATTAATTCCCTTTTTGATCAGTTCCATCGCTTCTTCATCAAAACAGTCATACTGATGCTCCGAGAAAATCGTGGTAGCTTCATTTGCAAGAGGACTGTCCACATATACTTTAAATCCGTCATGTCCATACACCAGTCCGTCTGCCTTGATCTGTCTGATAAAGTACAGCATTTCCTGCGTACGTCCCACTGCAAAAGAAGGAATCACAAGATTTCCTCCTCTGTCAAAGGTTTCCTGGATGATTTCCGACAACAGTTTCACATAATCCGGCTTTTCTCCATGACTGCGGTCACCGTAAGTGGATTCCATAACTACATAATCTGCATGGTGCAGATACTCAGGATCCTTGATCAAAGGCTGGCAGGTATTTCCAATATCTCCGGAGAATACAATCTTTTTCTCTGTATCCTCCTCCCTGACCGTCAGTTCAATACTTGCAGAACCCAACAAATGACCCGCATCAATAAACCGGACTGAAATTCCCTCTGCAGGAGTGATCATCTTATTGTACGGGCATCCCACAAAATTTCTGATCACTCCCATGGCATCTTCCATTGTATAAGCCGGAACAAATTCCGGTTTGCCCTGTCGTCTGCCTTTACGGTTTCTCCATTCTGCTTCAAACATCTGAATATGCGCACTGTCTCTGAGCATAATATCGCATAAATGGCTGGTGGCATCTGTGGCATATACCGGTCCTCTGAACCCCTTTGCATAAATAGCCGGAAGATTACCTGAGTGATCTATATGTGCATGTGTCAGAAGAACAAATTCTATCTCTCCCAAAGCCACTGGTATTTCTGCATTTTCATAATAATCCGGTCCCTGCTCCATTCCGCAGTCTACAAGAAACTTGTGACCTGCTGCCTCCAGATAATAACAAGACCCCGTAACCTCATGAGTTGCCCCGATAAATGTAATCTTCATATAAAAACCTCCCTTCAGATTTTGATGTACTCTCGGAATCTTTTTTGTACTTGATTTTATTGAGAAGATTTTTTGTCAGATGTGCCCGAAGTTTTGAGGCGTACGCGGTGCGTACGTTGATAAAATTCGGGTGCATCTGGCGAAAAATCAGCCATAAAAGCAAGTGCAATAAAGACTCCGAGAGTACATTTTTATAAATAAGCTCTGTTTTATATAAATTTCTGAAACATATAACGATTTCAAAAATACCCTTACGGGGTATCTTTACAGTAGTCACTATATACCTTATGGGGTATTTGTCAATACTGTTTTTTCATATCGGAAACAAAAGATTAGTTACTGTGGACAGAGTAAGCAGCAGTAACACAAAAAGAGCTCTCACAGAAAATAACCGCCGGTAATATTCTGCCGGTAATTATTTTTCGCAAAAGCTCAAAGACCTATACTCTATGCACTTTTTCTTCTGACAAAATAAAAAACAGGTGACCTGCATAATGATCGTCAGCATCCAGGATGCAGGATAGGAAATAAACAGAACAGCCAGTGATCTGTGATGCGGGAATATTCCAAATATCCATACGATCCTGGTTCCTACTGTTCCGATCACTGACAGGATCATTGGAACGCCGGAATGTCCCATTCCACGCAGCACCCGGAAACAGATCCATAATCCCGCAGAGAAAATAAGGTACGGTAGTGTAAGACAGGATTTCCAGTCCGCAGCGGATCACTTCCGGATCGGCAGTATAAATCTTAAGAATCTCAGAACCGAAGAAATATGCACCGCATCCAAGGGAAAAGGAGGTAACTACGGAAATAATAAGACAGTCGACCAGAACCTTATCCATACGTTTAAATTTTATGCACACCATAGTTCTGACTGGTAAAGCTCATACATGCCTGTGTGACAGAGTTCACCGCCACATACAGAAAACCGAAAATATTATTGGCCGCCGTATACCCTGCCATGGCGGTCGATCCAAAGGAGTTAACCGAGGACTGAAGCAGAGCATTTGACAGATTAATGACTGTGCTCTGGATCCCGGCCGGAATCCCAACCTGGAAAATCTGTTTAAGTAACTAGTAATTGATCCTTAATTTCCTAAATA